>Ga0209871_1000043_pt1 | contig 36306 bp, 27 predicted proteins | sample OrgsoiDNA2013045_FD_185795 | JGI IMG/M metagenome (GOLD analysis project Ga0209871, IMG submission 185795) | Permafrost soil microbial communities from the Arctic, to analyse light accelerated degradation of dissolved organic matter (DOM) -... | ecosystem: Environmental > Terrestrial > Soil >... | reverse complement strand
TCAGCTTCCTGCTGGTCAGCTTCCTGCTGGTCAGCTTCCTGCTGGTCAGCTTCCTGCTGGTCAGCTTCCTGCTGGTCAGCTTCCTGCTGGTCAGCTTCCCTTCGGCCGGCTCACCCCCCGGTCGATGGGGAACCGGCCGGAGCTGATCCTCGACGTCCTCGCCCGCGCGCGGGGCCTAGCGGACACCGTCGACGGTTACCTGTTGGGGCACGGGCTGGACCGCGGCGACCTGAAGCGGCTACGCGCGGCGCTGGTGGAGTATCCGGACGAGGCAGAGTCATGATCACGGAAGATCCGTCGGGCCCCAGCACGCCGGATCTTCCGTGATCATGAAAGCGAAAGGGGAGCTGGCGGATGCGCGAGCGGTCCCGTCATGAAGCGACCCGAGTAGGCGGGGTGCGCAGAGCAGTCCACTCATCAGTGGCCGCGCGGGCTGGCCAAGCCGTGCTCATACGCGATCACGACCAGCTGCGCCCGGTCCCTGGCGGCGAGCTTGACCATGGCCCTGCTGACGTGAGTCTTGGCGGTTAGCGGGCTCACCACCAGTTCGCCGGCGATCTCGTCGTTGGACATCCCGGCCGCGACCAGCGAGACGACCTCACGCTCGCGCTGCGTGAGCGCCGCGATGGCCGGGGACGGCGCGGCCGGGTGGCCAGCGACGCGCGCGGGCAGCTGGCTGGCCGCGGTGAAGGCGTCGATCAGCGCGCGGGTCACGCTCGGTGCCAGCAGCGCATCGCCACGAGCCACGACTCGTACTGCCTGGAGTAGCTCGGCGGGCTCCAGATCCTTGACCAGGAATCCGCTGGCGCCCGCGCGGAGCGCGGCGAAAACGCTCTCGTCATCATCGAACGTCGTCAGCACCACCACCCGGACCGAGGTCAGCTGGGGGTCGGAGGTGATCCTGCGGGTCGCGGTGAGACCGTCTACCTCGGGCATCCGCAGGTCCATCAGCACCACGTCGGGCCGGTGCTCGCGGGCTAGCGCAACGGCCTGCCCCCCGTTGTGGGCCTCCCCGACAATGGCCATATCCGGCGCTGACTCCAGGAGCATGCGGAAGCCAGCCCGGAGCAGGGCCTGGTCATCGGCCAGCACGATCCTGATCATCGGGATGCTCCGGCCGGGGTGACGGGCAGCCGGGCGATCACCTCGAAGCCGCCGTCCGGAAGCGGCCTGGCGGACAGCTGCCCGCCGGCGGCGGCGGCCCGCTCTCTCATCCCGGTCAGCCCGTGGCCACTGCCGGCCGGTCCGTGGCTACCGTCAGGCTCGCTGGCGCCGTTGCCTGACTGGCCGCCTCCGGCTGACTGGCCGGCCCCGGCTGACTGGCCGGCCCCGGCCGTGCCGCCGCTACCCGGCGATCCCGTGCCGTCGTCGGTCACCTGGATGGTCAGCACATCGGGCCCGTACGACAGGCGGACCATGGCACTGGCGTCAGGGCCGGCGTGCCGCAGCACGTTGGTGAGCGACTCTTGCAGGATGCGGTAGGCCGCGTGGTCCACGCCGGGCGGCAGCGGCACCTGCTCGCCCTCGATGGTGATGGTCACCGGCGCCCCGGCGGCGCGCACCGCATCGGACAGCGTTTCCAGCCGGTCCAGCCGGTCCAGCCGGTCCAGCCCGCCGGTCCTGCCGTCGGCATTGTCCGCTCCGTCCGCCCGCAGCTGGCCGAGGGTCACCCGGATATCGGCGAGCGCGGCTTTGCTGGTGTTCCTGATCGCGACGAGGGCGTCACGCACCCGCAGGCCGTCCGCTGGGCTCGCTGGGCCCGTTGTGCCCGCTGGGCCCGTTGTGCCCGCTGGGCCCGTTGTGCCCGCTGGGCCCGTTGTGCCCGCTGGCTCAGCACGGCTCGCTGTGGCCGCTGGGCTCGTTGTGGCCGCTGGGCTCGTTGTGGCCGCTGGGCTCGCTGCCGGCCCGTTGCCGGCCGCAGCCTGTCCCACGCCGAGCACGTGCAGCGCGGATCCCGCCTGCACGGTGATCGTGGCCATGCTGTGCGCGATGGTGTCGTGCAGCTCGCGCGCGATCCGCAGCCGCTCCTCGGCGACTTGCCGGGCAGCCTCGGCATCGCGCTCCTCATCGGCCAGCCTGAGCTTGTCGGCGGTCTCTGCCGCGAGCGCGCGCCTGCTGCGCACCGCGTCGCCGAGCATGATCGCCAGGGCCAGTACGACCACGGACGGCAGGAAATCGGAGGCCAGCTGCGCCAGCCTTTCATGATCGGCCGCCTGGACCACGATCAGGCCGATCGCCATGAAGACGGCGGGGATGACGATCGCGACTGCCAGGTAGCCGGCCAGCGCCGCGTCATACAGCGGCAGGGACAGCAGCGGCGCGGGGGATATATTGCGGCGGATGCCGACGATGTAGTAGATGAGCAGCAGCGCCGAGCAGGCGATCAGCGCCCGCAACGGCCGTTTCCGGCGGAACAGGACAGGGAGCACCAGGATCCCGCCGTAGACGTAGGCGAGCGCATTCAGCGGCTGCGCTCCGGCGCCGCCCGCAGTGGCCACGTTGAGTTCCACGGCGACGGCCACGGCAGCCGTAAAGCCGACGTCCACCAGCCGGATGCCCAGCGCCTCGCGGACTCTTCCCACGCCGTCACCGTACGCGACCCGGCCGCCGCGCGGTAATGGCAGGATCTGATCCTGTGCAGGCATTCTCCCGGCCGGCCAGCCGGACGTAAGCGATGGCCTTCGATGAGCTGGACAAGCGAATCGTCACGGCGCTGGTTGACGACGCCCGCGCGACCTACGCGCAGGTCGGAGCGCGGGTCGGGCTGTCCGCGCCCGCGGTCAAGCGCCGGGTCGACCGGCTTCGCGCCACGGGGGCGATCACCGGATTCTCGGCGCGAGTCGACCCGTCGGCGCTGGGCTGGACCACCGAGGCCTACGTCGAGCTGTTCTGCCGCGGCCGGACCTCGCCCGCCGACATCGCCGCCGCGGTCAGCAAGTGCCCGGAGGTTACCGGCGCCTGCACGATTACGGGCGAGGCCGATGCCCTGCTGCACATCAGGGCGGCAGACGTCCAGCACTTCGAGCAGGTGATGGAACGGATCGGCGCGGAGCCGTTCGTGGTGCGCACCCGCAGCGTGATCGTCCTTTCCCGGCTGGTCAGCCGGCCCGACCTGCTGCCGCCGGACGCTGGAAGGTAGCGGCCAGGCAACTGTGCATCGTCTGCGAAGTTTCGCCCGGATATCAGCTGACCGGGCATTTCTCGCTGCATGATCGGCTACAGTCATGCCCATGTCCGAGCGCGACGTCGATCCTTCAGCCGGAGCCGGCCTGCCCCGCACTACTGGCGAATTCCGGGCGAGCCCTGACATCTCGGCCAGCACCGCCGAGTTCAGGGCGTTCGCGGACGGGCAGGGCGGTGAGGCCGACGCGCCGTGGGCCATGCGGACGCCTCGCCGTAACGTCGCGCGCCTGGCCGCCATCGTGGCGGGCGCTGCCGTCGTCCTGATCATCATCGCCGTCCTGGTCGTGAGCCACTAGCGGCAGCCCGGCACCGGCTTGGGGCGTCACGTCCGGGGGGCCGCCGAGCGCCTCAGCGGCAGCCCCTGCATCGGCTGGGACGTCACGCCCAGGGCCGCCAGCGCCTCAGCGGCAGCCCGGCACTGCGGCCCGGTGCGGCGCGTGCTTGTATAAGCGGTCATGAGCGCTGCGCCGGATAGCGTGACGGCGCCGCCGGATGAGGAGCGCCATCGGCTGACCGCGCTCGAGGGCCTGGCCGCGCTCTCGCTCGATGCGCTCTCATCGGTGGCATACGGGCCAGAGGCCATCGTCGTCGTCCTCGTCGCGGCCGGAACTACGGGCCTGGCCTACGCGCTGCCGGTGACGGGCGCTATCGTGCTGCTGCTGGCCGTGCTGGTGATCTCCTACCGGCAGGTCATCGCCGCATTCCCCGGCGGCGGGGGAGCCTACGCGGTGGCCGGGAAGCACCTGGGGACGATGCCCAGCCTGATCGCCGCGGCCTCCCTGATCGTCGACTACGTCCTGAACGCGGCCGTGGGCGTCTCCGCCGGAGTCGAGGCGCTGACCTCCGCCTACCCGGCCCTGTACGCCGACCGGACCTGGCTCTGCCTGCTCGTGCTCGCGCTGATCACGGGGGCCAACTTCTGGGGGGTGGCCGAATCAGCCCGGCTGTTCATCGGGCCGACGGTCATCTTCATCGTCGCGATCGCCGCCGTCATCGTCGGCGGCCTGGTGCGGTCCCGGCCGCTGGTACCGGTGGCGCACAACCTGCCGCAGGTCGCCCAGGCGGTCGGCATCCTGCTGCTGCTGCGCGCGTTCGCCTCCGGCTGCTCGGCGCTGACCGGGGTGGAGGCGATCGCCAACGCCGTCCCCTCGTTCCGCAAGCCCAGGTTCCGCCGGGCGCAGCACACGGAGATGTGGCTCGGCATCCTGCTCGGCGCGATGCTGATCGGGCTGGCCATCCTCATCCGCAAGTTCCATGTGGGCCCCGTGCAAGGCCAGACCGTCCTCGCCCAGCTGACGGCGGCGTCACTCGGCCACGGCCTGGTGTTCTATGGCATACAGCTGATCACCACGGTCCTGCTCGCGCTGGCCGCCAATACGTCCTTCGGCGGACTGCCGGTGCTGGCCTCGCTGCTGGCACGGGACAACTTCCTGCCGCATCTGTTCTCGCTGAAGGCCGACCGGCAGGTGCACAGGTACGGCGTGGGCGTGCTGGCACTGATCGCCGCCGCGCTGCTGGTCGCATCCAAGGGCGACACGCAGGCTCTCGTCCCGCTGTTCGCGATCGGGGTGTTCGTCGGGTTCACGCTGTCGCAGGCGGGCATGGTGCGGCACTGGCACTCCGAGCACGGGCGAGGCTGGGCCCGCCGTGCCACGATCAACGCCGTCGGCGCCGTGTTCACCGGCGCTGCGCTCGCCATCGAGCTGGTCAGCAAGTTCACCAAGGGTGCCTGGCTGGTGGTGCTGGTGGTGCCGCTCCTGGTGCTGATGTTCAGCCGGGTGCATGCCAACTATGCCCGGATCGGCGCCCTGCTCGATCTGGGCAGCAAGCCGCCGCCGCCGCGTCGGCTCAGTTCCCTGGTCGTGGTCCCCGTCGGCGGCATGTCCCGGCTTACCGTGGAGGCGATCTCGGCGGCGCTGTCCCTGGGGGACGAGATCGTCGCGGTCACCGTCTGCTACGCGGATCCCGACGACACTGCGGTCGACGCGCACTTCCGGGATCAGTGGAATGAATGGCATCCCAACGTGCCGTTGGTCACGCTGCATACCCGGCATCGGTCGCTTGCCCCGCCGATCGTGGAGTACCTGAGCACGCTCGAGGGGCAGGACCGCTTCCACCGGCTTGTCGTCCTCATCCCTGAGGTGCAGCCGGACCGGTCCTGGATGCGCATCCTGCACAACCAGCGCGGTTTCGTGCTCGATCGGGCGATCCAGAAGGGCACGGTCAACGTGGTCATCTGCAGGATGCGGTTCCGGCTGGCGACCGTGGCAGCGCGATCCGAGCCCGGGCCAGGACCCGAGCCCGGGCCAGGACCTGAGCCCGGGCCAGGACCCGGGCCCGTCCCCGGATCCAGATCCGGGGACTAGAAGCCGCCGCCCAGGGGCGCCCAGCTGCTCCAGCCGCTGGCTGAGTGACGGGACACCGCCAGGCGGAGGTTGCGGTTCAGGATGGCCGCCTCGGGCACGCCGCTGGCGTTGAGCCAGCCCGCCGGGCTGCCCAGGACGCTGCCGCCGATCGAGATCCAGCTTGCCCAGCGCGCCGAGCCGGTGCTGCCCGTCTGCAGGATGTAGCCCAGCTGGCCGTTCGCCAGCCGGCTGAAGACCACGACCTGGCCGCCAGGCCAGGCGGCAGCCGCCGGGGAGGCCTTGACCTTCCTGCCTGTCGCCGCCCCGGCCAGCGCGGCTCCCCAGGTCCACATGCCCGTGCTCATGTCCTGCCAGGCATGGACGAGGCCGCCGGACTTGGTGGTGGAAAATACCTCGGTCTGCCCGGCGCCGTCGGAGACCACGGCCGGGATCCCGCGCAGTCCTGCCGGGCTGGCGCCCGCAGTGGTCCATCCGCGCCAGGCGCGGCGGTTCCGCTTGTCGACGGCCAGGGTTCCCCGTGTGGTCGCGCAGAACACCTCGAGCGTGCCGCCGGCGTCCACGAACGCGGCCGGCGAACTGGCGCAGTTGCCGTGCAGGCTGTTCCACGCCGTCCAGCCCGCCTCGTCGTTCGGCTTGTCCTCGCGGGAAGTGGCGACAGCGCCGCCCGAGCTGGTCACAAATACCTGAATATCGCCGTCGCGCCGCCGGACCGCGGCCGGGTCGGCCACGATGGCACCGGGAGTGCTGGCGGCGCTGACCGAGCCACCCCATCGCCAGTCGTCGGGTGCGCTGGGCTGCTGCCAGGCGTGCTGGAGGCGGCCGGCGCTGTTGAGGGCGAACAGCGCCAGGTTACCGTCGGCATCCGCCGTCACCGCCGGGTTGCTGACGAGGCCGGCCGGAGAGTTGCCGACAGCGGCCGTCGCGGCCCAGCCGGAGCTGCCCAGCGGGTGCTGGTAGGAGTGGACGAGCCTCCCGTTGGCCGCCTTGGCGAACCACTCGGCCGATCCGTTGGTGTTGATCCCGACCGCGATGCGGAAGGTCGGCCGGGTCGCCGCCGTCGATCCGCCGAGGCTCACGTTCAGCTGGTCATTGTCAATGTTCATGGTGACCCGGCCCCAGGTCTCATTGTGGCTGCCCTTGTACTGGTGAATGCGCGTGTGGCCGGTCCACATGCTGGCGGGCATGTAGGAGCTCGCGGTGGTCGCGTGGCCGTCCCAGTCGGCGTAGTAGATGACGTCGGGCTCGGTCATCGTGGCGGCGGCGCTGACCAGGTCGCCGATATTGGAGAACGACTCGTACACGGCGGCCGGGTACCCCTTGACGTGCAGTTCGGCGTCCCAGCCGTTCAGGAATGTGGTTACTTCCTTCCCGCAGCCGGCGTAGGCCTCCATGTCGTAGACAATCGGGGTTCCCTGCGGTATGCCCAGGCTCTGCGCCTGCGTCGCCGCGTCCCGCGCGGCCGCTGCGCCCTGCGCGGCGGCTTTGGAGCGGGTGATGGTGGCATCTCCGAACGCCTTCACGCAGGATGCCTGCAGGCCAGGGTAGAGCGGGAAGTAGCGCCAGCCCTGAGCCTGCGCGGCAGAGGTCCAGGAGGAGGTCAGGTTGCCCTGCGCGCACGCCCGGTTGACCCCGCCGATGTAGATCCCGACGGCCCGGTAGGGGGAGGCCAGCCAGCTATTCAGCGTGGTCTGCGACGGCGCGGCGCAGGCGTCGAACCCGGCGCCCTGGAAGATTCCCTGCGATGCGGCCGGCCGGACAGCAGCGGACGGTTCCAGCGAGGCCGGCGGGACCGAGCGGGCCGAGCGGCCGATCCGGATCGAGGCCTGAATCCGGCGGGCGAGCGCGCGATGACTGCCATACGACAGGCTTATCTCGATGTCGGCGGCCGGGATGATGTCAATGATGGTGCGGGTGACAGCGGAGTCTGCGTTGGTGCGGGCTGCCTGCCCGCCGATCACCGCGCGCGTGCCCGCTGCCCTGGCATCCGGGCTCTGCGGATTGGCTCGCTGAACCTGGACCGCCTCGGTCTTGCCGTGCAGAGCGGCTGAGCAGACAGGATCGGGTCCGGGCGTGCCGAGGTACAGCGCATGCACGTCCAGGCGCGGGCAGACTGACCGATGATGCGCCAGATTCACCACCGGCCAGGACGCGGGGACCTGCAGGCTCACTCCGTCGAAGGTCACGCTGCGCCATGCTCCGGCAGGGGCTGCGAGCACGGCGCCGGGTAGTGCAACTACTATGCAGCTTACGACAGTTGCCAGTACAAACGCATATCTTCGAAATCGCATACAGTTAGCGTGTCATGCAGGCCCGGAGAATGAAATAGTTCTTGCGTAACTTAATGTTATTAGTAGATTACGTTTAGTTACCAAACTTATGAGTTAGGCGTCGCTGGGACCGGGCTGGAAGCGGTAGCCCATCCCCGGCTCGGTGAGCAGCCAGCGCGGGCGGGAGGGGTCGGGCTCAAGCTTGCGGCGCAGCTGAGCCATGTAGAGCCGGAGGTTGCCGGCCGCATCCGCGTAGCCGGGGCCCCACACCTCGTTCAGCAACTGCCGCTGGCTGAGCAGCTTGCCCGGGTGACGGAGCAGGACCTCCAGCAGGTGCCACTCGGTCGGCGTGAGGCGGATGTCGGCAGCTGCCCGCCGCTCGCCCTCGCCGTCGCCCTCGCCCTCGGCCGGCGCGGCCGGCTCCCTGATCACTCGTTTGGCGGCAAAGTCAACGATGAGGTCGCCGAGGCGGACCCGCGGCTCGTCGCCGTCGCCAGCTACCCGCCGCGCGACCGCGCGCATCCTGGCCAGGAGTTCCTCCATCCCGAAGGGCTTGGTCACGTAGTCGTCGGCGCCCGCGTCCAGGGCCTCGACCTTGTCGGTGCTGTCCGCCCGGCCGGACAGCACGATGATCGGCGCGTCGGTCCAGCCGCGCAGGCCCTGGATCACCTCAACCCCGTCCAGGTCCGGCAGACCGAGATCCAGGATGACCAGGTCAGGAGGATGGCGGGCTGCCTGCTCCAGCGCTTGCGCGCCCGTGCCTGCAGTGTGCACGTCGTAGTGTCGCACCCGCAGGTTGATCCGCAGAGCGCGGAGGATCTGCGGTTCATCGTCGATGACCAGGACGCGAGTCATCTGTTCACCGTGTCACGCTCGCCCGTCACGGGGCTCCCGCAACACCGGGGCGGCGCGGGAGGGACAGGGCGCCGCGGGCAGCGACAGCGACATGGTCAGGCCGCCGCCCGGCGTGTCCTCCGGTTCCAGGGTGCCGCCCATCGCCTCGGTCAGGCCACGAGAGAGTGCGAGGCCCAGGCCGACTCCGGTGGTGTTGTCGGTATCACCGAGCCGCTGGAACGGGACGAACATCCGGTCCCGGTCCGTCTCGGGAATCCCGGGCCCGCGGTCGACGACGCGCAGTTCGACGCGGTCGCCCAGTGCGCTGGCGGTCAGCAATGGCGGTGTTCCCGGTGGCGAGTAGCGCAGCGCATTGGCCGTGAGGTTCGCTATCACGCGTTCCAGTATCGCCGGGTCAACCTCGACTTCGGGCAGGTCATCTGGTATGTCGACAATGACTGTCCGGCTCGCGGGCCCGAGGTCGTCCAGGGAGCGGGAGACAATTTCCGCCAGGTCGGCAGGCCGGGGGAAGACCGCCATCGCGCCGGCCTGCAGCCTGCTCATGTCCAGCAGGTTGTCGACGAGGTGGGCCAGCTTGTCGAGTGACTCGTCGGCGGTGGCGAGCAGCTCATCATGGTCATCGGCGGTCCACTGGATGTCCTGCGAGCGAAGGCTGGTCACCGCCGCCTTGGCGGAGGCAAGCGGGGAGCGCAGGTCGTGGCTGACGGCGGCCAGCAGGGCGGTCCGCATTCGGTCGGCCTCCGCGATCGGCCGGGCCGCCTCGGCTTCGGCGGTCAGCCGCTGCTGCTCCAGCGCGGCGGCGGCGTAGGCGGCGAATGCGCCGAGGACCCTGCGGTCGGTCGCGGGGAGGGCGCGCCCGCGCAGGGCGAGGCACAGGCTGTCGGTCACCGGCACCTCGACATCGGCGTCCTCGGGCCGCCGGACCGGACGCTCGCCGGAGGTCGCCACGGGAACCCAGCCTGCCGCGGGCCCGCGGGGGGCGCCTGCCGGGCCGGATCCGCGCTCCAGCAGGGTGACCGAGTCCATCCCGAACGCCTCCTTGACCCGGTCGAGCACGGCCGGCAGCGCCCGCTGGCCGCGCAGCACGCTGCCCGCCGTGGTGACCAGCAGCTCGGATTCCGCATTGGCGCGCGCGGCCTGCTTCGTGCGCCGCGCCGCGTCGTCCACGACCGAGCTGACTACCAGCCCGACGGCGACGAAGACGCCGAGGGCCAGCGCGTTGTTAGTCTCCGAGATGGTGAATTTGTGGACCGGCGGCGTGAAGTAGAAGTTGAGCAGCAGCGAGCCGGCGATGGCCTCCAGGACGGCGGGCACGAACCCGCCTACCAGGGCTACCGCGATGACCGCAAGCAGGAAGGCAAGCACGTCGCTGGTGAGGTTGAGCTCGCCCCGCAGGTTGACGAGGAACAAGGTGAGCAGCGGCGCGAGCACGACCGCCAGGGCGTATCCCGCGACCCTGCGCCGCGGCGGAAGCCCGCCCCGGACCTTCGGCAGCCCGCGCCCGCGGCCCATATGCGCGTGCGTCACGATGTGCACGTCGATGTCGCCGGAGTCACGGATCGTCCGCATGCTGACACCGGGGCCGGTCAGCAGGGAAGTGAGCCATTTGCGGCGGCTCGCGCCGAGCACGAGCTGGGTCGCGTTCTCGGCTCTGGCGAAGGTGAGCAGCGCCTCGTGCACGTCGTCACCGACGACCTGGTGATAGGTGCCCCCCAGCGACTCGGCGAGATGCCGTTGCGCGGCCAGCGCGGCCGGGTCGGCGCCGGTCAGGCCATCGGAGGAGGTCACGTGCAGGGCGAGCAGGTCGCCGCCGGATGAGCGGGCGGCGATCCTGGCCGCGCGCCTGATCAGCGTCTCGCCTTCGGGGCCGCCGGTGAGCGCGACAACGACGCGTTCCCTGGCTTCCCAGGTCGCGTGGATGTCATGGGCCGCGCGGTAGCGCTGCAGGCCCTCGTCCACCTTGTCTGCCAGCCACAGCAGGGCGAGCTCGCGCAGCGCGGCCAGGTTCCCCGCGCGGAAGTAGTGGGTCAGCGCCGCGTCGATCTTCTCCGCCGGGTAGATGTTGCCGTGCGCCATCCGGCGGCGCAGCGCTTCCGGGGTCATGTCGACCAGCTCGACCTGATCGGCGGCGCGCACGACCGCGTCGGGCACGGTCTCCCGCTGCGGGACGCCGGTGATCTTCTCGACGACATCGTTGAGGGACTCGAGGTGCTGGATGTTCACCGTTGAGATGACGTCAATGCCTGCCTCCAGCAGCTGCTCGACGTCCTGCCATCGCTTGGGATTGCGCGAGCCCGGCACGTTGCTGTGCGCGAACTCGTCGACCAGCGCGATCTCGGGACGGCGCGCGAGCACGGCACCGAGGTCCATCTCGTCGAAGAACGTGTCCCGGTAGGGGAGCCGGGCGCGGGGGACGACCTCCAGGCCGCGCAGCTGATCGGCGGTATGCTGCCTGCCGTGGGTCTCGACGAAGGCCACGACGACATCGGCGCCGCGCTCCTGCCGCCTGAGGCCCTCGCCGAGCATGGCGAACGTCTTGCCGACACCCGCTGCCGAGCCGAGGTAGATCCTCAGCTGGCCGCGGCCCGCGGGGGCCTGCTGGCCCGGATAGCCCGTCTGGCTCATAGCCTTCCTCGTCGCAGTGTCACAGTGCTGCGGTGTCACAGTGCTGCAGTGTCACAGTGCTGCGGTGTCACAGTGGTGTGCAGCTCTCAGCATGGCTCATGGCTGGTACCGGTAGCCCATCCCGGGCTCGGTGAGCAGGTGACGCGGGCGCGGCGGATCGTCCTCGAGCTTGCGGCGGAGCCTGGCCATGTGAAAGCGCAGGTAGTGGGTGCTGCGCTCGAATCCGGGTCCCCAGACCTCGGTCAGCAGCCGGGAGGAGCTGACCAGCTGGCCGGGGGAGCCCAGCAGGATCTCCAGCAGCCGCCACTCAGTGGGCGTGAGGTGCACGGGCCCGGCCGTGGTCGTGGTGCCGCCGGCTGTGGTGCCGCCGGCTGTGGTGCCGCCGGCTGTGGTGCCGCCGGCTGTGGTGCCGCCGGCTGTGGTGGCGCCGGCTGTGGTGCCGCCGGCTGTGGTGCCGCCGGGTGTGGTGCCGCCGGGTGTGGTGCCGCCGGCCGTGGTGCCGCCGGCCGTATCCGCCGCGCGCAGGACGGTGTAGGCCGTCAGGTCGATGATGCACCGGCCGATGCTGACCCGGCTGCCGGGCAGCCGCCGCTCGTCGCGCCGGAGCCCGGCCCGCAGCCGGGCGAGCAGTTCCTCCATCGAGAACGGCTTGGTCACGTAGTCGTCGGCGCCCGCGTCCAGAGCGCCGATCTTGTCGCCGGAGCCGGTCCGGCCGGAGAGGACGATGACGGGAGCGGCGGACCGTTCGCGCAGATCGCGGATCACCTCAGTGCCGTCGGCGTCGGGGAGCCCGAGATCCAGCAGGACCGCGTCGGGCGGTCGCCGTGCCGCCTCGGCGAGTGCCTCATGCCCGGTCGAGGCCGTGGCCACGGCGTAGCCGCGGGCGCGCAGGTTGATCTCCAGCGCTCGTCGCAGCGCGGGCTCGTCCTCGACAATCAGGATCCGCGGGTTCCCCGATGCGGCAGGACGCGGGGACGGGCTCATCGCCCGCCCGCGCGACTGCATCATCTGGCCCTTCCTGCTGCCGGTCCTGGGGCCGGGCTCAGGCCGGGTACTTTTCATCGAGCGCGATGTTCAGCATGAGCACGTTCACCCGCGGCTCGCCGAGGAAGCCGAGCGTCCGCCCCTTGGTGTACTGCCTCACCAGCGCGGTGATCGCCGCCGGGCTAGCGTGCCTGGCCGTCGCCACCCGGTCGGTCTGGATGGCGGCGTTCTGCGGCGAGATGTAGGGGTCCAGGCCCGAGGCGGACGTTGTCACCGCGTCCGGCGGGATCTGCGAGATGGCGACATGGTCGAACTTGGAGATCTGCTGCTGGCGCTGCTTGATGTCCTGGACCAGGACCGGGTTGTCCGGTCCCAGGTTCGACGCGCCGGAGAACAGCGGGTCGCAGCCGTAGTCAGTCTTCACCGCCGCGTTGGCGGCGGCCGATGGCCGCGGCTGGAAGTACTGCGGCAGCGGGTTGCCCTTGGCGTCGGTGTACTCCTGGCACAGCAGGCCGGAGCCGACGACCTTCCCGTGGTAGCTGACCAGCGAGCCGTTGGCCTGGTGGTGGAAGGCCAGCTGGGCGGCGCCGAACATGACCACCGGGTAGAGGATCCCGCACAGGACGGTGAACAGGAGCAGGCCGCGCAGCGCAGCGATGTGCTGCCGGACGAGGCTGGGTAGACGATTCATGGTGATCACCGGAATCCGGGAATGAACTGGATGATGAGGTCGATGGCCTTGATCCCGATGAACGGGATGATCAGCCCGCCAACGCCGTAGATCCACAGGTTCCTGCGGAGCAGCGAGGAGGCCGAGGCCGGCCGGTAGCGGACACCGCGCAGCGAGAGCGGGATCAGCGCGACGATGATCAGCGCGTTGAAGATGATCGCCGAGGTGATCGCCGACTGCGGGCTGTGCAGGTGCAGGATGTTGAGCTTGGACAGGTCGGGGAAGGCGACCGAGAACATGGCGGGCAGCATCGCGAAGTACTTGGCCACGTCGTTCGCGATGGAGAACGTGGTCAGCGCGCCACGGGTAATGAGCAGCTGCTTGCCGATCTCCACGATCTCGATGAGCTTGGTCGGGTTGGAGTCCAGGTCCACCATGTTCCCGGCCTCCTTGGCGGCGGAGGTTCCGGTGTTCATGGCCACGCCCACGTCGGCCTGGGCCAGCGCGGGGGCATCGTTGGTGCCGTCCCCGGTCATCGCGACCAGCTTGCCGCCCTCCTGCTCCTTGCGGATCAGCGCCATCTTGTCTTCCGGGGTGGCCTCGGCCAGGAAGTCGTCCACACCCGACTCATCGGCGATCGCCTTGGCCGTGAGCGGGTTGTCACCGGTGATCATGACGGTGCGGATGCCCATCTTGCGCATCTCGGCGAACCGCTCGGCGATGCCGTCCTTGACGATGTCCTTCAGGTGGATCACGCCGAGGGCGCGGGCTCGGCCAGCCCCGGCCGGCCCGTCCCCGGCCCGCTCGGCCACCACCAGCGGAGTACCGCCCGCCGAGGAGATGCCATCCACCAGCGGGCCGAGCTCGTCTTCCGGGATGCCGCCGTTCTCGCGGATCCAGGCCATGACCGCGGCCGATGCTCCCTTGCGGACCTGCCGTCCGTCGGCGAGGTCGATGCCGCTCATCCGGGTCTGGGCGGTGAACTCCACGAACTGTGCGCCGGCCAGCTCGCCTTCGTGCCGCTCGCGCAGGCCGTAGTCGTTCTTGGCGAGGACCACGATCGAGCGGCCCTCGGGGGTGTAGTCGGCCATGCTGGACAGCTGCGCCGCGTCGGCAAGCTCGGCCGCGGGCACGCCGCCCACCGGCAGGAACTCGGTGGCCTGCCGGTTGCCGATGGTGATCGTGCCGGTCTTGTCCAGCAGCAGCGTGTTCACGTCGCCCGCCGCCTCGACCGCGCGGCCGGACATCGCCAGCACGTTGCGCTGCACCAGCCGGTCCATGCCGGCGATGCCGATCGCCGACAGCAGCGCTCCGATCGTGGTGGGGATCAGCGCGACCAGCAGCGCGACCAGGATCACCAGGCTCTGCGGTGCCCTGGAGTAGAACGCCATCGGCTGCAGCGTGATCACCGCGAGCATGAAGATGACCGTCAGCGAGGCGAGCAGGATGTTCAGCGCGATCTCGTTCGGCGTCTTCTGCCGCTTGGCGCCCTCGACCAGGGCGATCATCCGGTCGATGAACGTCTCACCCGGCTTGGAGGTGATCTGGACCACGATCCGGTCCGACAGCACCCTGGTGCCGCCGGTGACCGCGGAACGGTCGCCGCCGGACTCGCGGATGACCGGGGCGGACTCGCCGGTGATCGCCGACTCGTCCACCGAGGCCACGCCCTCGACGACGTCCCCGTCGCCGGGAATGGTCTCGCCCGCCTCGACGACCACATGGTCTCCCAGCTGGAGCTGGGTACCAGGGACAGCCTCCTCGCGAAGCTCGTTTAGGCCCTGGTTTGGCCGCCAGCCCACCAGGCGCCGGGCGACCGTTTCCCGCTTGGTCCGCCGCAGCGTCTCGGCCTGGGCCTTGCCGCGCCCTTCGGCCACGGCCTCGGCGAGGTTGGCGAACAGCACGGTCAGCCACAGCCAGACCACGATCGTCCAGTTGAAGATGGACGGCTTGACGATCGCCGTGTAGGTGGTCAGCACCGCGCCGACCTCGACGACGAACATGACCGGGTTGCGGAGCTGGACCCGCGGGTCCAGCTTCCTGAAGGCGTCGGGGGTCGCCTGCCACAGCATCCTGGGGTCGAGCAGCCCGCCGCCGATCCGGTGCGGCTGCACCTCAGCCAGCTTCTTGCCCGCGCCGGCCGGGGCGTCGGGTGTGGTGGTCACAGACATCAGTGCAGTCCTTCTGCGAACGGGCCCAGTGCGAGCGCGGGGAAGTAGGTCAGGCCGACGAGCACGAGGATGACGCCGACGAGCATCCCGACGAACAGGGGCTTATGGGTTTCCAGCGTGCCGGCGCTGGCCGGCACCGGCTGCTGCCTGGCCAGGGATCCGGCGAGGCCGAGCGCGAAGATCTCCGGCGCGAACCTGCCGAGCAGCATCACCACGCCGCCGACCGTGTTGTACCAGGTCGTGTTGGTGGCCAGGCCCGCGAAGGCGGAGCCGTTGTTGTTGGCCATCGAGGTGAACGCGTACATGATCTCGGTCAGGCCGTGCGGCCCTGAGTTGGTGGTCAGGGACGACGTGCCGGTCTTGAGCGCGAGCGACAGCCCGGAAGCGGTCAGGATGAGCACCGGCAGCGTCAGGAAGTACAGCGCCGCGTATTTCATCTCGGTCGGCCGGATCTTCTTGCCGATGTACTCCGGTGTCCGGCCGACCATCAGCCCGCCGACGAAGACGGTGACGATCGCGAGGATCAGCAGGCCGTACATGCCCGCGCCGATGCCGCCGGGCGCGATCTCGCCGAGCGCGATGTCGAACAGCGCGATGCCGCCGCCGAACGGGGTGAACGAGTCGTGGAAGGAGTTCACCGCGCCGGTGGACGTCACCGTCGTCGAGGCCGCGAACAGCGACGAGCCGGGCGTGCCGAAGGCGGCGTTCTTGCCTTCCATCGCCCCGTGGGCCAGCTGCGGGGCGAGCCCGGCGCCCTGCGCCTCGAAGAAGCTGATGCCGCCGACGGCCGCCAGCCAGATGATGACCATGACCGCGAGCAGCGCGTAGCCCTGCCGGTTGTCCTTGACCATCTTGCCGAAGGCGCGCGGGGTGGCGAACGGGATCAGCAGCAGCGTGAAGATCTCGAACCAGTCGGTGAACGGGTTCGGGTTCTCGAACGGGTGCGCGGAGTTGGCGTTGTAGAAGCCGCCGCCGTTGTTTCCCATGTTCTTGATGATTTCCTGCGAGGCCACCGGGCCCCCGACGATTGTCTGGTGCGCGCCGGCCACCGTGGTGACCGTGTGGTAGGCGGCGAAGTTATCGATCACGCCGCTGGCGGCGAGGATCAGCCCGCCGACTATGGCCAGCGGGAGCAGCAGCCGGGTCACGGCCCTGGTCAGGTCCACCCAGAAGTTGCCGAGCTGGTCGGTCCTGGACCGGATGAAGCCGCGGATCAGCGCGATCGCGACCACCAGGCCGACGGCGGCGGACAGGAAGTTCTGCACCGCGAGGCCGCCCATCTGGACCAGGTAGCCCATGGTGGACTCGCCGGAGTAGTTCTGCCAGTTGGTATTGGTCACGAACGAGGCGGCGGTGTTCCAGGCCAGGGCGGGCGGCACGTTAGCCATCCCCAGTGACAGCAGGAGGTAGTGCTGCAGCCGCTCCAGGCCGTACAGGAACAGCACGCTGACCGCGGAGAACGCCAGCATGCTGCGCAGGTAGGCGCTCCACTTCTGGTCGGCGCTGGCGTCAATGCCGATCACCTTGTAGATGCCGCGCTCTACCCGCCAGTGCTTGTCGGTGGTGAAGATGCGCGCCATGTAGTTGCCGAGCGGCACGTAGCACGCCGCCAGGGCAGCGACGAGCAGGCCGAGCTGCAGCCAGCCCGCGACCGCGGTACTCACTAGAACCTCTCAGGCAGGATCAGGGCTACGAACAGGTAGCCGACCAGCAGGATGCCAACAATCAGGCCGATCAGGTTCTCAGCGCTCAAAGCGCTCGACCCCCTTAATGAGCAGGAAGAGCGCGGCGAACACGAGGATCGTCAGGCCGATATAGATCACGTCGGACACGGAGCCCTCCCAGGCGTCGCATGCTTACGACGTCATCAAAGCCCCGGATCCGGGCGAAAATTGCCGCCCATGCGCGACCCATGCGGGACTGGGGCGATCCCTAACAGAACCCATGCGGCGATGCCTCGGGCTCGGGCTGGCTGGGCGCGGGCTCGCGGCGGGCGCGGGCTGGCGGCGAGCTCGGGCTAGCGGGTCAGGTCGCGTACGCCGAGCTCGTCGGCCCTGGCCAGCATCTCGGCCGGATCGGCGTACACGCGATAGGCGCCGGCCCGCTCGAGTTCCTCGCGGCCGTATCCGCCCGACATCAGGCCGACGCCGAGCGAGCCGGCCCGGCGGGCGGCGAGCAGGTCCCAGACGCTGTCCCCGACGACCATGGCGTCCTTGGGGTCCACGTCGAGCAGCGCCGCCGCGGCCAGGAAAAGGTCCGGGTCGGGCTTGGCGTGCCGGACCATGTCACGGGTGATCATCGGGGCGTCCTGCGGCAGGCCCAGCAGCCCCAGCGCGTGCCCGGCGGTGGCACGGTACCCGCTCGTCGCGATCGCCCACTTCACCCCGCGCCCGGTCAGGGCCGCCAGCAGTTCCGCCGCGCCTGGCAGCGGCCGCACGGTGTCGGCCTGGGCCAGGTACTCCTGGCCGTGCGTCCGCTGCAGCATGTCGATATCCGCATCGGAAAGCGTCCTGCCGGTCTCCCGCAGCAAGGCCGAAACGAACAGGCCGCCGCTCATGCCGATCCGGCGGTGGATCCGCCACACGGACAGATCGATGTCCAGCCGGGACAGCGCGGCCCGCCAGGCGATGACGTGCTGGTACACGCTGTCGATGAGCGTGCCGTCGAGGTCGAACAGGAACGCCGGCGCGGGTGGCTCACGGTAGCTCGCGGGAGCAGTCATGGCACCAGTGTGCCCGCGGCGGCCAGATTCGAGCGTCAGCGCAGGGACAAGTGCCGGTACATCCGTTCCAGGGCGGCCACCTTGTCCGCCCCGTTCTCGCGGGCCAGGATGAAATCGGTGTTGCCGCGTCGGCTGACCTGGTCGGGCGCGGCGATCCGCAGGTCCTGCGCCAGTGCCTGGCCGATGGGCTCGGCCAGCAGGTCGGCGGCCAGCCCGTCGCTGATCATCTCCTGGTAGGGCCGGATGTCGGAGAGAATGACGTGGCAGCCTGCCAGTGCGGCCTCCAGGACCGACGAGCTGCGCTGGTCGCCGAGGGGAATCGAGACGGCTATGTCGCTGGCCCGCATCAGCTCGAATGTCTGCTCGGGGGTGAGCGCGTGATCCACGATCAGGATCCGGCCCTGCAGCCCGTCTGCGGCGGCGCGCACCCCGGTGAGGTAGTCGTCCTTGGCGCGCCGCGCGGACTCGCGGTCCGGACGATGGCCTGCCAGGACGACCAGGAAGAGATCCGGCCGGTCCCTGGCGGCCTCGGCAAACGCGGAAACGATCTCGCGGGTCCGGTAGGTGGCGGAGGCGCTGCGGATCGACAGCACCACCGTGGCGTCAGCGGGAATGCCAAAGTCTGACCGGACGGCAGCGACGCGGATGTGAGGCAGGGCGCTGATCAGGCTGGCGGCCACGCCCCAGGACAGCACCCGCGTCCGGGCCGGGGGGACCCGGTAGCGGTCCGCCAGCTCCGCGGCTACCTCGGCCGAGGTCGGCAGCACAAGGTCGGCACGGCGCAGCGCCAGCCGGATGACCGTCGCTCGCACCGCGGAATGCTGCGCCGCGCGCAGTTCACTGCCCCACGGGGTCACCACCCGCGCCGAGCCGCCCGGCAGGGCCATCGCCAGCAGGCCGTGTGCGCCCAGAGACTGCACGTGTACGACATCGGGGCGCACGTCACGCATCAGCGCCCGCAGCCAGCCCACGGCCATCGCCGCCCGGCGCCCCGGCCAGGCTCCGGCACCAGGAGCGATGCGCAGCTCAGCGCCCGAGAGTTCTGGGCCAGGCTGCCAGCTCGCGACGACAATCCGGTGCCCGGCCTCGGCCAGCGCCGAGGCCCACCGGCGGGTGTGCACGGAACTGGCGGGCGCGAGCAGGACGATGGTCAGCTCGCGGTGGTCAGCCACGTTCCTCGCCCAGCACGAACCGCGCCTTGGCCGCGGCCGCCCGCAGCCGGCAGGCGGGACGACGAAGATACGAACGCCAGCGCAGTGCGGTACTGGCGAAGGCGTGATCCCCGGAGAGCCTCGCGGTCACTTCGAGCAGCGAGACGTGCAGGCTGTGGTAGGCCATGGTGGCCGGAGCGGCGAAACGCAGGTCATACCGGGACCAGTAGCCGAGGTCGAACCGGCCGAGATCGGCCGCCAGCCGCGCCGCGGTCGCCACGTGCGCATCGCCGCCTGATCGCGCCTCCCGCTCGTACAGGCCGATCAGGGCGAATACGGCGCCGTTGAGAATGTGGCTCGGCGGGTCCGACGGGCACTCCTCGAGGAAGGGCCTCCCTGATGCGTCGTAGTGCGCGCAGCCGCCATCTCGCATCGGCTTGAGCAGGTGCGCGATCGCCCCGTCGGCGGCATCGAGATAGGACTGCCGGCCGGTGAGATCGTGGGCGCGCAGCAGGACCGAGGTGGCCAGCCCCTGTGCCATGGCCGAATACCAGCCAGGCGTGACGCGGTAGCGCGCGGCCGGCACCGGGTACCGCCATCCGCCGTCACCATCCTGGCTGAGCCTGAGGTACCGCGCCTGGGCCAGGAAGCCCGTGAGGCCGATGTCTGGATGGCCGGCGGCCAGGCCTGCCTCGGTGTGCCGGCCGAGGGCATACAGGCTCACCGATACCGGATTGTGGTAGTCGCGGCCGTCCGGTCCGGCGATCACTACGACCCCTTCGGGATCACGCCGGAACCGGTCGCTGATGACCCGCACGTCGAGCGGGTAAGGCCCGCTCGCGTCGGGCGGGCTGTGCGCTTGCACCGGGTACCGGCGGACCCGCAGGTCGTGCAGCGCTTTGCTGATCAGCGCGACGGTGCGGGTCATGCCCGGCCATGCTTCGTGCCGCTGCGGGCGCGCGGCAGGTCGTGCAGGGCCTGGCGGTAGACGGCCTGCACGCCGGCCACGGTGGCGTCGATGTCAAACTGGCGCAGGCAGCGGTCGCGGCCCCGGCGGCCCATCTCGTGCCGCCGGCCGGGGTCGGCGAGCAGTTCGGTCACGGCCGCGGCCAGGGCCCGGGGATTCGCGGGCGGCACCAGCAGGCCTGTCTCGCCGTGCCGGACGGTGTCCGGCAGGCCTCCGACATCGCTTGCCACCACTGCCTTCTGCATCAGCAGGGCCTCGACCATCGCGTAGGAGGCCGACTCCTCGATCGAGGGACTGACGACGACATCGAGCCCGGCCAGCACGCCGGCGATGTCGCTGCGGTGACCGGTGAACCGCACGTTCCCGGTCACGCCGAGCGCGGCGGCCCTGTCCTGGAGCGCGCGCCGGTAGCCCCCGTCACCGGCGAGCTCGTCGCCCACCACGAACATGCGCGCGTCCGGCACCCGCTGCAGGATCAGCGGGACGGCGTCCAGGAACACTTCGTGGCCCTTCACCCCGGTCTCGCGGAAGGCGCGCATCCGGGTGGGATACATGTGCGCGACCATTCCGACCGTCGGCGTGCCCTCAGCCAGGCCGAACTCGCGCCGGAAGGCCTCCCCCGAGGTACGCGGGTCGACCCTGCGCACGTCGCACCCGTAGTAGCTGACGGCCACCGTCCTTGCCCCCATCGCCCGGTACCGGTCGGCGATCGCCCGGCACGAGCCGATCACCACGTCGTCGCGCGACAGCGTCAGCTGGTCGAGCCATCGCAGCACGGGACTGTGCAGATGGACGGTGCCCGGCAGCTGCGACACCCGCAGCGCCGGGCGGTAGCCCATAGCGGCCAGGCGGCAGGACATGACGGCCTTGAGCAGGTGAGCGTGGATGACATCGGGCCGGAAGGCACGGACCAGGCGGAGCAGCCGCAGCTCGGCGGCGGTTACCCGGGGCAGCTGGCGCAGCTGCCTGCCCCGGAACGGGATGATCTCGACCGGGATACCCGCGGCATGCAGCTGATCATGAAGCGGCCCTGGGCCGGGCAGGACCGCGTGCACGGTGTGACCGAGCCGGGCAAGGCCCGTCACCTGGTCATGGAACCATGCCCCGCCGACGGACGTGGCCGTGACCTGGAGGATGCGCAGCCGCCGGTCAGTAGCGGCAGGGACCGGCGAGGCGTTCAGGGTAGTCGGCTTCACGCGCTCGGCGTGGCCCGGCGCAGCCTGGCCAGCGCGCTTAGGTACAGCGACTCCAGCCCGGCAACGGTCACCTCGATGTCGAACTGGCGCTGACAGTAGGCGCGCCCCCGCTGGCCCATCGCACGGCGCCGCGATGGGTCGGTGAGCAACTGCGTCACCGCGTCGGCCAGCGCCACCGGGTCGGCCGGCTGTACCAGCAGGCCTGTCTGGCCGTGCTGCACGGTATCCGGCAGGCCGCCGACATCGCTGGCCACGACGCCTCTTTCCATCAGCAGGGCTTCGATCATCGTGTAGCAGGCCGACTCCTCCAGGGACGGGTTGACGACGACATCGAGGCCGGCCAGCACGGATGCGATATCCGCGCGATGCCCGGTGAAATGAATGCTTCCGGCCAGCCCGAGCTCGGCGGCCCTGGCCTCGAGCTCACGGCGGTAGTCTCCGTCGCCGGAGAGTTCGTCACCGACGACGAACAGGTGCGCACCAGGAGTTCTGCGCAGGATCAGCGGCGCGGCGTCCAGGAAGACCTCGTGGCCCTTGATACCGGTGTCCTGGAAGGCGTGCAGCCGGCGTGGGTACATGTGCGCCACCATCCCCACGGCCGGGACGCTGCCGCTGAGGCCGAACTCGGCCCGGAACGCCGCCCCGGAGGTCAGCGGGTCGAGCCGGTGCACGTCGCAGCCGTAGTAGCTCACGGCCACCAATCGCGCTCCCAGCGCCCGGTACTGGTCAGCGATCACCTGGCAGGAGCCAACCAGCAGGTCGTCGCGAAACAGTGTCCGCCGGTCGAGCCACTGCAGGCGCGGGGTGTGCAGGCTGAACTTGCCGGGCGCCTGGGTGACCCGCAGGGCCGGCGGGTAACCCGCCGAGGCCAGGCGGCAGGCAAGGGCCGCCCTGATCAGGTGAGCGTGGATGACGTCCGGCCGGAAGGCGCGAACGAGGCGCAGGAGCCGCAGTTCCGCGGCCGCAAGGCGGGGAAGCTCACCGAGCCGGCGGGTGAGGCCGAACGGGATGACGTCCACGCTGATGCCGCTGGCTCGCAGGCGATCGCCCAGGGGGCCGTCGCCCGGAAGCACCGCGCTCACGCTGTGACCCCGGCGGGCGAGGCCAGTCACCTGATCATGAAACCAGTCACCCCCGACCGAGGTGCCCGCCACCTGCAGTACGCGCAGCGGCCGGCCGGGTCTGGCGGCCAGAGCCCGTGCTGAGAGCAGCTCAGTCATGCACTGCCTCTAGCGGGGAGCGAGCGGCCAGGACGGCCAGCAGGAAGGCGGCCAGGATGGGCGGGACAAGAAGCACCTCGCCGAAGGCAGAGCAGACGCCGACGCCGGCGAACGCCAGAATGGCGCTCTCTCCGGCCCAGTCGCCGGACCGGGCGGCGGACCATGCTCGGCGCCAGCCGATCACGATCAGGGCACCAGCAAGGACCCCGCCGACGAGCCCGGTCTCGGCGAGAATCGTGAGGTAGATGTTGTGGGCAAAGTCGAGCTGCGAGAGCCGGATCTCGAAGGTGTCGTAGTTGCCGGTGTTGACGAAGTACGTCGGAAGCTGGGGAGCGAAGTTCAGGTAGCCGGCGCCGAAGACGGGCTGTGCATGGAAGATGCGCAGCGCGCTGCTCCACAAGTCGATCCGGACCGCCGAGTCAGCGTCCAGGCTGCTGGTGCTCCAGATGGTCCCCAGCCGCGCGGTCACTGCCGCTGGCAGCAGCGGCAGCAGGCAGCCGAGTCCCAGCGCGGTACCGGCCAGGCCGCGAATCGACCGGCGCAGGGCGAAGACGGCGATCATGGCGAGGGTGCCGAGGTAGGCAGCCCGGCTGAACGAGTAGGCCACGCCGAGCGTGAGCGCGATGATGGCGGCGCCGAATGCCAGCTTGGTCAGGCCGTCTCGGCTCCGGGGGAACAGCGCCAGCAGCACGCCAAGGGCGAGGACGAAAATCGCGGCCTCAGCGTTGTGGTTGACCGCGCCAGTCTGGCTTGCCGCCGCCGCGGCGCTGCTGACCGCGGAGACGTCCGCGGATGCCCCCAGAGACGCGCGGGCCGTTACCACCTCGACGATAGCCATGGCTGCCGCCGTGAAGCTCAGCAGGACAAGCGCGCGACGAGTGACCTCGCGATCGCTGGCGCACAGCGGAAGGCACAGCAGCGGTATCCCGAGCATGAGCACAGAGCGCCAGTTCTGGGCGTTGCTGCCCGCCTCGGCCAGCACCGATGAGGTCACGAAGTAGCCGACCAGCGCGACCGCGAGCAATGCCGTTCCCGCCTTCGGGAGCGCCAGCCGCCCCGCGACCATCTGGCCCACCAGGCAGACGATGACCAGGACGGCCAGGTTCTTGCCTGTCAGGACGGGAGCCCCGAACGAGGTCTGCGACACGGGCACGGCGATGGCCAGCACGTAGAGGCCGGCGCTGGGCCGGGCGAGCACGACAAGCAGGATCAGGATCCCGGCTATCGTGGCTGATCTGCCGGATACAGACAGCGCTGCCCCGGCCAGCCCGCCCGCCGCGACAAGGCAGCTCCGCAGGCCCGGCCGCACGCCGCTGCGCAGTGCCGCCGCGGCGGCACTGCCGGCTCGGCGGGCCGGGTGCCAGCCGGACCGCAGGAGCCGCATGACGGGTCCGGTCGCGCGGGCGGGACGCCACAGGCCGCCGATGAGGACGGCCGTGAACGTCAGATAGCCGGCCGAGTCCGCCGCGGCCGCTCCTGGCGCGCCGAATCGGGACGACAGCAGCAGCAGGCCGACCAGGCAGGCCGTGAGGCCGGCCACAGTGGCGGCAATCACGATCCTGAGCTGGTCGGTGGCAGCAAGGTAGGCCTGGAACGTCCGCCCCCCGCCGAAGATGACCAGGCCGGGCAGCATCCACCAGACCACTGCGACTGAGCCGTCATATGCCGTGCCGTACAGCGCGGGGATGACCACGGGCGCCGCCAGCGCTGCCCCCACCGCGAGAATCACGCTAGCGGCGAAGACCGTGGCGCCGATGCGGGCGGCCGCCGGCCGGCCAACCGCTCCGGAGGTCACCCGCGGGAAGATCACCAGCGCGACCGCGGCGGGGAGCAGCAGCAGCGCCTCGCCGAGCGGCAGCGCCACCGCGTACAGCGCTACAGCGCCTGTTCCGGCCAGCACCTGGATGATGGGCACGTCCATCCGCAGCATGCCGTACTGGGCCAGGTTCGGCAGGTAGGCGCGGACGGCGTAGCCGCAGTAGCGGCGCAGCGGGAGCATCTCGCCGTCCGGGTGCACGCGCCTGGCCGCCAGGACCAGCAGCACGACGGCCCCGACCAGCTGGCTCATTGCGCAGGCGATGAACGACCCGGCGACTGACAAGTGCCCGGCCGCCAGCAGCAGGACTACGCCCGCGGTGTACGTCGCGCCGGTAGCCACGGTCACGAGATTGTAAGCCGTGACGCGCCCCCTGCCGATTTCTGCCGCGCCGAGCATGGTCATCAACAGGCTGACCGGGCACAATGTGGCGCTGAGCAGCGCGAGATTGTGGTCGAGCCCGAGGAACACCGGCGGCCAGAGCAAGCCCGCGAGCCACCACGCCGCCGCCATCGCGGTACCCGCGGCTGCCGAGAACAGGACCGACCGGCGGACGATCTGGCGAAAGGCCGTGTGGGACTGGCCGGCGTACCTGGCATTGGCGTTGTCCAGCCCCAGCACGGCCACGACGCTGAACAGGATGGGAACGGCCACCATCACGGCCAGCTGGGCCCGCCCGTGCGGGCCGAGCGCGCGTGCTGTGATGATCGCCGCGCCGAGGCCCAGGATGGCCGCGACGATCCGCGCGCCCACCGTGCCGCCGACAGCACGCGGCCCGATGCCGGGAAGGGCTAGGCGCAGGCGGCGCCGCCACCCGAATACGGACCGGGGCTCGGACAGCGCTGGGGCGGACTTCGGGGCAGTGAGCAACGGCAAGCCCCTCGGGGTCGGCACGACCGGGATCGATCACTTAAAGTGTACATGCTGATACGCTAAGTGATTACATGGCCCTAACTTGTGCAGAGCCTCCGGCGTGAGGATCTGGATTCTCAACCACTATGCGTCGCCGCCCGACCGGCCTGCCGGCACGCGGCACTACGAGTTCGGCCGCGTGCTCGCCGCGCAGGGGCACGACGTCACGATTTTCGCGAGCAGCTTCTCGCATTTCAGCCGGCGGGAGGAGCGGCTTGAGCCGGGCGAGCGGACCCGGGTCGAGGATATCGACGGCGTCCGTTTCATCTGGGTACGTACGCCTCCCTACGCGCGAAATGACCACCGCCGGATACTGAACATGATGAGCTACGCGCTGAGCGTGCTGCTCGTCCAGCGGAGGTATCCGCGTCCCGACGTCGTAGTCGGCTCCTGCGTCCATCTGGCCGCTGTCGTGGCCGCGTTCCTGATCGGCAGGCTCCGCGGAGCGGCGTTTGTCTTCGAGGTGCGGGACCTGTGGCCCAGGGCGCTGATCGACATCGGCGCACTGCGGGAACGCGGCGCTGCCGCGAGGCTGCTCACGGCCCTGGAGCGCTTCCTTTACCGTCGTGCGGGCATGGTGATCAGCCTGCTGCCGGACGCGGCGCAGTACATCATGGGGCACGGAATACCCGCCGACAAGATCGCCTACATCCCGAATGGGGTAGCCGACTACAGCACGGGCATCCAGCCGGCGACCGGAGACGCCGTGGCGCTCGTGCGGTGGATCCAGGAACAGCGCGGTGCAGGCCGCCTGGTGGCGGGATACGTCGGGTCGCACGGCCGCGTGAACGGCGTCGATCTGCTGGTCGAGGCGGCTCGCGAGTTGCGTGATCGCGGCGAGGAGCAGATTGCGCTCGTCTTCGTCGGATCGGGGACGCAGAAGGAGCGATGCGAACTGCTCGCCCGTGACCATCGTCTGGCCAACGTGGCATTCTGGCGGCCGGTGCCCAAGCAGTCGGTCCCCGCCGTGCTCCAGGCCCTGGACGTGACGCTTTTCTCCCTGCACGACAGTTCGGCCTTCAAATATGGCCTGAGTTGTAACAAGCTGTTTGATTACCTGGCCAGCGGGCGGCCTGTGGTATCTGCCTGCCGCATCGCCGGTAGCCCGGTGAGCGCGTCCGGCGGCGGCATCTGCGCCCGCTCCGAGTCGCCCGGGGCGGTGGCCGACGCACTGCTGGAGATGGCCGGGCTCGGGGACGCGGGCCGCCGCGCCCTGGGAGCGCGCGGCAGGAAATGGGTGTACCAGAATCACGGCGCCACTGCCCTGGCTGGACGTTTCCTGGAGGCGCTTGGCCGGGCGCGGCGATGACCTTCTATATCGTCGGCGCAGGCGGTTTCGGCAGGGAGACACTCGATGCGCTTCGTGCCATGCGGCCGGGCCATGAGGTCGATGCGGTCTTCCTCGACGACAGCGCGCTGTCCGCTGCGGCCGACGGGGTGCCGGTATGCCGTCCGGAGCAGGCTGGCGCAGGCACCTTCGTCGTGTCGATCGCTGATCCGCGCGTCCGCGAGCGCCTGGCCGGCTCGCTGCTGGCGCGCGGCCTGGTGGCCGGCCAGGTGATCCATCCCCGTGCGGTTGTCTCGCCCGCTGCCGCCCTGGGGCCTGGCTGCGTGGTACTGGCCAACACGTTCATCTCGGCCGGCGTGGCGCTGGGCGCGCATGTCCACGTCAACTACAACGCCACTATCGGGCACGACTGCGCGGTCAATGACTTCGTGACGGTGCTGCCGGCTGCCAACGTGGCCGGCGCGGTGACTCTCGGCGCGGGCGTCACCGTCGGCTCGAACGCCTGCGTGCTGCAGGGCCTGCGGATCGGGCCAGGCGCGATGATCGGCGCGGGTGCCGTCGTCACCAGGGACCAGCCCGGCGGCGCGGTGGTCGTCGGCGTGCCTGCGCGCCCGCTGCGGTAGCCCGCGGCGGACGCGCCTGCCGAGGGACTCAGGCGGCGTTGCCGCGGACGGTGATGGCGTGGAAGGTCAGGGTAGAGGTGGTGTCCCTGATGACCTGCTGGGTAAAGCCGGCGGCGGGCATGCGCAAGCCGAGGTGCTGGACGATCGTCTTCCAGTAGGGCAGATCGCGGTTCAGGACGTTGCCGGTGACTCGCACGTTGTGCAGTGCGGTGGGGGCGACGGACCACAGGTCGACGGGGCTGCCGGCGCCGGAAACGTGGTTGCCGGTGAAGGTGGCGTCGGAGGCGACGATGTTGGCGCCGCGGAAGTAGCCGCTGATGTGGTTGCGGGTGACGCGCACCTGGTCGCCGTGCACCTCGATGGCGGCGGAGAAGTAGGCCGCCGTGCCGGTGAGCGTGTTGTCGCTGATCACTGTCGCGGTGCCGCTGGTGTAGATCGATGAGTGGTCGTGCAACGGGGTGTTGATCGTCTTGAACACATCGTGGCTGATCGTGACCTTGCTGGTGCCTCCGCCGGTGACGATCGTGTTCACGTTGTCCGTGCCGATGAACCGGTCGCCGATGATCTTGATGCCGGAGCCGAGCAGGATCCGCAGGACGAACCGGGGGGCCTTGTACAGGGCCGGGACGCTTCCGATGGGGTTGCCGGCCGTGTTCTGGTCGAAGGTCACGCCGGTGATGGTCAGCCCGGACAGGTCCGTGCTCGTGCTCGCCCCGGCCAGCATCGCGGTGTAGTTACCTGAGCCGGACGCCACCCGCAGCGTCGTGCCGTGACCGACGATCCGCTCGCCGTGCGGAAGCAGCAGGTCCGGGCGGACGGCGAAGGTGCCGCGGGGCAGGTTCACCGTCCCGTTCACCGGGGTGTCGAGCAAGCGCTGGATGCGGGCGGTGGCGCTGGCCGCCGCGGTGGCGGCGTGCGCGGCCGGAGCCATGGCTGCCATGGCCAGGAACGCGCCCGGCAGGACCGAGCAGGTGAGCGCGTACTTGCCGGCCCGCCGCAGCAGGGCGCTGCTGCGGGCGGTCGTGCTGTCTGCCTGGATTCTGGCGCCGGCCATGAAGTGCTCCCCCGAGCTCTGATCGGAGCCGCTTGGCTGGCTTCCGATGTCCTGACCTCAGATTCGGGCGTGGGGGTATTGGGCCAGTGCGCAGAAGGTTGCGTGGCAGTAGCAGGCATACGCTGCTTCCCGGCAGCCGCGCCGGGCGGCACGGAGGGCAGTGTCGCTATCGGGGGGTGCGCGCAGCAGGCTCCCGGCACAGGGCAGGGGGCGGCTCGGCGGGCGAGCCGTCAGCCCGGACGCGGGTGACCTTACCGGGCCCTGCCGGTTAGGTCAGGGCGGATACGGCGGCCCGGATATGCGGCACGGCCCGGTCGTTACCGGGCCAGCCTGGCTGTGCGGTCGTGGTCGGGGTTCATCCGCGGCCGCGGCGCGGGCTCCTGCCCTGCTCCGATGCCGCGGGCTCCTGCCCTGCTCCGATGCCGAGGACTCGCCGCGGCACGGCACGCCAGCGGCCGGGGTCGGTGATAGCGCGGCCGTCGACCAGTGCCCGTACGCCCGGCAGGGCCGCTGGCGCAAGGTCGCGGTATTGGGGATGATCGGTGTGAATGATCACCGCATCGCACGCCTCGCCGATGCTGTAGGGCTCCAGGCCGAGCCCGCGCAATTCGGATTGGCTGTAGAGCGGGTCATGCACCACCGGAACCGCGCCGCGCAGCGCAAGCTCCCGCACGACCGTGAAGACGCCGGAGTACGCGGTCTCCTTGACACCGCTGCGGTAGGCAGCGCCGAGGACCGCGACCCGCAGGCCAGATAGCCCTCCGGCCAGTTCTGCGAGCAACTGCACGGCCTGGGCCGGGATGGCCTCATTGACCTGCCTGGCCGCGGCCGGGAGCCGCGCGCCGGGGTCACCGGCGAGATAGAGCCGGGGGTACACCGGGATGCAGTGCCCGCCGACGGAAATGCCCGGCCGGTGCAGATGGCTGTACGGCTGGCTGTTGGCCGCCTCTATTACCTGGTAGACGTCGAGCCCCGCGGCGCCGGCGAACCGGGCGAACTCGTTGGCCAGGGCAATGTTGACATCGCGGTAGGTGGTCTCGGCCAGCTTGGTGAACTCCGCCGCCTCGGCGCTGCCCAGATCCCATACCCCGTTGGGGCGCGCCAGGTCCGGGCGCTCGTCGAAGTCCAGGACGGTGCCGTAGAACATCGCGGCCATCTCGCCGCTGCGCGAGTCGACCCCGCCGACCAGCTTGGGATACCGCCGCAGGTCGGCGAAGATCCTCCCGCTGGACACCCGCTCCGGGCTGTGGCACAGCCTGAAGTCCTGCCCCGGCCGCAGGCCGGAACCCGCGGCAAGGGCCGGTCCTAGCCGCCGCCGCGTGGTGTGAACCGGCAGAGTGGTCTCGTAGCTGACCAGGCTGCCGGCTCGCAGCCCGGATGCCACGGCGGCGGTGGCCGCATCGACCGCGGCGTAGTCCGGCTGGCCTGCCGCATCAGTCATCAGCGGTACGACAACGATGATGACGTCGCTTTCCGCGACTGCCGCAGCGGTATCGGTGGTCGCGGTGAGCAGGCCGGATGCGACGGCTTCGATGAGCCGTCCGGCGAGTCCGGGCTCGCCGGCCAAGGGCGCGCGGCCCGCGGCGACCAGTCGCACCACCTCGGGGCTGAGATCGGCACCGCGAACCCGCAGGCCCTGGCCGGCGATCTGGACGGCAAGCGGCAGGCCGATCTTGCCCAGCCCGACTACGGTGACACCGCTGATCACCTGATCACCTGGTCACTCGGTGCCCGCCAGCCCGCCGGGGCTCAGGCAGGCGAGCCAGCCGGATCTTGTCGGCGACCAGATCGACGGCCCTGCCGTCCCTGGCGGCAGCCAGGACGGCCTCGGCGACGTCGAGCGTCTGCACCCCCTGCCGCAGCGTGACAATGTCCGCGGGCTTGCCGAGGACGGCATCGCGGAAGTTTTCGAGTTCCACGCTCAGCGCCTCGCGCTGGGCAACGGCATAGCGGATCAGGTCGCCTTCCGAGGCATCCCGGAAAGGATGCCTGGGCGGGATGCTGCCGGTCGTGACCGATCCGTTCCGATGGAACCACAGCTCAGCGGACAGCGCGTCGGCAAGAAGGCAGCCGCGCTCGCCGGTCACCGTGACGATGCGTTCCTTCATCGAGGACAGCCAGTTCACCAGATGGCTCGTGATGGTGCCATCGCGGAGTATGCCGGTGACCGCGACCAGGTCCTCATGGGGCCGGCCGCTCGGCCGGGCGGTGAAGGCCGACACTCTCAGGTAGCGGGAGCCCGTCACCCACTGGGTGAGGTCGATGTCATGGGTGGCCAGGTCCATCACCACCCCGACATCACGGATCCGGGCTGGGAATGGCCCCTGGCGGCGGGTCGCGACCTGGAAGACCGAACCCAGCTCGCCCTGCGCCAGCCGCGCCCGCAGGGCCCGCACGGCCGGGTTGTATCTCTCGATATGCCCGACGCAGCCGACCAGGCCGCGCTCATCGAACGCCGTGGCCAGCAGGCGCCCGCCGTCGGCGTCGGAAGCCAGCGGTTTCTCGATCAGCGCGTGCACGCCGGCCCCGGCCAGCCGCAGCCCGATGTCGGTATGCGTCAGCGTGGGCGCGGCGACCACGCACAGGTCGATGCCGAGGGACAGCAGGTCTTCCAGGTCGGCCACGGTCGGGACCGAGCGCGCGGCGCTTCGGGCCCTCGGGTCCGGATCGGCAGCGCCGACCAGCTCGACGCCGGCCATGCCGCCCAGGACCCTGACGTGGTGGCGGCCCATCGTGCCCAGCCCGACCACACCGGCTCGCAGCAGGCTCATCGGGCTGTCCGGGGAGCCAGTTCCGGCTGCACCGCGGCCGGGCATCCCCGGGCGGGACTGGCGGGGGCAGCTCGCGGCAGGCCAGCGCTTGCCGTCGCGCGCGCAGCGGGCACGGGCGGCCTGCGGCCGCCGACGGCTCCCTCGACCGCGTCACCGATCTGGGCCAGCTCGCCGGAGCTGAGCAGCGAGTGCATGGGAATCGAGAGCATCCGCGCGGCGACCGCCTCGGTGACGGGCAGGCGCCTGCCCTGGCCGGCGAAGATCGGCTGCAGGTGCGCGGGCGGGAAGTAGATGCGCGCCTCGATGCCGGCCCGCGCCAGGTGCTCGAGCACCGCGTGCCGGTCCGCGTCCACCAGGCAGGTGTAGAGCATGTGCGGCGAGGTGGCGTGCGGCAGCTGGTACGGCGGGGTGATCCCTGGCACCGGCTCGAGCCGGCGGCTCATCCAGGCGGCGTTGGCGCGCTTGCGCGCGAGGATCGCATCGAGCTTGCGCAGCTGCACCCGGCCGATGGCCGCGTGTATCTCCGACAGGCGCCAGTTATAGCCGATCAGCACGTGCTCGTACAGCCGCGGCTGCCCGTGGTTGCGCAGCAGGCGGAGCATGCCGGCAGTCTCCGCGTCAGCCGTGAGGACCATCCCGCCCTCGCCGGTGGTGATGTTCTTGGTCGGGGTGAAGCTGAACATCGCCGACTTGCCGAACGTACCGACGGGGACTCCGCGGAATTCAGCTCCCGCAGCCTGGGCGGCATCTTCCAGCAGCAGCAGGCCGTGATCGGCGCACGCCTTCTTCAGCTCGTCGAGCTGACCTGGCTGACCGGCGTAGTGCACCGTCAGGACGGCGCGCGTCCTTCTGGTGACCAGCGCGGCTATCTCGGCGGGATCCAGGTTGAAGGACCGCGGGTCGATATCGGCGAACACCGGGGTCGCACCCACGTGACGGACGCAGGTCGCGGTCGAGACGAAGGTCATCGCCGGGACGATGACCTCGTCTCCGGGGCCGATGCCCTCGGCGAGCAGCATCGCGGCCAGCGCGGCGGTCCCGCTGGCGAATGTAACGCCGTGCCTGGCGGAGTGCCTGGCCGCGAATTCTCGCTCGAATGCGGCATTCTGCGGGCCGCCGGTCAGCGTGCCGCTCATGAGCACCTCGCGGACGGCCTCGACCTCGTCCTCACCCATGTCGGGCTTCGCCAGCCGGATCCGTGGCGTAACTGCGTGCACGGGCGGCCGCCTTTCTTGCGCTTCCGAAATAGGGTCAAGGCGCGAGTGGCCGGCCACGCCGTCGCCGGTCAGGATCGCTCGGGCAGTGCAGGCAAGAACCGCCAGGTCGAGCCGGAAACTCTGGTTCTGGACGTACCTCAGGTCCCACTCGATGCGCTCCGGCCAGCTCATCCGGTTGCGCCCGTTGACCTGGGCCAGGCCGGTCAGTCCGGGCTGCACGCGCAGACGGCCGAACTGGCGCGAGTCGTACCGCACGACCTGGTAGGGCAACGTCGGCCTGGGCCCGACCATGCTCATCTCCCCGCGCAAGACGTTGACGAGCTGAGGGAGCTCATCGATGGATATCCGGCGCAGCAGGCGGCCGGTCCGGGTGATGCTCGCCGACTCGGGAAAGGCGTCTGAGCACCGCCCGGCATGACTCATCGTCCGCAGCTTGAGCAGGACGAATGGCCGGCCGTCGCGTCCGGAGCGCACCTGCCGGAACAGGACGGGCGGCCCGTCGTCCAGCACTATCGCCATCGCGCTGACCGCGCCGAGCACCAGCGCGGGAATGGCGGCCAGGATCAGTATCGCCAGGTCGAGGGCGCGCTTCCCCCGATACTGCGCGCGCCGCGTGTCGTGCGCGGCCCGGCCTGCTGCGGAGACCTGAACTCGCGGCGCGCCGCGGCGGCTGCCGCCCGGGCCCCCTCGCAGAGTCAGCATCCGATCGCGCCCGACGGCGCTAGCCCGCAGTAGGCGCTGTCGGCACAGCGGGCGAAAGTCGCCCGAAGTTCGCCGACATTGACGTCCGGATCGAGGCGCATGACCTGGAGCGGAGCCAGCCGTGGTACCGGGACATGGCTGATGAGCGGGTGACAAGGCCGCTCATCGGCCTCACCGAGCCCGAGCAGATCCTCGGTGAGCTTCTCGCCCGGCCGCAGGCCGGTGTACACGATGTCGATCTCGCGTGCCGAGGCGGCGGCGAGCCGCATCGCGATGTCCGCGATCCGCACCTGCTCGCCCATGTCGAGCACGAGGACTTCGCCGTCGCGCCCGATGGCGGCGGCCTGCAAGACCAGCTGCACAGCCTCGTCGGCGGTCATGAAAAACCGGCTGACGTCGGGGTGCGTCACGGTGATCGGCCCGCCCGCCGCCACCTGCGCGGTGATCGCGGTGAGCACCGAGCCTCGGCTGCCAAGGACATTGCCGAAGCGGACGCTCAGGTAGGTGCCGGCGGCCTGGCTGGCCATATGGGCCGTGAGCCGTTCCGCCATCCGTTTCGAATAGCCAAGTACGCTCACCGGATCGGCTGCCTTGTCGGTCGAGATATTCACGAACGACTCGACGCCGCAGGCGGCGGCGGCCCGCAGCACATTGAGCGTGCCCCAGACGTTGGTCTTGAGGGCCTCTGCGGGGTAGCGCTCCAGCAGCGGCAGATGCTTGAGCGCGGCGGCGTGGAACACGATCTGCGGGCGGAGCTGCTCGAACAGGTCCCGGATCCGGCCTGCGTCGCGGATGTCGGCGAGCGCCGCCTCGTCCGAATCGAGCAGCGCCCGGCCGTGCAGTGCCAGCTGGACGGCATGCAGCGCGGACTCGTCGTGATCAAGCATGATCAGCTTAGCTGGCTTGAGCTTGTACAGCTGGCGGCAGAGCTCGGAGCCGATGGACCCGCCGGCGCCGGTCACCAGGATCCGCTTGCCTGCGAAGCGGCCAGCGACCGCCGCGACGTCGGTCTGGATCGGCCGGCGGCCGAGCAGGTCGGACAGCCGCGGATCGCGCACGCCGTCAATGCGGGCGCTGCCGCTGAGCAGCTCCTGGACCGACGGGACGACCTTCGGCGTCAGCCCGCAGCGCTCTGCTTGCAGCGTCAGCTCCCGGATCGCCGGTCCGCTCGCGCGGGCGATAGCGATGACAAGTACGGTGGCGCCGGTCGCGGCCGCCGCTTGCGCCATCTGGTCACGGCTGCCGAGGACGCGGACCCCGCGGATCCGCAGCCGGCGCTTCGCCGGGTCGTCGTCGAGCATCGCCACCGGCTGGTACTCCGAGCCGCGCTGGCCGGCCAGGCGCTGCGCGAGCTGCGTACCCGCGCTGCCGGCCCCGAAGATGATGATCTTCTCGGCCGACGAGGCAGCGACGCGGGAGCGCAGCCGGCCGGCGAAGGCCACGTACCGGCCCCCGAGCATCGCGGGCAGGGCGAAAGCCGCTGCGGCCGCGACCGTGGCCAGCGGCGCGTGCTGGCCGGGAACCAGCAAGCCGCCCAGAACGGCGAGCGACAGGGCGGTGCCGCCGGCCGCCAGGCCGACGGCGATGACCTCGTCGAAGCTGCCGCGCTGGTAGCGCCTCCGGTAGAGCCCGGCCAGCAGGCCGCACGCCGCCAGCAGCAGGCAGGCGGCCAGCGCGGCGCGGGCCAGGATGTAGGGCCGGATGCCCGTGCCAGTCAGGTCGCCGGTGACCCACGCAGCTGCGGTCAGCCCGCAGAGCCAGGCTGCGGCGTCGTACCCCGCTTCGGTGACGGCACGGCTGCGCCGGTATCCGAGGCGGGGCAGCGCGCGCGCGTCCGGCGGGCCGCCGCGCAGCGCCGCGCTGCTCACGCCATGCACCCGCTGCGGCCTGGTGTCCTCTCGGGCACCCGAACCGCCCATTTGACCCGCACGGCATCCCCCGTATCGCCTTGCCCGAGCTTTGGTATAGATTACCTTTTGTATTTGCTCAGTTACTATCTGTAATTTATGCTGGCTGTCATAGTCAAGGCGGGAGGCCTGAATCGCCGTGGATGTGCGAAATTTCCTTCAGCTGCTCCGTGATCACTGGAAGCTGATCGTGGTGCTCACGCTGATCGCCGGGGGGGGCAGCGCTGCCCTCACCGCGCGCATGACGCCGCGATACGCCTCAAGCGTGACGATGTACGTGTCGGCGTCGACGACCTCCACGGACCCGATCGTTGCCTACGAGGGAGCGCTGCTCTCCCAGCAGGCCGTACAGTCTTACTCGGACCTGCTCACCGGCACCCGGCTGGCGAGTTCCGTCGTCAGCTACCTTGACCTGCCCATGACGGCGCCTGCGCTGGCCGCCGAGATCAGTGCCCGCCCCATCCCGCAGACAGTGCTGCTGACCGCCACGGTGACCGATGCCTCACCGCGGCGGGCGCAGCTGATCGCTGCCGCGGTCGGCACCCAGTTCGTCCAGCTCGTGTCGGCGCTCGATCGCCAGCCGGGCCAGAAACAGTCGACAGTCCAGGTCACCGTGGTGGCGGATGCCACGATGCCCGGCGCTCCGGTCTGGCCCAATCCGGTCAGGAACGTCGGCGTCGCGGTCGCCCTTGGCTTGCTCATCGGCATCGCGCTCGCTGCTGCCCGGCGCTCGCTCGACACCACGATCACGTCGACCGAGCAGCTAGCCGCGCTGACATCCGGACGGCCAGTCGTCGGCTCGATCCCGTTCGATTCCGCGGCGCGCAAGCACCCGCTGGTGGAGCAGGACGATCCGTTCGGGCGCCGGGTGGAGGCCTACCGCAAGCTCCGCACCAACCTGCAGTTCATCGACATCGACGCCCCGCATAAGGCGCTGCTGTTCACCAGCTCGCTGCCCGATGAGGGCAAGAGCTCGACGGTGTGCAACCTGGCGATCATGCTGGCCCAGTTCGGCAAGCGCGTCATCGTGGTGGAGGCCGACCTGCGCCGGCCACGGGCCACCGGCTATCTCGGCCTGCCCAACAGCGTCGGCGTCACCGATGTCCTGGTCGGACGGGTGGAGGTGGGCGAGGCCATCCAGACGTGGGGCAACGACCTGTTCGACGTGCTGGCCAGCGGTCCGACGCCGCCGAACCCGAGCGACCTGCTGGGCTCGCAGCGGATGAGCCAGCTCATCGAGCAGCTGTCCGGACGGTACGACGTGGTTCTCCTCGACGCACCGCCGGTCCTGCCGTTCGCCGACGCGGTGGCGACCGGGCCGGCCTGCGACGGCGCCATCCTGATCGCCCGGTACGGCAAGACGCGTATAGCCCATGTCCGGCAAGCTGCCGCCGCCCTCGTGGCTGTCGGAGTCCCCATTCTCGGCACTGTGCTGAGCATGACCCCGGCCAAGCAGCGCTCGGAATACGGCTACTACGGATACCGGCACTACCGGCAGGCTCGCCCCGGCCTGCCGGCCGGCGCCACCGAGCAGGCCGCCGCCACCGAGCAGGCCGGGGCCACCGAGCAGGCCGGGGCCACCGAGCAGGCCGGGGCCACCGAGCAGGCCGGGGCCACCGAGCAGGCCGGGGCCACCGAG
>Ga0209871_1000042_pt1 | contig 36357 bp, 29 predicted proteins | sample OrgsoiDNA2013045_FD_185795 | JGI IMG/M metagenome (GOLD analysis project Ga0209871, IMG submission 185795) | Permafrost soil microbial communities from the Arctic, to analyse light accelerated degradation of dissolved organic matter (DOM) -... | ecosystem: Environmental > Terrestrial > Soil >... | reverse complement strand
GGATCCCGGGCGTCTCCCTATGCGAGCCGAGGCACAGCAGGCCGGACTGGCATTTCCGCCACCAGCCAGAATCGAGGTTCCGCTGAGGGCCCGCTCGCTCATCGCCGGACTTGTGCTCGTGGCCGTGATCGCTGCCATCGGATCGGTCCTAGTGCTGCGCACGCACCGGTCTCCGCCGTCAGCCGTCCCTCCGGTGAGAGCCTCCGTACCTGGATCCGCGCTGCGAGGCGGCTGCATGGCGGCGCCCAGCAGGTGCGGGTTCCCGGACGGGACGAATACGGGCCTCCCGGCCGGGATGAAGCTCAGGACCGTCCCCGGCCAGGTGTCGAGCGGGCCGGGATGGCACTTTGACCCGCGCGGATGGGTGGAAGTCACCGGCAACGGAGCGGTGCTGAGCGGGCTGTACATTCCCTATGACCTCGACATCAAGGCCTCCGGCGTGACGGTCAGGGATGTGCGCGTGCTCTCCAGCGGCCGCTCCTCTTTCGGGGTCAGCGTGCGGAGCGCCAGGAATGTCACGATCGAGGACTCGACGATCAGCGGCGCGAATACAGGCGCTGGCCGGCTGATGGTCGGGGTCAAGGACATCTTCGGTGACTCGACCGGACTCAGGGTGCTGGACAATAACATCTCGCGGACCGGCACGGGCGTGCAGATGGAGTCGGGCCTGATCCGGGGCAACTACATCCATGACATGGGCTACATCCCCGGCGACCATCTCGACGGAATTCATTCCGATGGCGGCGGGACCGCCCTGCTGACGGTCAAGGACAACACCATCTTCCTCCGGCATGACCAGACCGGAGCGGTGGTCCTGAACGAGGACAACGGAGTCCAGACCAACCGGGTCGTCACTGGCAACCTGCTGGCCGGCGGCGGCTACACCATCTACGCAGGCCAGGGCGCAGGCGGCCCCGCGGCCAGCAATATCAAGGTCACCAACAACTGGATCAGCGGCATCTACTACCCCCACGGCGGCCAGTACGGCCCGGTCACGGGCTTTAACCCGCAAGGAACAGGAGATACCTGGTCCGACAACGTCTACAGCCGGACGGGCCAGGCCATCCCCAGCCCGTGACGCCGGCCGCAGCCCGTGACGCCGGCCGCAGCCCGTGACGCCGGCCGCAGCCCGTGACGCCGGCCGCAGCCCGTGACGCCGGCGCAGCCTGAGGTTACGGGGCCTGTCGCAGATCAGCGTCCAGGATCCTGGCGTAGATCGCCTCGATCTGCGCGGCCTTGCTGTCCCACAGGCCGATCTCAGCTGCACGCCGCCGTGCCCCCGCACCGAGTGCCTGGCGCAGGCCGGGGTCTGTCACCAGCTGGGCCAGGGCTGCCGCGAGGCCACGGGCGTACTGCTCCGGCGACTGCGGGTGAACCCGGATGCCGCACGTCTCGTCGACGACGCTGCCTGGCCCGCCCCGATCGCTCACGAGCACAGGAAGGCCGTAGCTCATCGCCTCGAAGGTCACGTTGCCGCCAGGCTCGCGGTAGCTGGGGAAGATGAACGCATCCGCCGCTCGGTAGAACTCCTCGACTCGCGAGCGGGGGAGCCATCCGTGGAAACGTACCCGGCTGGTGAGCCCGAGCTCGCTGGCCAGGCGCTCGCATGCGCTGCGGTCAAATCCATCGCCCACGACATCGAGGGAGGCTGGCAGTTCACGCACCAGGCCGAGCGCCCGGATAGCATCTCGTGCCCCCTTCGTCCGGATAAGCCTGCCGACGAACAGCAGCCGCACCTCGCCCTGGCGGCCTGTCCGGTCCACTGGCGCCGGCAGCCGCTCGATCCCGGTCTCGCTCATGACTTCGAATCTGCGGACCGGCGTCCGCGCCAGCAGGTCGCTGACGTAGGGGGCGATGCCGATCACGCAGCTAGCCTCCTGGTAGGTCCGGCGCAGCCAGGGATCGCGACTCAGGCGCGGCCGGTCCAGGTCGCGCAGCCGGACGTACCACCCGGTGGTGCCCTCCTCCGCCCGGAACTCCGGCGGCGACTGCATACTTCCGCCGACCGGTCCGATCACGAACGGGATGCGCAATCCGGCGACTGGCGACGGGTACCGGAGCGACACGGGCACCGGCTGGTGGGCGACGTCGAATTGCTCGCCCCGCTCCAGGGCGGCCCGGATCCACCGGCGAGCGCGGAAATAGAATGGCACGTAGCCAGGCTTGAGCAAGCTGTTCAGTCGCTCTGCCCGGCCGAATCCTGGCGGCTCTGCCCACTCGATTGCCCGCACGTCTGGAAGCTGGCGTGATAGCGGGATTCGCCCCCGCTTGTAATATGTCAGGACGGTAACCTGGTGCCGAGAAGCGAGACGGCGCACCCATTGATAGGCAACCCAGGCCTCACCTACGTCCTGCCCATCGCAGGCAGGTGCGATAAGCAGCAGCTTGACCACTCGCCCACAGTAGCCGCAGCGGAATGCCAAGATAGCGACTTGAACGAAACGACTGCTTTAATATTTCAGCTATGCCCCCCGATCTCGATGTCGTTATCGTGACATATAACAGCGTTCACGTTATAGGCGATCTGCTCGACTCCCTTCCGGCAGCCCTAGACGGGCTGATATGCGACGTTGTGGTGGTGGACAACGGATCGGCCGACGGGACCGCTGAACTCGTCGCCGCCCGAGGAGATTGCCGCGTCGTGCGTTCGGCAAATGTCGGATATGCCGGCGGTATCAACCGAGGCGTGCGCAAAGCGGGGTCCGCGGACGCGATACTCATCTTGAACCCGGATGTCCGCCTGGGTGCGAGATCTGTCCGGCCGCTCCTGGCCGCGCTACGGGAGCCGAACGTCGGCATTGTGGTGCCTCAGGTGCAATCGCCGCTCGGAGGGCTGGAGCTCTCGCTCCGGCGCGAGCCCACGCTGCTGCGCGCAGCTGGCCTCACCAGGACGGGACTGGCCGCCCTTTCTGAGTACGTGACCAGGCCCGCGGACTACGCTGGCCCCCGGGTCGTGGACTGGGCGCTCGGCGCTGTCCTGCTCATGTCCAGGAAATGCTATGACTGTCTGGGCGGATGGGACGAGTCATACTTCCTCTACTCGGAGGAGACCGATCTCTGCCTCCGCGCGCGGGATATGGGCCTGCTCACCCGCTACGAGCCGCGCTCGCTCGTCGTGCACATCGGCGGGCAGTCAGGCCGCGATCGTCGAACTCATGTCATGCAGATCGTGAATCGCGTGCGGCTTTACCGGCGCCGTCATGGCGTGCTGGCGGCATGGGCCTATTACTGGCTGACCGTAGCCAGCGAGTTCTCGTGGCTGCTGCGCGGGCACCGGCAATCCTGGTCCGCGGTCGTGGCCTTGCTGGGACCGTCACGGCGGCCGCCGGAACTCGCCTGCGGCGACCGGCTCCTGCCACGGTAACAACCGCTTGGCGTAGATCGATGAATGCCGGTGTCCGCGCATGGTCCCGTCCAGGGCGCCGGTTCATTAGGCTGGGCTTTGTGATAGCGGAGAAAAGAAACGGCGGCTTGAATCTACTGGAAAGCGGCTTTCCCGGAGAAAATCGTAGCATAGTTCGCAGGGCGCACGCAGTCACGCTGCTTACCATTTATTCTGTCATTCTCATGTTCATTCCCTCCGCCCTGGTCCTAGCGCCCCTCGGCGGCGCGGGCAGCCCGGCTACCCTGTTCGGGATCGGGCTGATGGGCTGGTATCTGATGCTGTGGCTGCACCCGGCCTCCCAGCTGTCCAGGGGACTCCAGCCCATCCGGAGCGCTGCCATTATCTTCGCGTGCACCATCGTGGCCGCCTATGTGTCAGCGAACCGGCAGGCGCTCCCCGCTCTCCAGCTGAACGGGGCAGACCGCGGCCTGATCTCGCTGACGGGCTGGCTCGGCGTGCTCATGCTGGCGGCAGACGGCCTTGACCGGTGGGACGCGCTGCAGACAATGCTCCGCCGGATTGTCAACGGGGCCACAGTCATCGCGGCGATCGGCGTCACGCAGTTCACCACCGGGCTGAACATCGCGCAGTATGTCGCGATCCCCGGCTTCGTCACCAAGGTAGCTTTCACGGATCTGACGGTCCGCGACGGTCTCAACAGGCCGTCCGTGACAGCGGCCCAGCCACTTGAGCTCGCGGCGGTGCTGGCGCTTTGCCTGCCGCTGGCGCTCCATCAGGCCCGGTTCGCGGCGGCCGGGTCCCGGGTCCGATGCTGGCTGAAGGTCGCTCTCATCGCCGGAGTCATGCCGATGACCGTCTCGCGCTCCGGGATGCTCGGACTGGCCGCGGTGGCGCTCGCCGTCGTGCCGACGTGGCGCAAGCGTGAGCGGCGGGTCGCCTACCTCGCGATGCTCGGCGCGGTTGGCCTGTTCTGGGTGCTGGTGCCCCGGATGGTGACTATCTTCTACCAGCTCTTCTCGCAGATCGGCGCCGAGTCGAGCAGCGAGTCCCGGATCAGCGCATACACCTCGGCCGCCACGTTCATCGCCCAGCATCCATGGCTCGGCCGTGGTTTCCAGACGTTCTTTCCGCAGACCTACTTCTTCACCGACAACCAGTACCTGGCCTCGCTGATCGAGACTGGAGTCGTCGGGCTGCTGGCCCTGGTCGCGTTGTTTGCTACCGGCTGGTGTGCGGCGCGGAGCGCCCGCCGCGGCGTCATCGACCCGAAAACGCGCGACTTGTTGCAGTGTCTGGCCGGATCGGTGGCCGCCGCCGCGGTCGCGTTCTCGACCTTCGACGCGCTCTCATTCTCGATCGAAACGGGTCTTACTGTGCTGGTACTGGGATGCGTGGGAGCCGCCTGGCGGCTCGTTCGGGCGCAGCAGTCTGTGTGCGGCCTGTCCGCCAGGGCAGCCGCCGGCGGGCTGGAGAACCGTCAGTGAGGGGGCTGCGCTCCCGGTGCGGGGTGATGTTCGTAGCTGCCGGCGTGCGCTAGCGTCGGCGAGTCGCTCCGCGCGACGTGCTCCGCGATGGCCCAGCGCTCGTCTGTGAGCAGGCCGGCTTTCTGCGGTGCCGCCGCAGGCTCGGCTTTGCGTCGGATGACCCGCTTGGCGATCTGGATGTCCACGATCCAGGGGATGCCCACCGACAGCGCCAGCCCGAGCCCGACCACCACGGCCATCGGCCGTGCTGTATCACTCACGCTGATCGTGGCCTGCCGGGTCATGGACAGAGTCACGGCCCGGATCCGATTTTTCGCGGGGTCGGCGGCCTGGAGCTTGGTGAGGCTCGCGCTGATCTCATTCGTGACGCCGTACAAGGTCCGCTCTACGCTCGCCTTGTCGGTCCCGGTGACCGCGACCAGCAGGACCGATCCCGTTGTATTAGCGGCGTAGGTCGCGAGCGTGACGGCGTAGGAGTCGGGGAAGCCATTGGCGGCGAGGTTCTGAGCGGTGGTCGGGGCCATGAGTTCACGGCTGACGATGTCAGCGGTCAGCGTGAGCGACGGGCTGAAGCTCAGGTAGGGGTTATTGCCATTCGGCTCGGAGGCTGTCCGCGACGCAAGCAAGACGACGGAGGACTCCGATTGGTAGGTTCGCGGTAGCTTTATCACCATGGCCACGGCGCCTATCAAGGTCAGCAGGAGCAGCGCACCCGTCAGAAGCCAGTGTGTTCGCCCGGTTCTGAGCGAATTCGTCTGGTCCATCTATGACACCTGCCTGATTCGTCTCGTGGCCCGTTCGGCCCGGTATATCGGTTACGGTGGCCGAGCCTCAGATCTTCTCGAAGACGGCAATCATGGTCTGCGAGAACTCTGGCATCCAGGAGCTGAGCTTTGTGTTTATGCGAAGTTGCGCTCGCTTCAAGCGGCCTCCGTGGGCACCCGCGTAGTCAAATTCGCAATACTTGATGGCGAGGATGCGGAAGCCGTAGCGCGTCGCCAGCTGCTCAAGAGTGCGCGGCGTGAAGTAGAACGTGTGTTCAGGGTTCACCGGCGGCTCATTGGTGCGTCGCATGGCAACCCGCACCAGTTTCCCAAAGGAGTAGGTGTTGGGCGTAGAAAGGATAAGATGTCCGCGATTGACGAGATTCTGGCGGCAGCAGGCCAGGAATCGACCAGGGTTTGACAAGTGCTCGATGAGGTCACCCGCGAAGATGACCTCGTAGGGTTCCGCCGCGACGTACGTCTCTGCGTCGCCGACGTCGATGTCGAATCCATCACGCCTGGCTTGCTCCACATCCGCTGCCAGGACGTCGAATCCCTTGATCCGGGATGCTTGGCCGGCCAGCACAGCGAAGTTCCAGGTCTTGTACTCATCACGTCCCGAGTACGAGTGGCCGATGCTCCCGACATCGAGAACTGCCTTGTCCTTGACAAGCGGGAGCACAGCCTCGTAAAAGGTCGATCTCATGGGCTCGATGCTAGCAAGGATTGAGGTCGTAGCGGGATGCTGGGCTAGTATTCTGCGGAGCGTCCCTGGATTTCGCTCGGGCGATATAGAGAGAACGCGGGCAGCGCTGGGGAGGAAGGGAAACACGCCATGGGCCTGCTCGGGATCTCGGCGTCCCTGCGTCGGAGGCTGCTCGCCGTTATGGTAGTGCTGATGCTCGCCGCTGGCGTTGGATACCACTTGAGGAAGACGCCTCCGATTTACTCTGATAGCGCCACTGTGGTGTTCAGGGTTAAAAAGTCCGTGATGTGGTCCAATGTGCATACCACGCCAGCCAAGTCGCTCATCACGACCGAAGTGATGATTACGCAGGATCTGATGAGCCCGTCGGCGCGGCATCGGGTAAGCGCAGCGGGAGGCACCGCCAGGTTCAGCCTTTCGCCTTTCAATACCTATAACCTGCAGTTCCCGAACTATGCCGAGCCCGTCGCCACCGTGTCGGCGACATCGCTGAGTCCCGCAGCCGCCCGGCGCACGTTCAGGCTAGTGCTGGGGTTTCTGCGGAAACGCCTTGCGACGATGCAGGCGCGGGCCGGCGTGCCCCCGCGCGACCGTATCCGGACGTACCTTGTCGGACGGGCCGGGCCCGTCACCCAGCGCGGCTCGCCTGCGCGGGTATTCGCGGGGTTGGCCCTGCTCACTGTCGTGGCAGCGGTCATGATCTCGGCCTTCGCCGGCGGGCGCCGGGACCGGCGCCGGGCCCGGTCCGCCCGGCCGGCCAGGTGGCGGGCGCAGGCGCGCCATGCCGAGGACCACGAGCGGCGACCCCTGATACGGAGCCTGGCGGGCGCCGGTGGGACGCGACGGCGATCGCCGTCGGCTGACTAGCTGGTTGGCTGCAGGCATTCGCGGCTAGGCAATGGCCGGCCGGGCCGCCGGCCCAGTTGTCACCCGGCGGCCCGGCCGGCCCTGGCCCGCCAGGGCCAGGGCTCCGGTGCGGCTTAGGAGGGCAGCACCCACTGCTGGTTCTTGCCGCCGTTGCAGGTGTAGATCTTCAGCTGGGTGCCATCGGCGCCAGAGAACCTCGGGTCGTCGAGGCACTTGCGCGACACCGGGTTCACCAGTGTGCCGTTTTCCGCCATCCAGACCTGGTTGCTGCCGCCGGTGCAGGTCCACAGCTCGACCTGTACCTTGTTGACCTTGCCGTCGCGGCGGATATCCAGGCACTTGCCGTTGGTCTGGATCGTCCCGTCAGACTCGATCGTCCAGCTCGTCCCGGGGTCGCCGCAGGTTCCTATCTGGACGGGCGTGTTGTTTGCGACGGCGTTGTTGGCGTCTTCGACGCACTTGCCCTTGTGGTCTGCCGCGACGATCAGGCCAGGGCCCGCCACGACCGTGGCCGGCCTTATCGATGCCGCGAGCGCAGCCTGCGTCGCGGGCACCAGCGAGCCTAGCCCGGCAGTAAGCGAAATCAGGGCCCCGCCCACTGCCCAGCGGCGCAGAGCCACCCGCGAACTTGTTGATATCCCACCTGACATGGTTACCGTCCTCCCATTGTGTACGGATGAAATCCCGAAGATGCTACTACAATAAGCAACCGGATCGCTACACATCGTGATTATCGACCATGATCGGATACCGCGCGTATTGCCGCGTGCCGGCGGCGCACCGACATCCAGCCGGGCCAGGGATGCGTGCTTGCCCTCCCTGGATCAGGCTCGCTTGCTCGCGGCCCGGTCGTAGGCGGCCAGGAGATGAGGGACCTGCAGGTCCCAGCTCAGCTCGGTCGTGAGCCGCTGCTGGCCTATCTGCCCCATCCGGGCGCGCAGGTGCGGATCGTCGATGAGCTCGACGATGCTCTTGGCTAGTGACGTCGCGTCATTGCTGGCTGCGTACACACTCGCCTCGCCTGCTGAAACCCAGCCCTCGTGCAGGTCGAACTGGACAATTGGCTTGCCCAGCGCCATGTACTCCATGACCTTGTTCATGGTGGAGATATCGTTCATCCGGTTGGCCTCGTCCGGATTGACGCAGACGTCGGCTGTGGCGAGCACTGCGCCGAGGTCTTCGTCTGGCAGCCTTCCGGTCAGCAGGACCTGGTCACCCAGGCCCAGGGACCGGGCGCGCTCGCGCAGCCGCGGGAATTCGGGACCGGCTCCGACCAGCACGAACTGGATATCGTCGCGCTCCCAGTCGCAGATGATCGCCCGGGCGGCGTCGATGAGGTAGTCGAGGCCGTCCTGCAGGCCCATCACTCCCACGTAGGCCACCAGGTGCCTGCGGCCGTGCCGCCATCTGCCGTCCGGCCGGGCGCCGGCGAACCTGCTGGTCTCCGGGGCCGACCGGACGACGAAGACGTTCTCGTCGGACATCCGGCCGCGGCCCAGCGCGATATCGCGGTAGCTCTCGTTGGTCTCGATGGACACGTCACAGCACCGGTAGGTGATGCGCTCGAACAGGGCTACGAGCCGGACTGGCCAGCTGTCTTCCCGGTGGCCCTTGGCGGTCATCAGCTCGGGACACGCGTCATGATGGTCATAGATCAGGCGTGACCCGAGCGCGATCAGCGGCAGGGCCACCAGGAAGAGAAGGTCGGGCGGGTTGCAGATCTGCACGACCCGGAGGCGGTGCCGCAGGCGGATCCTGAGCGCCAGGCTGAGCTGGGCCAGGATCGCGATCGCATACTCGACCAGATAGGCAGCGAGCCTTCGGGCCTCGGGACCGGGCGGGTAGCGGTAGATCCGCACGCCGCTGAGCGTCTCGCGGCGGCGCGGGTGTTCCCTGGTGCGCGGGCAGACCACGTGCACCTGGTACCCGGCGCCGGTCAGCGCGAGAGCTTCCTGCCAGACTCGCCGGTCGAACGGCACGGGCAGGTTCTGGACGAGGATCAGGACATGCCGGCCGTCGCCCTGGCGCTGCCGGGCGCTCACCAGGACAGCCCCCGGTAGTTGGCCGCCGGGACGGCTGGCCGGGCGACCCCGGACAGGTCCAGCACCGGGCGATCGGTGACGAGTTCGCAGAGATCGGCGTAGGCCGGATTGGCCTGGGCCACGATGATGAGGTCAGCATCCTTGAGGACCACCTCGAGGTCATCGCTGAGCAGCGAGGCGATGTGGGGATGCATTTTCTCCACGTACTCCCGGTTGGCGCCGACGAGCCGGTCGAGGTTGACGTACTCGTCGTGGATGACGATCTCGTAGCCTTTTCCGATAAGCCTCTCGGCCAGCTCGAGCATCGCGCTCTCGCGAAGGTCGTCTGTCCCCGGCTTGAAGGCAATGCCCAGCAGCGCCACCCGTTTCACGCCGAGCTGCTGGATGCGCCGGAGCGCCGCATCGATGTGCGATCGGTTACTCGGGAGCACTGATTCCAGCACCGGGATCTCGACCCCTAGCTGGCGGGCCCGGTAGACGAGGGTACGTAGGTCTTTCGGCAGGCAAGACCCGCCAAAGGCGAATCCGGGACTCATGTAGGTGGCTGAGATGTTGAGCCGGGTATCGGAGGCAAATATCTTCATGACCGCGTGATGGTCAATGTCCAGCGACGAGCAGAACCTGCCGATCTCGTTGGTGAACGCCACCTTGAGCGCGTGCCATGAGTTGTCTGTCAGCTTCACCATCTCCGCGACGGAGATGCTGGTGGCGGTGATTCCATGTGCGTAGGGACCGAAGATGGCGGCTGCGCGCTCGAATGCCCGAGCATCACTGGCGCCGACCACGGTCTTGGCCGGCTGCCGGTAGTCATCGATCGCGGATCCCTCCCGGAGGAACTCCGGGGAGAACGCGACGCCGAAGTCCGGTCCGCATCTCTTTCCGGACGCTTCCTCGATCCGGGGGATCACGCGCTTCTCTGTCGTGCCAGGAGGGACCGTGGAGGTGAGCATGACAAGATGCCAGGAATCCGACTCCCGCAGCGCGCCGCCGATCTGATCGGCAACCCGGTCGAGGTCCGTCAGCCGGACGTCACCAGAGACGCTGCTCGGAGTGCCGACGCAGATGATCACCGCCTCACTGCCGAGCACGGCCCCGCGCAGGTCGTCCGTGGCCGAAAGCCTGCCCTGGGCAACGTTGCGCCCGATCAGCTCGGCCAGGCCTGGTTCCATGACGGGACTCTGGCCCGCGTTCAGCTGTGAGATCTTTCCCTGGCTGATGTCGACAACGACGACGCCGTTCCCGCTGTCCGCCAGGCAAGCCGCTGCCACGGCTCCTACGTAGCCGAGACCCAGGACGGCAATCTGCATGAGCGTCTCCAAGATTTCAGCGGTTTACCGGGGGAATCGCCAATCCCTGTGGTCGGCCTCGATCCCGACGCTGGCCGAGGCGGCACCCAGGCGGGCAGCCTCTCCCGGCCACTGGTAACCGCCGTGCCTCGGCGCTCCGCCACGTCAGGTAATCAGATGACTACATTAAGTGAGATCGTAGCAGGTGCGACGTCGGCGCTGTCCACGGTTTCGCCTCCAGCAATCGACATTTATGGCACCCCGCGTCTGCACGTAGGGTATTCGTCGCGGGATGAACGGGAGAGCGTTGCCGAAATGGTTCGATGATACCGAGTTCCGGGCTAATAGGTAATCTTGCCGCCCGCCGGGGCGAGCGCGGCACATAGGGGCTTGGTTACATATATAACGAGCCCATCCATTTCACGTGTGGCGGCCTCACAAGACACCGCCACCCCGCACATCGCCATAGGCCGCTGCTGAGGTATTTGCTGTGAGCCCGATGGCAGCAGCCAATGCGTCGGCGCGGCGGGACCAGGAGTGCCGTGCGGCGAACGCTCGGCACCGGTCGGCGTGTGCCGACTCTCGGTCCGCAAGGCCGTCATCGGCCTGATGTGGCTTTCCTGGGTCACCCGCGATATAGCGCATCGCGTTGATGAAGCCTGCGTGATCATCGGCCAGGGCCAGGATTCGGCCGGGAAGGCCATTTTGGTCACTGCAGGTCAGCTCGTTGAGCAGCCACTGGGCAGCGGGCAGCGCCGTGGTGACAGTCGGACGGCCAGCGCTGAGGTAGTCCAGGGTCTTGCGCGGAAATGAGGCTCGGTTGAACGGGCTGTCCAGGTAGGGCGTGATGCCGATGTCGGTCGCGGCGATATACGCGGGCGTCTCATCTTCCGGCACTCGTCCGGCGTAGTGCACATTCGGGCGCCTGGTCAGCGCGGCGAAGCGTCCCGGCTCCCATCGTGAATCGTGCGGACCGACGACGAGAAGCGAGAACCCGGCATCGACGATGGCTTCGACAAGGTCGATGTCGATCCGTGCGTTGAGCCGGCCGACCAGTCCCGCAACCGGTCGGGGCAGGTTCCTGCTGGCCGGTGGCAGAGCATGCGTGCTGGCCCGCACCGGAGTGCAGCCGTTAGGGATCAGCGGTACCGGGGCGCCGCGGAGCGCGGACCACCGCTCGGCCAGAAGCGGCGATATCGCCGTGACAACGTCGGCTTGAGCGACGGCCCTTCGTTCCTGGGCTCGGAGCCGACTGGCAGACAGTCCCATCAGCCCGGCGCCGGCCACGTAGTCGTCGGTGCCGTGCAGAGCGTTCACCACGCCGCTGCCCCACCGGCCCAGCACGTCCTGGAGATGGGTCGCTACGACGGCGCAGGGCTGAATGCCTGTTCGGCGGAGCGCCCAGCGGACCTGGGCACGCAGCAGCGGCGCGGTGGTGGCCCGGACTCCGAAGCGGGTTATGCCGGGCAGGGCCGTTGGTGTCAGCCGGGTGACTCGGTCGCTCAGCACGGACAGGATCGGCCAGAGGGTCCGGGGGGCTCCGAAGCGCCCCCTGGCCGACGTCGCCAGCGAGACGGGGGCATCCACCCACAAGATGCGGGCGTGCCGCTCCAGTTCCCTGGCCAGATGCCGGTCAGTGCTGTAGTCCTCCCACATCTTGTTGGCCATCCAGATCAGATAGGGGTCGCCTGCATTCATGACGTCTCCTTATTGGCGATGTCGGGGGGTTAGGTGTCATGGCCGGCCCTTTGCGGTATCGCGGAAGCCGCTGACGGTCCGCGGTGGCGGAGCCGGGTAGTCGCCGGGCCGCGAGTCCTGGTCCCGGTCGGTGGCCCTGGCCGGATCCCAGCGCTGCGATGCGACGGTGCGGCGATACAGCGGGGATGTGGCGCTGAGGTCCTGGCGAGAGGGTGGACGCCCAGGGAGGTCCCGGTAGGCGGGCAGCGGTCCGGTCAGGTCGCGGCAGAGCGGACGCGGGAGTAACGCATCGGGCGGCACCCGGACCCAGTAGGACCTGCCCCCGTGCCCGCCTGGCGGGGTGTCGATGACCTGCGGCGCGCTCCGCGAGATGTCCGCGGCCGCGAACTCGGCGTCCGGCGCCGGCGTGGCAGTGACCCTGTCCGCGGGCTGCGCGACCGGTCCGGCGGCAGGTGACCGGAGCAGGGCAAGAACCGTTCGCAGGCGGTAGAGGAGCAGCAGCACCACGGCAACCGTCACGGTGCCGCTCGCGGCGAGTGCCGTGAAGTCGCTGGGGGCCACCTTCGCCGCTCCCATGGCCGCCAGCCCCGCGAGCGCGGCCCCGACGACCGGAAGCCATAGGTGCCTGCCCAGAGCGCGCAGCCGGATGCCTGCCTTGCCCAGTTCGCGCAGGTACCACGGGAGGATCCCGAGCGCGGCGACTGCGGCCTCCGCCAGGCTAGCTCCGTAGATACCGCCTTCGTGAGCCCCTGCGACGAGCGCCGGAACCAGCGCCAGCAGCCACGCCAGTTGAATGATCAGCAGGAACCGAGACCGGGCGAGCACCACGAAGAAGTCGTAGGCGAGCAGGAAGAAAACCTGCACGGCCCCGAGCAGGGCGAGCCACACCAGTGGCTGGGCTGCAGGCAGCCAGCGGCTGCCGTAGACGAAGCTGATGAGCGGCATGGCCGACCCTCCGATGAGCAGGCATGTCGGCATGGTGACGGCGCACAGCAGCGCCGCGGCGGACAGGAAGGTGCTGCGCATAGCGGCGCCGTCATGCTGGAGCCGGGAGAACACCGCTGGGCCGACGTTGCGGACCGGCTGCGAGAACATGGTGATCGGCCAGCTTGCAAGGTTCAGGGCAAGCACGTAGAAGCCCAGGGCGACGGTGCCGAGCACATGCCCGACGACGATCTGATCCACGCTCGTGACGGCGAAGGCGATGATGTTGGCGCCAGCGAGTGGCAGCCCGAATCGGAGCAATGCGCGTGCCTTGGCCGGGTCGAATCCCAGGCGGAGCGATCCCGGCGCGAACGCCGCCAGCAGGATCGCCCCGGCTACGCAGCCGACCACGCGACCGATCGCGAGGCTCATGGGCCCGTAGCCGGACCAGGCCAGAGCAACGGTAGTGCCCGTGCCGAGCCAGACATTGACCTGGTCAGCGATCACCCTCCGGCCCTGGCGGAAGTTCCGCTGCAGCAGTGCCGCGGGCGTGTTGGTGAACGCATCGCTCAGAACCGCGAGCGCGAGCACCCGGACAACGCTGGTTGCCGTGGGCGCCCCCATCGCTGAGGCGTAGGCGGGGGCACCGAAGAAGCAGCCAGTGCAGATGACCACGCTGACGAGCAGGGAGATGGTCGTGACGGTCGGTGCGATCTCGCCCGGATCGCCTTCCCACCGCACAATCGCAAGGCTCACTCCGAGTTCGTTGAAGGTCAGCAAGGCAGTCAGCGCGATGTAGGCGACTGCGTATGTGCCGAAGGCGTGCGGGCCTAGCAGCCTGGCGAGCATGATGCCAATCCCGAACAAGCTGAGCTTGGTCATGACAGTGCTGCCCAGGCTCCACCCCAGAGCGCGGGAAGCCTTGCCCGTCAAGGTGTCCTTGTCGCCGAGCGGACGCCTCCTCCTCCTGGGCTGCGGCGGGCTCTGCCCTGACTGGATACGCCTCCGGAGAGAGTCTCGGCGGCCAGCCCTTCGGTGTGCCGCCTGGTGACCTGAGCCGTCGCGCACTGTCACGCGATCTTCGAGGTTGTTACCAGCGCGATTTCTCCTACCACGATCCCGACGTCCGCGATGCCGGCGTCTCGGATGGCCTCAAGGCCGTAGCACAGAACGGGCTAATTGGCCGCCGGAGGTAATTGGGGGCGGACGTGTTCGTAATAGGCCGTAGCCGACTGCCGGAGTCTCCCGCCAGCACTGAGGCCTTCATAGTGAGAAACTAGCGCACCTGGGCCATCATATGGGTGGCAGCGGAAGAGAATTTCACGCCATCAAAGAGCGAGCCGCAATACGCGGCCGGTACTGGTGCTGTCGTCCCTTAAGGAGTACCGATCAATGGCTAGCTTCTTCGAAGCTTAATAGGGTTAATCGCCCTTTAGCCCAGGATGAGAATTGTGCGCCCGGCTCAGATCGGTGACGGAACGTGTGGAGAGTGTCACTATGCGGTAGCATCGCGTGTCTATGAAGACGGAGCATCGAGTGCGTCGTGCGCTCGGGACGCGCGTGACGACCGTCCGGGCACGGTTCCGCGCCGAGCGGAACCTCGCCGGATGGAAGCGAGACCAGCGCATCGCGCTGCCGTCCGGGCTGGATCCGGACCGCATGCCGGTGATCTTCTGCACCTGGCGGCGGCTTGGCCGCCTGGAGCGCACGCTCAAGATGCTTGCCGAGCAGGACACTCCGGTGCAGGCGCTCATCTGGAACAACAGCCCCGACCGGGCGACGGTGGATGCGGCGGCAGCGGCGGCTGAGATTCCCGTCATCGTCCATCACAGCGCGCGTAACATCGGCAGCTTCGCCAGGTTCTACCTCGCGCGGGAGCTGGCGGAGGCAGGCCATCGGAGTGTCGTCATCATCGACGACGACCAGGACTTCGGGCCGTCCGCGGTCAGCGACCTCGTCCGCGGCTACCGCCCGCGGTCACTGAGCGGCTGGTGGGCCTTCCGGTTCCTGTCGAACCGCTACGGCGACAAGGTGCGGGCCGAGCCTGGCGAGCGCGCGTCGTGTGTGGGACCTGGCGGCATGATTGCCGACACTGGCGTATTCCGAGACCGCCGCCTGTACCGGTGCCCGCGCCGGTTCTGGTTCGTTGACGACATCTGGCTCTGCTATGTCGCCGCGCATCTGTGCGACTACGACCTATTCAGGAGCTCAGCGCATTTCGAGGTAGTCGAAGACGAGCACGCGCTCTTTCGCACGCTCGGGCGCACCAGGCACAAGATGCAGTACTACCTCATTCGGAAGGGCTGGGATCCGGTCCGGCGGGGCAGCAGTCCCGAGCTGGGCTGCGATGACCTGGGCTGATGCGATAAGCGGGGTTCCCCCGGCAGGCTACAGCCAGTCCTTGCGCTTGAAGATGACGTACAGCACGCTGGCGATGACGATCATGGCAACCACCGAGACGAGCAAGCCCGACTCATGGCCGAAGCCGGGGTAGGGCACGTTCATGCCGTAGAAGCCGGTCACGAACGTCGGCACGGCGACGATCGCCGCCCAGCTGGTGACCTTCTTCGTGATGACGTTCATGCGGTTGCCCTGGATGGTCAGGTTTGTTTCCAGGATCGTCGCGACCAGGTCGCGCAAGCTCTCGGTCCACTCGGTGGCCCGCAGCACGTGGTCATAGACGTCCTGGTAGTACGGATGCATGGCCTCTTCGACGACCCTCAGGTCGCGCCGCATCAAGGAGTTGACGACCTCGCGCATCGGCAGCACGACACGGCGCAGCAGGACCAGGCTCTTGCGCAGCTCGAAGCTGCGCCGCTGCACCTCGCGGTCCTGCGGCACGTCGGAGAACAGGCGGTCCTCCAGGTCCTCGATCGTGTCGTCGAGGATCTGCACGGCGGCGAAGTGACCGTCCACAATGTTGTCGATCAGCCCGTGCAGCAGGTATCCGACTCCGAATTTGGCCAGGTCCGAGCTGGCATCCCAGTAGTCGACGACGCTGCCGATGTCCAGTCCGTCGTCCTTCCGCACGGTTATCAGAGCGCGCTCGGTGATAAAGGCAGCCAGCTCGCTGATGGACAGCTGGCCGCTGCCGGTGTCCAGATGGACCGCATAGGCGGCCAGGAAAAGATGGCTCTTATAGCGGTCGAGCTTCGGCCGCTCGTGCTCCTGGACAGCGTCTTCCACGGCCAGCGGGTGCAGGCCGAATTCAGCGCTCAGGACCGCGAGATCCTCGCGGTCGGGGTCACGCAGGTCCAGCCAGATCACGGACGACTCATCGGCAAGATGGTCACTGATATCAGCGACTGGGAAGCCTTCGAGTTCCAGGACCCCGTTGCGGTAGAGCCGGGTCCGGGCCTGGCACTTGGTCGGCGTCGAGATGCAGATCGCGGACGCGGCCACCGTGTCCGGATTCCCGCCGCGGAAAGTGGCCCGGTCAGCCCCGGCGCCAGGGCCACCTTCCGCGGCGGCTGCCGGCGGCTCCTGCTGCAGCCTGGTCATCGTGGGCTCCTCGCGTCGGCTCTGCCTGTCAAGACGACGCCGACGACCTGCCTGGGAGCCGCCACGGCGCAGAGCGCGGCGACTCCTTCGGCAGGTCATCGGCCTTCACCAACAGTCCGGCCTGGTCATGGTCAGCGGCGGCCGGCTTACGCCGTGGCCTGCATGCTCGTGCGGGCGGGTTGGCCTGCTCGGCGGCCTTCGGTCCTTCTGGTCCTGCTTGGCGCGCCGTCCGGGTCGACGGAAACCAAAGCCATGATGCGTGCATGCTGCCGCAGTTTCTGGAATGAGTCAAGAGTTGCCGCGTCCGCCGCGGCCGGCGGTCAGGCCGGCTGAGCCCGGCAGACATGCAGGCAGCGGCGCAGGTCGTCCAGCTGATCGGCCAGAAGCCGGCGCAGTGCGGGATTGAGCCCGTCGCTCTCCAGGCATTGCTCGCCCGCCTGCAGCGCGGTGGCATCCACCGCGTGGTCAGGAAAGCCGTGCCGGCAGAGCACCCTGGCGATGGCCGCGCCGCGGCGCGCGGCGGCTTCGGCCAGCGCGGGAAAGTAGCGGGGGACGTACCCGGCGAGCAGTTCCGCCTGGTCGGCCTGCCAGAAGCCCTGGGCGGTCGCCGCGATGAGGTGGCCGGACGACTCGCCGCGACCGGTTCCGCCCGCGTCAAACATCGCCGTCCACGCGGCCTGCTTCGCGGTCTGCTCGCCGATAGCCGCTCGGCACCGCGCCGCGCTCTCCAGCGCCGCCGCGCTGGAGTCCTGATCAGCCTCCTGCTCGATCTCGGGCCGCCCGGCGGCTCCGAGCACGGTGAGGCGCAGCAGTATCTGCCAGCGGAGCCCGGATTCGAGGTCGTCGCCGCCGGGCAGCCGCCCGGCGGCGAGCCAGGACTGCAGTCCGGCGATGTCGTCCTGGCTGGCCGCGCTGTCGATCAGGGCGCGCACGGCGGCGAGCCGGAGCCCTTCCGCATCGCCGGCGGCTGTCCGGCTCAGCAGGTCCTGGCAGATGCCCGCGATACGGTGGAGCGCGGCGCCGCGCAGCCGCCGGGGCAGGTAGCGGTCGGCGACCGGCCCGCGGGCGAAGCTCAGCACATGGCCGACGATCGAGGTATCGGTCTCCGCGGGCAGGTGCCTGGCGGCCAGATCGAGGTACTGCCTGGCGCCAAGCTCCCCGTCACGGACGAGATCACGTGCGGCATTCCAGACCACCGCTCTGCTGAGCGGATCCCCGATGCCGCCCAGTGCGGAGGTCACAGTGGCCCAGGATTGCGGGTCGAACCGGACCTTGCAGTAACTCAGGTCGCCATCGTTGGGCAGGACGAGGGCAGGCCGGGGATGGACGGCACCCGGCGGGAGAGCGGCGTTGCCCGCGCCTGCCTCGACGCTCACGCCGTACCTGGCCCGAAGAGCGAGCTGGCCCTGATCGCCTGGCCCGCGATCGTAAACCCCGACCAGGACGCGGTGCGGCCGGGTGCCGAGGTGGCTGATGGAAGCGGCGCGGTCGCCGGTACCCGGAAAGCTCACCGCGAGGGTGTCCACGCCGGTGCTGCGCAGCCAGTGCCCGGCCCACTGGTGCACGTCGGCACCGGATGCGCGAGCGAGGGAGTCCAGCAGGTCAGTCAGGGTCGCGTTGCCGAAGCGATGGCGCGCGAAATAGTCGTTGATCCCGGCCAGGAACGCCGGCCAGCCGATCCACGCCACCAGCTGGCGCAGCGCGGAGGCGCCCTTGGCGTAGGAGATGTCGTCGTAGTTGGACAGCGCGGCATCAATGTCGGGCACATCCCGCGGCCCCGGCGCGATCGGGTGCGTGGACGTCCGCTGGTCTGCGTCGTAGCCGCGGGGCTTGCGGGCGAGGGCGAAGTCGGTCCACGTGCCGGTGAAGGCGGTGGCCTCGGACAGCACCCGGAAGCCCATGTACTCGGCAAATGACTCGCTCAGCCACACGTCGTCCCACCAGCGCATGGTGACCAGGTCGCCAAACCACATGTGGGCCATCTCGTGCGCGATCACCATCCCCCTGGTCTGCCGCTCCGCGCGCGTGATCGCCGTGCGGGAGATGAACTCGTCGCGGAACGTAACGCAGCCGGGATTCTCCATCGCCCCGGCATCGAGCTCGGGGACGAATGCCTGGTCGTAGGAGTCAAACGGGTAGGGCTCGTCGAAGATCTCCAGGTATCGGTCAAAGCAGGAGCGGGTGATGGAGAAGATCTCGTCAGCATCGCGATCCAGCTGCCCGGCCAGGGAACGCCGGCCGTGCAGGCCGAACGGGATGCCGCGATGCTCGGCGCGGATGCTGTGGTAAGGACCCGCCACGACAGTGAACAGGTAGCTGGAGATGGGCGGGGTGGCGGCTAGCTCCCAGCGGCCAGGCCCGGACCCGGCCGGCCGCGCGATGCCGTTTCCGATCACGGTCCAGCGCGGGGGCGCCAGGACAGTGACTCTGGTGACCGCCTTCAGGTCAGGCTGGTCGAAGGCCGCGAAAACCCGCTGCGCGTTGTCCACGCCGCCGTGCACGGCGAGGTAGGTCTCGCCGTCGGCGGCGTCGGTGAAGCGGTGCATGCCCTCCCCGGTGCGCGAGTACGCCATGTCGGCCTCCACCCGCAGCTCGTTGTCGGACTGCAGGCCGGTCAGAGGCAGCCGGTTCCCGTGCAGGGCCGCCGTATCCAGGTCCTTCCCGTTCAGGACTGCCCGGCGCAGGCGGACCGGCCTGAGCTCGACGAAACTGTCAGCGCCGGGCCTGCGGCAGCCGAACCGGACAACCGTCGTCGAGCCGAACGCTTCATCGTCGCCGGTGAGGTCAAGGTCAACCTGGTACCCGAGAACGCTGATGAGCCGGGAGCGCTCCTGTGCCTGCGCATACGTCAGTCCGGTCATGCCGCATCCGCCACTGGGGGGCCTCCTGCCGCCGGCGTGATACAGCTCAGGCTAGACGTGTCGGCCGCGGCAGCTCAGTCGGCCGCGGCTGAACTGCCGCCCGCCATGTTTGGTGGCCCCCTCTTCCGACGGCTGGGTCACCGCCGCTGCCCTCAGTCGAGAGCTTTAACCTGAGGTGTCCCGTACGGCCAGGCCCAGTTGGCCACCTCTGGCATGTCCTCGCCGTGCTGGCGGGTCCAGGCATGATGCCTGGCCCTGGCGTCGGTCATCTGCTGGCGCAGCAGGCCAGCCCGTTGCCCGAGACCCGGCACGCGGTCGATGACGTCCATGACCAGGTGGAATCTGTCCATGTCGTTCATCACCACCATGTCGAACGGCGTGGTCGTGGTGCCTTCCTCCTTGTAGCCGCGCACGTGCATGTGGTCGTGCCCGGCCCGGCGGTAGGTGAGGCGGTGAATCAGCCAGGGGTAGCCGTGGTAGGCGAAGATCACCGGCCGGCTGGTGGTGAACAGCGCGTCGTACTCGGCGTCGCTCATCCCGTGCGGATGCTCCGACTCCGGCTGCAGCCGCATCAGGTCGACCACGTTGACCACCCGGACCTTGAGATCGGGAAGCTCACGGCGCAGGATGTCGGTGGCCGCCAGCACCTCCAGGGTGGGCACGTCTCCGGCGCAGCCCAGCACCACGTCGGGCTCGGTGCCGTCGCTGTCGCTGCTGGCCCAGTCGAAGATCCCGGCTCCGCGGGCGCAGTGCAGGACCGCTGAGTCCATGTCCAGCCAGTCTGGCGACGGCTGCTTGCCCGCCACGATGATGTTGACGTAGTTCCGGCTGCGCAGGCAGTGGTCGCCGACCGACAGCAGCGTGTTCGCGTCCGGAGGCAGGTAGACCCGGATCACGCCGGCCTTCTTGTTGATGGCGTGGTCGATGAAACCGGGGTCCTGATGTGAGAAGCCGTTGTGGTCCTGCCGCCATACGTGCGAGGTCAGCAGGTAGTTCAGCGAGGCGACCGGTCGCCGCCAGGCCAGCTCTCGGCTGACTTTCAGCCACTTGGCGTGCTGGTTGAACATGGAGTCGATGATGTGGATGAACGCCTCGTAGCAGGAGAAGAGCCCGTGCCTGCCCGTCAGCAGGTAGCCCTCAAGCCAGCCCTGGCAGGTGTGCTCGGACAGGATCTCCATCACCCGGCCGTCGGAGGCCAGGTGCTGGTCGACGGGAAGGACTTCTTCCTCCCATGTCTTGCCGGTGACCTCGAGTACGGCATTCAGCCGGTTCGACTCGGTCTCGTCCGGCCCGAAGATGCGGAAGTTACGCTCGCCCGCGTTGAGCCGCATCACGTCGCGGAGCATGGTGCCGAGCACCCTGGTCGGCTCGGACACCCCTGCGCCGGGCCGGGTGACGGGCACCGCGTAGTCACGGAAGTCGGGCAGTACCAGGTCCTTCAGCAGCAGCCCGCCGTTGGCGTGCGGGCTGGAGCCGAGCCGGCTTTCCCCGGCGGGGACCAGGCCGAGCAGGCCCGGCCGGGGCCTGCCCTCGGTATCGAACAGTTCCTGCGGCCGGTAAGAGCGCAGCCAGTCCTCCAGTTGCCGCAGGTGCGCCGGGTTGGTCCTGACCCCCGGCAGCGGCACCTGGTGCGCGCGCCAGGTGCCCTCGACGGGCAGGCCGTCGACCTCGGCCGGGCCGGTCCATCCCTTCGGCGAGCGCAGCACGATGACCGGCCACCGGGATCGCTCCTCGCCGTCGCCTCCGCCCGAGCCTGTGACGGAACCAGTGCGCGCGTCGTGCTGGATGGCCCGGATGCGATCCAGCGCCTCGTCCAGCGCCGCCGCCATCCGGTGGTGCATCGGCACGGGGTCGCTGCCGGTCACGTACACGGGCGCGTAGCCGTATCCCCGCAGCAGCGCGTCAAGCTCTGCCTCCGGGATGCGCGCCAGGACGGCCGGGTTGGCGATCTTCCAGCCGTTCAGGTGCAGTATCGGCAGGACCGCGCCGTCGCGGGCGGGGTTCAGGAACCTGGTGGCATGCCAGCTGGCGGCCAGGGGGCCGGTCTCGGCCTCGCCGTCGCCCACGACGCAGGCCACGATCAGGTCCGGGTTGTCAAAGGCCGCGCCGCAGGCGTGCGAGAGGGAGTAGCCGAGCTCGCCGCCCTCGTGGATCGACCCCGGCGTCTCCGGCGCGACGTGGCTGGGCACGCCGCCGGGGAAGGAGAACTGCCGGAACAGCTCGTGCATGCCCGCCGCGTCGCGGGTGACGCTCGGGTAGACCTCGCTGTAGGTGCCTTCGAGCCAGCAGTTCGCCAGCGCCGCCGGGCCGCCATGCCCAGGCCCGATCACGTACATCATGGTCAGGTCGCGCATGGTGATCGCGCGGTTGAGGTGGGCCCAGATGAAATTCAGCCCTGGGGAGGTGCCCCAGTGCCCGAGCAGCCGCGGCTTGATGTGCTCCGGCTTCAGCGGCTCGGTGAGCAGCGGGTTGGCCATCAGGTAGATCTGCCCGGCCGCCAGGTAGTTCGCCGCCCGCCAGTAGGCGTCGAGCGTGTCCAGCTCGGACTGGCTCAGCGTCGGCTGCGCCGTCATCGTTGCTGCTGGTGAGGCTGCGGTTCGGTCAGCCGGGACCGGCCTGCCGGTCATCGCGCCCGGCGGCGTCTGGTGTCCTGTGGTCATCTCGGGCGGCTCCATTGAAAGACTGTGCTCCTTAATCCCAGTCTGAGGGCGGAGGCTCGCCTGGTTCAACTGACCAACGTCCCGCCCCGCACAGACCTTCGCCCTGTTTCCCGGAACCAGCAGGTGGTCATGGGCAGATCAAATCTCCAGGCTCCTCATTCAGAAGGAGAAACGATACGCCCGTGCCGCTGTCGGCTCCGATCGTCTCAGCAGCCGTCCGCGCTGATTAGGCTTGGCTCATGACGATCACCGTTGTCGATGCAGGTCCCCGTAAGGTCAGCCGGGCAGCCGACGTGCAGGCTCCAGCCGCCGGCCTTTTCGATATCGTCGCCGATCCGCACCGCCACGGGGAGCTCGACGGCTCAGGCACGGTGCTCGACACCGTGGACGGACCGCGACGGCTCGCCCGGGGCGCCCGGTTCTCGGTAAAGATGCGGCAGCACGGCGTGCCCTACCGGATCACCAGCCTGGTCACCGACTTTGACGACGGACGCGTCGTGGAATGGCGCCACCCGATGGGTCACCGCTGGCGGTGGGAGCTCACGCCGTCGTCGGAAGGCGCGACCCGGGTGACGGAGACCTTTGACTACAGCCAGATCGGCTCGGCCAAGGCCAAGGCGCTGGAACTGTTCGGGATGCCGAAGCAGAACGCCGCGGGCATCGAGGCGACGCTGCGCCAGTTGCAGGCGCGGTATCCCGGTGCCTCCGCCGCCCAGTGATCACCGGCGGGCGGATCGGCTGCCGGGCGGGGCAGTCGCCGCTGCGCTCATCGCAGCTGGCGGAGGAAGGGGTCGGCCGCGGCAGCCGGGATGACCCGGACCTGAGCGTCGACCGCGAACGCGCCGTCGGGGCGGGCGATGACCGGGTTGAGGTCGAGCTCGGCGACCTCGGGCAGGTCGTCGGCGAGCCGCGAGATGCGCAGCAGCAGGTCGGCCAGTGCGGCCAGGTCGGCCGCGGGGGCGGCGTGGTGACCGAGCAGCAGTGGCGCGGCGCGAACCGACCGGATCAGCTCATCAGCGTCAATGTCGGTGAGCGGGGTGAGCCGGGCCGCATGATCGCCGAGTACCTCGCTGTCCTCGCCGCCGCGGCCGAAGACCGTCAGCGGGCCGAACACCGGCTCCTGCGCGACCCCGATGATCACCTCAGTGCCGCGTCCCGCAGCCTGCCGGGTGGGCACCAGCGACACCCCGTAGCAGCCGAGCAGCGTGACTACCTCGGCACGAGGCAGCCAGCCGCCGTCGGGAAAGCTGGCCAGGAATGCCCGGATCAGGGTGCGCGCGTCATCGGGCCGCAGGCCGCGCAATTCAGGCACGTGGCCGGGCGGCCGGGCCCGCCAGGCGCCGTACCGCGCTGCATGGGCCAGAGCGCGGGCCGCGCTTGCCGGGTAGGCGTAGGCCGGCACGACGGGCGGCCCGCCGGGCGTGCGGGGCAGCAGAGCGACAGCTTCGCTCTGATTGAGCACTGTCAGCACCAGGGGCTTGCCGCATTCGGCGGCGCATGCCGCCGGTACCAGGTCGGCGAGGGCGGTGGGCACCGTCAGCGCCAGCACCACGTCCACTTCCTCGTCGGCCGCCACCTGTTCCAGGCACTGACGGAAGGCTCCGGCCGTCACGGTGGCGGTGGTATCCACCGGACCGGCGACGGCGGCCCCGGCCGGCAGCAGCCGGCGCAGCTCGCTCCGGGTGCGGGCGCCGAGCACGGCGACCTGAAGGCCGGCGTCGTCGCACGCGTCGGCGGCGAGGACCCCGGCGCCGCCAGCGTTGGACACGACGGCGATCCGGCTGCCCCGCGGCACGGGCTGGCTGGCCAGCAGGGCCGCGGACTCCAGCAGCTCGCCGATGTCGCGGGTGGCGATGATGCCGGCCTGCGCGAACAGTGCCTCGCGGGTGACCAGCGACGTGGCCACCGCGGTGGCGGCCACTGCGGCGGTCGGCGCGGTGGCGATGTGCGCGGTCGCGGCGCGCTGGCCTGCGGCGGAGCGTCCCGCGTGCACGGTGAGGACCGGCATCGAGGCGCCAGCTCGGCGCGCGGTGCGGGCGAACTTGCGCGGGCTGCCGAACGACTCCAGGTACAGCACGGCCAGCTCGGTGCCAGGGTCCTGCTCCCACCACATCAGCAGGTCGTTGCCCGACACGTCGTACTTGTCGCCCAGCGAGGCGAAGGAGGAGACACCGATTCCGAGACGGGACAGGTGCTCAAGCAGGGCCACGCCGATTCCGCCGGACTGCACCGCCAGGCCAGCCCGCCCTGGCGCTGGATGGCTGGCGGCCAGCGTCGCGTCCAGCCGCAGGCCCGGCACGGCGAGCCCGAAGCAGTTCGGCCCCACCAGCCGCATGCCATGGCGGCGGCAGGTGGCCAGCAGCTCAGCTCCCGTACCGGAATCCAGCGCGGAAGTGATCACCACGAGTGCCTTCACCCCGCGGCGGCCGCACTCCCGCGCGACGCCCATCACCCCGGCGGCCGGTACCACCACGACGGCCAGGTCCACTGGCTCGGGCAATGCGGCCACCGACGGCAGGCACGAGATCCCGTCGACCTGGCTGGCGTGGGGGTTGACCGCGTACAGGCGGCCCTGGTAGCCGCCGCTGACAATGCTGTGCAGGATCGCCTGGCCTACCGAGCCCGGCCGGCGGCTCGCGCCCACCACGACGACCGACTCAGCGGCCAGCAGGTGCCGCAGGCTCTGCACGTCGGCGTGGCTCTCCCGGCTGGCCACCGCATCCAGGTACCGGTCCCAGCCAGGATCGGCGTCGCCGCGCGGCAGGTCGAAGATCAGCTCGGTCACGCCATCGGCCAGCTGACGCCGGGGGTGCAGCCCGGTGTCGGCGAAGACCCTGAGCATTGCGGCGTTCTCCGCGAGAGTCTGGGCGGTGAAAGTGCGCACGCCCCGGCCGCGTGCCGCCGACACCAGGTGCTCGAGCAGCAGCATGGCCACTCCCCGTCCGTGGACGTGGTCGGCGACGGCGAACGCGATCTCCGCCGTGCCCGGACTGCCCGCGGGCTCGCAGCTCGCCACACCCACGAGCGCTCCGTCCAGCCAGGCCAGCAGCGCGAGGTGATCAGCGGCTGACGGCCGGCACACCCGGCGTGCCTCTCGCTCGGCCGCTACCTTGCTCAGGCTGAAGAAACGCAGGTAGCTGTTCTCTGCCGACATGGCCTCGTGCATCTGCCGCACCGCGTCGAGGTCATCCGGCTCGGCGGGCCGGATCTGTACCGTCACGCCGTCGGCCAGCAGCGCATAGGTGCCGGCGGCTGGCCTGCTCATGGCGAGCTACCGGGCCCGTCGCGCGACGGGCGGAATCGTCGGCCGCTCACGATCTCGATGCCAATGCAGATGAAGTACTCCTGCGCGTCCGGCGCCCAGGAGACCAGCGGCAGCTTGCGCAGGCGGCTGATCTCGACTGGCTCGCTGGCCCGCCGGGACCGGCCGATGACCGTCACGCTCCAGCCGGACCTGGTCGAGGTGTCCAGGGCGTCCGCCTCGAAGGCCACGATGTCCCCGCGAGCGGCCGCGATGACCGTCCCGCCGGTGCCGGCCCGGATGATGATCTCGCCGTTGCTGAGGGCAAAGTTCACCGGCTGGATAGCGGGCAGCGCTTGCCGTGTGTAGACGAGCCGCCCGATCGGCAGGGACGCCAGCAGATCGAGGCATTCCGCGCGGGTGAGGCGCTCCGGCGCGGCACCGTTGACCAGCAGCCCCTGGCCGTCCCGCTCACGCTGCGGTACGTCTTCGTGGATAGTCATTTCGCGGGATCCTCTCCGGTGAGCCATGGTCGCTGCGGCCGTTTTGGCTGTCTTCTCGCACGGGCTCCGTCCCGCCACGCTGCGTTCAGTCTGATTCCGATCAGAGGTCCTGGGTCAGAGCCCTTGGTCCCCTGCACGCCGGCCATAGGTCCTGCCTGGCGCCGCTGGATCACCGGGAGACGATGGTCCCCGCGGTGCCCGCCAGCAGCGCCTGGGCGTCGTCGAGGCGGCCGATGGCGGCCATGCCGCCGGTGGCCTCCACGAAACGGCAGACCGCCTCGATCTTCGGGCCCATCGAGCCGGCGGGAAAGGACCGAGCGCGCAGCTCGCGGCTGGTCGCCGCACGGATGGGCCGGGCGTGCGGGGTGCCGTACCCGTCCTGGACGGCGTCAATGTCGGTCAGCAGCAGCAGCGCGTCGGCGCCTATCGCCCGCGCCAGCAGGGCCGCGGTCAGGTCCTTGTCCACCACGGCTTCGGCGCCCCGCCGATGGCCAGCGCGGTCGTCCGCCACCGGGATGCCGCCGCCGCCGGCGCAGACGACGATCGCGCCGCTGCTCAGCAGCAGCCGGATCAGCGGCAGCTCCACCAGCTCGAGGGGCTCGGGCGAGGGCACGACCCGCCGCCACGCCGCGCCGTCCCGGCGGACCTGCCAGCCCCGCCCGGCGGCCAGCCGGCGCGCTTGTTGCTCGTCGTAGCCGGAGCCGACGAATTTCGCCGGGTGCAGGAAGGCCGGATCGTCCGCGCTCACCAGGGTCCGGCAGATCAGGCAGGCCGCCGTCCTGTCCGGCAGTGCGTTGCCGAGAGCCTGCACAATCCAGTACCCGATCATCCCCTGGGTCTGTGCTCCCAGCACGTCGAACGGATACGGGCGGGTGAGCGCCGGATCGCCCGCGCTCTCTATCGCGAGCACGCCGACCTGCGGGCCGTTGCCATGAGTGATGATCAGGTCGTGGTGTCGTGCCACCGGCACGAGCGCCTCGACTGCCCGTGCGACATGGGCCTCCTGGATGTCGGAATCCGGCGCCTCGCCGCGCTCGAGCAGCGCGTTGCCGCCCAGGGCCGCGACGACCTTCATGCCAGCTCAGGGATCGTGGCCACCATGAGGGCCTTGATGGTATGCATCCGGTTCTCCGCCTGCTCGAAGACGACGGACGCCGGGGACTCGAAGACCTCCTCGGTCACTTCCAGCGCCTCCAGCCCGCGCTTGGCGTAGATCTCCTCGCCGATCTCGGTGTCGCGGTTATGCAGGGCAGGCAGGCAGTGCATGAACTTCACGTCCGGGTTCCCGGTCGCCGCCATCGTCCGGGCGTTCACCTGATAAGGCAGCAGCAGGTCGATCCGCTGATCCCACTCAGCCTTCGGCTCGCCCATCGACAGCCAGACGTCGGTGTACAGGAAATCGGCTCCGGCCACGGCGGCGTCGACGTCGGCGGTCACCGTCAGGACGGCACCGGATAGGGCCGCGAGAGCTTGTGCCGTGGCTTGTACCCCGGCGGATGGCCAGAGTGACTCCGGGGCGCAGATCCGTACGTCGAGCCCCAGCAGCGCCCCGGTGACCAGCAGCGAGTTCGCCGTGTTGTTCCGGCTGTCGCCCAGGTAGCAGTAGGACACGCGGTCGAGCGGCTTGCCTGCATGATCGCGCATGGTCAGCACGTCCGCGAGCATCTGCGTCGGGTGCCAGTCGTCAGTGAGCCCATTCCACACCGGCACCCCGGCGTAGGCGCCGAGGGTCTCCACCGCCTCCTGGGCGGACCCGCGGTACTCGATGCCGTCGAACATGCGGCCCAGCACCCGCGCAGTGTCCTTCATCGACTCCTTGCGGCCAAGCTGGGAATCCTGCGGCCCGATGTAGGTAACGTGTGCTCCCTCGTCATGGGCGGCCACCTCGAAGGCGGACCGGGTCCTGGTCGAGGTCTTCTCGAAGATCAGCACGATGTTGCGCCCCGCCAGCCGGCGCTCCCGCTGGCCGTCGTGCTTCCCGGCGCGCAGCAGCCCGCCCAGCTCGACCAGGTGCAGGAACTCCTCGGCCTCCAGATCGGTCTCTTTCAGCAGGCTGCGTCCCTGCAGGTCCATCGCGGGCTCCTCATCGGGCGTGATGTAAGTGAGTGGCGGAGGGTGAGCGGCCCAGTTCCTCGCCGGGCACGGTCACGACCTCGATGCCGTGCTTGCGGCTGACCCGCAGCTCTCCCGACGCCTCGCCGGCCGTGACCGTCCAGGACCGGAAGTGCCGGTCGATGTAGGGATACAGCACGAAGGTGCCGCGGTCGATCATGGTCATCACTGTGTCAAGGTGCATCATCGCATGGGACTTGGGCAGCTCGACGGCGATCACGGTGTGCGCCTGGCCGCCCGCGAACAGGGCCCGAGAGAGGATCTCCACCGCCATCGGGCAGGGCCAGCTATCCTCGCTGGGCCGGCCGACAGGCACGTGCCCCCCGCCAGGTGTCTGGCGGGGGGCACGTGCCGCTGAGCGGGTCAAGCGAGGGGCTGGTCAGGCGATTAGCCTGGTCAGGCGACCTCGACCGGGACGCGGCTGGAGGTCTTGGTCGGGAACATCTCAGCGTCGGGCGAGACCCGGCGGAGGTGAGCGATCCCCATGATGGACAAGATCAGCATGACTACCGCTCCGCCGCCTGCGACGATCGCGCCGATCAGCATGAGCTGGGCCGTCTTCCCGAACGCGTAGGCGTTCAGCAGCAGGCCGCGCAGAGTCTCGCCCTTGAACACGGTCTCCACCTGGCCGGCCAGTGCCACATTCTTCGGCTGGGCCAGCGACGCCGCCGAGAGCTGGGCGTAGGTCTTGCCGCCGCCGATCTTGATCAGGTGGTTGGCGATGAAGTGGTCCGCGTACACCTCGGCCTGGGCGCCGGTGGTCATCTGCTGACCGGCGTACTGGTGCATGGCGGCGAACTCCGGTGCCTTGATCGCCGGGCTGCCGGCCGGCGGGAAGAAGATCTTTTGTGCGGCGAGCTGGTTGTGGACCTCGCTGCTTACGAAAGAGTTTCCCCAGGCCAGCAGTCCGCAGGCGATCAGCATCACGACCGCCAGGCCAAGCCCGACTGCCGTGGTGAGCACGTCGAAGGTCTTTCTGCGCATCTCAGTGTCTCCTTGTTCGGTGCCGGGCAGTTCTGCCGATCCGGCATGGCTTGTCCTAGCTGCTTACAGCGTGTCCCGTGACGGTTGCCAGGGGCAGGGCCGAATGGCCTTGCCGGGGCGGGACCTCCGTCACCACGAGCGGGCCCCTCGGTCACGCCTGGCGGGACCTCCGTCCCGACCAGCAGGACCTCCGTCCCGACCAGCAGGACCTCCGTCCCGACCAGCAGGACCTCCGTCACCTGCCACGGTCTGGCGGGCTATGGTTACTCAGACTCAGACGGCATCGCGGAGCTGACCGGCAGGAGCTGCCAGTGGAGCCATCGCAGCACCCGGAGCCAGCGCAGGACCCGGAGCCAGCGCAGGACCCGGAGCCAGCGCAGCGCCCTGTACTGCCGCACCTGCGGCTCGACGAGCTGCAGGAACGGCTGCAGGCCGTACTGGCCACCCGGGACCGGGTGCGCGCCCTGCTGGAAGCCGTCGTCGCGGTCGGCAGCAATATCGAGCTCGAGGGCGTGCTCAGGCGGATCGTCGAGGCGGCCGTGGCGCTGGTGAACGCCCGTTACGGGGCGCTCGCGGTGGTCGGGGAGGAAGGCAGGCTGGCCAGGTTCGTGCCGGTCGGGCTGGACGAGGCGCAGATCGCCAGAATCCATCACTGGCCCGAGGGCAGCGGCCTGCTCGGGGCGCTGAGCACCGAGTCGCAGCCGGTACGGCTGGCTGACATGTCCAGTGACCCGCGGTCGGTCGGCTTCCCCGTCGGGCATCCGCCGATGCGGTCCCTGCTCGGCGTTCCGGTGCGGGTCCGCGATGAGATCTACGGCAACCTCTACCTCACCGAGAAGCTGGAAGGCGCCGAGTTCGACCAGGACGACGAGGAACTCCTGCTGGCGCTGGCCACCGCCGCCGGGGTGGCGATCGAGAACTCCCGGCTCTATGAGGAGGCCCGCAGGCAGCAGCGATGGCTCGCTGCCAGCGCTGAGGTCACCCGCCGGCTGCTGTCCGGAGCTGCGCTCGATGAGGTGCTGCAGCTGGTGACCCGCCAGGCGCTGGCCCTGTCGGGCGCCGACCTGGTGGCACTCGCGCTGCCGGACGTTGGCGGCGGGCAGCTGGTGGTCGAGCATGCCGCGGGTGAGGGCGCCGCGCAGGCGCTGGGCATCGTGCTGCCGGCCGGAGAGTCGGTGTCCGGGCAGGTGCTGGCTACCGGCGAGACGGTGGCGGTGGCGGACTTCGCCGGCGACGAGCGGGTCGCGCACGCAGCACGCGAGCACATGCCGCTGGGGCCCGCGGTGGTGATTCCGCTTGGCGCGGAAGGCAACGTGCGCGGCGTGCTGACCGTCGGCCGCCGCCGCGGTGCGATGCCGCTGCTGCCGTCGGCGGTGGAGCTTGTCGCCGCGTTCGCTGCCCAGGCGGCGATCGCACTGGAACTGGCCGAGCATCGGCGCGATGCCGAGCGCCTGACAGTGTTCGAGGACCGGGACCGGATCGCCCGCGACCTGCACGACCTGGTCATCCAGCGGCTCTATGCGACCGGGATGTCGCTGCAGGGCGCGATGCCGCTGATCGACGGGCCGCACGCACAGCAGCGGGTAAGCCGTGCCGTCGACGCCCTCGACGAGACGATCAAGGACATCCGGTCCGCGATCTTCGCGCTGCACGCACACCGCGGGACCAGCCATCCCGGCCTGCGCAGCCAGATCCTCCGCGTCGCGGAGGAGATGACCGGGCTGCTCGGTTTCGTCCCGTCACTGCGGCTCGTCGGCAAGCTCGATGACGAAGTGCCAGCCGACATCGGCGAGCAGATGCTGCATGCGCTGCGCGAGGCCCTGTCGAACGCGGCCAGGCACGCGGGCGCGAGCCGGGTGGACGTGACCGTCTCGACCGGTACTGAGCTGGTCCTGCGGGTCAGCGATGACGGGTCCGGCATCAGTGACACCGCGCGCCGCAGCGGGCTTCGCAATCTGGCCGAGCGCGCCGAGCAGCTGGGCGGGACGCTGCAGCTCGGGCCCGCCGACGGCCGCGGCACCGAGCTGCGCTGGCGCGTGCCGCTGCCCTAGCTCAGCCTGCCGCCGGGATGACGCGGCGGGCGTCAGCTGCCCGGCGGTATCCGTTTGGTCTGGTCGTGCTCGTCAAAGGCCCTGGCGGCGTAGGCCGCGGCCTGTGCGCGGCGCTCCATGCCCAGCTTGGCGAACAGCGCGGAGACATAGTTCTTGACGGTCTTCTCGGCGAGGAACATCCGCTCGCCGATCTGCCGGTTGGTCAGCCCCTCGCCGATCAGCTCCAGGATCTTGCGTTCCTGGCTCGTCAGCCCGGCCAGCGGGTCAGAGCGGGTCGCCTCATCGCGCAGCCGCGTCATCAGCGTGGCCGCGGCCGCCGGGTCCAGCATCGACTGGCCGGAGGCGACGGTGCGCACCGCGCCGACCAGGTCGGTGCCGCGGATCTCCTTCAGTACGTACCCGGCCGCGCCGGCCAGCACCGCGTCGATCAGGGCCTGGTCATCGGCGTACGAGGTGAGCATCAGGCAGGCGACCTCCGGCATGCTGGAGCGGATCTGCCGGCACACGGTCACGCCGTCTCCGTCCGGCAGCCGCACATCGAGAATGGCGACGTCGGGCCGCAGCGCCGGGATGCGGGCCAGGGCTGAGGCGGCGGTCCCGGCCTCGCCCACGACCAGGATGTCCGGCTCGGCCTCCAGCAGCTCGCGCACGCCCATCCGGACGATCTCGTGGTCGTCCAGCAGGAAGACGCCGATCTGCTTGCTGGCCTGTACGTCCTCGCCCATCTGGGCCGGCCCTTCTGGGCTGATCCTGCCGCATCAGCCGAGTGCGGCCAGCGGCTGTCAGCCCGCTCAGTCCACCTTAGCCCGGTCGCGGTGCCGGCATGTCGTGGCGCGGCGGCGCAGCTCCGAGGAAGAATAGGTGGTGACGGCAGCATGCCCGGCACGCGGGAAGGCCGCATGCGGGGGCTGGCGAGGATAGCCTTCAAGGATGGGCAGGAGATACGAGGACCGTGGCGGCTACTGATCGGGAACAGCGTCTCGCGGAGACCTTCGTGGAGCTAGCCGACACGCTGGTCGCCGATTTCGATGTCATCGACTTCCTCCAGGTCGTGGCGGCCCGCTGTGTCGAGCTGCTCGAAGTGGCCGCCGCTGGCCTGGTCCTCGCGGACCAGAGCGGCTCGCTGGTGACCGTGGCGGCATCCGATGAGCGGGCCCGGCTGCTGGAGCTCTTCGAGGCGCAGAACGACGAGGGCCCATGCCGTGACTGCTACCGGCTGGGGGTCGCGGTGGTCAACGTGGACCTGGAAGAGGCCCGGACGCGGTGGCCGCGGTTCGCGCCGCAGGCGATCGCCGCAGGGTTCGGCTCGGCCAACGCGCTGCCGCTGCGGCTGCGCAGCCAGGTAGTCGGCTCGCTCAACCTGTTCCACGCCGGGGCCGGCGGGCTGGGCAGCGAGCAGCTGCGCCTGGCCCAGGCGCTCGCGGACGCGGCCACGATCGGCATCCTGCAGCAGCGCACGATCCGGCATGGCGAGGTCGCGGCGGCGCAGCTCCAGACGGCGCTGACCAGCCGGGTTGTCATCGAGCAGGCCAAGGGCGTTCTCGCCGAGCGGCTGCAGATGAGCACCGACGACGCGTTTGGCGTGCTGCGCACAGCCGCCCGCTCCCGTAACCGGCTGCTGTCCGAGGTAGCTCGGGAGGTCGCGGGCAGCGCCGACGCCGCCGACATCGCGCCGCTGCTGGGCCCGTCGAGCGCGGAGCTCAGCGAACGCGGGTGAGGGTCGGCGCCCCTGGAGGCCCTGTCTGGAGGCCCTGTCGGACGGTCCGTCTGAGCGTCTGGGCCGAGAGGCGCGCCAGCACATCCGTTCTGTGGTTGAATTCCACACTGGAGGCCTAGACCACGCTTCGTCCCCATGCCGGTACTCAATGTCACCATCTTGGCGGAAAGAGGCGGCAATGAAGGTTCTCAGCAGCATCTCGATTCCCGCCGCTGTCATTGTCGAGCCGTTGCCGTTGCCGTTGCCGCCCAGGGCCGTCGGCGCGGACGAGCCTTTCGGCCGGGTGGCGCGGCTGGCGGCGATAATCCTGGGTACCCCGCTGGCATCGGTCACCATCGCGGGCGGGTACCCGCCCTGCGAGAGCAGCCGGACCGCCGCCGGGGACATGGCCGTTCCGCCGAGCCCGGTTGAGCAGTCCTTGCTCCGGCAGGTGATCGACTCCGCGGACAAGCTGATCATCGATGACGTCCGGCTGGACCCGCGGATGAGCGACAGCGCAGCGACCGGGCCTGCGAGCGTGATCGCGTGGGCCGGGTTCCCGGTGCGTGGCCCGGATGGCCGGGTGGTGGGCGCGCTCTGCGTGGCCGACCACCTGCCCCGGCAGTGGAGTGCAGGCGACATCGAGGTTCTCCAGATGCTCGCCCAGGTCGCCGCGGGCGAAGTCGCGCTGCAGGCCGCGGTGGAGTTCGGCACCGAGCGGGCCCTGCTGGCCCGGACCCTGCAGGAGAGCCTGCTGCCGCCGCGGCTGCCGAAGATCCCTGGCCTGCAGGTCACCGCGCGCTACGCGGCCGGGGGGACAGGGGTCGAGGTCCTCGGGGACTTCTACGATGTGTTCCCGTCGGTGCGCGGGAGTTGGGGGATGGCCGTTGGGGATGTGTGCGGCAAGGGAGTCGCAGCGGCCAAGAGCACGGCGCTGGCCCGCTACACGCTGCGAGCGGAGGCACATCGGCAGACCCGGCCGAGCCTGATCCTGGCTGGACTGAACCAGGCGCTGCTGGACTGGCTCACCGATGACCCGCGGTTCCTGACCGCGATCTATGCCACGGTGCGGCCTACCGCGGCCGGGGCGTCGGTGCGGATCAGCTCCGCGGGCCATCCGCTGGCACTGGTGCGCCGCGCGGACGGGCGGGTGCAGACATTCGGGCGGCCGGGAACGCTGCTCGGGCTGCTGCCCGATCCCGAGCTGCATGACTCGCGCGGGCTGCTGCGGGCCGGCGACAGCATGATCCTTTTCACCGACGGCGTTACCGAGGCCCGCAGCCGTGCTGACCGTGACCTCTTCGGCGATGAGCGGCTCCGCGACCTCATCGCCGGCCTAGGGGGTGAGTCCGCGACTGGCATCGCGGACGCTATCCAGCACGCCGTGCAGGGCTTCAGCGGCGCAGCCATCAGCGACGACACCGTGGCGCTGGTGCTGAAGGTCCCGCCCGCACAGCAAGGATCCCCTCGCGGTGGTCCCGGCAGGCGGGCTACCTGAGCGCCGGCTGAGTCATCTCCTCGGTGCGGCGGCTGGGCACGTGCAGGCGGAACGCGCAGCCATCGCCGCCGCTGCGGATCTCCGTCAGGTCGCAGATCTGGCCGGTCAGCCGCAGCCCGTCGCCGGGCGCAGGCTCCAGCCCGGCGGGACGCAGGCTCCAGCCCGGCGGGACGCAGGCCGAGGAACGGGTCGCTGACGCTGGCCTGATACCCGAGCGGAGCCAGGAGGAACAGTAGTGCGTCAGAAGGCCGTCGCTCTTCGCGCTATTAGCTTCGTCACGGTACTACGCGGCGAGGCGGGCATCATGGCACAGACGTGGCGTAAATGTAAGTCTCGGCCTATGTCAGGTGATTATGTCCCTGACCGGGCGCAGACACCCGACGCCAGGCGGGCCCCGATGCCGTCGGGGCTGGATCGGCGTCAGCGCGATCGCGCCATCATGGCCGGATCCGCGCCAGGTGGCGGCCTGCGTAACGGGCAGCCCGGATATGCATAAAGCGACGGGCTGCGGGGAGTACCGGGGATCTGCATAGAGCGACTGGGCGTGGAGAGTAAGAGCTGATGGGACATGAGGCGGTACTGAGCTCTGGTGACGGCCAGTGGGACGTCGGCTCCGCGGAAACAGGGCTCACTGCCTTGCTGGAGGCCAGCGAGAGAGCGGTGGAAGAGCTCAGCTCCACAGTCCCGCCGGCCCAGTTGCGAGCACTGCTCATCGTCGAGCGCGCGGGCGGCCTCAATCTCAACCGGCTCGCCAGGGCGCTGGGCGCCTCCGCGTCAGCAACGAGCAGGCTGTGCGACCGCATGCAGGCCGCCGACCTGCTGACCCGCGACCGTGCCGCCGCGAGCCGCCGCGAGATCGTCGTGCTTCCCACTGAGTCGGGCCGCAGGCTCGCCGAATGGGTCCGGCGCCAGCGCCGCGCCGTGCTCGGTGACCTCCTGCAGGCGATGAGCCCGGCTGGCCGCGAGGCGCTCGCGCGCGGGCTGTGCGAGCTTGCCGCCGGGTTCAGCTAACCGGGCCCGCGCCTAGCCGCCGAGAAATTGGGGCTTGCGCGCTGGCGGGCAGAGTGAGACTGTTTCCTTATGGAAACACTTACCAGAGGGAAAGCGTCAGTCTGGGATACCGCTCAGTCGCCGGCGCTCGTCCCGGCGGGCGCGACGCTCAGGGACCTGGCCGAGTACGACGACTGTGACCTGCTGCGCATCATCTCCTCCGCGCCGCCCGCCAGCGAGCAGCGGGCAGCCGCATGCGAGCTGCTGGTGAGCCGGCACCGCAACCTCGTGCGGTCGTGCGTGCAGCGCTACAAGCGAAGCCCCGAGCCGGTTGAGGACATGATGCAGGTGGGATATGTCGGTCTGCTGAAGGCGATCAACAACTTCGATCACGGCCTCGGCGGCAGCCTCGCCGCCTACGCCCAGCCCTGCATCATCGGCGAGATCAAGCGGCATTTCCGCGACAAGCGCTGGCAGGTACACGTGACGCGGTCGGTGCAGGAACGGGTGCTGGAGGTCCGCGACGCGACCAGTGAGCTGACCAATAAGCTCGGCCACGTGCCAGCCGAGGCGGAGCTGGCCGGGCATCTGGGGATCAGTGACCGTGACCTGCGGGACGCCCGGCTGGCGGATATGGTCTTCCGGCCGTGCTCGCTCGACGCACCGCTGGCCGACCGGCCCGACGCCGCCATGCTGGCGGACGTCCTCGGCGCGGATGATCCCGGCATGGAGCTCACGCTTGATCTGCAGGCCCTCGCCACGCACTGGGAGGAACTGCCCGCGCGTGAGCGCCAGATCCTGCTGCTGCGCTTCTACGGCGACCTGACCCAGGCCGAGATAGGCCAGAAGCTCGGCATCTCCCAGATGCACGTTTCCAGGTTGCTCACCCGCTCCCTGAACTTCCTGCGCGAGCGCCTGCTCGACCTCCAGGAGCACGACACCGCCGCATAAGGCCCGGCCGCCGTGCGGGCAGGGCCTGGCCTGCTCAGCTGGTGTCCAGCCTGCGGAAGGTCACCTCGTGCAGCAGCAGGCGCAAGGCAGCGGCGTCAGCTCCACCAGCGCGTAGGTGACCGCGACCCCGCCGCCGCCGACATGCCGATGAAGAAGGGTGAGCGCCTGTTCACTGGCCGGCCGGGGCGTCCC
>Ga0209871_1000041_pt1 | contig 36808 bp, 34 predicted proteins | sample OrgsoiDNA2013045_FD_185795 | JGI IMG/M metagenome (GOLD analysis project Ga0209871, IMG submission 185795) | Permafrost soil microbial communities from the Arctic, to analyse light accelerated degradation of dissolved organic matter (DOM) -... | ecosystem: Environmental > Terrestrial > Soil >... | reverse complement strand
TAGTTAGGTCATAGGCGCCCGCCCAGTCGCACCTCATCCCACCTGCGGAAACATGCTCAAGATCAACTTATCCAGGAAACTGGGGCTAGGGGCCGACAAGCGGCGCCGGGACGATGGCTGGCCGTGGCGGCTAGAGTCGGGCGGACGGGCCGTTCAATGAAGGAAGGGTGTTTGCGTTGCTGTCCCTGGTCTTGCCTAAAGGCTCGCTGGAGCGCGCCACCCTCGACCTCTTCGACGCCGCCGACCTGACCGTCCGCCGCTCATCCGAGCGCGACTACCACGCTTCGATCGACGATCCGCGGATCGAGCGGGTCCGGTTCCTGCGCCCGCAGGAGATCCCGTCCTACATCGAGCAGGGGCTGTTCGACTTCGGGATCACCGGCCGCGACTGGATCGCGGAGACGGGCGCGGACGTGGTCTCGCTCGGGGAGCTGCAGTACTCGAAAGCGACGTCCGATCCGGTCCGGGTGGTGCTGGCCGTGCCGGCCGCAGCGCCGTGGACGTCGGCCGCCGACCTGCCGGAGGGGATACGGATATCGACCGAGTTCCCGTCGCTCACCAGGAAGTTCCTTGACGCCGCGGGGGTCAAGGCGGTCGTGATCCCCTCGTACGGCGCGACCGAGGCCAAGGTGCCCGACATCGTGGACGCGATCGTCGATCTCACCGAGACCGGCTCGTCGCTGCGCAAGAACGGGCTGCGGATCCTGGAGACACTGCTGACGAGCTACACCGAGCTGATCGCCAATCCCGCCGCGTACGCCGACCCGGCCAGGCGGGCAGCCATGGAGGATGTGGCGCTGCTGCTGCGCGGGGCGATCCGGGCGCGCGGCAACGTGCTGCTGAAGCTGAACGTCGCCGCGACCGATCTCGCCGCCGTGACCGCGATCCTGCCGGCCATGTCCTCGCCGACGATCACCTCGCTGGCGCGCGGGGACATGAACGCGGTGGAGGCCGTGGTGCCCAAGCGCGGCGTCAACACGCTGATCCCGGCCCTGAAGGCGGCCGGGGCGCGGGACATCCTGGAGATCCCGATCTCCAAGATCGTCGAATAGACCGCCCGCTCGGCCGCCGCCCCGGCCAATGCGCATGAATGGAGCTATTGGCCGGCTATTGACGGCGGTGCCCGGCAGGGCCAAGCTAGATCCAATTCCATGTGGAACCGCTTCCATACTCGAAAGGCCGCCAATGCGGGCTTCGGGCCGAGCGACCATCACGGACGTGGCCGCAGCGTCGGGCGTAGGCGTGGGCACCGTGTCCAGGGTGATCAACGGCGCCGCCAATGTGCGCGAGGCGACGCGTCTGACCGTGCTGCGGGTCATCGAGCAGCTCGGGTACCGGCCCAGCCACCTGGCCGCCTCGCTCTCGCGCGGGACGCCCAGGACGGTCGCCATCGTGGTGCCGCACCTGACCCGGCCATCGACCGTAGCGCGGCTCGCCGGCGCACTGGCGGTGCTGGACAAGCAGGGCTACGACACCGTGGTGTGCAATGTCGAGACCCCCGCGCAGCGGGACCACTTCCTGGCCGCCCTGACGGCCAGGCACCGCAGTGACGGCGTGATCGTCATGTCCCTGCAGATGGGCAGCGAGCAGCTGGCCGCGTTCGGGCGGTCCGGGATCCCGCTGTCGACGGTCGACGTCGGCGCGCAGGGAGTTCCGCAGACGGTGACCGACGATATCGCCGGAGGGCGGCTGGCGACCGCCCACCTGCTTTCGCTGGGTCACCGGCGGATCGCATTCGTGGGCGACAGCGCCGAGCCGGCCGACGTCAGCCTGGGCTTCTGCTCCTCGCGCCGCCGCCTGGAAGGGTACCGGCGCGAGCTCGCCGCGGCCCGCGCCGATCTCGACCCTGAGCTGGTGCGGCTCGGCCCGCACGGGCCGGGCGAGGCGGCTGAGGCGGCCTCGCAGCTGCTCGCGCTGCCGGACCCGCCGACCGCGATTTTCGCGGCGTCGGATACGCAGGCGATGGGGGTGCTCTCGGCTGCCGAGCGAGCGGGCCTCAGAGTGCCGGGCGAGCTGTCGGTGGTCGGCTTCGACGACATCGAGCCGGCGGCGCTGCTCGGGCTCAGCACTGTCCGCCAGCCGCTGCGGCTCAGCGGCGCCGAGGCTGCGGGGCGGCTCTGCGCGCTGCTGCGCGATGAGCAGGTCACGCCACTGCGGCAGACGCTGACGCTGAGCGTGGTGCAGCGCAGAAGCTCGGCCCGGCCGGCCGCGAGATCGGCCGCGCCAGGTGGCGCCGGGCGGCTGGCCGCGGGCGCGGACCCGCTGGCCGTGGGCGCGGCGCCGCTGGCCGTGGGCGCGGAGCCGCGCTCCCGGCAGCGGGATCACACCCGGCCGTGGTCACCGCGACCGCGTGCTGATGGCAGGCCCGGCGGACGGACCGTCGGCCGGCCGGATGGATTGCCCTGAGATGCGGCGGGGTATTGGATCTTCACACCGCGTTAATCCCCGAAGATCGCGGGTAGGCACCGGCACGCCGGAGCGCCCGCGGCCGGGTGCGGGGCTCACCGCCCCTCGCCCGGCAGATCGGTACCTAATACCGCGCTGGAGGAAGATGATGAATGTCAGCCGCCGCCAGATGAGGTTCCCGCGCGCGGCCGGGGCACGGACCGGTCCTTCGCTCCGGCGGGCCAGGCCGCCGCTGCGGCGGGCGGGCGTGCTGCTGGGAGGTGGGGTGCTCGCGGCATCGGCGCTGGCCGCCTGTGGTACGAGCAACGCGAGCACCGGCCCGGTCACGCTGAATTTCTACGCATCTCCCGATGTCTCCGGTGCTACGCAGACGGCCGCCAATGTCTGCAGCGCCCAGAGCCACGGCAAGTACACCGTTTCCTACCAGCAGCTGCCACTGGGGTCTGACGGCCAGCGGCAGCAGCTCGCGCGGCGGCTTGCTGCCGGGGACAACACGTTGGACATCCTCGGCCTCGACGTGACCTGGGAGGCCGAGTTCGCCGAGGCCGGCTGGCTGCAGCCATGGACCGGTGCCAATAAGCAGCAGGCGGAGGCGGGCACGCTGACGCCCATGGTGGACACCGCGATCTGGAAGGGCAAGCTCTACGCCGCGCCCGACAACACCAATACTCAGCTGCTCTGGTACCGGTCGGACCTGGTCCCGACTCCGCCCACCACCTGGAGCCAGATGATCAATGACTCGATCAAGCTGGCCAAGAAGGGCAAGCCGCACCTGATCGAGATCCAGGGCGCGCAGTACGAGGGCGGGACCGTCTGGTTCAACACCATGCTGGCGAGCGCGGGCGGCTCCGTGCTGACCCCGGACGCGGCACACGTGTCACTTGGCGCGCCTGCGGTGACCGCGCTGAAGGTGATACATCAGCTCGCGACCTCCGTCGCGGCCGACCCGTCGCTGGATGTGCAGATGGAGAACGACAACCGGCTAGCGATGGAGGCGGGCACGGCGGCCTTCGAGCTGAACTACCCGTTCGTCTATCCGGGGATGAAACTCGACAACCCGAAGCTGTTCAAGGTGTTCAAGTGGGCGCCGTATCCGGAGGTAGTCGCCGGCAAGCCGGCCCGGGTGACGATCGGCGGCATTGACCTCGCGGTCAGCGCCTACTCACAGCACAAGAGCCTTGCCTTCCAGGCGGCGCTGTGCCTGCGGGACAGGGCCAACCAGATAAGGAACGCGGTTGTCGGCGGAACGCCGCCGACGATTGTCAGCCTGTACAGCGATCCGAAGCTGTTCGCCGCCTACCCGATGCATGCCGACATCCTCAAGGCCCTCCAGACGGCCAGCATCCGGCCGAAGACGCCGCTCTACCAGATCCTGTCCATCGACATCTCGCACCTGATGTCGCCGCCGGGCGCAATCAGCCCGGTGAGCACCGAGAAGACGATGCTCACAAACCTCAATAACGGCCTGCAGTCGAAGGGCCTGATTCCGTGAAGCGCCGCGCAGCAGGTAGCAGCCCGGCCGCCAAGAAAGGAAGGGGCCGATGAGTACCAGCACACAGACGGCCGCGGTCGGCGCAGCCGGGGAGGCGCCGGCCACAGGCAAACGCCGGCTGTCGGAGGGGGCGCGGGCCGAGCGCAGACTCGGCTGGATGCTCTGCGCGCCGGCGGTCATCGTGATGATCGCTGTCACCGCCTACCCGATCGGCTACGCCGTCTACCTGTCATTCCAGCGTTACAACCTGGCATTCCCCAACGCGGTGAAGTTCATCGGCCTGAGCAACTACGCGGCGGTGCTGACCTCGCCGTACTGGTGGCAGGCGTTCAAGGTGACGATGATAATCACGGTCGTCTCGGTGGCCATCGAGCTGGTGCTCGGCATGCTGCTCGCGCTGCTCATGCACCGGACGCTGTTCGGCCGCGGCACCGTCCGCACCACCGCGCTGATCCCGTACGGGATCGTGACGGTGGCCGCGGCCGCCGGCTGGCAGTACGCGTGGACGCCGAGCGAGGGCTACCTGTCCGCGATATTCCACAACAGCGCGCCGCTGAGCCACACCTACACGGCAGTGGCTGTCATCATCGTGGCGGAGGTGTGGAAAACCACGCCGTTCATGGCACTGCTGCTTCTCGCCGGGCTCGCCTTGGTGCCGGAGGACCTGCAGAAGGCGGCCAAGGTGGACGGGGCGACGGGATGGCAGCGCTTCGTCCGGATCACGCTGCCGTTGATGAAGCCAGCCATCCTGGTTGCGCTGCTGTTCCGGACGCTGGACGCGTTCCGGATCTTCGACAACATCTACATCCTGACGGTGGGCGGCAATGGCACCGGCTCGGTCTCGATCCTCGGCTACGACAACCTGTTCAACGCGCTGAACCTGGGCGTCGGGTCGGCTATCTCAATCCTGATCTTCATCTGCGTGGCGATCATCGCATTCGTGTTCATTAAGGGCTTTGGCACCGCGGCCCCCGGCGCGAACCTTTTGAAGTGAGGCACTGATGGCTACCGTTGCGACAACTGGCCGGCAGAAGTTCGGCTGGGGAACGGCGAACACGATCGCCGTGGCTCTTACGCTGATCCCTGTTCTCTGGATCGCCTCGCTGTCCTTCAAGTCCCCCACCGCGATCACCGATTCCAGCTTCTGGCCCAAGCAGTGGACCTTGGCGAACTACAGCGGGATCCTGAAAACCTCGCAGTTCATCCGGCCGCTGGTCAACTCGGTCGGGATCGGCCTGATCGCCACGATCATCGCGGTGGTGCTGGCGTCGATGGCGGCGTACGCGGTGGCCCGGCTGGCCTTTCCCGGCAAGCAGGTGCTCATCGGCATGGCGCTGCTCATCGCCATGTTCCCGGCGATCTCGCTGGTGACCCCGATGTTCAGCATCGAGCGGTCGCTCGGCCTGTTCAACACCTGGCCAGGGCTTATCATCCCGTACGTCGCGTTCGGCCTGCCGCTCGGCATCTACATTCTGTCGGCCTTTTTCCGGGAGATCCCGTGGGAGCTGGAGAAGGCGGCCAAGATAGACGGCGCCACCCCTTTCCAGGCGTTCACGAAGGTCATCGCACCGCTCGCGGCACCGGGCATGGTGACGACCGCGATCCTGGTGTTCCTGTTCTGCTGGAACGACTTCATCTTCGCGATCTCGTTCACCTCGACGATCAGCGCGCGGACCGCGCCGGCCGCGCTGGGCTTCTTCAGCGGCAGCTCACAGTTCACGGCGCCGACCGGGCCGATCGCGGCCGCCGCCATCGTCATCACCATTCCGATCATCATCTTCGTGCTGTTCTTCCAGCGCCGGATCGTCGCTGGGCTGACATCAGGCGCGGTCAAGGGCTAGCGGAGCTAAGGAGAGACAGTGGCTGAAATCGTGCTGGACAAGGTGACCAAGCGCTTCCCCGACGGGGCGCTCGCTGTGGACCAGATCAGCCTGGACATCGCTGACGGGGAGTTCGTCATCCTGGTCGGGCCGTCCGGCTGCGGTAAGTCCACGACGCTGAACATGATCGCCGGCCTGGAGGACATCACCGAGGGCGAGCTGCGGATCGGCGGCCAGGTGGTGAACAACAAGGCGCCGAAGGACCGCGACATCGCCATGGTCTTCCAGAGCTATGCGCTCTACCCGCACATGACGGTGCGGGAAAACATGGGCTTCGCGCTGAAGCTGGCCAAGACGCCGCAGGCCACCATCGACGAGAAGGTCAATGAGGCGGCGCGGATTCTCGACCTGACCCAGCATCTGGACCGCAGGCCGGCCAACCTGTCCGGCGGCCAGCGGCAGCGGGTCGCGATGGGCCGGGCGATCGTCCGCGACCCGGCTGTCTTCCTGATGGACGAGCCGCTGTCCAACCTGGACGCCAAGCTGCGCGTGCAGACCCGGACCGAGGTGTCCAAGCTGCAGCGGCGGCTCGGCACCACCATGGTGTACGTCACGCACGACCAGACTGAGGCCATGACGCTGGGCGACCGGCTCGCCGTGATGCGCAGCGGCATCCTGCAGCAGGTCGGCTCGCCGCATGAGCTGTACGAGAACCCGCTGAATCTCTTCGTGGCCGGGTTCATCGGCTCGCCCGCGATGAACTTCATGGCCGGGACGCTCGAGGAAGGCAGCCTGCGCACCAGCTTTGGCAGCCTTCCGCTGGCCCCGCAACTGAAGCAGGCCCTGGAACGCGCGCATTCGGGCCGCCAGGTCATCGTCGGCATACGCCCGGAGAGCTTCGAGGACGCGGCGCTGGTCAAGCCGGAGCTGCGCGACAACGGAATCACGTTCCGCGCGACCATCGACGTGGTCGAGTCGATGGGCTCGGACGTCTTCGTCTACTTCACCCAGGACAGCGGCCTGTCGGCCACTACTGACCAGCTCGCGGACCTCGCCCAGGATTCCGGCAAGGCCGATACCGTGGCCGGCGATGAGACGGTGACCGCACGGCTGGATCCGGCCACCCGGATCCGCGAGGGCGACGAAGCCGAGCTGTGGGCCGACGTCCGGACGATGCACATCTTCGATCCGGAGACCGGCAAGAACCTGTCGCTGGACTCCGAGCGACCAGCGGCCGGATCGGCGCGTCCTGCGGCGGCCGGCTCGGCAGGGTCGGCTAGCTCGGCAGGGTCGGCTAGCTCGGCGGGGTCGGCTGGCCCGGGGGAGGCGGCTGGCCCGGCGGCTACCTGACCTCGCGGCGCAGGCGCTCGATGATCTCATCGCTCCATTCGTGAGTGCGGCTGAGGCGGTACCGCTCACGTGCCACCCGCTGATAGGCCTCGGCATCGGTGCCCGAGCCGATCAGGTCGGCCGCGCGCAGCATGCGCACGACCGGCGTGAACTCCTCGGCGAACCAGCGCCGCGCGGTCTGCTCGCGGTCGAAAAGGCGCGCCTCGGCCTGCATGTAGCGAAATCCCCAGGCCTCGACGCTCTCGCTGAGCTCGGCGTACGCCCACGGGTCGGCGAAGGTGATCTTGCTGTAGGCCGCGGGCGGCAGCGGCACCCGGTCGCGGAAGATGCGCTGGTGGCTCTTCATGATCAGGTCGCGGCGGCTGCGGATCCCGCTCGCGGGCATGGTGGTCGTGACGTCTGTCACGTAGGCGTCGATCGTGGTCTGGCCGGTGGCGATCGCGATCGAGACGCGGTGGTGGCCGTCCTTTACGAAATGCAGATCGCCGACCCGGTAGACGTCGATCGGGGGGATGGCCTCGCCGCGCCGCTGCGCCAGCGCGAGCCGCTCCCACCGTTCCCTGACCCGGCCGGACGTCGGCCGGAAGCGGCGGTCGAAATCGCGGCGGGAGTCGACTGTGCCGACGATCGTGTCCAGCCGGATCGTCCGCAGCCCCAGCGGCCGCTCGCCCTTCATGCCCAGAGCGGCGATGACCTCATCGAAGGGCAGGATCAGGTTGATATCGTCCGGTACCCGGCGCAGCCGCCGGGCGAGCCGGGACAGGACCTGCTGCCGGCGCGCGCGCAGGAAGTCGTTCTCGACGTCGGCGCGGGGAAAGCCGGTCTCAGAGGGCATGACGGATCCCGGCGGCTCGGGTCGTCCTGGCCTGGGCAGCGGTCGTCCCGGCGGCTCCGGCCTGGGCGGCGGCTCCGGCCTGGGCGGCGGCTCCGGCCTGGGCGGCGGCTCCGGCCTGGGCGGCGGCTCCGGCCTGGGCGGCGGTACGGGCCGGACCGGCCGCGATGTCGATCAGGTGCAGCCCGACTACGTTGCGCACCACCGTGCGCCCCAGCCGGCTGCCCCCGGCAGGAGCGCCGTGCGGGTACACATGGCCGTGCAGCAGCACGGCCGGCTGCAGCGCGGCGGCCAGATCGTGATAGCAGCTGAAGCCGCGATGCGCCGCGTCGTCGCTGTCGCCGACATCGCGCGGCGGCGCGTGCGTGATCAGGACGTCGACTCCCCGGCCGTCGCGCAGCCTGCGCCTGCGGGCGCGGCGCTGCAGCGCGCGGGACCGGCGAGACTGCTGGCGCTCGGTGTACTGATTCGGCCCGCTGCCGTAGCGCAGGCAGCCGCCCAGGCCCGCCACCCGCAATCCGGCGACGTCGACGACCTGGCCGTCGGCGTTCACTCCGCCCTGCGGCCAGGGCGGCGTGGCCGGCAGCCCGGCCCGCAGCGTCAGCCCGGTCCTGGAGACCCGGTATCCCGACATATCGGCGTCATGGTTGCCGGGGATGAACACCAGCGGCACGTCGAGCGCGTCCATCAGGTAGCTCAGGTAGTCCGCCGGCAGGTCGCCGCAGGCCAGGATCAGCCGGGCGCCGCGCAATGTGCCCAGGTCGGCCTGGAGCGAGTGGTCGACCTCGTCGGAGACGGCAAGCACGCGGATGACCTCCTGCGCGCAGGAGCGATCCGGACCGGGACCGTCAGCGCCCGAGGCTCTGTGCGGCATTCAGTGCGCAGCCTTTTCCCGCACATCCAGGTCGTGCTGCCGCAGCGCCGCCTCGGCCCGGTAGATGTCGGCCTGCCGGGCCCGGTCGCCGCCCGGCGGCGGGCTGACGCCAAGCCGGTGGCAGGCTGCCGACAGCTCGTCCAGGTAAGCGCCGCGCAGCGCCTTGACGCGATGGTTCTTGGCGATGATGGCCGACCGGCTCTCGGTCGACTCCAGCTCGGCCCGCAGCCGCCGCAGGCGCGCCGCGAGCCGCTCGATCGGCTCGGGCGGCACCGGGCGGCGGCGGCGGCGCTCGGCAAGCCACCGGTATCCGCGGAGCGCGCCGATGATCGCGTACGCTGCCGCCGTAGGCAGCAGGAGCGCGAAGATCAGTTCCACGATCGGGCTCACGCCTCCCAGTGTCGGCCGCGCCGCACGGTAAACGCAAGCTGGACCGAAGACGCATCACGTCCGCGTGGCGAAAGCGCCGCGCCGGCCGTCCTTCGCCTGCCTGCCCGCCCGCTATGGACCCTTGAGTCAGGAGAAAGATGGGGAAGACCGAGGCATCTACCGCGTGGTGGCACGGCGCCGTTCTCTACCAGCTCTATGTCCGGTCCTGGCGGGATACCGACGGCGATGGCTACGGCGACTTGCGCGGCATCGTCGGCCGGCTGGACCACCTGTGCTGGCTGGGCGTGGACGGCATCTGGCTCTCGCCGACCATGCCGTCCCCCGACCGCGACTGGGGCTACGACGTCAGTGACTACAAGGGCGTCCATCCCGAACTCGGCACGCTCGATGACCTGGACATGCTGGTCGCCGAGGCGGGCAGGCGCGACCTGAAGGTGCTGCTGGACCTGGTGCCCAACCACACCAGCGCCGCGCATCCCTGGTTCATCGACGCCTCGTCCGGCCGGGACTCCGCGCACCGTGACTACTACGTGTGGGCAGATCCGGCTCCGGGCGGCGGCCTGCCGAACAACTGGCTGGACGCGACCGGCCAGCCCGCGTGGGAGTGGGACGAACGCAGCGGCCAGTATTACCTGCACAATTTTCTCGTCGGGCAGCCTGACCTGAACTGGTGGCTGCCGGCCGTGCACGAGGAATTCCGGGAGATCCTGGAGTTCTGGTTCGACCGGGGGGTGGCCGGCTTGCGGATCGACGTGGCGCATGGCCTCTATAAGGATTCACTGCTGCGGGACAACCCCCCGGAGACGGACACCGGCCCGCTGGGCGGCCGTTTCGGCCTGCGTCCCGTTTACAACGCGAACCGGCCCGAGACGCACGGGGTGTACCGGGACTGGCGGCAGATAGCGGAGCACCGGTCACCGCCGCGGCTGCTGCTCGGCGAGACCTGGGTAGGGGATCTCGGCGGGCTGGCGGTGTTCTACGGCGACAACGACGGATTGCAGCTCGCGTTCAATTTCCCGTTCGTCTTCGCCGACTTCACCGCGGCCGGGCTGTCGTCGGTCGTGGGCCGCACGCTCGCCAGCCTGCCGGCCGGCGCATGCCCGGTATGGACCGCGTCCAATCACGACGTCGGCCGCTTCGCGACTCGCTGGTGCGGCGGCGACGAGCGCAAGGTAAGGCTCGCGCTGCTCATCCTGGCCACCCTGCCCGGCACGGCTGTCCTGTATTACGGCGATGAGATCGGCATGACCGACGTGGACGTCCCGGCCGGGCTCCAGCGGGACGCGATGACCCTGGGCGGTCATAACCCGCAGGGCAACCGGGACCGGGCCAGGACGCCGATGCAGTGGGACGGCTCGCCGTCCGGCGGCTTCACCTCCGGCGGCGCGACACCCTGGCTGCCCGTCGGCGCCAGCGCCGCGTGCAACGTCGCTGACCAGAGGCAGGACCCGGATTCCGTGCTGTCGCTGTGCCGCAGCCTGATCGCGCTGCGACACGCCGAGGTCGGCGCCCAGATCGCCGGCTACGAGATGCTGCCCGGGCCCGATGACCAGTGGGCCTATCGCGTCGGCGGCCTGGTGGTGGTGGCCAACTTCTGCGACCGCAGCGCCGCCGTCGCCGGCCCGGTCGGCGAGGTACTGCTGGCCAGCGCCGGCCAGGACCTGGCCAGCGCCGGCCAGGACCTGGCCGGCGAGGGGGTCATGACCCTGGGGCCCTGGGCGGGAATCGTCGCCCGGCACGCCGACACGCTGCCGTTTCCGGCACCGGCGGCCGGCCAGGATTCCGCTGCCCGGTGACCAGCCTGCCGGACGGCGCCCGGCGGGCTGCGCTGGCGATCGTGGCCGGCCGGGCTGTCACGCCTCGAGCAGCTTGGACCTCAGCATGCGGACGTCGCCGCCGCCAAACCCGTGCCCCGACAGCCACTGCAGCACGCCGCCAAACTGAGCATCCATCTGCTCCAGGAACGCAACCATGGTCTGCGCCCGTGGCCGGTCATCGTCGTTGCTGGGCCTGCTGTTGATGTCATCGGCATACGTCGGCGAGGCGCGCAGCCTGGCCAGGACGGCCGTGGTGCGCTCGGCGCTGGCCGCATAGTCGGCGATCACCGCGTCCCGCCTGACGTCGGCGACGCGGAGCGCGAGCGCGACCACCACGCCCGTCCGGTCCTTGCCGGCGGCACAGTGCACCATCGCCGCGCCTGGCGCCGTGGCGATGCCGCGCAGCGCGGCCACCACCTGGGCCGGCCGGTCTTCCAGGTAGCCGAGGTAATAGCCGCACCGCAGGTCGTCCGGATAGCGGTAGGCGGCCCCGTCGAGCCGGGTCCGCGCCAGCGCCGCCGCGGCCACGTCGGCGGCCATGCCGATCTCTGGCAGGACCGAATGGCGGGTGTGCCGTACCGAATCGACCCGAGTCAGCGGCCCTGGTCCCTCGGCCTCGATCTCCTGAGGACTGCGCAGATCGATCACCGTGGTCAGCCCGATGCTGGTGACCAGCTGGCGCACGTCGGCGGCCGAGAGATCCTGGAGATTGTCGCCGCGCAGCAGCCGGCCCGTCAGGACGTGCCGCCCGTCCTCGGTAGGCAGCCCGCCCGTGTCGCGAACGTTGTCCGCTCCGTCGAGCTCGATCCAGCCCACGTGTTCATCCTCCCGGTCCCGGCGCACTGAGCCGGGGCCGGCCCGCACCACTACAGTCATTGTCCCTCAGCTTTCGCGTTCCGTTCACAGGCCAGTCGCCCAGCAGCCGACCAGGCCCGCCGCCTGGCGCGGTCACGGGTGACGGTGACGGTGACGGTGACGGTGACGGTGACGGTGACGGTCACGGTGACGGTGACGGTGACGGTCACGGTGACGGTGACGGTCACGGTGACGGTGACGGTGACGGTGACGGTGACGGTGACGGTGACGGTGACGGGCACGGGCACGGGCACGGTCACGGTCACGGGCGCGGCCTGGGGCGCGGCCGGGGCCATGCCCGTTACGCTGGGCGGGTGCTGTCCCTGATTGATCTGCGCGGAGAGAGTGCGGCCACCTTGCACCGGCAGCGGCTGGCCGGCCTGCTGCCGCGAGCGAAGATGGACGTCCAGTCGGCGCTCACGGCCGTCCGGCCCGTCTGCGAAGACGTGCGCCTGCGCGGGGCGGCGGCGGTCCGCGAGCACACCCGGCGGTTCGACGGGGTCGATCTGGCCACCACCAGGGTCCCGGCGCAGGCCCTGCGGGACGCGCTCGACGAGCTCGATCGCGGCGTTCGCGCGGCGCTGCAGGAGGCCGCGCGCCGGGCGCGGCTGGTGCACGAAGCCCAGCTGCCGGCCGACACTGTCACCGCTGTCGCCGACGGCTCGACGGTCACCGAGCGCTATGTCCCGGTGAGCCGGGCGGGCGTCTATGTCCCCGGCGGCCTTGTCGCGTATCCCTCGTCCGTCGTGATGAACGTGATCCCGGCGCAGGTGGCGGGCGTAGCCGAAATCGCCGTGGCCTCGCCGCCGCGTGCCGAGCGCGGCGGCCTGCCGCATCCCGCGATACTCGGCGCCTGCGCGCTGCTGGGCATCACCGAGGTGCACGCGGCCGGCGGCGCGCAGGCCATCGCGATGTTCGGCTACGGCACGGCGGACTGCGCGCCCGCGGACATCATCAGCGGGCCAGGCAACGTCTACGTGGCCGCCGCCAAGCGGCTGCTGCAGGGCAGGGTCGGGACCGACGCGGAGGCCGGCCCGACCGAGATCGCGATCGTGGCGGATCACACGGCCGACCCGGTCCTGGTCGCCGCCGACCTGATCGCGCAGGCCGAGCATGACCCGCTGGCCGCGTGCCTGCTGATCACGACCGATCCTGCCCTCGCCGGCAGCACCGAGGCCGAGCTGGCCGTCCAGGTCGCCGGGGCGCGGCACCGGGAGCGGATCGAGACGGCTCTGGCGGGCCAGTCTGCCTGCGTGCTCGTCGACACGCTCGACGAAGCCCTGGCGGTGGCCGATGCCTGGGCCCCCGAGCACCTCGAGATCCAGGCCGAACGCGCCGCCGACCTTGCCTCCCGCGTCCGCAACGCCGGTGCCATCTTCGTGGGGCCCTACGCGCCGGTGTCCCTCGGTGACTACCTGGCGGGCTCCAACCACGTGCTGCCGACCGGCGGGACCGCCCGGCACTCCGGCGGGCTGTCGGTGCTGACCTTCGTGCGCGGCATTCACGTGGTGGAGTGCACTGCCGACGCGCTGGCCGGGGCCGCCCCGCACATCGACGCGCTCGGCGGTGCCGAGGACCTGGCCGCGCACGTGAACGCCGTCCGCGCCAGGGTCCCCCGGCGCGACCACGACGCAGGCGCCGTCGCGATGACGCAGATGAGGCAGCGATGACCGGCCAGACCAGCCAGTCCCCGCCGCTGCGGGCCGATCTCGCGGGCCGGGAGCCGTACGGCGCCCCGCAGCTGGACGCCGCGGTCCGCCTGAACACCAACGAGAACCCCTACCCGCCGCCGTCGAGCGTCGTCCGCGAGATAGCCGAGGCGGCGGCCGTCGCCGCATCTGTACTCAACCGCTACCCAGACCGGGACGCGGTCGCGCTGCGCCAGGACCTCGCCGCCTACCTCGGGCACGGCCTGACCTGGCAGCAGACCTGGGCGGCCAACGGGTCCAACGAGATCATCCAGCAGCTGCTGCAGGCCTTCGGCGGGCCAGGCCGCCGCGCGCTCGGCTTCGAGCCGTCCTACTCGATGCACCCGATCATCACCGCGACCACCAGCACCGGCTGGCTGGCGGCGGCCAGGGAAGCCGATTTCAGCATCGATCCGGACCGGGCCGCGGCGGTGGTCGGTGAGCACCAGCCCGACCTGGTCTTCCTCACCTCGCCGAACAACCCGACCGGCACGGCCCTGCCGCTATCGGTGATCGAGGCGGTATGCGCCGTCGCGCCCGGCATGGTGGTGGTCGACGAGGCATACGCCGAGTTCGCCCGTGACCCTGACGGCAGCGCCCTGAACCTGCTGCCCCGCTTCCCGCGGCTGGTGATCGTCCGCACCATGTCCAAGGCGTTCGCGCTGGCCGGCGCCCGGCTGGGCTACCTGGCCGCCGATCCGGAGGTCATCCGCGCGCTGCTGGTCGTGCGGCTGCCCTATCACCTGTCAGCCCTGACCCAGGCCGTGGCCCGGATCGCACTGGCCCACACGAGCGAACTGCTGGCCAGCGTCGCGAAAATCCGCACAGAACGGGATGACCTGGTGGCATGGCTGCGCGGACGGGGTCTCGCCGCCGCGGACTCAGATGCCAACTTCGTGTTGTTCGGCAGATTCGCCGACCGGCGGGTGATCTGGCAGGCACTGCTCGATCATGGCGTGCTGGTCCGCGAGATGGGACCGCCGGACTGGCTCCGGGTAACCGTCGGCACCCCGGCCGAGATGGACGCGTTCCGCGCGGCGCTGGATGCGGTCCTGGCGGACCACCGACCGTCCGCGGATGTCCGGTGAACCCGGTCAATGTGACTTTGAAAGGCACCCAACCCGGTCACAGGCACATCGATCGGATTGCGGTGGGGAGGAGCGGGCTGTGAGCGGCGGGGCGGGCCGGACGGCGCGAGTGGAGCGGGTCACCAGGGAGACCCAGGTCCTGGTCGAGCTTGACCTGGACGGATCCGGGGTGACGGAGGCGGACACCGGCGTGCCGTTCTTCGATCACATGCTCGCCCAGCTCGGCAAGCACGGGCTGCTGGACCTGACCGTGCGCACCCGCGGCGACATCGAGATCGACGCGCATCACACGGTCGAGGACACCGCCATCGCGCTCGGCCAGGCGCTGCGCGAGGCCCTGGGCGACAAGGCGGGCATCTGCCGGTTCGGCGACGCGCTGGTGCCGCTGGACGAGACGCTGGCCAGGGCCGCGGTCGACCTGTCGGGCCGGCCGTATGCCGTGCACGCCGAGCCGGATGGCATGCCGCCGGTGATCGGAACCTACGACACCACGCTGACCCGGCATTTCTTCGAGTCACTCGCGATATCGGCCGGCCTGTGCGTGCATCTGAGCGTGCTGGCGGGACGCAACCCGCATCACATCGTGGAGGCCCAGTTCAAGGCATTCGCCCGGGCGCTGCGTGCGGCCGCCGCGCCAGATCCCCGGTCCGGCGGCATCCCCAGTACCAAGGGCACGCTGTGACCCGCGCCGCCCGCCCGCCGGTCCGTCACCGGCACCGTTGCCTGCCGTCCCGGCCTGCCCTCGTCCATGATCGTGGTGGATTTTTCCCGGATAGCCGGCAAAATCAACCACGATCATGGACGCGGCGCGTTCGGGGAGACGGCAGGCACCGCGGGAGCGGGACGTGAGCGGCGTCAGGCGCAGGGTCGTGGTGCTGGACTACGGCTCGGGTAATCTGCGGTCCGCGCAGCGGGCGCTGCAGCGGGCCGGGGCGGACGCCGAGGTCAGTGCCGACGCCGATGCGGCACTGAACGCTGACGGGCTGGTCGTGCCGGGGGTGGGCGCCTTCGCCGCCTGCATGGCTGGGCTGCGGTCGGTCGCAGGCGAGATGATCATCGGCAAGCGGCTGGAGGGATCCCGGCCGGTCCTGGGCATCTGCGTCGGCATGCAGGTGCTGTTCGCCGAAGGTGCCGAGCACGGCGAGCGGACGGCCGGATGCGGTGAGTGGCCGGGAGTCGTGGACCGCCTGAGGGCCCCGGTGCTGCCGCACATGGGCTGGAACACCGTCCGCGCGCCAGCCGGGTCGCTGCTGTTTGCCGGGATCGACCCGCAGACCAGGTTCTACTTCGTGCACTCCTACGCCGCCCGGTCAGCGCCGGCGCCCGCCGACCGTGCCGGCACGCAGGCACCGCCGCTGGTTGCCTGGGCCACGCACGGGGAGCAGTTCGTGGCGGCGGTGGAGGACGGGCCGCTGTGCGCCACCCAGTTCCACCCGGAGAAGTCGGCAGACGCCGGCGCGCTCGTGCTCTCGAACTGGCTGGAGTCGCTGTGACGACCGCTGCTGACCGCGGTGACGCGGGTACGCTGACCCTGCTGCCGGCCGTGGATGTCGCGGGCGGCCAGGCGGTCCGGCTGGTCCAGGGCGCCGCGGGCACCGAGACCGGATACGGCGACCCGCTCGAGGCCGCGCTGCAGTGGCAGGAAGCCGGAGCGCGCTGGGTCCACCTGGTCGACCTCGACGCAGCGTTCGGCCGGGGCTCGAACGCCCCGCAGCTCGCCGACATGATCGCCCGGCTCGACGCGGCGGCACAGACGGCTGGCGTCATCCCCGGCACATCCGGACGCCGCGGCGTGGCGGTGGAGCTGTCCGGCGGCATCCGGGACGATGCCTCGCTGGCCGCGGCCCTGGCGACCGGATGCGCCCGGGTGGTCATCGGCACGGCGGCGCTGGAGAATCCTGACTGGGTGCGCCGCATCATCGGCGAGCACGGCGAGCGGATCGCGGTGGGGCTTGACGTGCGCGGCACCCGGCTGGCGGCACGGGGCTGGACGACCGAGGGCGGCGAGTTGCTGGAGGTGCTCGCTCGGCTGGAGGCCGACGGCTGCGCCCGCTACGTGGTCACCGACGTCACCAGGGACGGCACCCTCACCGGGCCCAACCTGGACCTGCTCCGCCAGGTCTGCGCGCGCACGGACCGGCCGGTGATCGCCAGCGGCGGGGTGTCCAGCCTGGCGGACCTGCGCGCGATCGCCGGGCTGCAGCCCCTTGGTGTCGAGGGCGCGATCGTCGGCAAGGCACTGTACGCCCGGGCATTCAGCCTGCCGCAGGCGCTGGCGGCGGTGCGCTGATGGGCGAGGAGCAGGCGCCGGCGGCGCCATCCGGCATGACCGTCGCGGTCCGGGTGATCCCGTGCCTGGACGTCGACGGCGGCCGCGTGGTCAAGGGGGTCAACTTCCGCGACCTGCGGGACGCCGGCGATCCGGTCGAGCTGGCGGCCGCCTATGACGCGGACGGCGCGGATGAGCTGGTCTTCCTCGACATCACCGCGTCGAGCGACCGCCGGGAGACGATGCACGAGGTGGTGCGGCAGACGGCCGAGCAGGTCTTCATCCCGCTGACGGTCGGCGGGGGAGTGCGCAGCGTCGCTGACGTGGACCGGCTGCTGCGGGCCGGGGCGGACAAGGTATCGCTGAACACCGCGGCGATTGCCCGCCCTGAGCTGCTGACCGAGGCGGCCGGCCGGTTCGGCTCGCAGTGCGTGGTGCTGTCGGTCGATGCCCGCCGCGCGCCCTGCCCCAGCGGGTTCGAGGTGACCACGCACGGCGGCCGGCGCGGTACCGGCCTGGACGCGGTCAGCTGGGCGGCGCGGGCTGCCGGGCTGGGCGCCGGTGAGATTCTGCTGAACTCGATGGACGCGGACGGGACCCGGGCCGGGTTCGACCTGCCGCTGATCCGGGCCGTGCGGGCGGCCGTCACGGTGCCGGTGATCGCCAGCGGCGGCGCGGGCCGGCTCGCGGACTTCGCTCCGGCCATCGAGGCGGGAGCCGACGCGGTGCTCGCGGCCAGCCTGTTCCACTTCGGCAAGCTCAAGATCGCCGAGGTGAAGGAGGCACTGCGGGCGGCGGGGCATCCGGTCCGCCGCGGGGTGACGATGGAAGTGACGGACAGAGCGCAGGTGAGAGGCTGATGAGAACGCCGGCCGGCGCGTCGGCGCTGGACCCGCGAATTGCCGCCCGGCTGAAGCGGGATGCGGCCGGGCTTTTCCCGGCTATCGCGCAGCAGTACGACACCGGCGAGGTGCTGATGCTGGGCTGGATGGACGACGAGGCGCTGCACCGCACGCTGACCACCGGCCGCTGCACCTACTGGTCCCGGAGCCGGCAGGAGTACTGGGTAAAGGGCGAGACCTCCGGTCACCAGCAGTGGGTGAAGTCGGTTGCGCTGGACTGCGACGGCGACACGGTGCTCGTCAAGGTCGACCAGGTAGGCGCCGCCTGTCATACGGGGGACCGGACCTGCTTCGACGCAGACGCGCTGGACCCGGCCGCGGGTGACCGGGCCAGTCACGGCCCGATGCCGGCCTGACCAGCGCCATTCTCGGCTTCGCCATGCTCTCGCTGTTCGGGTTCGCGATGAGCTGGATCGGCGCGCTGGCGGGCGACACCGGCCAGGCCGCAGCCATCCTGTTCGGGTTCGCGATGAGCTGGATCGGCGCGCTGGCGGGCGACACCGGCCAGGCCGCGGCCATCCCCGCTAGCGCCAGCTCGCCCGTGCCGGGGTCGAATATGCGGTTACTTCGCGGTCGCCAGCTTCCCGAGCTTGTCGCGGACCCCGGTGGCGTCGGGGTGGCGCAAGTCGTCGAGAATGGCGAGCGACTGCTGCCAGACGCGGCGGGCGGCCTCACGGTCTCCGGTGGCCTGCTGTGCGTCACCGAGATGGGCCAGCATCTCGCCCAGGTTGCTCAGGTCCCCAGCCTCGCCGTGAGTGTTGATGGCCTGCTGGTAACAGGCGATGGCCTCGCCGTACTGGCCCAGATGGTGGTGGGCATAGCCGAGGCTGTCCAGCGTGGCGACCGCGCTGTTCGGGTCCGCTAGCTGGCGTTGCAGGGCGAGGGCCTGCCCGCAGTAGTTCAGGGTCTCCTGGTAGCGGCCAAGCTGGGCGTGTTGCCAGCCGATGACGTTGAGGGCATCGGCCTCCCCGGACCGGTGCCCGGCCATGCGGTACAGGCCAAGCGCCTGCTCGCCGTGGCTCAGCTGGTCGGATCCTTGCGCTCCGACTGCCCACGCCAGGTCAATGTGCACCCGGGCCTGCAGGGCAAGGCTGCCGAGCTGCCGGCCTAGCTCCAGAGCCGCGGACAGATGCGTGCGGGCATCGGCGTGGGCGCCACGACATCCCAGGGCCTTGCCCAGGAACCGGTGGGCCTGCGCCTGCCCGGCCAGATCGCCGAGGTGCCGCGCGGAGGCGAGGGCAGACAGCTGGGTCACTTCCACTTCCCGCCAGTGCCCTCGCAGGCCGAGGAATATGGCCACGGCCCAGGGCAGCTGCCAGGCATGCCGGCGGAACCCGCCGTCGGCTGCCTGTTTGATCGCGGCGAGCAGCACCTGCCGCTCGGCCTGGAACCAGGCCAGCGCCTGCTCGCGATCGGCGAGTGCCTCGGGCCGCACCTCCGGCCGCGGCGGGTTCAGCGTGACTAGGTCGCGGTTCGGATACAGCAGCAGCGCCGCCGCGCAGGCGGTGTGCAGGTAGTGATCGAGCACCCGCTCCAGCGCCATGCGGCAGCCGCTGTCGCCGTCCTGGCTGCGGGCCCGCTCGGCAGCGTAGGCGCGGAGCAGGTCGTGAAAGGCATACCGGCCAGCGACATCCTCGGTGATCAGGTGCGCACGAGCCAGCTCGCGCAGCGCTTCGCCTGCGCGCGATAGCGAAATGCCGGCCAGGCTCGCGGCGGCCGGGATGGTGATATCCGGGCCGGGATGCACGCCGAGCAGCCGGAACATCCGTGCCGCCGGCTCGCTGAGCTGCTGGCAGGACCAGGAGAACACCGTACGCACATCCGTGGCCGCGTCTCCGGTGGCGAGCGCGTCCAGCCAGGCCGGGGTGCCGCGGAGCTCGGCGACCATGGCCTCCAACGGCAGGGCCGGCCGCGCGGCCGCGCGGCCGGCGGCGATGGCCAGCGCCAGCGGCAGCCGCGCGCAGAGTCTGATCAGCTCGCTGGCCGCGTCAGGCTCGGCCATGACCCGTTCGGGGCCCAGGCGCCTGGCCAGCAGATCGCAGGCTTCCTCCTGCGCGAGGACGTCCAGGATGAGCGGATGCGCACCGTCGGTCACGGCCAGCCCGGTGAGCTGGTTCCTGCTGGTGACCAGGACCAGGCAGCTCTGGCTGCCTGGGAGCAGAGGCCGGACCTGGGCCGGATCGCGGGCGTTGTCAAGGAAAATGAGCATCCGCCGTCCCGAAAGCATGCTGCGATACAGCGCAACCTGAGCGTCGGGGTCCGCCGGGATCCGCGCTGGCGCGACCCCGATGCCGTCCAGGAGCAGCCGGATCGCCTCGGCCGCTGTCATCGCGGGAGCATCGGCCGGGCCGAAGCCGCGGAGGTTGACGTACAGCTGTCCGTCCGGGAACAGGTGGGCGACCCGGTGGCCCCACTGCACGGCCAGGGCGGTCTTGCCCACCCCCGCGGTCCCGCCTATGGCTGAGATCACCACCGTGCCCCCGGCCCCCGCTGCCTGGCCCGGCAGGCCGTCCAGCGCCGCCAGCTCACCGGCCCGGCCGATGAAGCCGGGCACGGCAGGCGGCAGCTGTCGCGGCACTACAGGCCCGTGCACCGCTGGTCTCTGTGCTACCGGTGCCGGCACCGCAGCCGCTGCGCGTGCTAATCCGGGCTGCCCCGCAGGACTGCCGATGGCCGTGCCCGCCCGCGCCGTCTTGGCGAACAGCGCGCCGTCCTCACCCGACAGCCCGAGCGCGCCAGCCAGCAGCGCCACCGAACGGCGATACGGCCGGGCGCTCCTGCCCCGTTCCATATCAGCCACCGCCCGGACGCTCAGCCCGCTCGACTCGGCCAGCTCATCCTGCGTGAGCCCGACCGCCAGACGGTGACCGCGCAGCAGATCACCGAACACGCTACCGCGACCTGCCGGGCTGCCCAAGACGGTCCTCCTCCGCGTCTCGGAGCACATCACTCTACCCGCGACATTGCGAAGTCTGCAGGTAGATCCGCATGCCGCGAGGACAACTCGGCCGCTAATTCTGCCGGTCAGCCGGGCGCGGAGCTCACAGGTGCGGCCGGCGGCGGCTGGCGGGCGAGACCGGCCAGGCGGCACTGCGGCCGGGTCAGCAGCGCGATCTTGTCGTGACGCGCGAACGCGCTCCGGCAGGTGACCCGGGCACTGGCACCGCATTGGTGCAGCAGCGCTCCGCCGGTCGTGCTCGGCATGCTGACCGTGATGCAGCCGCCGTGCGACTGGCCGTAGCTGCCCGGGTCGCTGGCTGCCCACGCGCCGACGCCGCCGAGGACGGCCACGACGACTGCGCCGGCGACGGCCATGACCCGCTTGTCACGGCGCGTCATCGGCCCGCCGGGCAGGTTCGATGAGAACGGCATTACCAGCGATAATAAAGTTCAGGACCTGTATCTGCCCGGCCGATCGAGTCAGCATGCCCGCGGCGACGTCCGGCACAAGGCCGTTATGCCTGCCTGATGGCCCCCTCGATGCCGCTGACGAGGCGGTCGATATCGGTCTCGTCGGTGTACGGCGCGATGCCCACCCGGACAGCTCCGGTGTCGCCGAGCCCGAGCCGCCGGGAGGCCTCGAGGGCGTAGAAGCTGCCGGCCGGGGCATTCACCCCGACGCCGCCCAGATAGGCCTGCACCGAGGCCGAGTCCTGGCCGACAACCGAGAACAGCAGCGTCGGCGTGCGGCGGGCCGCGTGGCCGTGCAGGATCACCGGGCCCAGGTCGAGCAGGCGGGCTTCGAGGCCCGCCCGGATGCCGTCCTCGTACTCCTCCAGCGCGGTCATGGCGCTCACCAGGCTCTCACGCCGCGAGCCGGCCGGCTCGCGGCTGCCTGGCCCGGGGCCGGCCGGCCCCGGAGCCAGCCCGGCCAGGAAGTCGACCGCCGCCGTCGTGCCGGCTAGCAGCTCATACGGCAGCGTGCCGAGTTCGAACTTCTCCGGCACGTCGTTCGTGGCGGGCAGCAGCTTGTCCGGGTGCAGCGCCGCCAGCAGCTCGGGCCGGCCCGCCACCACGCCGCAGTGCGGGCCGAGGAACTTGTACGGTGAGCAGGCGAACAGGTCGGCGCCGAGCTCGCCGACGTCGACGCAGGCGTGCGGTGTCAGGTGGACGCCGTCAACATAGAGGTACGCGCCCGCCGCGTGCACGAGGCGGGCGATCTCGGCGACGGCAGGCCTGGTGCCGATCAGGTTCGAGGCGCCGGTGACCGCGACCAGCCGCGTGCGCCCGGACATCGCCGCTGCCACGTCCGCTGGCGCGAGCTCGCCCGTGCCGGGGTCGAATTCGGCCCAGCGCACGGTCGCCCCGGCAGCCTCGGCGGCCTGCATCCACGGACGGATGTTGGCGTCGTGATCGAGGCTGGTCACGACGACCTCGTCACCGGGGGCCCAGGTCTTGGCCAGCGCACGGGAGAAGTCGTAGGTGAGCTGGGTCATGCTGCGCCCGAAGACGATCCCGCCCGGATCGGCCGCCAGCAGGTCGCCCATCGCCCGGCGCGCCTCGTGCACGATGTCGTCGGCGCGCCGCTCAGCGGCGGTAACCCGGTCCCGGTTCGCGATCGCCGAGGTCAGGGTGGCTGATACGGCGTCACCGACGACGTCAGGGACCTGGGATCCGCCTGGCCCGTCGAAGTGGGCGGCACCCTCGGCGAGCGCGGGAAAGTGCTTGCGGACGGAGCGGACGTCAAAATCCATAGCAGCCTCTTCTCATCGGATCACCATGCTCAGGCACGTCAACCCAGGTTAGACAAGTTCCTGGAGTGGCCATCGAACGCTCCTCATGCCGGGCATCCTGCTATCGCGTACCACGTCGTTATACTGAATGTACGTTTCTGCCTGGGCAGCCCGACCGAGTTTCCGAATCAGGTCTGGACCACACGCCGGTCTCGAGACCAGCCCCGCTGCTTCCTCCTTCGAGCGCGAGGTGACCCTGATGACCGTGCCCACTGCGACGGTGCCGCCCGGCCAGGAACGTGGGTGAGGTGACGGCCAGCACCGGCATGGCCGCGATCATGACGGCCCTCGCCTCGCCGGGCTCGGGTGGCCTGGAGGCAGTGGCCCCGCGGTCCTGCGCGGAGGTGCTGGGGATGACCGGGGTTGCCGTGACGGCGCTGATAGCGGGCGGCGGCCAGGAGCTCCTCTGGCGGACCGACGGGGTCAGCGCCCGGCTCGACGACCTGCAGTTCACCCTGGGGCAGGGGCCGACGTTCGATGTTGCCGCATCGGGGGAGCTCGTCCTGGAATCCGACCTGGCTGACGTGCCCTGGCAGCGATGGCCAGTATTCACCCCGGCCGCCCAGGAACTGGGCGTACAGGCGGTGTTCGCGGTCCCACTGCAGATCGGGGCGATTCGGCTCGGCGTGCTGCTCGCGCACCGGGATGTCCCTGGTCCGCTGCGCGCCGGCGTGCTCGCGGACATGACGATCTTCGCCGATGCGGCGATGGATGCGCTGATGGGACACGACGCCGGATCGCCGACGCCGTGGCTGTCCCGGCCGCCATCCGGGTACCGGGCGGAGATCCATCAGGCCACCGGGATAATAAGCGTCCAGCTCAGCGTGACGCAGGCCGACGCGCTGATCCGGATGCGCGCATTCGCATTCAGCGAGCGCCGCCCCCTGGCCGAGGTGGCTGCCGACATTGTGGCACGGACGCTGAGATTCGAGCTGGACCCCTAGCGAAAGCCGCTGCACCCTGGAAGCAGAAGGGCGCAGACGAGGACGGGACGGGCCGTTGGCGCGCGCACCGCGCTGCCTTCCTGCGCCGCGTCCTATGTCCTGTAAGAACGTTTACTTTGGTCTTGGCGCGGTTGATGCTGCAGCCGGTCGGGGTGAAGGGCAAGGTCACCCGTGGCGGTGCTGAGGCTGGCGTGGCCGGATTCCAGGGGGCACACTCGAAGCCGGTGGACAGGATCAGCTTCGGATCTAGCCGGGAGCCCAGGCAGTGGCGGCCCGGCTGGTGGCACCGGCCGGGGAGGCTGGCCTGGCTGGTCGTTTTGGCCGCCGCCGTCGTTGTCGTGGCGGTGGTCGCTGTAGTGCTGGTCACAACCCGCGGGCATGCCCGGCGTATGGCGAGCGTGCCGTTGCCGTCCGCCCAGCCACTGCCGCCCATGCTGGCTGGCATCCCGGCTCGCAGCGTCCGCAGCGACCTGTTCCTCGGCGGTGAGAGTTTCTGGCGGGTGGGCCGTCGGCCGCGGGCCGTCCTGGCAGGGTTGCTGTTGAACGGGCTCAGTCCGCTCCTGCCGCACGGCCACGGTGCCCAGGTCGGCCAGCTTGCCGCAGTTCCTGGCGGGGCGGTCGCGCTGATCAGCGACATCTCGACCGGCATCACCTACGGTGCGCTCGGCCGCGTGGTGCTCATTCCCGCCTCTAACGCCCCTGCTCGGGCCATCGCCCGGGCGACCGTGATCGCGGTCGGACCTGGCGGCCGGCAGGTATGGGTGCAAACCGCCATCCAGTCCGTGAACAACGGAGAGGGCTTGCCAGCGACGTTCAGGAGCCCGACCTGGGCTGTCAACCTGGCCGGCCGCCGGGTCAGCCCGGTGCTGCGCCTGCCGCTCGGCCTGGTCGGCGCCACGGAATCGGGGCCACTGACGCAGAACCTGGCAACCGGGCAGTTGCAGCTGTGGGACGGCGCGACCGGCCGGCCGATGCACCTGCCGCTGCCGGCGGACGCGCAGTTCGTCGCGGCGGGGCGCGGCCGGGTGGTCTGGCAGTCGTCCGCTCCATCCAGTGCGCTGCATGTCACCGACCTGCGTACCGGCAGCGATGCTGCCGTGCCGCTGCCGGCGAACTGGCTGTCGTCGTCACAGACATATCCGCCGCCGCCGGCCAGTTTCGACCCATCGGGCCGGCGGCTCGTCCTCCCGCTAGACCGCGTCGATTCCTCGGGCAACACCACCGCGGAGGACTTGTTCATCGCCGACACAGCGACCGGGACGCTGCGCATGATCCCCGGCAAGCCGTTGCCTCTTCCCTCGTCTTCCACGACACAGGCCGACCAGCTGGCCGGCTCGTGGGACTCCGACGGACTGCTGTGGGTGCTGGCAATGAGTCCCTACAACGGCTACTACCAGCTCGGATTCTGGACCGGCGCCGGGCCGTTGCACACGTTCGGGCCCGCGCAAGGCAGCCCGATGGCGCTGTCGGCTCCCGGATCGGGCTAGCCGCTGGCCTGATGCGCCAGGACTAAGTAAATGTTCTTACCGGACACTAGTGGCTGCCCGACTCGTGGCCGTCCGGCAGGTACCAGTGGTGCGGCGCGATCAGGCGGCGGATCGAGTCAGGTCCCCAGCCGCCCTGAGGGTAGATCTCTACCGGCGGCGGGTCCTCGATCAGCGGCGTCGAGATCTCCCAGAGGCGCTCGATCCCGTCCGAGCGGGTGAACAGCGACTGGTCGCCGAGCATCGCCTCCAGGATCAGGTGCTCGTAGGCCTCGAGCTCGTGCGTCCGGCGGAAGGAGTCCCGGTAGCTGAACGTCATCTCCGCAGGGGCGAGACGCATGGCAGGACCGGGCTCCTTGGTCAGGAATCGGGCGGCGATCCAGCCCGGATCGTCAAAGTCGATCACGAGCTGATTTTCCCGGCCGCCTCGCCTGCCCCGCGTGTCGTCGGGGAACATCCGCAAGGTCGGCGCCTTCAGCGTGAGGGTGATCACCTGGCGGCGCTGCGCGAGCGACTTGCCGGAGCGAAGGTAAAAGGGCACGCCGGCCCAGCGCCAGTTGTCCACCTCGACGCGCAGCGCGCTGAAGGTGTCGGTCTGCGATGTGGGGGAGACGCCCGGCTCAGACCGGTAGCCCTCGTACTGGCCGCGCACGACATGCGCGAGGTCAATCGGCTGGAGGGAGTCGAAGACCTTGCCCTTCTCATCACGCAGCGATTTGGCGGTCAGCGACGTCGGCGGCTCCATGGCCACGAAGCCAAGCACCTGGAGGAGGTGCGTCACGATCATGTCCCGGAAGGTGCCCGTCCCCTCGAAGAACTGGGCCCGGCCCTCAATGCTGATCTTCTCTGGCACGTCGATCTGCACGTGACTGATGTGGTCGCGATTCCAGATCGGCTCGAGGAACCCGTTGGCGAAGCGAAGCGCAAGGATGTTGTCGATGGACTCCTTGCCGAGGAAATGATCGATGCGGAACACCTGGGACTCATCGAAGACGGCGTGGACTGTCTTGTTGAGCGCCTGAGCCGACGCGAGATCGGTGCCGAACGGCTTCTCGATGATCACGCGGGAGCCCTGGGTGAGGCCCGTTTCGCCGAGCATCCCGACGACTGACCCGAAGGCGGAAGGCGGCACCGCCAGGTGGAAAAGCCGACAGGGCTTGCCGCCGATCTCTTTCTCGGCTGCCCGCACCGCCGCGACGAGCGGCCCGGTATTTTCCGGGTCGGCAGCGCCGAAGTGCAGCTTGGACTCGAACGCCTGCCACGCCGCCCCGGTCGGCTTCGCGTCGCCGAATTCGCTGACGGCATCCTTCGCATGCTTGCGGAAGTCGTCGTCGCTGAGCTCGACCTTGGTCGGCGATGAGCCGATGACCCGGTAGTTCTTCGGCATCAGGCCGGCCTTGGCCAGATGGAAGAGGCCCGGCAGCAGCTTGCGCTTGGCCAGGTCGCCGGTGGCGCCGAACAGGACGATCACGTGGTCGTCGGGCACCGGGGCGGCCATGGCCCGGCGACGGGAGGCAGCATCGGCCTTCGCGGTGGCGGCGGGCTTCGCGGCGGGCTTCTCGGCCGGGCTCATGACCGGGCCATTCTCGGGAGTCGGCACTGTGGCCGTACGTGGTCTGCCAGCGGGAGCGTTCCTTGATGCAGATGCATGCTTCATAGTCGCGCGAGCGGCCCAGTTATGACATCCGATCGGGTGCGGGATGCAAGCTTGTTATCTTCCGGTGCCGTCCTGGCGCCCGGAGGAGCAGGGGCCCGGGAGACTGGCAACCGTGAGCGTCGAGCGCGAGAAGCAGGTGGCAGCCGAGGCTGCCGCACAATTGGTGGAAGACGGCATGGCCGTCGGCCTGGGCACCGGCTCTACCGTTGCCTACATGCTGCCGGCCCTTGCCCGGCGGCAGCTGTCGATTCGATGCGTGGCCACTTCGCCGCACACGGAGAAGGCGGCGCGTGACCTCGGCCTCGATATAGAGCCGCTCGGCGATATCGACCACCTGGACGTGACCATTGACGGCGCCGACCAGGTCGCTCCCGACGGCTGGCTGGTCAAGGGCGGGGGGGCCGCGCACACCAGAGAGAAGATCGTCGCCGCGCTGGCGCGCAGCTTCATCGTCATTGTGGACTCGACGAAGCCCGTCAGCGCCCTGCACGCGCCCATTCCCGTCGAGTTGCTGGAGTTCGGCCTGCAGGCGACGATGCGGCGGATCGAGCCGGCGACGCTGCGCGACATGCCGAAGAGCCCGGACGGGGGGATCATCGCCGACTACCAGGGCGCCGTCGGCGACCCGGCGGATCTGGCCGCCTGGCTGTCCGCCACGCCCGGGCTGGTCGAGCATGGCCTGTTCCCGCCCGCCCTCGTCGCGATGGTCCTGATCGGGCGCGGCGAGTCGGTCGAGCAGCGGGTGCTGCGCTGACGAATTCCGGACTGGCCCTGACTTGGCGGTCCCGGCCCCGGCCCCGGCCCCGGCCCGGCCCCGGCCCCGGCCCGGCCGTGAGCTAGTCCTTCTTCTCCGCGTGGCCGCCGAACTCGCTGCGCATGGCCGACAGGACCCTGTTGGTGAACTCGCCCAGCCCGCGCGAGGAGAACCGCTGCATCAGCGCCGTGGTGATAACCGGGGCCGGGACACCCTCGTCGACCGCCGCCAGCACCGTCCAGCGGCCCTCGCCGGAGTCCGAGACGCGCCCCTCGAAGTTGTCCAGCTGCGGGGAGCGGGCCAGCGCGTCAGCGGTCAGGTCCACCAGCCAGGACCCGACGACCGAGCCGCGCCGCCAGACCTCGGCGACCTCGGCCACGTCGATGTCGTACTGGTAGTACTCGGGGTCGCGCAGCGGCGTGGTCTCCGCGTCAGCGGACGTCACGCCTGCCTTGCCGATATTGGCGTGCTTGATGATGGACAGGCCCTCGGCGATCGCGGCCATCATGCCGTACTCGATGCCGTTGTGCACCATCTTGACAAAGTGACCGGCCCCGCTCGGCCCGCAGTGCAGGTAACCATCAGGCGCCGTCCCCGTCGTCCGGGTCCGGCCCGGCGTGGCCTCCGCACTAGCGAAGCCGGGCGCGATGGTACGGAAGAGAGGGTCAAGCCGCTGGACCGGCTCGTCCTCCCCGCCGATCATCAGGCAGTAACCGCGGTCCAGGCCGAACACGCCGCCCGAGGTACCGCAGTCCAGATAGTGGATCTGCCGGGGGGCCAGCTGCTTGGCCCTGGCGATGTCGTCGTGGTAATACGAGTTGCCGCCATCGATCACCGCGTCGCCGGGCTCGAGCAGCTCGGCCAGCTGGTCGAGTACCGAGCCGGTGACGGCGGCGGGCAGCATCAGCCACGCGGCCCTGGGCTTGTCCAGCTTCGCGACGAAGTCCTCGAGCGAGGTCGCGCCGGTCGCGCCCTCGGCCTCGAGCTGCTTGACGTGGTCCTCCGTGTGGTCATAGACGACGCAGCGGTGCCCGTCGCGGATCAGCCGCCGGACGAGATTCGCGCCCATCCGGCCAAGCCCGATCATGCCGAGCTGCATGGGCCTGTCAGTAGCCATTCGGTGTCTCCTAGGTTCTCGCGGGGCCGCCCCTGACCGGGCTTATGGCGGGGCTTCGCCCCAGCTCAGCTCTTCAGGCTGCGGTAGTGCCGGATGAGGGCATTAGTGGACGAGTCATGCGAAAGTTCCGGCTCGGCGGCGCTGGTGAGCTCGGGCAGGATCTTGACGGCCAGCACCTTGCCGAGCTCGACGCCCCACTGGTCGAAGGAGTCGATCCCCCAGATCGTGCCCTGGGTAAACACGCTGTGCTCAAACAGCGCTACCAGCGCGCCGAGCAGGCGCGGCGTCAGCACTTGCGCCAGCAGGACATTGGTCGGCCGGTTGCCCTGCATGACCCGGTGCGGCGCTACCCGCGGCGAGGTGCCCTCGGCCAGCACCTCCTGCTCGGTCTTGCCGAACGCGAGGGCCTGGGCCTGGGCGAAGACGTTAGAGGACAGGATGTCGTGATGCTCGCCCAGCGGGTTCAGGCTCTGGCCGAAGCCGATCAGGTCGACCGGGATCAGCTTGGTGCCCTGGTGGATGAGCTGGTAGAAGCTGTGCTGGCCGTTGGTCCCCGGCTCGCCCCAGTACACGGCACCGGTCTCGTAGTCCACCTGAGTCCCGTCCAGCGTCACGTGCTTGCCGTTCGACTCCATCGTCAGCTGCTGGAGGTAGGCAGGGAACCGCTTGAGGTACTGGTCGTACGGCATCACGCCCGTACTCTGCGCGCCGAAGAAGTCCGCGTACCAGACCGCCAGCAGCCCCATCAGCACGGGCAGGTTCTGCGCCAGCGGGGCGGTACGGAAATGCTCGTCCATCTCGTGGAACCCGGCCAGCAGCTCGCCGTAGTGCTCGGGCCCGATCGCCAGCAGCGTCGACAGGCCGATGGCCGAGTCCATCGAGTACCGGCCGCCGACCCAGTCCCAGAAGCCGAACATGTTCGCGGTGTCGATGCCGAATGCCGCCACCTTCTCCGCATTGGTGGAAACGGCCACGAAATGGCGGGCAACAGCGGCATCGGACCCGAGTTCGCCGACCACCCAGTCGCGCGCCGACCGCGCGTTCGTGAGCGTCTCCAGGGTGCCGAACGTCTTCGACGAGATGATGAACAGCGTCTCGTCGGCCGACAAATCGCGGGTCGCCTCCGCGAAATCGGTCGAGTCCACATTGGACACGAACCGGAAGGTCAGATCCCGCCGGGAGTAGTGCCGCAGCGCCTCATAGGCCATCACCGGACCGAGGTCCGAGCCTCCGATGCCGACATTGACGATGTTCTTTATCGTTTTGCCTGAATAGCCCTTCCATTCGCCCGACCGCACCCGCTGGGCGAAGTCGACCATGCGGTCCAGGACCTCGTGCACCTGCGCGACCACGTCGACGTCGCCCACCACCAGCGAGCTGCCCTTGGGCATGCGCAGCGCCACGTGCAGCACCGACCTGTTCTCGGACACGTTGATCCGCTCGCCGCGGAACATCATGTCCCGGCGCTCCTCCAGGTCGGCCTGGCGGGCCAGGGCGATCAGCAGGCGCAGGGTCTCGTCAGTCACCCGGTTCTTCGAGTAGTCCAGGTAGAGCCCGGCGGCGCTGGCGGTCAGCCGCCCGCCGCGGTCCGGATCCTCGGCGAACAGCTCGCGCAGGTGCCGCCCGCCGATCTCGGCGTGATGCTGCTCGAGCGCCTTCCAGGACGGGCGCTCGCGCAGCGGAGTGGTCGCCATCGGTCATGTCCTCCAGGTCAGCATCAGGTCAGCATCGGGTCGGCGTCAGGTCAGCATCGGGTCGGCGTCAGGTCAGCATCGGGCCGGCGTCAGGTAGCGGCGTCAGGTCAGCGTCAGGTCGGCGTCAGGTCAGCATCGGGCCGGCGTCAGGGAGCGGCGTCAGGTGAGCGAGGAACTCTGCTCGGAGATCCGCTCCAGCAGCTCGTGCCAGGAATCGACGAACGCGGTCGCGCCGTCGGCCTGCAGCTTGGTGGCCAGCGCCGCCACATCCACGCCCGCGGCCTCGAACTTCGCGAGGACCTCGTCGCAGTCGCCGCCGTCGGCGGGCATCGCCTCGCCCACCTCGCCGTGGTCGTAGAAGGCCTCCAGCGTCTTGTCCGGGATCGTGTTGATCGTGAACGGGGCCGTCAGGCCGTGCACGTACAGCGTGTCGAGCGCATCCGGGTTCTTGGTCCCGGTGCTGGCCCACAGCAGCCGCTGCATCCGCACGCCCTCATTCTCCAGCCGCAGCGCCCGGTCGGAGTTCAGCAGCTGCCGGTAGGCGCGGTAGGTAGCCTGGGCGATGGCCAGCCCGAGCCGGTCGGTCAGCTCGGCCGGGACCTGCTTGGCCACGGCGACGTCCCAGCGGGACAGGAAGACCGATGCCACCGACGGCACGGCCGGGTCAAGGCCGGCGGCGATCCGCCGCTCTACGCCCCGCAGGTAGGCGTCGGCCGCGGCCAGGTACTGGTCGGCGGAGAACAGCAGCGTGACGTTGATCGGCACCCCGGCGAAAATGGACTCGGTGATGGCCGGCAGCCCTTCCGGCGTGCCGGGGATCTTGATGAACAGGTTCGGCCGGCCGGCCTTAGCGTGCAGCGCCTTGGCGACCTCGACGGTGCGCTCGGTATCGTGCACGAGCAGCGGAGAGACCTCCAGCGACACCCAGCCGTCGACTCCGTCGGTTCGCTCGTGCACTCCGAGGAACGCATCGGCCGCGCGCCGCAGGTCCTCGATGGCCAGGTCGAAGAACAGGTCCTCGCCCGACAGCCCGGCCCTGGCCTTGGTGGCGATCGACTCGTCATAGCCGCCCGAGCCGATCGCCTTGTCGAAAATCGACGGGTTCGACGTCAGGCCGGTCACCGAGTAGGCGTCGATGTAATGCTGGATCGTGCCCGAGTCGAGCATGGCCCGGGTGATGTTGTCGAGCCAGAGACTCTGGCCCCGCTCGTGCAGTATTTCGGTGGCCTTCACGTGCCTTCCCTTCCCTTCGCTGCGGCCACGCGCTCGCGCGCGACCTGCGATACCTGCCCGGGCGTGAACCCGAACTTGGTGAGCAGCTCCTTCAGCGGCGCGGACGCGCCAAATGTGTGCATGCCCACAACGGCGCCGCCATCACCAACGTAACGATCCCACCCGAGCGTGGACGCCTGCTCGATGGCGACCCGCGCCTTCACCGCGCGCGGCAGCACCTCGTCCCGGTACTCCTGGCCCTGCCGGTCGAAAAGCTCCCAGCACGGCATGCTGACCACCCGGGCGCGGATGCCGCCTGCTTCCAGCTCGTCCCTGGCCGCCATCGCCAGGTGCACCTCGGAGCCGGTGGCGATCAGGATGACGTCCGGATCCCCGCCGCCCGCCGCGGTGCTGCTCGCCTCGGCGAGGACATACGCGCCCCGCGCGACGCCCGACGCGGCGCCGAGCTGCGAGCGGTCCAGGGTCGGCAGCGCCTGGCGGGAAAGGATCAGCGCGGCGGGCTCCCGGCGCAGCGCCGCCACGATCCGCCAGGTCTCGACGACCTCGTTGGCGTCGGCGGGCCGGAAGACCAGCAGGCCCGGCATGGCCCGCAGCGAGGCGAGCTGCTCGACCGGCTGGTGGGTGGGCCCGTCCTCGCCGACACCGATCGAGTCGTGGGTGAAGATGTGCAGGACCGGGATTTCCATCAGCGCCGACAGCCGGATCGCCCCGCGCGCGTAATCGGAGAAAATCAAAAATCCCGACCAGAACGGACGGACCTTGGTCAGTGCCAGCCCGCTGGCGACGGCCGCCGACGCGTGCTCCCGGACGCCGAAATGCAGGTTGCGGCCAGCCGGGCTGCCGCTCTGGAAGTCACCGGCTCCCTCGAACGTCAGGTGGGTCTTGGTCGACGGCGTGAGGTCGGCCGAGCCGCCGAGCAGCCACGGCACCGCCTGGGCGACGGCGTTGAGCACCTGGCCGGAGGAGTCCCGGCTGGCCAGCCCCTTGGAGTCGGGCGGGAAGGTCGGCAGGGCGGCCTCCCAGCCGTCGGGCAGGATGCGGTGCTGCATCTGCGCGATCTGCGCCGCGAGCTCCGGGTGCGCGCCGCGGTAGGCCTCGAACGTCTCCTCCCAGGTCGCGCGGGCCTGTCGGCCGCGCTCGCCGATGCCCTGGCCGAAGTGGTCGTAGACACCAGCCGGGACATAGAAGTCCTCTTCTGGCGGCAGGCCAAGGAAGCGCTTGGTGGCCTTGACGCCCTCGACCCCGAACGGCTCGCCGTGGGCCTTCGGCGTGTCCTCGACCGGCGAGCCGTAGCCGATGTGGCTGTGCACGAGCACCAGCGTGGGACGCTCGTTCTCGGCCCGGAAGGTGTGGAACGCCCGCTTCGCCTGGTCCAGGTCGTTGGCGTCGGCGACCGTCGTCACGTTCCAGCCGTAGCCGATGAACCGGGCGGCGACGTCCTCGGTGAACGTGATGTCGGTGTGGCCCTCGATGGTCACCCGGTTCGAGTCGTAGATCCAGCACAGGTTCTTCAGCCGCAGGTGACCGGCCAGGGAGGCGGCTTCGGACGCGATCCCCTCCATCATGCAGCCGTCGCCCGCCTGGGCGTAGACGTCGAAGTCGAACATGGTGAACTCGCTGGTGTTGTAGCGCGCCGCCAGCCACTGGCCGGCGATCGCCATGCCGACCGACGTCGCGACGCCCTGCCCGAGCGGGCCGGTCGTCGTCTCCACTCCGCTGGTCCAGCGGTACTCGGGATGGCCGGGGCAGTGCGAGCCGAGCTGGCGGAACGTCTTCAGGTCCTCGAGGGTGACCGCCTGGGTGCTGAGCACCTCGTACTCCGGGTCGACCGAATGCACGCCGGTCAGGTGCAGCAGTGACCAGAGCAGGGTCGAGGCGTGCCCGGCCGACAGGACGAAGCGGTCCCGGTTGGGCCAGATCGGGTCGGCCGGGTCAAACCGCAGGAATCGCTGCCACAGGGTGTAGGTGACGGGAGCTATCCCCAGCGGGGTGCCGGGGTGCCCGGAGTTCGCCTTCTGGATCGCGTCCATGCACAGGCCGCGGATCGTGTTGACGGACAGGGCGTCCATGTCCGCGTCGGTGCTGGCGCCGGCGCCGGTGGTGGCGTCGGGGTCGGTGGTGGTCAATTCTGGCCTCCGATTTGGGGCACAGGCAGGCGCGCGCATCGCAGCATTGCTGCCCTGTCTATCCCGGGCACCTTGCGCGCCCAGCGGCGGGTGGGTGAATTCTCAGCCGGGACTAGTGCTGAGAGGATCTTTCCATGGGTGCGCGCGGCTTCGGACGTCAGACATTCTCCTCCCTGAAGATCCCGAACTACCGCCTGTACTTCTCCGGCCAGTCGATTTCGCTGGCCGGGACCTGGATGCAGATGACGGCGCAGTCCTGGCTGGTGCTCACGCATGCCATCGGTCAGCGGGCCGGCCGCCACATAGTGCTGATGATCAGGCCGTCGGGGCAGGCAATCTCGCCGAAGGGCTCGAAGCCGAGCCCGGCGTACTTGCGATCATTGGCCGGGTTCGACGATTCCAGGTAGGCCGGCTGGTGCTCGGCGTCGATCGGCTCCAGGCTCCTGGCGAGCAGCCGCATCCCCAGGCCATGTCCGCGGTGGTCAGGATGCGTGCCCAGGAGAGTCAGGAAGTAATGCGGCTCCTGGCGGGGATGCGCGGCGTGGATGACCTCCGTCAGCTCGAGGTACCGGCCGGCGCCCGGCCCGAGGTGCCTGGCGGCCAGCTCGGCCAGGTGTCCCTCCTGCTCAGGCGTCATGCTGGTGGCGCCAGGCGGGATCCAGATGGCCGCTGCCTCCCCGCCCGCGGTCAGCCACGTCGCCGGAAATCGCAGCGCGCCGTCCACGAACGGGCGCCACAGCGCCGCATGGTGCCGGGTACTGCCGTCCGGCCGCGCGATCACCGGGCCCCAGACAGGGTCATTGACGAACGCGAGCGCCAGGATCGTGGTGATGCGGTCAGCGTCAGCTGCCGTAGCGCGGCGGACGGCAGGATCGTGGCTCACTGGTGCCCCTTCCTCGCTTTGTTCCTCTGCTTCCCTTTCCGAACACTTCGAATCCGGTGCGGGCTCCTGGTCGCAGCTGCTCAGGCACCTCGCGACCGCTTGCCGTTACCGGGGCGGCCTGCGTCATCTGATCCCCGCGCGACGGCTATCACCCCGAGCACCGCGGCCAGCGGGGCGACCAGCGCGATGAAGTCAGCGGAGGCGAGGCTGCCAAGGGCAACGAGAGCCCCGGCGAAGCCGACGACCAGCACGGTCACGACCACCAGGCCCCACCCGTTCAGGAAAAGCCGCAGCGTGAATGGCGGCGCAGCGGCCGTCACGTCCGCCACGGCGGTGACGCACTTGGTCGCGCGGCGCTCGGTCATGCCCTCGCGCACCCGCACAGTCACCATCAGGTCGCCCGGCTGGTCAGCGATCAGGAGCAGCTCGTCGGGATGGGCCGGATCGGGAGACTGCGCCACCGAGCCGCCGCCGGCTGCCCACGACACGACCTTCTGGCTGCCGGACGGCCAGACGCGATAGCGGGCCTGGTCACCAGTGACCACCGTGTCCGGCCCGTCGATGGTCACAGGGAGCGCTGAGCCTGGGCTGGCCGCTCCGTTGACCGCCTCAGCGGCGGCACGCAGAACGCCATCCTCAGCTGTGCTGCTCTCGCCACCGGCCTCGCCGGTCACGATGAACTGACGGCGGGCCAGCAGCTCAGCGAGCCGGATCTGGCGCGCGTGCACGCTCCAGGCCATGGCCACCACCACGCCGGCCAGCCCTACCGTGCCGAGCCCGAGCAGGGCGGCCACCACGGGATGACTGACACCGGGCGTTACGGCTGCGAGCATGTCGTCTCCCTGATCGAGGGGTCGGGGAGACGAGGGCTCCTGGCGTCAGCGGCCCTGCCGGGGACGGCCGGGGGTCACAGCAGCCCGGAGGGCCCGCGTCTCTCCTGTGCCACAGTCGCATTCAAACATATAATCGAATTGACTGGAACCCAGGCGACGATGGCCTGCCACCCGCACCTGTTCGTCTGGACGCTTCCGCCTCCCTCGCCGTCATGCGGACCTGGCCGCTACGCGCGGAACCGGGCGCCGGCGTGCGGTCGGCCGGCCAGCAGGCGCGGCCCCAGAACGGGCCCTCCGCGTTACCAGAGCGCCAGGTGCGGGTCGATACTGCTGGCATGAGCGAGTGGAAGATCCCGGCCGGGCTGCGGCTCGGCAGCACAAGCCTCCCCCTGGTTGACCGGGCCAGGGTTTACGCCTGCGGCATCACCCCCTACGACGTCACACATCTCGGGCATGCCGCCACCTTCGTCTGGATCGACGTGCTGACCAGGGTCATGAGCTCGATGGGAGTCGACGCGCAACTGTGCCGCAACGTTACCGATGTGGATGATGTGCTCCTGGCCGCTGCGCAGCGCGCCGGGTCGCATTTCGACGCCTTCGCCTCCGTGCAGCAGTTCCACTTCGACCAGGACATGATCGCGCTCAATGTGGGAGCACCGCAGTTCGCGCCGCGCGCTCGCCGGTACATTGACCAGGTCATCCGGCTCGCTGCCGCGCTCGTCCAGGCCGACGCCGCCTACCTGCGGGACGGCAGCGTCTATTTCCGCGGCGCGGTGGCCGCCGCACGCGCCGGGCTCAGCCGCGCGCAGGCCCTGCGGCTGGCGGCCGAGTTCGGGGACCAGCCCGATGACCCGGCGAAGGACGATGACCTCGACGTGGCCATCTGGCGCGCTTCCGCAGGCGCGGAACCAGGCTGGCCATCGCCCTGGAGCTCGGGCCGCCCCGGCTGGCACGCGGAGTGCGCTGCCATGTCGCTCTCGGTGCTCGGCCCGGCGATCGACGTGCATTGCGGAGGCGCTGACCTCCTTTTCCCGCACCATGCCTACCAGGCGGCCATGACCGAGGCACTGACCGGCGTCACGCCGTACTCCCGCGCTCACTTCCTGGTCGGCGTGGTTCGGGTCAACGGCCAGAAGATGGCCAAGTCCACCGGCAACCTGGTCCTGGTGAGCGATGTCCTGCGCGATCATCCGGCCGCCGCCCTGCGGCTCTGCCTGCTCGACCGGCCATGGGCGGACGCCTGGGATTACGCCGCGGCGGATCTTGATTCGGCCACTGCGAGGCTCGAACGGCTCTACCAGGCGGCGGGCCGCAAGGCCGGCAGCCCGCAGGCGGCAGCCGCCCAGATCACCGAAGCGCTGCACGACAACCTTGACGTCCCGACGGCCATCGCCATCGCCGAAGAGGCCGGGGGAGCTGCCGCCCGCAGCCTCATCGCCGTCCTTGGACTCAGCGAATAGACCGGCGGGGCCGCCCGCTGCGTCTGCCGAGGAAAGCCACCCGCCGGCCCCGCCGAGGAAAGCCACCCGCCGGCCCCGCCGAGGAAAGCCACCCGCCGGCCCCGCCA
>Ga0209871_1000040_pt1 | contig 37289 bp, 20 predicted proteins | sample OrgsoiDNA2013045_FD_185795 | JGI IMG/M metagenome (GOLD analysis project Ga0209871, IMG submission 185795) | Permafrost soil microbial communities from the Arctic, to analyse light accelerated degradation of dissolved organic matter (DOM) -... | ecosystem: Environmental > Terrestrial > Soil >... | reverse complement strand
CCCGGCGGGGCAGATTCATCGGTATCCCGACAGCAATGCCTGGGCAGCCAACGGTCCCGCGGTCAGCGGCGGTGGCTCGATGCTGGCGGGCGATCCGCACTTGCCGCAGACGCTGCCGTCGATCTGGTATCAAATCGCGCTCGACGGACCCGAACTCGCGGTCAGTGGCGTGAGCCTGCCTGGCCTGCCTGGCATCGTGATCGGCCACAACGCGCATATCGCCTGGTCACTTACCGATGTGCAGAACCAGTCGACCCTGTTTTACGCAGAGCAGACGAGCAAGAATCGCCCCGATGAGTACTACTGGCAGGGGCGCTGGCGGCAGATGCGGCAGGTGCACTACACGATCGAGGTCCGTGGCGGCTCGCCGGTGCACCTGACCGTGGACATCACCGTGCACGGGCCGATCATGACGCAGGCCGGGCAGACCATGGCGGTCGAGTGGATGGGAAACATCCCGTCCCCGGACATCGCGGTCATGAGCGAGATCAGCAAGGCCGACGACTTCGCGCAGTTCCGCGCGGCACTCGCGGACTGGAAGGCGCCGACCCAGAATTTCGTCTACGCCGACGACGCCGCCAACATCGGGGCCATCTCGGCCGGGTACTACCCGCAGGTAGCGCACGGGGACCCGTGGCTGCCATTGTCCGGCACCGGTGTCGACGATGTCACCGGAGTCATTCCCTACGCGGCCGTCCCGCAGGTCTACGATCCGCCGGGGCACACGGTCGCGACTGCCAACCAGCGGCCGGTCGGCTCCTCGTACCCCTATTACATCGGCACGTCCGCGGATTTCTTCGATCCTGGCTACCGAGTCAGCGGCATTGACGCCTACCTGCGCGGCCATTCCGCGATGACCGTGGGCAACTTCGCCACCCTGCAGACCAGTGTCACCGACTCGCTGGCCAGCACGATCATGCCCGAGCTCCTGGCCGCACTTCACGGTGACCCGGCGCTGGACGGGACCGAACAGGCCGCGGTGCGGCAGCTCACGCGATGGAACGACGCGATGGACGCCGGCTCTGCGGGTGCCGCGATCTGGTACTCGTTCTGGTCTGACTATGTATCCGCGGTATTCCAGCCGTGGTGGCAGGCGGCGAAGGTACCGGTGGCCAAGGACCCCACTAGTCTCAAGGCAACCGTGCAGCAGGCCAGCCTGGATGAGGACCTGGGACAGTGGACACTCGCGGATCCCGGCGATCGGGCGTTCACCCCGCCGGGCGGCGCCGCGCGGACTGCTACGCAGGTGATGCGAATCGCCTTCGGAACCGCCGTGGCGCGGTTGTCGGCACGGTTCGGGGGTTCACCAGATACCTGGACGTGGGGCAGGCTGCATAGCACCCAGTTCCTGTCGATAACCGGGGCAACCGCGCTCGGCTACGGCCCGCGGCCCGCTGGCGGCGATCAATGGACCGTGAACGCCGCGGATGGCTATCCCGTCTCCAGCCAGGGGCCAAGCTGGCGAATGATCGTGAAATGGACCGGTCGCGGACAGGCGGCGGCTGAAGACGTCTATCCGGGCGGCCAGAGTGAGAACCCGGCTTCGCCCTGGTACGCCGACCTCATCGCCGACTGGTGGAACGGAGGCTACCTGACCATGCCTCCGGCCGGCGGCTATTCAACCGGCTCGATTCGGTGGTCACTGCTTCCCGGAGGCGAAAGCTGATGCGCGAGTTGCTCAGCCCTGGCAGGGGCTCCGCTGCCCCCGTTGCGTCGGGCGATGCGTCATCCGTTCCGCCCGGCCGCAGGCCTGCCGCCGCGTCGATGGCGGGCGGCCTGGCGGTGGTGATCGTCATCGCGGCCGGCACCGCCGCGGGCTTGTGGTTTCTCCCGTTCATTGTCGGGCTCGCCGCCGGGCTGCTGGCCCGGCGGCGCCGATTGCGGAGTGTCCTGCTCGCTACCGCAGCCGTCGCCGTGGCTGGCTGGGCGGTACCACTGGCGTGGCAGGCCGGACGCGGGGAACCGGTCGGCGCGACGGCACGGGCCGTCGCAGCGCTCGCCGGGCTGCCCGCGTCCGCCGGGCTGGTCGTAGGGGTCACCGTGCTGGTCGCGGCGATTCAGGCGCTCACCGGCGTATGGCTGGCACGTGCCATCGGCCGGCCAGGCTGGCCTGACCCGGGTGCGAGATTGCCGGCTACGCGGACTCCGGGGCGTTCGGGCTAGCAGACCTTGTGGATCCAGGCGAAGGGGTCTGGGCGGTGACCGTACTGGATGCCCGTGAGTTCCTCGCGGAGGCTGAGCGTGACCGGGCCCGGGCTGCCGTCGCCGACAAGCCACTCGCCGGAGGCGCCCCTGACCTTCCCGACGGGGGCCACCACCGCCGCCGTGCCGCAGGCGAACACCTCGGTCACCTCGCCTGACGCGCACCGCTGCTGCCACTGGCCGATCGAGATCCGGCCCTCCTGCGCGCCGATGCCGAGCCGGGGCGCCAGCCTGAGCAGCGACTCGCGGGTGACCCCGGGCAGCAGGGTGCCGGTCAGCGCCGGGGTCATGATCCGCGGCTTGCTGCTGCCGCCAGGGCCGCCAGGCGCGTAGACGAAGAACAGGTTCATCCCGCCCATTTCCTCGACCCAGGCGTGCTCAGCGGCGTCCAGCCAGACCACCTGGTCACATCCCTGCGCCACGGCCTGCCGCTGGGCCGCGAACGCCGCCGCATAATTGGCCCCGGCCTTGACCGCGCCGGTGCCGCCAGGCGCGGCGCGCGTGTAGTCCTCGGACAGCCACACGCTGACCGCCCTCGGCCTGGCTCCGCCGCCGAAGTACGCGGCTGCTGGCGAGGCGATGACGCAGAACAGGTAGCTCTGCGCCGGAAGGGTGAAGCCGAGGCCGCGCTGGGTGGCGATCATGAACGGCCGCAGGTACAGGCTGTTGCCTTCCCCGCCCGGCACCCAGTCGCGGTCCTGGGTGACCAGCAGCTCCAGGGCCCGGATGAAGGTCTCCGCCGGAAGCTCGGGCATCGCCAGCCGCTGCGCCGAGGTGTTGAATCTGGCCGCGTTCGCCTCCGGCCTGAACAACGTGATCGACCCGTTGTCCTGGCGGTAGGCCTTCATGCCCTCGAAGAACTCCTGGGCGTAGTGGAACACCGAGGTGGCCGGATCGAGCGTGAACGGCCCGTACGGCTCGAGGCGGCCGTCGTGCCAGCCGCGTCCGGCGGACCAGCGCAGCGTGATCATGTGATCGGTGAAGACCTGGCCAAACCCCGGCGAGGCGAGAATTTCCTCCCGTTCCGCTGCTGGCACGGGCTGGCTGCAAGGACGGATCTCAAAGTCAACCATGAGCTGAATTTTCTCCTCACCGGTACGGATCAGTTGCTCAGCGGCTCCCGGCCGGAGCGGAGCAGGCAGTAGGTGACGGCTTCAGCCCCTCCTGCTGCGCGCCATCCCGCAGCGTCGTGTCATAGACATGAAAGCTGTCGTCAAGCACCGGATTCTCCCGAGGATCTGATACGGGACAGCGCAACGGCGCGTCAGGTGACCGACCGTGCTCAGGCGAGGTCACTGCTGATCACCTCGATCACGTGGCGCTGGCCATCGGGGGTGAAGAAATGCCCCCCTACGACGAGGTCGATATCGAAACGCGCGGTGGTCTCATCGCGCCATGCGCTCATCCGCTCCGGCGAGGCCTCGATGTCATCGGTACCAGCGAACGCGCGGATCGCGACCTCCAGCGGCGCCGCCGGGCCATACGCGTGCGTGCCGAGCACGGTAAGGTCGGCGCGCAGCGTGGGCAGCAGCCCCCTGAGCAGATCGGGGTCACCGAGAATCTGGGGGGGTGTACCGCCGAGATCACGCATGTAGCCGACGAGGCCGTCATCTGGCTCATCCCATCCCCGGACCGCGAGGTCAAGGCTCGGCGCCGCGCTGCTCGCCACATAGAGCTTGCGGGGCATCGGCATCGCGCGGTCACGCAGGGCGTGCGTGAGCGCCCAGGCGACCCTGGCTCCCATGCTGCTGCCGTAGCAGGCGAAAGGCTGGTCCAGGAGCGGTTTGATCACCTCGACGAGCTTGTCGACGAGCGCGGTCATGCTGTCGTAGGGCGGCTCGCCGAACCTGTCCGCGCGCCCTGGGAGCTGCACCGCGATCGGCTCGATGAACTGCGGCATCCATCTCGGCCAATCCCGGTACATTGACGCGTTGCCGCCCGCGTAGTGAAAGCACAAGAGCCGGATCTGCGCGGCCTCGCTCCGGCCGAAACGCCTGAGCCAGCGACGCTCGTCGTGCGCTTGCCCGTACACTGGCTACTGCGTCCGCAGGCCGGAGCACAGGATGCTCAGCAACTCCGGCGGCGCTTCCATGAATCGATGGTGGCGCCCGGCAAGAAGCTCAAAAGTCGTGTCACCGCACTCGGTCCACCCGCTCATTTTCTGATAGCTTATCTCGTTGTCCTCGGTCCAGCCGATCGCTGTGATCGGGCAAGCGAGCCGGAAGGGATTCGGCATCACATAGCGCTTGTTTGTGTCGACGTCGGCGCGGAGAACCTCAAGGTAGAGGGAAACAAGTTCTGCGCTAGGCGTGCCGCCAAGCTCCCGGATCAGCGTATCCAATTCTGCAGCCAATTCAGCGTCATTCATCTCGAGAAAACGCCCGAATGGCCCATCCTGAGGTGCCACCTGCGAAGAGACGAACAGTCGTGCTGGCGCCGGCAATCCCGCCCGGATCAGCTCCGCGGATGCTTCGTAGGCAGCAAGCGCCGATCCGCAATGGCCGAAAAAAGCATATGGAAGATCGAGGTACGGCTCAAGGTCAAGAGTCATGGCCTTGGCCAGCTCTTGGTAGGTCTCGAAATTCGGCTCCGCGAACCTTGTCTCATGACCGGGGAGTTCCAGCGGCAAGAACTCAACTCCGGCCAGCTGTCCTGGCCATTTGCGATACATGCTGACGCCACAGCCCGAGTACGGGATGCAGAACACCCTCCCGGTCGCTGCGGCAGATGGCTCGCGGGGCAGCCATTTGTTCCTTCCGATCAGGCGGTTGGGCATTGGTAGCGCTCCAGAGAATCGTGTTCCAGTGCTACTTGAGTTGCCGCCCGTTCAAGCGGCCTTAACGGTCTGCGCCACGATTGGCAGGTGCTTGTATCCGGAAATAAAATTTGAGCGAAGGCGTTCCGGGCAGCCGGCCGGCTCGAACCCGGTGAAACGGGTGAGGAGCTCGTTAAAGAGGATCCGGAGCGTGACGCGCGCGACGGTATGGCCGACACAATAGTGCGGCCCTATGCCAAAGGCCACATGCTTGTTCGGCCTCCGGCGCAGCTGAAACTTCAGTGTCTCCGGAAATACCTCTTCATCACGGTTGGCCGCGCCGAGCCAGACAACGACGGCATCCCCTGCCTTGATTGGCGTGCCCCCTACCTCGGTATCATGAACTGCATATCGCATGAAATGACTGACCGGAGAAGCGAGACGCAGGGCCTCTTCGACGGCTGTGGACGTGACGCTCAGATCAGCCGCCCAGTCGTCGAGCAGGCCATCGCCGATATGCTCTGCCATCACATAATTCGGCGAATGCGGCGTCGTGACGACAGCTCCGAGTAGCACGCTGTAGCAGTTGGACATGACTTCGCCTGGCGACATGACGCGGCCGTCAACGTCGGTGGTGATAAGCACGCTGATCAGGTCGTCGCCAAGCTTCTTGCGACGCTCCCGGAAGATGTCCTGGAAGTAGGCGAACAGCTCACGGTGAGCGGCTTCGAGGGTGGCCTGCGGCCCGCCCGGCTCTTGGTATTCAGGATCATCGGGGGCAATGGACGCGTTAAGAAGCTGGCCGAGCCGCGGCCAGTCCTGCCGCGGCAGGCCCATGGCTTCACCACCCACTGCCACTGGCAGGGCTATCATCGCTTGGGCAAAGTCGAAGGTTCCGCCGTCGCCAAGGGGATCGATTGTCTCCAGCACAAGGCTGCGGATCAGGTCGTGCTGGCGCTCGATTGCCTTGATCGCGAGAGCCTTCTGCAGACGGGCACGCATAATCGTATGGCGCGGCGGGTCGGTTGCCGCAATCTGCCGGCCACCCGCAGGATCCTCTGTACCGAGGATGGTCAGCAGCGTGCCGCGCTCGGAGGTGAAAGTCTTGGTGTTACGCAGGACGAGGTCCGCGTCGTGATACCTGACCACTGACCAGAAACCGTGGCGATCGTCGACTTGCTGCCAGGTAAGGCGGTCCATGCCGCGAAGATGCTCCCAGATCGTGCGAAAATCCCCATCACTGTAGAGCATGGGGTCGGCGAGACCCAGTGCGGCCGTGCTCATTGGACATCCAGCAGCGGCCTGCTCGTCGGCGATAGGGCTATTGAACTGTTGCATCCGCGATCTCCTCCAGTGGATCGGTTGTGCCCTGGCCCTCTCGCTGGCGCAGTTCCTCGGCAAGGTCGGCGATGGTCGGCCGCAGGTAGAGGGTCCGGGCCGGCAAGCTGACATTGAACTCCTGCTGTAGCGCGGCGAGCAGCTCGGCAGCCAAGAGCGAATGCCCGCCTAGCTCGAAGAAGTTGTCATCGATCCCGACCTGCTCAATGTCCAGCGCGTCACTCCAGATCGCGGCGAGATGATGCTCGATGGAATCGGTCGGCATGACGTAGTCATTCCATACGTTCCGTGGTACTTTGGCGGCGGGCAGAGCCGAGCGGTCTACCTTGCCGTTAGCGTTCAATGGAATATCGGGCCGGACGATAATGGCCCATGGGACGAGGTGGGCGGGAATGGTCGCGCGCAGCTGCTCACGGAGCGTGGCGCTGAATGCCGTCCATTTGTCTGGGCTCATCTGCCCGACCGCCACATATGCGATCAGCCGTGTGTCGCCAGCTCCGTCTGTATGCGTGAGGGCGGCGGCTTGCTCTACCCCAGGGTGACGCAGTAGCTCCACCTCGACGGTACTCGGCTCCACCCGGTATCCCCGGATCTTTACCTGCCGGTCTGACCGGCCGAGAAAATCGAGTGTGCCAGCAGCGGCCCAGCGCACGAGATCCCCGGTGCGGTACATCCGGCTGCCCGGATGCGTGGCGTCCAGGTTTGCTACGAACCGCTCCGCAGTTGCGGCAGGCTTGTTCAGATATCCGGTGGCGACGCCATCGCCGCTGACCCAGAGCTCACCAGGCTCACCGGGCGGTACCGGCCGCATCGCGTCGTCCAGCACCGCGACCGTTGTGCCATCGACCGGTGCCCCTATCGGGACGCGCGGGGCGGTGCTACTGGTACGGGTCGTCCAGCACGTAGTGAACGTGGTGTTCTCCGTAGGCCCGTAGCCGTTGGTGAACGTGAGGTGCGGGTGCGCGGCGAGCAGCCGTTCCACGTGTGCCGGGGACAGGACGTCGCCGCCGGCCAGAAGATGCCGCAGGCCGGCGAGACCGGGGAGGTGGTGCGTCACGAGCTTGTGGAACAGGCCTGTCGTCAGCCACAGCACAGTGACCGCCTCAGCCTGCAGCGTCTCGATGATCTCGGCTAGGTCCGCAGGGCCGGGTGGTGCGATGGCGAGGCGGCATCCCCTGACGAGGGGCATCCAGATCTCGAAAGTAGAGACATCAAAGCCAACTCGGGTCAGCTGAAGGAAGACGTCGTCATCGCGGACCTGCATCCACGATGGGTCGCACACGAGCCGGTGGATCGCCCGGTGGGAGACGACGACGCCTTTAGGCTCACCGGTAGATCCCGACGTATAGCACACGTAGGCCGGGGTGTCCGGACTTGTCGGCGCCACTTCGGCTGGGGGAGCGGCCACTGCCGGCAGGGCCGGGCCAACCTCGCCATCCTGGATGCACAGCACATGCGCAACGTCTGGCGCCTCCTGCCGGGTCTGGGGACCGACTACGGCGAACTTCGCCGCCGCATCTCGCGTGATGCGCGCACGCTGCTCGGACGGCTCCGCCGGATCGAGATACAGGTAGGCCCCGCCCGCTTTGAGTATCGCCGTCAACGTGACGATGAGTTCGGGCGACCGCTCCAGCACAACGGCGACGACAGAGCCGCCGCCGACCCCCGCGGCACGAAGGCGCCGCGCCAGGTTATCCGCCATGCTGTCGAGCTGCCGGTAAGTCACAGTGCGGCTCCGGTAGCTAATCGCAGTCAGATCCGGCGTCCGCGCGGCCTGCTCCGCTATCAGTTCGTGTATGCACCGCGGTGCCTTTGGCGGCTGCGTGCTGCCTATCACTGATTCCATCGAATACGATTCTCTCGGTGACATTGCCTAAGGGCTGTTTGTGCGGTCACTGCCCGGCGGAAGTTACGGCAGTATCACGCCGCGCGCTCCGCGGGCGTAGATCGGTCCAGTTTTCCTCGATATAGGTCAGGCATGCCTGACGGGTGTCGTCGCCATGGGCGATCCGCCAGCCAGGCGGGACGGCCAGCACGGTGGGCCATAGTGAGTGCTGCTCTTCATCATTGACAAGCACCGAAAAGGTCCCCTCGGCATCATCGAACGGGTTCATTACGTCGACTCCTTATCTAGACCTCAAGTCTTACTACGCCTGACTGAGTCGCCGCTGTCCGAGTAACCACATGGTGATAGTGACGGTACTCATATCTGACACGAATGTCCTGTCCCCTGAATGATGGACGCGAGAACCGCGTCCAGCCGGCTTTGCGTATCTAGCGCGATACTGCTGCTTGCCGGCGGACCGGCTGATAGATCTTGGCGAGCGCACGAGCTGCTCGTTCGACAGTCACAGCCGGACGTGACAGGGACAGTCGCAGCTGCCGGTCGCCGTCCGCTGGTCGCGCCCAGTAGAACCGGCTGCAGGGCAGGGTATGGATGCCGTGCTGAACTAGTGCGCAGTAGGTGTCGTGTGCGTCCGGCCCGTCTGCGGGCAGCGTGACGCGAGCGACACTGATCCGTGAATCAGGGTCGGTCAGTTCCATCGGCGTGTCCGCGAGAATTGTGGCGACCAGGCTGCGGTTCGCCTCCAAGCCCGAATGCATCTCGTCGAAGCCACGGGCCCGCGCATCCGCCGCCATCTTCGCGATCAGCAGCAAGATCACTGGCGAGACGGAAAGCATGACCTCGTCGAAGGCCTTGACGAACCGCAATGTCGAGCCGGCGCTCCAGCTCAGGAAGCCAGCCTTCAGCTCGCTGATCGACCAGAGCTTGCCGGTGTCCTCCACCACGACCCACTCCACGCCGGTCTCCTGCATCGTCTGGTAGGTGTCGTAATGAGCGCGGGGATCCTGGCCGCGGAAGCTGGCGTCCATGACGAGCACCTGGCCAGACCGCGCACAGGCGGTGGCCAGGCGTCGCAGGCTCTCCCGTCGGAGTATCCAGCCCGTGGGATTGTTGGGCGTCACCACCACAACGGCACCGACATTGGCCGGCGGATGCCACGAGCCGGTGTCGATCTGCTGCTCGCTGATGGGCTGCAGGCGCAGGCCGCGGGCACGGAATAGATCCGCGATATTATCGAACGTTGGATGCAGGACAGCGACCTCGCTGATACGCTCCGCCAGCACGCGAGCGACGATATCCAGGGCTATGGTCGAAGAGTACGTGCTGAGGATGCGTCCGGCGCCGATGGGCGCCTTGAGCTGGCCCGTGCAGCCGTAGAAGGCAGCATGAGCGCAGCGCTCGACGTCGGCGAACGGCCGGTCCAATGCCTCGTCGAACATCGCGGGAATCGTGTCGGTTATCACCCGCTGGGATGCGGTCAACGGCTGCCTGGGGTGGCCATCGGTTAGGTTGAAAGCCTTTTCAGGTGAAGACAGCGCTTCGGCTTCCAGCGAAGTAAGGCTGCGTTCAATCCTGCTCACCCTAGTACCTCAATTCTGAAGGCTGCGTTCTGGCATGATTAAGCTTCTTGACAGACGGCAAAGGCCGTGCACGTTCTATGCGACGGAGCCGGCCGGTTCCCAAACCTGCATGCGAGTGAAACTACCGTTCTTAGCGCCAGCGTGCTGTCACATGAAAACATGACATGCATCCGGCGGACCTGTTAGCGGCCGGCGCCTGTCCCTCCTTCATGTGACATCACGGCGCTCGCTCACGCCGGTAGTGTCTCTGCCATGTATGGATGGATATAGATATGGACATTGCCATTGCCAGGCTCGAAGCCTGGATGCGCGATTACTATCACAACGTCGACTACGACATCGGCAGCAGTGGCGTACGGGATCTGTCCATGGCAGAGCTGCGCACCATTTGCGGTTTCGAACTGTCCGAGCTGGATTCGCTAATCTTCCATGACAGCGAAAGTTTCGGCGGCAGGAGACTGCGGGCCGCCCTGGCTGACCGCTGGACGGGTGGTGACGTCGACCGCGTCATGGTTACTCACGGCTCCAGCGAGGCGATCTATCTGGTCATGCATATGCTGCTTCAGCAGGGCGACGAGGTGATCGTGGTCGATCCGGCGTACCAGCAGCTGTATGACATCGCCCAGGCGCTGGGCTGCCGGATAACCCGATGGCCGCTGCGTCCGGGGCAAGGATTCTCCGTCGACATGCCGCTGCTTCGGGAACTTGCCGCAGCCGGCCCCCGGATGATCGTGGTGAATTTCCCGCACAATCCCACCGGCGTATCCATCACACCCGGCCAGCAGGCGGAACTGATCGCCATCGCAGCCGGAGCAGGTGCCTGGCTCGTGTGGGATAACGCATTCGGCGAGATTACCTACACGGCGGATCCGTTGCCGCTACCCGACGGCCGGTACGCCCAGTGCATTTCGTTTGGGACTTTCTCGAAGAGCTACGGCCTAGCTGGCATGCGCGTCGGCTGGTGCGTGGCCCCGCCGGACCTTCTGGCCAAGATGGCACTACTGCGCGACTACATAGCGCTCTACGTCTCCCCGGTGCTGGAGTTCTTCGTGGAACGGGTGGTTCGGCATGCCGACCAGATAGTGGCGCTTCAGCACGAGCACGCATTCGCCAACCGGCGGCTGTTGCTGGAGTGGGCGGCCCGGGGGGGACCGGAACTGGTGCGGCTCACGCCGCCCGACGGCGGGGTATCCGCCTTCGTCGAGTTTCCTGGCCAGCCCGACGTGACGGGGTCATGCCGTCGCCTGGCCGAGCAGCACCGGGTACTGCTGATACCTGGAGCCTGCTTCGGTGACGCCTTTTGCAACTACGCGCGGCTCGGCTTCGGCGGCACTACTGCCGAGCTAACGGCTGGACTGTCCCTCGTCGAACAGGTGCTGCGCGAAGACGCGCGGATGGCGGTGGCCTCATGACTGACCTGCAAAGCCGCATCGCGGCGCTGTCGCCGGAAAAGAGAGCGCTGCTGGAGTCACGGCTCGCTGACCTGATGGCGGCGCGTGGACCCGTACCGGAAGACCGGATCGGGCCGCGCGATCGGACCCGGCCAACTCCGTTGTCGTTCGCCCAGCAACTGGAGTGGGCGACGGAGCGGCTGCGATCAGCCAACAATGTCAGTGGTGCGCTGCGGCTCGACGGCGAGATCGACCTGCCGCTGCTCAGCCGCGTTCTCACCGAGATCGTGCGGCGACACGAGGTGCTGCGATCCACGGTGGAGCTACCTGACCGAACCCCGGTCCAGGTGGTGCACCCAGCCACCGCGGTGCCGACACCCGTCGTCGACCTCAGTGACCTGACGCCGCAGCAGCAGCACGCGCAGGTGCGCCAGCGCTACGACGCCGAGGTGGCGCGCCCCTTCGATCCGGTGCAGCCGCACAAACTACGGATTACCCTGCTGCGCTTGGCCGCGGACGCGCACGTGGCCCTGTTCATCACTGAGCATGCTGCGTCGGACGCCTGGTCGCTGGCGATCCTGGTGCAGGAGATCGTGGCGCTGTACAGCAGCTATCGGAACGGCGGCGATGCCAGCCTGCCGCCGCCGGTCATCCAGTTCGGCGATTTCGCAGTCTGGCAGCGCGAGCGCTTCGGTGGAGAGCGGATGGCCGCCGAACTGCAGTACTGGCGGCAGGCGCTGGAGGGCATCCCGCCGCGACTGGCGTTGCCGACCGACCGGCCGCGTCCGGCCCGGCCGACCTTTTCCGGTGGCCACCATCAGGTGACGCTGCCGCCCGATGTCACCACCGGTGTCCGGCGTTTCGCCGAGAGTGAGGGCGCATCGCTCTTCATGGTCCTGCTCGCCGCATGCTCTGTGCTGCTGCACCGCTATACGGGTCAGGATGACCTTGTCATCGGCTCCGCCATTTCCGGGCGCAACCGGATTGAGACAGAGCAGCTCATCGGCTGCTTCAACAACTTGCTCCCGCTGCGCATCCGGCTGACCGGGACGCAGTCCCTGCGTGAGGTCGTGCGTCAGGCTCGCGACACCACGTCCGCCGCGTATGACCACCAGGATCTGCCTTTCGACCGGCTGATCGAAGAGATCGCGCCACAACGCGACGTATCGCAGACACCGCTGGTTCAGCTGATGATCAATGTTGTCACCACGCCGGACAATACCCTGCAGCTGCCTGGTCTGCGGATCACCCCAGAGCCGATGGGCCCCGGCCCGGTTACTGTTGACCTGAGCCTGAATGTCGAGCCGCGCGCGGACGGCGTGCACCTGCGGTGGCACTACAGCACCGAGTTGTTCGACGCGGACACAGTGGTCAGGCTGTCCGACCAGTTCCAGCACGTCCTGCGCCAAGTCGTTAACGCCGCCGACACCCCGGTGGGACAGGTAGATCTCCTCGTCGCGGGAACACCGGCCGTCCGAGCGCGGGCCGGCCTGCCGGCCGGCACTGATGTCGGCTTCATCGAGCTGTTCCACCGGCGAGTCGCCCTGGCCCCGCACGCACCTGCGGTCATCTACGACGGAGCCGCGACCAGCTACGCCGACCTCAACCGAGATGCCAACCGGCTGGCCCAGCACCTGCGCGCCCTGGGGGTCGGCCGGGAAACCCCGGTCGGCATCCTGGTGGACCGGTCACCGCGGCTGGCGGTAGCAATCCTCGGCGTGCTGAAGGCCGGCGGTTTCTACATCCCGGTGGACCCCGCGTACCCGCCCGGCCGCATCGCCTTCATGCTCTCTGACGCGCGTGCGTCTGTGCTGGTCACTCAGCAAAGGCTGGCTGCTCTGGTCGCTGGCAGCAAAACCCGCCTATCGATCGAGACAGTGCTACTGGACGGGCCGGACCCCCTTGCGGCCTGCGACGGCGACGGCAACCTAACGCAGGCGGCAGAGCCAAGCTCGCTGGCATACGTGGTTTACACGTCCGGCTCAACCGGGCCGCCCAAGGGCGTCATGATCGAGCACCGGTCGCTGGCGGCGTTCGCTCGTGACGTCACGGACCGGCTCGGGCTGGGCGCCGGCGACAGGTTCCTGCAGTTCGCCTCGCCAAGCTTCGACGTGCTGGCCGAGGAGCTGTTTCCGACCTGGCTCGTCGGCGGGGCCGTGGTCATCCCGGCGCAGCGGCTGCTCGGCGGCGGCGCCGATCTCGTCGACCTGGCCCAGCGAGAGCGACTGACCGTGATGGAACTGCCCACAGCGTACTGGCACGAGTGGGTCCGCGACCTCGACCGCACCGGCCGAGATCTGCCGAGCTCGCTGCGTCTGGTGATCGTCGGCGGGGAGCGGGTCCTCCCGGATCGGCTGGCGATGTGGCAGCGGCTGGGCGTGCCGCTGATGCACGTGTACGGGCTGACCGAGACGACAGTCAGCTCAACCTTCTTCCGCCTCGACCCGGTCGGCCAGGATGGTGACTGGCCCAACCTGCCGATCGGAACCGCCCTGCCGTCCGCCGATCTCCGCGTCCTCGACGGCTGGCTCAGGCCGGTACCCGTGGGCGGCGTCGGTGAGCTTCACATCGGCGGCATCAGCCTGGCTCGCGGCTATCTCGGCCGCCCTGGCCTGACCGCGCAACGTTTCATCGCCGACCCGGACCCGGCAGAGCCGGGACAGCGGCTGTACCGCACGGGCGACCTGGTTCGGCAGCGCGCCGACGGCAACCTGGAGTTCCTCTCCCGGGCGGATTCGCAGATCAAGATTCGCGGGTTCCGGGTGGAGCCAGCGGAGATCGAGTCGACCCTCTGCCGGCATCCGCAGGTCGACGAGTCTGTCGTGGTCGTGCATGAACCCGCGGCCGGCGACCGGCGGCTGGTGGCGTACCTGGTCCCGCGCTCCGGGACCGCACCAGGCACGACCGAGCTGCGCAGGTTCCTGGAACGGGAACTTCCGCCGTACCTGGTGCCGTCTGCGTTCGTCCAGCTTGACGAGCTCCCGCTGACCACTAACGGCAAGGTTGACCGCGACCAGTTGCCGGCACCGCCCAGCGACCGGCCGGAGCTGGCCGAGGAGTACGTCGCACCGCAGTCGCCGGTGCAGCAGCGCCTGGCCGACATCGTGGCTTCCATCGTCGGGGTGGCCAAAGTCGGAATCCACGACAACTTCTTCGAAATCGGCGGTGACTCGATCCTGGCCATCCAGATCGTGGCCCGAGCGCAGGAGGAAGGCATCCGGCTCGCCCCGCTCGACCTGTTCAATCACCAATCGGTCGCCCTCCTGGCGGAGGTGGCTACCACCGCGCCGGCCATCGACGCCGAGCAAGGCCACGTGAGCGGCCCAGTGCCGCTAGCTCCGCTGCAGCGCTGGTTCTGCGCAGCGGGCATCGCGGAGCCGCACCACTGGAACATATCTGCCCTGCTGGAACTGCGCGGCGCGTATGAGCCGCAGCTGCTACGCGAGGCCGTGGGTCACGTGCTCACCCACCATGATGGCCTCCGTCAGCGATTCCAGCGGGACGGCGAGCAGACCCAAGTGCGGATCGCACCGCCTGGCGGCGAGACGCCTTTTGAGGTATTCGATCTGTCTGACCTTGACGAGACGGAACAGACACGCAGGCTGTCGGACTTGGCTGCGGGCATGCAAGCCAGCCTCGACCTGGCCGCCGGTCCGCTGATCCGCGTCGCGCTGTTCAAGCTCGGCGCGCCCCGACGGCACCGGCTTGCCGTCATCGCGCATCGCCTGGCGGTGGACATCGTATCGCTGCGCATCCTCTTCGAGGATCTGCAGACCGCATGTGCTCAGCTGGCCGTGGGCGAGCAGGTAAGGTTGCCGGCCAAGACCACCTCGTGGCAGTCATGGGTCCGCAGGCTCATCGCCTACGGCGCTACGCCGCCCGTGCAGTCGCAGCGAGAGTACTGGTCGAACCTGGTCACGGCGCCGGCCGGCAGGTTGCCGTTCGACACCTCGCAGGGGCCGGACGCCAATACCGCGGCGACCGCGAAGACCGTCGCCCGGTCGCTGGACCACCCGGAGACCGGCGAGCTGCTGGATGCCGTCCCGGCCGCGCTCGGCTGCGGCATCGAGGATCTGCTCGTGACCGCGCTGAGCAGAACCCTCAGTAGCTGGAGCGGCGCACATCGCCATCTCGTGGACCTGCAGGGCCACGCTCGTGAGCAAATATCCGACGATGTCAGCCTGGAGCGAACGATCGGCTGGCTCGGCACAATCCATCCGGTAGCCCTGGTGTGTGACCCTGACGACTCGCCCGAGGCGACCCTGAAAACCGTGAAAGAAGCGCTGGGCGCTGTCCCGTCCGGCGGGATCGGCTGGCAGTTGCTGCGCCAGGGCCCTGACCCGATACCGGCTGCACCGGCAGAGCTTGCATTCGACTACGCCGGGCAGCTCGACAAGCTGATGCCGGCCCTGGGCGGCTTCGCCGCGGCACCCGAGCCGATCGGGCCTGCTGAGAGCCCGCTCGGACGGCGGCCGCATGTGATCGAGATCCAGGCCTCGGTCACCGGCGGCAAGCTCACGGTCCAGTGGCGGTACAGCGACAGACTGCACAACCGGCAGACCGTGACCCGGCTGGCCGACCTCTATCTCGACGAGCTACGGGGGCTGATCGACCGGAGCCGACACCCCGCGGGCCCCGTGCACACCCCGTCCGACTTCCCGCTCGCCCGACTGGACCAGTCACAGCTCGACGGTCTGCTCAGCCGGATCGCGACTGGGCGGGAGTCGCGGTGAACGTCAGTGACATCGAAGACATTTATGAACTGTCACCGCTTCAGCAGGGCATGCTGCTGCACAGCCTGTACGGCGGCGACGCCGACACCTACCTGGCGCAGCGCGGCTTCGACATCGACGGCCCGGTGGACGGCGATGCCCTGTTGCAGGCCTGGCAGCAGGCCGTCTCCGTACACACCGCGCTGCGGACATCCTTCCACTGGGAGGGCTTGGACGAGCCACTCCAGGTGGTCCACCGCGACGTTTCGGTGGCCATGCGCCGGCACGACTGGTCTGACGTCGAGGACCAGCAGCAACGAGCAAGATTCGGCCGGCTGCTGGCCGAAGACAGGGCGGCCGGTTTCGACCCGGCGCTTCCGCCTTTGCAGCGGCTGCACCTGATCCGGCTCGGGGACGATCGGCACAGCTTCGTTTGGACCCATCACATGCTGCTGGTGGACGGCTGGTCGGTGCCGATCCTGATCAACGATGTCATGCGGCGCTACCGCAGCCTGACCGTCGGCGGGCCGCCCCCGGCCCCCGCCGCTCCCTACCGCGACTACATCGCCTGGCTGCAGCGCCAGGATCTGAATACGGCGAAGGAGTTCTGGGCGAGTACCCTGGCGGGCCGGGCCGGCGCCAGCCACCTGGGTCCGTTGCTGCGGGCCGACCCCGAACGCCACGCCGGGCCAGTTGACGAGGCAGTGGTGAGCTTTCCCGAAACCATTGCCACCGGCCTGCGTGCTGTGGCGGCCCGCCACCACGTCACCCTCAACACCGTCCTGCAGGCGGCGTGGGCACTGGTGCTTCAGCGCTACAGCGGTGAAGCCGAGGTGACGTTCGGATGCACCAGCTCCGGCCGCCCGGCCGAGCTGCCCGGGGTGGACGGCATGGTGGGTCTGTTCATCAACACCCTGCCGGTCCGGGTGGCGGTGCCCGACGACAGTGACCTCGGGCCATGGCTGCGCGATATCCAGGCCAGGTACACCGCGGCCCGCCGTTACGAGTACAGCCCGCTCGCCCAGATCAAGAAGTGGGCCGGCGCACCTGGACCGCAACCGCTGTTTCACAGCGTCATCCTCTTGGACAACTATCCGTTGTCGGTCGGGCTTGGCGAGCTGACCCAGCGGTTGTCGGTGCGCCAGGTGACTGCGTTCGAGAAGACCAGTGAGCCGCTGACGCTGATGGTCACGCCCGAGCCCGCGTCCACCCTGCGGCTGATATATCACCGTGAGCGGTTCGCGCCCGGATCGGTCGACGAAATCATGGAGTACTTCCGCGCTACCCTCGCCGCGCTCACCGGGGCGCAGCGCATTGCTTGCGCCGCCGCCGCCGCGCAGCAGCCCGACGGCGGCGGCCGGGGCGATACCGTGAGCTACGCGGACGCTGGCCAGACCCTGCCCGGGCTGATCGAGCGGCAGGCCAAGGCGACCCCCGACGCGGTGGCCGTGTGCGCGGAGGAGGGCGCCCTCACCTACGGGGAGCTGCTGAGCCGCTCCTGGCGGGCGGCCGCCGCGCTGGGCGCGGCTGGCGCCGGGCCGGGCCGGGTTGTCGGAATCTGCGCCGAGCGGTCGCTGGACATGGTGACCGGCCTCCTCGGCGCGCTGCTGGCGGGGGCTGCTTACCTGCCGCTGGACCCGTCGCTGCCGGCCTCGCGGCTGGCCTTCATGGTGCGCGACGCCGGTGCCGGCGTGGTGCTCGCGCAGCGTGATGTCGCGGGGATCGCCCTGCAGGCCGGCGCACAGCACGTGCTGACGCTGGAGGATCTTGCCGCCGTCCCCGCCGAGCGCACTCGCGCGGCGCTGAGCGGGGCCGACGCCGCGTATGTCATCTACACCTCGGGGTCAACCGGCCGCCCCAAGGGAGTGGTTATCACGCACCAGGCAATCGTGAACCGGCTGCTGTGGATGCAGGAAACATTCCAGCTCATCCCGGCCGACCGGGTGATGCAGAAGACGCCGCTCGGCTTTGACGTCTCGGTGTGGGAGCTCTTCTGGCCGCTGGTGACCGGCGCGACCGTTGTTGTGGCCCGTCCGGGAGGGCACCAGGACAGCGCGTACATGGCCCGGACGATCGTGCGGCACGGAGTCACTACCGCCCACTTCGTGCCGTCGATGCTTCAGTTGTTCCTCGACGAGCCGACCGCTTCCAGCGTCCCTGCGCTGCACCGCGTGATGTGCAGCGGTGAGCAGCTCCCGCACGCGCTGGCCCAGCGCTTCCGCGCATCGCTGCCCGAGGTGGAGCTGCACAACCTGTACGGCCCGACCGAGGCCGCGGTCGACATCACGTGGTGGGACTGCTCCCGCTCGGGGCCGCCCGGGGTGATCCCCATCGGCCACGCGATTGCCAACTCGCAAGCGCACGTCCTGGACCGCCGACTGATGGAGGCACCCGCCGGCGTACCCGGCGAGCTGTTCCTCGGCGGGGTACAGCTGGCGCGCGGCTACATCAACCGGCCCGGGCTGACCGCGGCAAGGTTCGTCGCACACCCGCTGGCCGGCCACGGCGGCCGGCTGTACCGGACGGGCGACAAGGTGCGCCGGCTGCCCGACGGCTCCCTGGAGTTCCTCGGCCGGCTTGACCAGCAGGTGAAAATCCACGGGTACCGGATCGAGCTTGGCGAGATAGAGCAGGTACTCCTGCGCCATCCTTCGGTCCGGGAGGCCGTCGTGGCGGGCCGGGAAACGCCGGATGGCCAGCAGCTGGCGGCGTACGTCGTCGCAGAGCAGGGCCAAGATCCCCGGACGTTGCGCGATTACCTGCGGCTTGAGCTGCCCCGCTACATGCTGCCCGCCACGATCACGATCCTGCCGGCGCTGCCGCTGACCCACAACGGAAAGCTGGATCGGGCCGCGCTGCCCGAACCGTCGCCGGCGCCCCGGGCAGACCAGCAGCAGACCGCGCCCGGCACGCCGCGGGAGGAGACTGTGGCCGCGGTCTACCGCGATGTCCTCCGCCTGGCGGAGGTAGATGTCACAGCGAGCTTCTTCGATCTGGGCGGCGACTCGTTCGCCGCCGTCCGAGCCGTACGCCGCCTTGAGGGCGCCACCGTCGGGCTGCTGGCCGCCCATCCGAGCGTGCGGGAACTCGCTGCCGCACTTCACCCGTCGGCAGGTACCGGGGGGATCCTTCTCCGGCTGACCAAGCCCGGCCCCGTGTCGCACACGCTGGTGTGCGTGCCATTCGGCGGCGGCAGCGCGATCAGCTATCAGCCGCTGGCGCGCGCCCTTTCGCCGGGGGTAGCGCTGCTCGCCGTCTCACTGCCCGGCCATGAGCTTGGTGGTGCCCCGGAGCTGTTCCCCCTGGGCGAAGTGGCACGGGAATGCGCGGAGGCGGTGCTCAGCGTCGCCGACGGGCCGATCTCGGTCTACGGCCATTGTGTGGGCGTCGCCTTGGCTATCGAGCTGGTGCGGCGGCTGGAGGCGGCTGATCGCCGCGTTGACAGGCTGTTCCTCGCGGGGTCGTATCCGTTCTACGAGCGCGGGCCCGTCGGCCGGGCGCTGCGGCGTCGGCGCGAGGGCCCTGCTGCTGACCGGGCCGAGATGCGCTATCTGAAGTCGCTCGGCGGATTCGGTGGACTGGTTGACGACGAGGAACTGGCGTTCGTGATGCGCGCCTTCCGTCATGACGCTGCCACTGCGCGTCGCTACTTCTCCGAGCACTGGTCACGCGGCGGCGGCACCCCGCCCCTGGCGGCACCGGTCACCTTCATCGCCGGGACGGACGACTCCGAGACACCGCGCTACGAGCGCCAGTACCGGGTGTGGGAGCGGTTCGGCGCGGCCGTTGATCTGGCGACGGTGCCCGGCGGCGGGCACTACTTCCTGCAGCACCAACCGGAGGTCCTGACCAAGATCATCGAAAGCTCGCTGACCTGAAACGGCGCGATAGGCACACCGTTACCGCTAGAACGAGGAGCAAGCGTGCACCAAATGAAGCTGTCGGACGTGGAGGTCGCGGCCATCCTCCCGTTGGTGGACGGAATCTGCGCCGAGCATCACACTATCGAGGACGAGCGGCTGATCGACATGGCCCCGCTGTACTCGCACGAATTGCCCCGACGGTTGAGGCTGTTTCTGGAGCAGTACCGGATGGAGGAGCCGTCGGCGGCGTGCGTCATCTCTAACTTCCCCGTGGATGACGACTCCATCGGCGCTACGCCCGATCACTGGAACCAGGTGGGCGGTGATTCACCCTCGCTGCGCCAGGAGGTCTTTTTCCTGCTCTGTGGGGTGCTGGTGGGCGACGTCTTCGCCTGGGCCACCCAGCAAGATGGGCGGGTCATGCACGACGTGCTACCGATCAAGGCTCATCGGGATGAACAACTCGGCACCGGCAGCGAGATGCTGCTGTGGTGGCACACCGAGGACGCGTTCAGTCCCTTTAAGGGCGACTATGTCGCACTGATGTGCCTGCGGAACCCGGATAAAGTGCTCACCACCATATGTGACGCGGATTCGATCGAATGGTCCAGCGTCGATGTCGACCTGCTGTTCGAGCCAGAGTATCCGATCCGCCCAGATGACTCCCATCTGCCCAAGATCGGGGTCGGCGATCGCCAGACCAGCGATCCGCTGACCCAACGTCTGCTGGAGGCGTCCGGCCGGCGGATCATTGACCAGTACGAGAATCCGCGCAAGAAGCCTGTGCTGTCTGGCGACCGGAATCGGCCGTACATGTCGCTCGATCCGTACTACATGCTGCCCGACCAGATGGCGCCAGCACCGAGGGCGGCGTTCGACGCATTCACCAAGGCCGTCGATGCAGCACTGACCGGGGTTATCCTGCAGCCGGGCGACATCGTTTTCATAGATAACTGGCGGGCGGTGCACGGCCGTAAACCGTTCACCGCCCGCTATGACGGAACCGACCGGTGGCTCAAGCGGTTGAACATCTCCAGAAACCTGCGCATCTCCAGAGGAGCACGGCGTTCCAGCACTGACCGGGTGATTTTCTGACCCAGATTCGCGCGGCGCAGCCTCGCTAGCCAGAGAGAGCCGCCATGGCAGCAGCCAGGCGCCGGGCGGCCTGCGCCAACTGCGGCGGCGTGAGGAATGAGAAGCACACCCGGATGTGCTTCTCGCCACCCCGGGCATCCGCGTAGAACTGTGTCCCCTCCACGAACGACACCCCGCGCCGCTCTGCGGCGGGAAGCAATGCGCTGGCAGTAATCCCTTCCGGTAGCGGCAGCCACAGGAACCACCCCCCCGCTGGCGATGGGACATGGAGTCCGGGCGACGAGGTACGCAACGCGTCCACCAGCGTGTCGCGCCGTAGCTTGTACTGGTGACGCATCTGCTCGACGTGCTGGCGATAGGCGCCTGAAGCGCCGAACGTTGCCATGGTGAGCGCTGTAGCGTGGTTGACCCCGCCGCCACTGTCGACATAGCCAAGGCTGGTGAGCCTGCGCACGATGCCACATTCAGCGTTGATCCAACCCAGACGGAGACCAGGCGCTACGGCCTTGGAGAAGGAACCGATACGAGCGACCCCTTCGCCTCCGGCCAGCCGCCACAAAGATACTGGCGCGGCTCCCTGGTAGGTGAGCTCACGATAGGTGTCGTCTTCGACGATTGTGAGCCCCGTTCGGTGAGCCAGCCGCACGAGGTCGCGTCTGCGATGGTCGGGCAGGCTGCGCCCGGTTGGATTACCGAATGTGGGGACCATGTAAAGCATGGGCACGCGCCGCCCCTGGCTCAGCAAAGAAGCCAGCAATCCGTCGAGCGCCGCTGGATCGATACCTTCATCGTCTGTCGGCGCTCTGACAATCTGGACCCCTCGATCGAGCAGAATACGAAAGGCAAAATGGTAGGTTGGTGAATCGACAAGCACGATGTCATCTGGGTTGGCGAGGACCATGCTCAGCAATGCCAAGGCGTGCGACGCACCGGCAGTGATGAAGAACTGGGACGCTTCGCTGGCGCCCTGCTCCACGTGAGAAAGATGCTCGGCCAGCCACTCGATCAGGGGACCTGGACCGGCTGCGTACCCATAGGTCAATGCCTGCCAGCCGAAGGACGCCGATGTCGTCTGGGTTGCGGCCAGCCACTGCTCGACCGGTAGCAGTGATGGGTGTGGATGACCCCAGCTGAGATCTAGAATTCCCGGCCGGTCCTCGAATTGAAGAATTGGCAGCTCTGGTCTCACTGAACCATTATATGGCCGCTCGCCAGTTTTCTCAGCCCTGACGATTCACCCGCAGAGGCCGGCAGCCTTCCGGGCGGCCGAGACGTCGTAATGATCTTGGTTCTAGGAGTGCGGGTAAGACCGTGGCCCGACTGGCGGGCCCGGGTGCGGCGGGCGGGCGCCCATGTAGTTGTGTCGTAGCACAGCACGGGTCAGCCGCCGGCGCCGGAGGGGAGGCGGCCGGAGGGGAGGCGGCCGGAGGGGAGGCAGCCAGCAGATCTCGTCGGGCCGTCCGCCGATGTCCGTCAGCAGCTCGGGCCAGGCTTGCCGTGACCTGCCCTGCCTCCGCCGCAGGGCGCGAGGATCGTGATGCGTACCACGAATATAGGACAGGTGCCTTCCCTACCTTACATGTGAGGATGTGATCGTAGTTGCCGATCGAAGATTTTCCCCACCACGCTCTACGGGGGCAGAGGCTTCATGATCCGCGTCGAGGTACTGGACAGCTCACCTGTTTACCTGTGCGGGCTCGCGCGGGTGCTGCCACGCGATGGCATCGAGATTGTCGGCATGCGGAGCGTCCCTTACGAGGAGCTGGTGTTCGCAGCCGACGTCTACCTGGTGGACACGTGCGCCCTGCCGCTACTTGGCGTGGAAGCCCGGTGTTATGTGTCTAAGGCGGTGGCGCTGTGTCAGGTTCTGATCCTCACGCCAACACGAGACTTTCCCGTTCAGATGTTTCTGGAGCTGGGTGCCGCTGGATCAGTCAGCAAACAGGAGGATGCGAACACCCTGGCTCGCGCGATTCGTGTCGCCGCTCATCCCATGGACGGTTGCGCTTATCCCGGTAGTGAACAGGTTCCGAAGGCAGAGACTAGCCTCTCCGAGCGAGAAGAGCAGGTTTTAAACTATATCGCTTGTGGCTATACTCACGGCCAGGTCGCACGACGCCTCGGCATCAGCCCGCACACAGTTGACACGTACGTGAAACGGATCCGGGCGAAACTCGCCGTTGGCAACAAGGCAGAGCTGACCCGCGCCGCAGTGCTCGGCAAGTACCTGCAGTGGCCCATCTCCGACAGCGGGGTCTAGCAGTGCCGAAGCCATTACTGATCAGCGAATCGGCGGCACGTCGGCTGGCTATCACACAGCAGCATCTTGACGGTCCACGCCTCGCCCCTTCTATGGATAACCTGCGGACGGTGCTGCGGTCGCTACGCTGCTTGCAGTTTGACCCCGTCAACGTGGTCGCGCAGAGTCATCTGCTTGTTCTCCGGAACCGTCTCGGCCCGCATCATGGCATCTACCTCGACCAGCTGCTGTGGCAGGAACGCTGGCTGTTCGAGTATTGGGCTCAAGGGGCGTCGATTGTGCTGACGCAGGACTATCCGATACACAAGGCGGTGATGGACAGATTTCCGCCGGCCAACGTCCCCGGACAGCGCATCGCGGCGTGGATGAGCGCCAACCCGCGGTTGCGCCAGCATGTCCTGCGCCGACTCCAGGAAGCCGGGCCTCTGCCGACCAGCGGTTTCGACGACTGCTCGGTTGTCCCATGGCAGGGGAGCGGCTGGACCACGGGACGTAACGTCGAGCGGATGCTGGAGTTCCTGTGGTTCGGGGGCGAGGTGATGATCGCAGGGCGCCAGGAAGGGCGCCGTCTGTGGGACCTCACCGAGCGGTGCCTGCCAGCGGATGCGGACCGCGCCACTTGCGAGCTGCCGGAGTTGGTCGCCCGAGCGGCGGAGCACTCGTTGCGCGCTCTCGGCGTAGCGCGCGAGGCAGACCTGCATGAATATTTTATTCGAAACCGCTACCGTGGCCTGCGCAGCATACTGGCTGCCTTGGAGCGCGCGGGACGCGTCGTGTCCGTGCGGGTGGCTGGCGGCGAGTCCTGCAGCTCCGAGCGCTGGTACATGCACGTCGACGCGCTACCGCAGCTGGAGGTGATCCTCGCAGGCGACTGGCATCCTCGCACAGTGCTGCTGTCTCCCTTCGACAACCTGATCAGTAATCGCGATCGCACCGAGCGGCTCTGGCGATTCGCTTTCCGCAACGAGATGTACGTGCCGAAGCACAAACGCCAGTACGGCTACTACCTCCTCCCGATCCTGCATGGCGACCGCCTGGTCGGCCGAGTCTCGCCACGCTGCGACCGGAACCGGGGCGTCCTTGTGGTCGAGGGCCTGTATCTTGAGCCTGACGTACGGCCCACGCAGGCGCTCCGCAGGGCAGTCACCGCTGAGATCGCTGCGCTCGCCACGTTTGCCGGAGCGACCACGGGTGTCGAGTACGGCGATACCGTGCCGGAGCCATGGCGCGGTCAGCGGAATCCGGAGTGAGCGCACTGCCGGCGACGGTATCAGGGCAGCCGGAGGGCGCTCGTACTTCTCTCATCGTCAGCGGCCGTCGACGGCGACAAGCCTCAGCTCCGCGGTGTACCGGCTGCCGTCTGCATCGCGGAGCCAGAGTTGGTCGACGTCCGGCAGCATTTCGGCGAGTGTGAAATCCTCGTGTCCTAGCTTCGCGGTCCGGCGTACTGCATGAGCGAGGAGGTCGACCAAGGGAAGACTGCGGAAGTCGACCGCGATCGGCTTGCCCTCGCTCGGCATGCTGACGAAGACCCGCTCCGGAAGCCCGTGTGCCGTGCGCCACTGGCGTGCGGCGGCATATCGTTGGCGCTCATCCTTGATAAAGGCCCAGGCGGCCGCAGTGGATGGAAATGTCCACGACTCCCGGCCTATCACCATCTTGTCGATGGTGATACGTGGGTGGTAGCCCGCGGTATCTAGCGGCCGGAACGCGGTGGCTACCAGGGCGGTCAGCATGTCGCCGATCACCTCGACGAAGTTGTACTCTGGCCCGCTCGTGCCGCAGCGTGCGACCAGATCGTCGCCACGAAGCTCCACCAACAGGTCCACTGCGGGCAACACCCGCGCATTGGCCGGGGGAACCACCGATTCGGAGCCCAAACATAGGTAGGTGTAACGCGGAGACAACAGAGCCGACGGCGGACACAGCCGCGACGTCACGACCGGCGAGTCCCGCTTCGGGATGGCATAGACGCGGCGGTCCAGGTGGTCGGCTTCAGCCGCGGACAGGAGCCGGCCCGGGTCAGGGTGCTGTGCGCCGAACAGCCGGCTCTCCAGCGAGTTCGTCGCAAGGTGCAGCTTGCCGAGGATGAGCTGACAGTCACCGCGGGCCACGGCGGCTGGGCCCGAGGCAGCAATCAGGATATCCGGCGAGTGCAGTCTCGCGCCGCTCCATAGCGCTGGCCCTGTCGCGAACTCTCGTGCGATCTGCTCGGCGACGACGTCGGACGCCACGTGGTGACGTCGTACACCAGGCGGGATGGCGAGTATCCGGCGCCAGCGTTCCTGGAACTCCGCGACCACCTCAGCGACCGTCGTAGGCTCCCCTCCGTCGGAGGGCAGGAACAGTTCCGGCATGGCCATGACGACGACTCCCAGTAGGGGGACCCCTTTGGTCCCGTTCCCGGTCCGCGCCTGGCTAACGATGTGCCGGAACAATGCCCGGTACCTCGCCGCGACGGTGTTGACCAGCCAGGCCGCGCTGTCGAGCAGCAGGCTCAGCGGGGGGGCGAGCATATCCGTCAGGCGCGTCCCGACATGGACCTCCACGTCACGAACCGTGTCCTCGTACACCAGCGGGCGGCCGGTGTGGCCAGCGCTGGTGCGGCGCCTGTTCGAAACACCGGCTATCCGTTCGAAGACTTCCGCCAGGCTGCTTGTCGCCTGGTGCACCCGGTCCGCGTCGCCGGCCGCGGCGCTCACCGCGTTTCTCGCTGCGACCAGCTCGGCTACCGGCTCCAGCGCACGACCGCATACCGCTGTGTCTGCGATACACCTGATCCGGTCCTCGAGCTCTCGCTCCGGCCAAGAACTGATCGGGACGTGCAGATCGACCTGCACGGCACCAAGCTCACGCAGTCGCAGCAGGGCCGCCAGCGACTCGGGATCCGCCGGGTCACCAGTCAGGATTCGCACGGTACGGGTGCCATCGCACAGCTGGAGCATGCGCGTATCGCTCGCCGACAGCTTCATCGGTGCGCGGAACGGCAGCCGCAGCACCTGCCCCTCGAGCACGGCGGAGGGTGCGCGGCGTGGTGCGAGCCACGGCAGCACCTCCAAGCGCGCGGCGATTGTGGTGGCCAGAGTGTCGATGGCCCACCACTCGAAGTAGGTGGTACGCCGAGACAGTTGTCCCGGTCCCGGCGTCACATCAAGGCCGATGCTGTCCTGGCCGACCCGTGCCCAGCCGACCGGGCCAAAGAATCCCAGCGTCTGGTTGTTCCAGCAATACCGCTGCAGGTGTCGCGCGACGAGCAGTTCGTTCTGGCGCCTTCGGTGGTGCCCTGACTCCCCGGCGACGACCTTGTCCAGGCATTTCGCCAGCAGCGCTGGCTCCTGCCAGGTCACCGCCTCACGGAACCGCGGCTCCGCGGCGGTCTCGCGGATCGCGGTGGACAGCCGTTCCGCGGCCCGGGTGTACGCGGCCTCGTAGCGGTCACGCGCCGCCTCAGAGCCGTCGCCCAGCAAGTCAGCGGCGGCGGCCAGGCCGTCGTCGCAGATCGCCCTGATGCGCATGGCGGGGAACCCGGCGCTGGCGAGCGCGGCGTCCCGCCACAGCTCCCATCCACTGTTGCTCAGGGGCGTCCGGTGCGGCGTCTTGCCGGGCGTGGTCACCGTGCGCTTCCCGGCGCTGAGGCGTCCGTCCCGGCCAGAGGGGCAGCCGATAGGCCCAGCCCCGTGATCGTAGTGACGTCACTAGCCATTTTGGCATCTGGGGTACTCGTGAGCGGCCAAGGTGACCCTGTTCTTCCGGCGACCGTACAACCTAATGCCTGCACAGCAAATCACTAGGTTTACAATTGGAGCCAGAAACACTGGCCCGTGACTTAGGAAGTTAATCGCACAACAGTCACCCGCACGCGTCCCATTTTTCGGCCACAGCAGCTTGTCCCATAAAGCGGGGATAGGCCCGATCATATTCACATCCGCTACCCTGGAATACACACATGGCCTGCGATCGGCGGCCGGAACACAGCCTTCCTCCTTCTGGCCCTGGAGTTGTATCGATGCGTACAGACAGCCCGGCCTGGCAAGATGCCCACGAGGACGCGGCGGCCGCCCGCGTCTATGACCCGTTCTCCTACCAGGTGCATGAGGATCCGTACCCGGTGTACGCGTGGATGCGCCAGCACGCGCCGGTCTACCGCAATACCGAACGCGACTTCTGGGCGCTGTCCCGGCATGCCGATGTCCTGGCCGCGCTGCGCGACCCGGCCCGGTTCTCCAGCGGCAACGGCATATCCCTTGAGCCGACGCTGTGGGGGCCGCAGTCGTACAAGACGAGTTCCTTCCTGGCCATGGATCCGCCCGACCATACCGCGTATCGCGGCCTTGTGAGGGCCGCGTTCACGCCCCGCAAGGTCGCCGCGCTGGAACCTCGGATCCGCGAGCGGGCGCGGGCCAGGCTGGCGCCGCTCCTGGACCGGCCGCGTTTCGACTTCGCCGACGATTTCGCCGCTGAGCTGCCGAATGATGTCATGTGCGAGCTGATCGGGATACCCGCCGCTGACTGGGGCCAGATCCGCGCCGACAATGACCAGCTGAACCATCATCAGGACGGGTCAGACGACAGGACGGCTGCCGAGGTGGCCGCGGCCCTCCGCCTGGCCAGCTACTACGTCGGCCTGGTCGCGGACCTGCGCCGCCACCCGGGCGGCGACCTGACCTCGGCCCTGACGCAGGCGCGGGTAGACGGAGTCCGGCTCCACGACGCGCAGATCGTCGCGTTCTTGTTCCTGCTGATCAGCGCGGGCAACGATTCGGCAGGCAAGCTGCTCGGCAATGCCTGGTACCACGGCTGGCGCCACCCAGAAGCCCAGCTGGCGGGGCTGAACGGGCGGGCCGGGGACTGGACGGCCGAGACATTGCGCTTCGACTCGGCCAGCCAGATGATGGCCAGGACCCTCACCGAAGACACTGTGCTCCATGGCACCTGCATGCCGGCAGGCGCGCGGGTGGCGCTGCTGCCCGCCTCGGCCAACCGCGACGAGCGGGTGTTCCCGGACCCGGACCGCTACGACCTGGGCCGCGATACCAGCCAGATGATCGCCTTCGGCCACGGCCCGCACCACTGCCTCGGCGCCGCGCTGGCCCGGCTGGAAATCAGGGTCGCACTAGAGGAGATCGGCACCGTGGCGTCAGGCTACGAGATCGACATGGCCGGGGCCCGGCGGGTGCACTCTCCGCACCAGCGCGGGTTCGCGGCCCTGCCGTGCACCCTCACCCGCCGTCCGAGGCCGCGGACGCTGGCCGAGTAACGGCCACCGCCGCGATGACGCCAGTCTTTCCGCGGCGGCCCAGCAACCTGTTGGAGCTGCCTCTGCGCTGCTGGGAGCCGCTGCCGACTGGCGACTGAGCAGGTCCCCGGGGAGAATTGTGCCGTTGATGGTGTCAGAGTTCTTCGGACAGACCATGCTGTAGCGAGGACGCGGTGGCGTCGCTTCGCCGGCCGGCCGGCCTCGTGCGCAACGGCGCCATGTCCGGTATTTCGTCCTGCACGGCAGCGGACTGGCGCGCGGCCGCCTCTGCGGGCTCGTCATCGGAAATAGCGTCGGGAATCCTGTCCTCCAGGTACCGCAAGCTCGGCAGCAAGTAGCCGGCGGCCGCCGTCGCGGCGACGACGAGACCGAGGATCAGTACGAGCAAAGCTATTCCGCGGCCGGGCCCAGTGCCGATGACCCGCCCGACATTTCCCGCAAGGCTTCCGCCCTGCCGCAGCAAGGGCTCGAACACGTTGTCGGCCACAGGCCCGGCCAGCAGATAGGCAACCACCAACGCGGAGTTGGCGATCATGTTGTACACGGACAGCACCCGGCCTTGCAGATCGGCCTCGACCTTGACCTGAAAGATGCTGCGTGTGCTGGCGTTGATGATGGCCGAGCAGAAGAAGAACGCAAATGCGGCGACTGTGATCAGAACAATGCTCGGGCGGATTGCGCCGAGGCACAACGCGAGACCGAGCGGAAAAGAGAAACCTACCACGCCGTGTATGCGTCGGCGGGGGCCGCCCCATGCCGTCACGAGCCCGCTGCCGATCACCAATCCGATACCACCGATGGACAGTATCGTTCCCACCGCCTCAGTGGACGCAAACCCGAGCACTATAGGGATGATGAGCACATCGACGAAACCGACGCAGAGGTTGAGCACCGCATAGAAGAAAATCAAGCTCAGCAAGCTTCTCTGCGCCATCACGTAGCGCCAGCCGGTAAGCCACTCGGCTAGCATCGTGCCTCTTCCGGATGTCCCGGCGGGCGTCGCCATCGGCCGCGGAATCCGGATAAGGAGGAGGGCCGCGGAATTGACCACGTAGCTCGCGCCATCGAGCAGGATTACGCCTCTCAATGTAATTGCTACGAGCAGGAAGCCTGCCACGAGGGGCGCTAGTACCTGGCTCGCCTGGGCCAGCATTACCATTCCATTGGCCCGCCCGATATCTTTCTTTGCCACCAGCAGCGTGACACTGGACGCGAAAGCCGGCATCTGGAATGCGGCCGCGATGGAGGATATCGTCGTGGTTATATAGATTTGCCACGGCCGGAGCACCCCAGCGGAATAGAGACCGGCCAGGCTGGCCATGCATGCTATCCCTGCGGCATCACACAGCAGCAGGACGATCTTGCGACTGACCCGGTCACTGATCGTCCCGGCCGCCGGCGAGGCGATGATTCCGGGAAGAAATGCTAGCACGAATATCAATGCGTACTGGGTCGCCGACCCAGTCCTCAGGTAGACCCAGACGCCCAGCGCAAAGCTGGTGAGGCCGGATCCGAAGAGCGAAACCAGCTGGCCGAACCACAGGACCGAGAACTTCCGCATGTTAGTTGATCACCCAATCTTCACTTGCCAGCTGATTCGCGTCGGCCCATGCCAGGGTCCTGCCCGGTGACGGCGGTACTTGCCCGGCGACGGCGTTACTTGCCCCGCCAGGGCTCAGTGCGAGCTCAAGGATGCCCATGGACTGGCTGTCCGGCGCACATCGCAGCAGGACGCAGATCTGCGACAGCAGGACCCTCATCATCTCGGCGTCATACAGCTCGGCGTGGTAAGTGAGCTCAAGCTCACATACGCGGCCGGTATCACAGGCGGTGAGCATAAAGTCAAATTTGCTAGGCATTACTGGTGCGTCCTGCACTTCTATAACCAGGTCGGGAAGCTGCTCGCGGCGTTCGCCGACAGTGAGCATGTTGAGGACAACCTGGAAGAATGGCGTGCGGGCCGGATTCCGTGGTGGCGCAAGCCGCTCGTCGAGGTGCTCGAACGGCACGTCCTGGTGTGAGTAGGCGTCCACGGCAACGTTTCTGGCCCGGTCAAGCAGATCGGCGAAGGTGGGGTTGCCGCTCACGTCGACGCGCATGGCAACCATGTTCATGAACATCCCAATGAGGGGCTCCACCTCCCTGGCCGCACGGGTGCTGACGGGCACGCCGATCACGACGTCGTCCTGGCCGGACCACCGGCACAGCACCGTGGCCGTGGCGGCCAGGAGGGCCATGAACACCGTCGCGTTGCTCTTCCCGCAGAGCTCACGCAGTCCGGCGACCTCGCCCGCCGAGAGCGCTGACCGGATCCTGCCGCCAGCAAAGCTCCGGACTGCGGCGCGCCGCCGGATCGTGGGAAGGTTCAGGATCGTTGGGGCCTTTTCGAGTTGCTTTCGCCAGTAGGCAAGATGGGCGTCCAGAACCTCCCCGCGCAGCCACCTTTGCTGCCAGACCGCGTAGTCGCGGTACTGCACGGGAAGCGGCGGCAGCGCGGCCCGGAGGGCATCGCCGCCAGCGCGGTAAAGCTCAGCGAGCTCAGCACGGAAGAGATCCAGCGACCATGCATCGGCCACGCTGTGGTGCATGCCGATCAGCAGCAGGTTCTCGCGCTCGCTCAGCCGCAGCAGCTTGCACCGGAACAGCGGGCCATGGCCGAGATCGAACGGCGCCGAGGCTTCGCTGGCGGCCCGCATGCGCGCGGCGGCGCGCGGATCGCCCTCCCGGGACAGGTCATCGACGGCGAGGCGCCACTCCCGGCAGTCATCCACCACCGGGACCGGGCGCCCCCCGCCCGCGGGGAACCTGGTGCGCAGGGTCTCGTGCCGGCCCACTATGGCGCGGATGCTCCTTTCCAGGGCGGCGACGTCGAGGTCGCCGAGAAAGAGGCGCCGGCCATGGAGGTGGTACGCGGCAGATCCTCCGCTCAGCTGGTCGATCATCCATAGCCGCTGCTGCTCGAACGACAGCACTGCTTCATCCCCTGGCGTACGGGGGGTGATGGGCGGCCTGACCGGCGGTGCGGCACTGGCCAGGGTGCCATTGGCATGCAGTGCCTGGACCGGGCCATGCTCGCTGGGCCGAGGGCGGCTCGCCCACGAGCCCGCGGCCTCGTCCGGCACTAGCCGACCGGACGCGACGGAGCGCTCTGGGTTGGCGGCCAGGCTGGCCAGCAGTTCGCCAAAGGCGCCGAGCACGGTCTGCGCGGCACCGGCATCGAGTAGGGCTGGGTCGAAACGAAGCTGCAGCGCGAACGAGTCATCCAGCTCACGGACGTGAAACTCAAGCTCGTGGTGTGTCCGTTTTTTTGAAATGAGTTCCATGGTCGCGGGCATGCCGGCAAATGCGGAGATCACGAAACTCGCTGGATGATAGGAGATCATATGGCGGAAGAATGGCTCACGAGCGAGTTTACGCTCCAGGGCCAGCTCTTCCAGCGTTACATTCCGGTTGGCCAGGCAAGCGCGGTACGTCTCCCGCAGCTGTGTCAGGAACTCGCTAAACGACGGCTCACCGGCAAGGTCTGCCCGCAGGACGAACATGGTCGCGAACAACCCGACAACCCGCTTGAGCTCAGGCGTCATTCGGCCATGAAAGGCGCTTCCGACCGGTACCCGGGACTCACCCGAAAGCCGGCCGATCGTTACCGCGTACACGGCAGCGAACACGAGAAAAGGAGTGACGCGATGGCGGCGTGCCACATCGCGAATGAGCCGGGACACTTCCGCGGAAACCGATGCCTGGACCGCGGCTCCCTCGATATTGCTGCCAGCGGGACCTGCCCCGGCCGACCGTGGTATCACGACATGCGGGGCCTTGCAGTCGCTCAGGGCCGAGCGCCAGTAGGCCGTGACCGCGGAGTCCCGGCGCCATGCGTCGTCGCGGTCAAGCAAACATTGCGGGTACGGCGCCAGGCCGGCGGGGTGGACCTGGCCAGGAACTCCTGTCCGGTACTCCTGGCTCACCTCATCGAGCAGGAGGCGCAGCGTCCAGCCATCGCAGATCAGGTGGTGCGCAGCAACGACGATGAATGACTGGCCGCCGGGAAGCCGAGCGACACCGGTCCGCCACAGCGGGGGGTTGCTCAGATCGAACGGCAGGGAGCTGAGCTTCGCTGACCACCGCACGGATTCGGCGGCGGCTGACTCCGGTGGCAGGGCCGAGAAATCCGCCTCCGCCACCGCATAGCGGATGGCGCTGTGTACCCGCTGACGGGGCTGTCCGGCGACGATCTCACAGGCAATCCGCAGCGCAGGATGGCGCTGCACGACGCTGGCGAGGACATCACGCAGCCGCCCGGTGTCAACCTCACCTTCGACGCGCAGCAGGCACCCTTCAACCTGCTGCGCGCGGTTGCTCCCGCCATGGTCGATGAACCACAGCGGCAGTTGCGACGCGGACAGCGGGAAGGTGCCCCCGCCAGCCCTGGAGGCGGCGGCGGTTGTGCCCTCGGCAGGCCTGGTCACCGGGCCGACCTTCCTGTGTAGCTGGCGCAGGCAGTACCATTCGGAACCTGCATGACAGGAAACGTACGGGTCAGACTGCCGCGTTGTCGTGTCGCTCGAACTGGGGACTACTGGCCGCAGGGATGGTTAAAGTCCGGTGGCAGTGGTCCGGTTGCCCGCACGCGCGGTACCTGTCGCCGCTAAAAGGGACAGGAAAAATAGCCGACGGGTCGCCTACATTCTTTTGCAATGGGCAACCCGCTCTCTGGAGCTATCCACGTCACGGTGTCGCAACATGCCGCGAGACCATCGGCGCCTGACCCGCGAGGTGCGTTATGGATTACCCGTTGCAGAGCCCGGAACATGTGGCCACGACAGGCGCGGCGCAAGCTTATGGACCGGCGCCGCACCTGGCGGTCGAGCGACACGCGCTGCGCCTGCCGAGCCACACTGCGGTGACCGACGCGACCGCCCGATGGAGTTACTGGCAGCTCAGCTGTGCGGCCGACCAGGTGGCGAAGCTGCTGGCCGAGCGCGGCCTGGAAACGGCGGGCCGAGTCGGCGTGGTGAAGCGGCGAGCGGCCGGCTTCGTGGCGGCGATTCTCGGGTGCCTGAAGGCCGGGATTCCGTTCTGCGTCATCGAGGCCGGAGCGCCGGACTCGGCGCGGCAACTCGGTATCTCCACAGTGCTCGATCCGGCGCCGTCGGAGCCCGCCGACGCCGGGCTGGTGATCGACCTGAGCGTCCTGCTGCTCGACACGACGAGTGGGCCGCACGTCCCGCCACAGAGCGGCCCCGAGCTGCCCGGGCAGTACACCCACTGGGCGGCCGAGCGGTTCGATCTGACCGGCAACGACCGGTTCGGCGTTCTGCCCGGTTCTTCGGGCCAGCTGGTCTGCGCCCTGTGCACCGCGCTGTCCGTCGGCGCGACACTGTCCATTTCCCCCGATGCCACCGCAGACAACGCTGGCGCACTGGCTCAGTGGCTGCGGGACAACGCGGTCAGCGTGGTGTATCTGAGCCCGCCGTTGCTGCGCGCCATGACCGCACAGGACCCGGTACCGCAGCTATCGCTGCGCTATGCCTTCATCGACAGTGCCGGCGAGCTGACGTACCAGGATGTCACCGCGTTGCGCCGGGTCTCAGCGTCATGCCGGTGTGTCAGCCTCTATCGTGTGACGCCCGCCGGCCAGCCGCTGGCGGCCTTTGCGGTACCCGATACGTGGTCCCGGGAGACTGCGCCATTGCGAGTCCCCCTGGGCACGGAGGTGGACGGCATCCAGCTTGACCTGCTCAACTCGGCGGGGCGGCTTGGAGCGACGGGCGAAGTCGGGGAGATCTGCGTGGCGGGGCAACGCACCGGCGACCTCGGGCGCCGTCTGCATGACGGGACCCTGGAGATCGCTGGCCGGATGGGGGCGGGCGCTACGACCGCGGGATACCCTGCCGATCCAGCCGAGACGGTCGTTACCCTGCGAGACCTGCCCGAAGTGCGTGACGCGATCGTGACCGAGTATCTCGACAGCGACGGCCGCGCGGCACTGGCAGCGTACATCGGCAGCCAGGACCCGGCGCTGAGCATCACCGGGCTCCGCCAGCACCTCCTAGCCCAGCTTCCCGAGTACCTGGTGCCGGAGCAACTGGTGCTGCTGGACCGGCTTCCGCTGACCCCGGACGGCGACTACGACCTGGCTGCCCTCCCGGTTCCCAGCTGTGATCCGGGGCCGGCCCAGGCGTACGTGGCGCCGCGCACGCCAATGGAACGGCGACTGGCTGAGATCTTCGAGGAGCTACTCGGCCTGGACCGGGTGGGAGTCCACGACACCTTCTTCGAGCTGAACGGGTTTTCGCTGCTCGCCACCCAGCTCGCCTCACGGATCTACGAGACCTTCACGGTCGAACTGACCCTGCGGGACGTGTTCCAGTCGCCGACTGTCGAAGGCCTGGCGCAGCTCATCGTCCAGGCGCAGGCCGAACTGGCCGGCGCCGAGGGCCTGCGCGTGCTCCTGACCGAGATCGAGTAAGACCCGGCCGGCAGATCGAAGTCCGGCATCTCACGTCATGCGGATCTACGATTGCGACCGCGTCATGTCGCTGCCCCGTATGCAGCCACTGGCCGCGCGGAACGCTTCAGCGCATCACGGTCGATCTTGCCGGTCGCCGTCAGTGGCAACTCTGGAACTATTGCCCACAGCGCCGGGACCATGAACCCGGGCAGCCGGGCAGCGAGGAAGTTGACCAGTTCGGGCACCGTCGGGCCGCCCCCGGCAGGAACGCAGGCTGCGACCAGTTGCCTGGCGCTGCCGCCTCCGGACACGGTGACGAAGGCGTCGGCCACCTGCGGATGGCCCACCAGGACGCTGCGCAGCTCGCCCAGCTCGACCCGGCAGCCCCGGATCTTCACCTGGTCGTCGCGGCGCCCGAGGAACTGCAGCCGGCCCCTGGTATCCAGCCGGACTATGTCTCCCGTCCGGTACAGCCGGGACGGGACGTGCGGCGACAAGTCGCCGAAGGAACGGGCCGTCTGCTCCTGATCGCCGAAGTACCCTGCCGCGACGCCGTCCCCGGCGACGTACAGGTCTCCGACGGCACCGGGCGGCACCAGCCGCCCGCGAGCGTCGAGCACGTGCACCTGGGTGTTGGCCACCGGCGTGCCGATCGGCAGCGGGTCTTCCACCGCGGCCGGGTCCGCGACCCGGTGAAAGGTGGTGAACGTCGTGTTCTCGGTCGGGCCGTACCCGTTGATGACGGCCATGCCCCGGTGACGTTCCAGTACACGCCGGACGTGCTCGGCGGATACCACGTCGCCGCCGGTCAGAAGGTGCCGGATGCTCCCGAGGTAGTCGAGCGCGAAATCACAGACGACGCTGAACAGCCCGGAGGTGAACCAGGCAACGGTGATCTGCGCGTCGCGGACGAAGCGGCCCAGTTCCGCGGCTGATGGCACGCCGGCCGGGTGAATCTCCAGCGACGCGCCGTTCAGCAGGGCACCCCAGATCTCGAAGGTGGAGACGTCGAACGAGAGCGAGCAGAAGCGCATCATCCGGTCTCCTGGCTCTACCGGGGCGTAATCGGGAAGTCCTGCCAGCAGCCTGAGGACGCCCTGGTGGGGAACACATACTCCCTTCGGGATTCCCGTAGAGCCCGAGGTAAAAGCCACGTAAGCCAGCCTCGCCGGATCGGGGCGCAAGGCCGGGAGCCCCGCCGAGGGCAGGTCCGGCCAGGACCGCACCCAGGGCACTGCGTGCTGAGCCGCGATACCGTCGCCGATCACGGCCGCGGGCCGCAGAATGGACGCGATCTGGCCGGCGCGCCTGGCCGGGATTCCGGGCTCCACGCCCACATACGCCGCCCCCGACCACAGCGCGCCGAGCACGGCCACCACCTCCGCGATGGAGCGCCCGGTGGTCACGAGCACCGTGCTTCCCGGCATCACGCCGACGTCGGCGAGCAGCCGTGCCTGGGCCGAGGCGGCGTGTTCCAGCTCGGCGTAGGTGAGCGCCCGGCCGGCTCCGTCACGTACCGCGATGGCGTGCGGGCTGCGCCGTGCCTGGGCCCGGAACTCTTCGTCGACAGATGTCATTGAGTAGGGCCGGGCGGTCTCGTTCACGCCGTCGAGCAGGGCCCGCCGCCTGGGTGCCAGGCAGCTGACGCTCTCCAGCGGAGTCGATGGCGGCGCCGTCAGGCCCTCGGCGGCGGCGGCAAGGTCCGCGCAGAACCCGGCGGCCTCCGGCGCCAGCCAGACCGAGGTCGCGTACTCCAGGTCTCCGGCGATGGAAGGGCTGTCCTGCCGGATGAACAGCTGCAGGTCGAATTGCGCTCCGCCGCCGTGTCCCTCCTCGACCCGCACCTCCAGGTGCGTGGTGCTCAGCTGCTGCGGGATAAGCCCGGCGTGCATCCCGAGGGCCACCTGGACGAGCGGATGCCGCTCGACTGTGCCGTTGAGGCCGGCATTGGCCACTACCTCGGCGAACGGCACCATGGCGTGGTCAAGGCTGCGGGCGAGCGACTCCTGTGCCGCGGCGAGGAAAGCGCCGGCCGTCTGGTCCTCGTCGACGTCGATGCGGATCGGGACCAGGTTGGCCGTCGTGGCCACCAGCGCGGCGAGCCGGGGCGTCGGCCGCCCCGCGACCGGCATCCCGATCAGCAGGGTCCGCGCTCCGGTACACCGGCTCAGGGTGAGGGCGAACGCCGCGAGCAGGAACGCTGCGGGCGTGATGCCGAGCTGCCCGGCCCGGTTCCGCATGGCCGCGCTCACGGCAGGACCGAGATCGAACGGGCAGCGCGCCCCGTGCGGCTCCTGGAACGCGGGCCTGGCACGGTCCGCGGGAAGATCCAGGACGGTGGGAGCGCCCTGAAGGTGATGCCGCCAGAAGACGGCCTGCCGGTCCAGTTCACCGGAGTGACGCAGCCGTTCCAGCCACTCAAGCTGCTCTTCGAACCGCGCCGCGGGACCCCAGCCAGGGTCTCGGCCGCGGTCGAGGGCGTCGTACCTGGCGAAGATTTCGCGGAGGACAAGGCCGATCGCCCACCCGTCGAGCAGGA
>Ga0209871_1000039_pt1 | contig 37493 bp, 33 predicted proteins | sample OrgsoiDNA2013045_FD_185795 | JGI IMG/M metagenome (GOLD analysis project Ga0209871, IMG submission 185795) | Permafrost soil microbial communities from the Arctic, to analyse light accelerated degradation of dissolved organic matter (DOM) -... | ecosystem: Environmental > Terrestrial > Soil >... | reverse complement strand
CAAGTCCGCTCACGGCAAGTCCGCTCACGGCAAGTCCGCTCACGGCAAGTCCGCTCACGGCAAGTCCGCTCACGGCAAGTCCGCTCACGGCAAGTCCGCGACGCGGATCGCCTGGAGCTGGCGCGAGCCCTCGATGGTCACCAGCAGGGTCTTGCCGCCTGGCTCCACCGCGAACTGGCGCGGCACCATGCCGGACGGGATCAGGCCGAGCAGGGCCGGCTTGCCCTTCAGCGCGTCCGATGTGTTCACCACCGCGACGCTGGGCGATGCGTCCGGCAGACTATTCAGGTCAGAATCGGCGACCACAATCCGCTGACCCCCGCTGACGAAAGACAGCCCGATCGGGTTCGGTCCCACGGTGACCTTCGCGATCAGGGAATGCGCGGGACTGCTGCGCAGCTTAGCGGCCGAGAACGCGAGCAGGGCGTCGCTCTGGCGGGCCGTCACCCAGACGACGCTGCCGTCCGGCGAGATGATCACCCTGGCTGGCTGGCACCCGGCGGTCGCGGTGGATTTCACCGCGGTGGCTGGATGGGCCTCGGCACCGCGCAGGCTGAGGACGCTGAGTGTCCCCTCGCCAGGGTCGTCGCCATTGCCAGGCTGCATGTTCGTCACATACAGCCACTTGCCGTCCGGCGAGTTCGCGATGCCCACCGGCTGCGTCTTGAACGGGACATAGCCCGCGAAGTCGGATGGCACGAATCCGTGCGCTATCGCATTCCGCAGCCTGAACACCGCCAGGTTGTCGGTCGACTGCAGCGTGACGAAGGCGAAGCGGCCGTCGGCTGAGGTCGTGACGCCGACCGCGCCGCTTCCGTGCGGGCTCGTCATCGTGGCGACGACCGGGTTGGGGGCACCCTGCTCCGCCTCCGCGATGCTGATCACGACGGCCCCGCTGTTGGCCGTGACGAGCAGGTACCGGCCATCTGCGGTAATGGCTTCGCCCTTCTTCGCGCCGGGCGCCGCAATGGTGCGGAACAACCTCGGCGCGAGTGCGCTGCCATTGCTGAGCATTTCCACCGAGTTACCGAGCGAGACGAAGGAGTAGCGGCCGTCGCGGGTAACGGCAACGCCGAACGGCGATCCGGTGAGCGAGACCGACGCGCTGCCGACCTTGGACAGCGAGGTTGCCTTGGCGACCGCGGTCGTGCAATCGGGAATCGAGACCACCGGATGGCTGACGTTGCCGCCCCCGCCGCCGCCCCCGCCGCCGCCGTTCCCGTTCCCGCCTCCGCTCTTGTGTCCCAGCGCGAAGAAAGCCCCGCCGCCGATGACCAGCACGACGGCGCAGGCCGCGGCCAGGGCGGCGGGCGAGCGCCACCGTGGCCGCCCGGCGGGCCGCGGGCCGTCGGGTCCGGTTGCTGCCCAGCCCGCTGGCCAGCCTGACGGGCTGCCCGGCGGCTCTGTCAGTCCTGGCCTGGTGGCTCGCGGGACTCGGAACCCGCCTGCCTCGGTCGGCGGGCCGGCGGGCGGGCGGGCGGCGGGCGGCCCGGCGGGCGGGCCGGCGGGCGGCAACTGCGGCCGCGGCAACTGCTGCTCCTCAGCCGGCCGGGCCTGCTCCTCAGCCGGCCGGGCCTGCTCCCCGCCTGCCCCGGTTCCGGCCCCGCGTGGCCCTGCCCCGCCCCGGCCTGTCCCGTCGCCGCCTGCCGCGGTCCCGCCGACCCCGCTCCCGGCGACGGGCATCGCGACCTCGGTCGCCGGCCGGCCAGGGGCCGGGCTGCTCGTCGGGCCCGAGTCAACCGGCCTGAGCCCGAAGACCTCGCGCAGGGCGACGGTGAAGTCACGGCAGGTCTGGTACCGGTCGGCCGGGGACTTGGCCATCGCCCTGGCCATGACCGGGTCGATCGCCGCGGGCAGGTCCGATCGGCGGCCCGCCAGCGACGGCGGCGGCTCGGACAGCTGCGCGTAGATGACCGCGAGGCCCTCGTCCCGCCTGAACGGCGGGGCCCCGCTGAGCAACTCGAAGGCGGCGCAGGCCAGCGCGTACAAGTCAGTGCGGCCGTCGACCGGGCGGCCCTCGATCTGCTCCGGCGCGACATAGTCGAGAGTGCCGAGGAACTGCCCGGTCGAGGTGAGCCCGCTCGGTGCCAGTGCCTGCTTGCTCAGCCCGAAGTCGGACAGGTAGACGTGGTCGGGCCGGTCCGCGCCCGCGCTCGCGTCGAGCAGCATGTTGGCCGGCTTGACGTCGCGGTGGACCAGTCCGTGCCCGTGGGCCGCGTCCAGCGCGGAGGCCACCTGCGAGATGATCTCGGTAGCCCGCGCCGGCGGCAGCGGGCCAGTCCGGTCCAGCAGCGTGCGGACGTCGCCGCCCCGCACGTAGCGCATTGCGATGAACAGGACGCCGCTGGCCTCGCCAGCTTCGAAGACCGGGATGATGTGGGGGTCATCGACGGCCGCGGCAGCCCTCGACTCCCGGATGAACCGCTGGCGGAACGCATCGTCAAGAGCGAGCCCGGGCGCAAGGATCTTCAGGGCGACCATCCGGTCGAGGCGGTCGTCGTGCGCGCGGAAGACCACCGCCATGCCGCCCAGGCCGATCTGCTCCTCGAGCCGATAGCCGGCGATCTGCGAGCCGACGGCAAACCCGCCAGCCGCAGAAGAGGTCCCCTCGCTCACCGCTCCTCCAGCGATCGCTGCCTATCCGGTGCCCCGCCCCCGCGCTGGACGCGACGGCGTCAGCCAGGTCCGGATCGCCGGAATTAGTGATTAGCAGCCGGGGGCGATCCAAGTATCCGGTTGGGCTGGCGCCTGCTGTCAACCCGCGCTGCCGACCCTGGTCGCCTCAGCTGCCTCCCGATGTGATCTCGGGATAGTAGCCCGACGGTATCGGACTGCTGGAGCTACCTGGCATATTGCGGATTCTTCTTGGTGCCGAAGCGCTCTACAGTTAGCAGATGACGATCGAGCGCGCTGTCTCTTCGGACGCTGGCCCGGTCCTGGTCGTGCAGACGCAGGGGTCAGATCGCATGCTGCAGGCGGGCCCCAGCTACCGCATCGGCCGTGACCCGGAGTCCGACATAGTGGTGGACGACTCGCGGGTGTCGTGGCGGCACGCAACCCTGCGGCTGGACCAGAAGACCTGGCTGCTGGAAGACGCCGGAAGCACCAACGGAACGTTCGTGGGACCGGACCGGGTGCAGCAGGTCGAGATCACCGGCCACTGCGACGTGCGGCTTGGCCATCCGGAGGACGGGCCTACGGTCTCCTGCTCGATCGCCGCCCCGCCGACCGGGGCGGGCTCAACCGAGCTCGCCGACTCGCCGTCGCCAGTGTCCCCGCCTCCCCCCTCAGCGGCCCCGGCAGCTCCTTCGGCGTCCCCGGTGTCACCCGCGCCGCAGGTCGCATGGCCAGCGCCGCAGAACGCCTCCCCGGCCGCGCCTCCGGCTCCCCCCGCACAGCCTCCGGCTCCCCCCGCATGGTCCCCGGCTGCCCCCGCACAGCCTCCGGCTCCCCCCGCGCGGCCTCCGGCTCCCCCCGCATGGTCCCCGGCCTCTCCGTATCCTGCACAGCCTCCGGCTGCCCCCGCTTGGTCCCCGGCCTCTCCGTACCCTGCCCAGCAGGGCGCCGATGACGCGATGGTGACGGGCTCGCGGCAAAGTGCCGCGCGCCGGCCCAGCGCGGTGATGAGCCTGCCGGCCAGGGTGCTGCGCATCGGGCGGGCCGCCGACAACGAGGTCGTCGTACCCGAGCTCAGCGTGTCCCGCTATCACGCCGAGCTTCGCAAGACGCCTCGCGGAGGCTACGAGATCGTCGATCTGGCCAGCCACAACGGCACGTTCCTCAACGGCCAGCGGATCGGTTCCGCCCCGGTGACCGAGATGGACATCATCGGCGTCGGGCCCGCCACCTTCCGCCTGGTCGGCGACGAGCTGCAGGAGTTCATCGACACCGGGGACGTCTCGCTCAGCGCCCGGGACCTCACGGTGCGGCTGCCGGGCGGCAAGGTCCTGCTCGACCACGTCAGCTTCCCGCTCGGCGAGCGCTGCCTGCTGGGAGTGATCGGCCCCAGCGGCGCGGGGAAGTCCACGCTGCTGGGCGCGCTGACCGGCATCCGGCCGGCGACCGAGGGGTCCGTGCTCTACGACAACCGCGATCTCTACACGCATTATGCCGAGCTGCGGCACCGGATCGGGCTGGTGCCGCAGGAGAACATCCTGCACACGCAGCTCACCGCCCGCCGCGCCCTGGGCTACGCGGCGGAGCTGCGGTTCCCCCGGGACACCTCCAAGGGCGAGCGCAGGCGCCGGATCGACGAGGTGCTCTCGGAGCTCTCGCTGTCGGCGCACGCCGATACGCGCACCGACCGGCTGTCCGGCGGCCAGCAGAAGCGGGTCAATGTCGCGCTCGAGCTGCTCACCAAGCCGTCACTGCTCTTCCTGGATGAGCCGACCTCCGGCCTGGACCCGGGCCTGGACAAGTCAGTGATGGAGATGATGGCCGAGCTGGCCCACGACGGCCGGACGATCATCGTGGTCACGCACAGCGTCGCCAACCTGCACCTGTGCGACCGCCTGCTGGTCCTGGTGCCGGGCGGCAAGGTCGCCTTCTTCGGCCCGCCGCAGGACGGCCTGCGGCACTTCGGCAAGCCGGGCTGGGCGGAGGTGTTCCAGGCGTTCGACGCTGAGCCGAACCGGGACTGGGCGGGCGAGTTCCGGCGCTCGCCGCTCTACGCGCAGTATGTCGCGGCCGGAATGGACGGGACCGCCGCGGTCGCCGGGCCCCGGCAGGCCGAGGCTGCGCCGCCTGCGACGCGGAATCGCCTGGCGCAGCTCAGCACGCTGTACCGGCGCTACCTGGCGGTGATCGCCTCCAGTCGCGTCTACCTGGCCCTGCTGGCTGGTGCCCCGATCGCCCTCGCAGCGGCCATCAGGGTGATCCCTGCCCCGGATGGCCTGGCCGGCCGCCCCGGGACCAACGACGCCGCCACCGGGCTGCTGCTGATCCTCGCTATCAGTGCTTGCTTCACGGGCACCGTCAATGCCGTCGGGGAGATCGTCAAGGAACGCGCCATCTACAGCCGAGAACGAGCGGCCGGGCTGTCGGCCGGCTCCTACCTGTTCTCCAAGCTGCTAGTCCTCGGCCTGATCAGCGGACTGCAGGCCGTGATACTGGTGGTCGCCGGGCTGACCGGCAAGAAACTCCCCGCCGACGGGGCGTTCCTGAAGCACCTGCCCCTGGTGGAGCTGCTGCTGGCCATGGGCGCCCTGGCCGTCACGTCGATGGCGCTGGGACTGATGATCTCGGCGATGGTCAACTCCTCGGAGAAGGCGATGCCGCTGCTGCTGGTCACCGTGGTCGTGCAGGTCGTTCTCTCCGGCGGCGTATTCTCGATCGCCGGGAAGGTCGGAGTCGAGCAGATCGCGTGGCTCTCGCCGTCCCGCTGGGGTTATGCAGCGGCCGCGGCGACGGCCAACCTCAACGTGATCGAGCCGTCCGCTGGGCTACCGTCGGCCCCGGTGAAGGCGCCCGCAACCGGGAAAGCGCAGCAGACCGGCAAGACGCCGGCCGCTGGCCAGACGCCGAAAGCCGGCCATGCCTCGACGGCCGGGACGCCGGCGGCCAGCGGCACGCCGACAGCCGGAAACACGCCAGCGGCAACGAAGACTCACGGCGCCGGGAAGACCCGCAAGCACAAGAAAGCACACGCCAAGAAGACGCCGGGAGCGGGGAAGACTCCCGGAGCCGGGAAGACGCCGGCCGCAGTGCCGACGCAGGCTGCCGCGAGCTCAGCCGATCCGCTATGGAAGCACAATCCGCGGACCTGGCTGATCGATATGGCACTCATGGTGGTGCTCGGGCTCGCGTTCACCCTCATGGCCTGGTGGCGGCTGGTCCGGCTGAGCCCCGGCCGGCGGCGCTAGCAGTGCCGCTGGTGCCGTATCAGGCAACCCATCGTCGATCGTTCGGAGCATCCTGCCGCCGGTCTTGAATGAATCGGACCCGCGAGGGGCAGAAAGACCACCCATTCCCGGCCGCGCCTGCCCGCGGCTGACCGGCCGGGTCAGGCCGGAGGCACGAGCAAGCCGCACCTCCGGCACCGGCCCCGGCCGGCTGGCCGGTCACGTGGGGCTAACGATGCACGTGGAACATCAGCCGGTCGAACGGCCGCAGGTAACGAGCGGGCCGGTAGCGCAGGAACGCCGGCGGCGTCGCGCAGAAGCCGTCCACCGGTGTCCCCACCGGGCAGGTCGGGCCCTGGGCCCCGAAGATGTTGTCCGCCGGGCCGAGGCTGGCCGCCGCGGCGTTCAGGTGGGCCGGCCGCAGCGCCTGGTCGTTCCAGTGACCAGTCGCCAGGCGCTTCAGCAGCGTCTGCGCAGCCGTGATCGTCTCCGCCGGGGTGAAGGCGCAGTGCCCGGCCCGGTGCACGAAGATCTGCCGCAGCAGCCGCGAGTCGCCCGCGCGAGCGACGACGCTGCTGTAGGCCTGCTCGTTCTCCGGCACCACGAGGCCGTCACCGGTGGTGTGCATGGTGAGCACCGGCATGGACAGGCGGCCGTTGAAGGTGATGTTCTGGGCCAGGTACCGCACCGCCGCGGGATCGGCGCTGATCCGCGCCGCGTCGTTGACCTTCCTCAGGTCGGCACGCAGGCTGAGGTGCGCCGCCTTGTACAGCGCGCGGACCTCGCGGAAGTCAGCTGACTTGCGCAGGTCCCTGAAGTAGTCCACGCCGGTGTTCCACGACACGTTGCCGCCGGCCCGCGCCTCAAGCTCGGCGCGCAGCGCGAAGACGAACGGGAAGGTCACGTTGACATCCCAGAGCTCCTGGTTTGCCTCCTGGGCGGCGAAGTCGTTCCGTGCGGGCTCCGGGGATAGCGGGGTGAACCAGCCCGGGGTATCGCCGAGGGCAGCGACCAGGGCAAGCCGCGCCTGGCTCTTGCCTGTCGTGTCCAGCTGGGCGTTCTTCGCCAGCGTGCTGGCCGTGGCCAGGTTGCCGAGGGGGTTGGTGATGTTCACGAGCTGGAGATTGTCCCCTGCCGGGCCGGCGATCAGCTGCTGGAAGGCGAACTCGGCGTCGAGCGCGGTGTTCCAGGTGGCGACGCCGCCGGCCAGCACGCCGCACATCGGCAGTGCCGCCTTGAACCGGCGCGGGTACGTCTGGATCAGTCCGGCGGTGATGATGCCGCCCAGCGAGTGGCCCCACGCGATCGTCTGAGCCGGATGGCCGAACGTCGTGTCGAACGCGTTCAGGGTGCCGATCTGGTCCGGCAGCGCCTGCTGGATAGCCCAGCCGGTCGTCGCGTAGGACGAGCCGGCCAGCGCATAGCCGTGGCTCAGCAGCCAGGCGCCGGTCACCGGGTCGCCGACGTCCGTGGCCGGGTTCGGGTTCGGGTTCGAGTTCGGCGTCACGTACCCGTGGCTGTACAGGAACAGCGTGCCATTCCAGGGATCGGGGACCTCGATCTTGTACGTCGCCCCGTCCGCCAGCGTCCCGGTCACCGTCTTGGTCGCCGCCGGGCTCGCCGCCCGCGTCGAGGCCAGCGCCGGGGCCGCTGCCGGGCTGATGCCCAAGGCCAGCAGCGCCGTCCCGAGCACTACCGCTGGAAGTTTCCTGAATTTCTGCACGATCACGCTCCAATGCGTCAATACGGCCCCGCAGGGATCTTTACAGGACCATAGCCCGATACAATGGCCGACGATACCCCTCGGTAACAAGCGTCCCGCCCGGCGGGAGGCCATTACCTCACAGACGGCCGGCCTCGACGATGCGTCGCAGGAAACGCTGGGTTCGCTCATCTCTGGGATTGGTAAACAGTTCGGCCGGCGGTGCGTCCTCGATGATCCTGCCCTCCTCTAGGAAGCACACCCGATTGGCGATATCCCTGGCGAATCCCATCTCGTGCGTGGCGATCAGCATTGTCATTCCGCCCCCGGCCAGCTCGCGGATGACCTCGAGCACCTCGGCGACGAGCTCTGGATCGAGCGCACTTGTGACCTCGTCGAGCAGCATGATCTGCGGTTTCATCGCCAGCGCCCGGACGATAGCCACGCGCTGCTGCTGCCCGCCAGACAGCCGGTCGGGATAGTCCAGCTGTTTTTCCAGCAAGCCGAAACGGCCCAGCAGTGCCCGTGCCTCTTCCTGCGCCTGTGCCGTGGGCGTGCCGAGGACCTTGACCGGGGCGAGCGTGATGTTGCGCAGCACATTCATGTGCGGGAAAAGGTTGAACGACTGGAACACGATCCCGATGTACCTGCGCACGAGATTGGAGTTGACGCCCTCGCCCGTGACCGGGCGGCCCCACAGGTGGATGCGGCCGGCATCGATGCGCTCGAGCAGGTTCAGGCAGCGCAGCAGGGTCGATTTCCCGGAGCCTGACGCGCCGATCAGGCAGATCACCTCATGGGTCGTGACCGTAAGGTCGATTCCCTTGAGCACCTCGTTGGGGCCGAAGGACTTGCGCAGGCCCTCGATCCGGATGGCCTCGCCCTCGGGCTGCGGCGGCAGCCCCGCATCCCCGCCCGGGTCAGGGTCCCCGCCCGATCCGGCCCCCGGACCGGGGCCCCGGCTGACCGCGTTCATGCCGTGCCTCCGGCGAGCCGCCGGTTCCTGTCCCTCGCGATCAGAGAGTCGGTGAACCGCGCCAGCGGAATGGTGAGGATCAGGAACAGGATCGCCGCGACGGTGAAGCTGGAGAAGTTGAAGACCTGCTCGCTGTAGATATCGGCCGCCTTGTTCGCCTCGATCGTTCCGAGAATGCCGACCAGCGCCGTGTCCTTCTGCAGGCTGATGAAGTCGTTCAGCAGCGGCGGAATGATGTTGCGCACCGCCTGCGGCAGGATCACGTGCCGCAGCGCCGTCCAGCGCGACAGCCCCAGAGAGCGCGCGGCCGCCGTCTGGCTCTGATGAACGGAGTTGAGCCCGGCCCGGTAGACCTCCGAGACATAGGCGGAGTAGGACAGGACGAGCGCGGCGACCCCGTAGACGGCGTCCGACTGGCTCGAAACCACGGCCAGGCCGAGCGCGGGGATGCCCAGGCCGATGGCGAAGATGACCAGGATGAGCGGCACGCCACGAAAGAAGTCGACGTAGACCGTGCTCAGCAGCCGAACCGGGAACATCGCCGGATGGGTCGACTGGCGGATGAGAGCAATCACCAGGGCCAGCACCAGGATCAGTACCTCGGCGACCAGGAACATCCTGATGTTGAGCCAGATAGCCGCGCCGACCGAGTAGTAGCCCTGGCGCGGGTTGCCGATGAACGACCGCCACATATCGCGGGGGCTGAAAAAGGCATGCTCGACCGCCCGGCTGCCGGGCGCGAGCAGGAAGATCGCGGTCAGCGACCCGAGCACCACCAGGGTACTGACCGTGGAGATGACGACCGGGCGGCGCCCGCCGCCCGATAGCAGTCGCGGCCCGCGGCCGGACCCGAAGGAACCAGGCGGCTGCCAGGGACCGCCGTCCGTCCCGGACGAGCCTGACGGCACGCCGGTCAGGGGATCGACCGGCGGGCCGGGCTGGTTGCCTTCCATGAGTGCTCGGGCGGCCGAGTGCCTGCGCGCGTCAGGGCTGGATCGTCGGGAAGCTGGTGTAGATCTTCAGGTACTGCTGCTGCAGCGCCGCCAGCTTCCCGTTGCTCTTCAGCGCCGTGATCGCCTTGTTCACGCAGCTGACCAGCGGGTTGCCGAGGTGAAACACCAGGCCGTAGTGCTCTCCCACGGTGGGGAACTGTGCCACCAGCACCGCGTGCTTGAGCTGCGCCGTGGCCATGAACTGCGCGGTGGGCGTGTCGGTGACCAGCGCGGCGATCCGGCGCGCCTCCAGCGCGGACGCAGCCTCACTGAGCGTGTCGAACACCTTGGGCGTTGTCGTCGGCTGGATCTTGGTCGTGATGAACGTCAGGCCCGTGGTCCCGATCTGATCGCCGTACAGGTACGTCTTCAGCTGGGCGGGCGAGTGCTTGGTCGCGATCGGGGTGCCCTTCAGCGCCACGACCGACTGCTGCACGTCGTAGTAGCTAGCGGAGAACGTGACGGCGGTGGCGCGCTGCGCCGTGACCGAGACCTCGTTGATGTCAAAGTCGAACTTCTTGGGTCCCGGGGCATAGGCGCTGGTGAAGGACTCATGCACCCAGTGCACCTGTGGCTTGGAGAAACCCATCTGGGCCGCGATGGCATAAGCGACTGCGCTCTCGTAGCCCTTGCCGTTCGCCGGGTTGTTCTTCTCGAACCAGGGCGTGAACACCGGGTTGTCGGTCGCGACCGTCAGCGCGCCCTTCTGGTACAGCTCAGACTGGCAGCCAGATGAGGGAGCGGCGCCGCCGCTCGGCGCGCTCTGGCTGCCGCAGGCCACCAGCCCGGCACTCGCAGCCGCCGCGACCGCCGCCACCAGCAAGATCCGCCGCATCGGAACCCACCCCACCCCAACTCCGGAAAACCCGCGCCCAGGGCCGTAGCCGCAGGCTTTGCCGCGCCAGCCTACCGGCGATCACCGGCTTCCCGGCGGGGAGGTATCCCGGCAGTCATGATCACGTGGTTGATCTGTCCACCAGGGCGTGCCAAATCAACCACGTGATCATCGATCGCCGATTGCCGGGCCTGCTGGACCCTCGAATCCCCGCCAGCGCCGGCCGCGGTCATGCCGCGGCGGCCCCGTCAGATGTGGCCGCGGACGTAGACAGGCGTACCGCCCGAGGTCCTAACGTTGATGAGCTTGTGGAAGACGCCAGCCAGGGTCATCGGGATCCGAACGCAGCCGTGCGAGGCGGCATACCAGGGGACCGAGGTGTCGCCGTGAATCGCGTAGGCCCGGCCGATGAAGAACACCGGGTTGAACATCTCACCCAGCGGTACCTTCACCCAGCCCGGCAGGAACAGGTGCTCCCGGTAGTTCCCGTCCGGCGTAATCGCCACGCCGCAAGAGCCGCTGTTCGGCGGCGGATCGCAGAAGGAGTAGCCGCCGCCGGTGGAGACGTGGCTGATCAGCTCGATCTTGTTGTGGTGATACAGGACCAGCACCTCAGTCGCCTGGTTCACCTCTATGCGGAGGTTGCGGCCGCCGCGCGGAACCAGGACCTTGGGCAGGCGCGGGTGCAGCAGCTTCCGCTCCATCTTGCGGCCGATCTCATCGGAGTTCGCGTTAGTGATGATGAATCCCTGGACCCGCTCGAAAGCCCACACGGCCTCGATCGTGTCCTGGCCGAAGCTGCCGTCGATCGCGCCCACGAAGTAGTGGAGCTGGGACAGGCGCTTCTGGAGGGCCTTCACCGCGGCGCCGTGCATGCCCACCGTGAGAACCTTGCCGGCCGACTTGTAGGTCGACGCCGACGCGCGGGCAACGCTCCGCGCGGGGGCAGCCGTGCTGGCGGCAGCGATCCCGTTCTGGCCCAGGACCGACACCCCGACAGCTGTCACCGCGCCCACGCTGAACAGCCACCGCCGAACTGCTTGCCTCATTCTGCGCTCCTCATGGGTTACTCATGACGGCGAGGCACAGCAGGGGGGCAGGGCTTCGCCAGGGGGGTGCAAGGGGGTCAGAGAAAAACGACGTCACTTTCTAGACGCTTCACCCTAGCTTTTGGTTGCGCCGCAACGGCATGCCACGCCGGCCGCGCGCAAGCCACGCCGGGTCAGCGTGAGGCTGAGCGGCCGCGGAGCCCGAGCACCGCGACCGCGAGGCCGATCAGGGCCACCACCGGGCCCACGACCTCGTAGGTATGGTTGCCGGACATGAAGCTGCCCCCGACGACGCCGAACCCCTGGAGCGCCCAGAAGACTCCGACGATGACGACCACAATTCCCACGGCGATGAGCAGGCCGTTCTTCATGACGATGATTCCCTCTTTAGGTGGGACGTGCGTGGCGCACCCCGATGCTGTCATCGCCGGAACGGCCGGCGCGCGCGGAAAGTTCAGCGCGGCGGGACCCTGGGTATCTACCGCACGTTGTTCTTCTACACCGACATGGCGGACGCCCGTGGACCGTGGTGAAGAGCAACGATAAGAAGCGGGCCAGGCTTGAGGCGATGCGTTATGTATTGTCGCGGGTTTCCTATGGGGGCAAGGGCGAGCAGGTCATCGGCCAGCCCGATCCGCTGATCGTGGGACCCGCGCCGCTGCTGCACGAGAGCGGCGAGCGCACCTAGAGCGTGCCTCGCGCGCTCGGCTGCCTGGCTCCAGCTCATCAGGTGGCTGGTGGTGGTGCGGCCAGCCCGCGCGGAGTCCATGATCACGTGGTTGATTTTTCCGGCATGCATGCCACAATCAACCACGTGATCATGTTCATGTGCCCTGCTGGCGACGGTGTTTCCCGGCCGCGGAGCTGACCAAGGCCGACTATGTGCCGATGGCTGATCGGGCGGTCACGCTTCACGGCGCTGGCCAGTCCAGCACCAGCCGCCCATGGCGGCGATCCAGGATCACCGTGCCTGAGGTTGCGCCCTCAACCTCAGCCCCAGCCCCTTGCTGAGCCTGCGGCGGATATGCCCGCAGCCGCAGATTTGCCGAGCCTGGCCGACCCAGGCTGTCCCAGACAGCGGCGCGCCGGGCCAGGTACCCGGCGAGCCCGGCTCCACCGGGGCCGAAGCCCCGGACCACGATCCTTAACGTGCCAGCCCGCTCGCGCGGCACAGCCCTCCCAGATGTCCCGCGCGCCCCATCCGGATCAGACGGATCAGACGGATCAGACGGATCAGACGGATCAGACGGATCAGCTGACCGAGGCGCGCCAGTCGTCCCCCGCCGCGGCTGCGCCCGGTCCGACATGAGCGCGGCGACGCCGAGCACGCCGCCCGCGCCGCCGGGCCCCGCGAGCCCGCCGAGGGGCATCAGCGGCGCCCCCCTGGCTCGCCGGGCCTGCATTCCGACGACGGTCAGGCGCGTCATGCGAGGCTCGGTGATCGTCAGCCACAAATCCAGGTCCCCCAGCTCCTCCATGCTGGCTGCCCGCAGCCCAGTCGGCACGTCAGTCACGTGGCCGGACAGCGCCTCATGCAGCGCGCCGGCGTCCACCGGCCGCCCGTCGTCGGCCTGGACGTACAGGCCGGGCTGCGGCCCGACCGGCACGAACGACTCCGGCCCGGCAAAAGCGCCCGCCATCCGGATGAAGCCGCAGCGGCAGGCCGACCTGCTGGCCCAGTGATCCGCGGCACGCTCCAGCGCCACCGAGAGCTGGATGCCCCGGACCGAGAGCGGCAGGACAATGCGGCCGCCGGGGGCCAGCTGCGCCAGCCAGGCCGGCGCGAGGTCCCACGCGCCCACAGTCACGATGATCCGGTCGTACGGAGCGTGGCCGGGAGCGCCCAGGCCGCCGTCGCCGCAGACGACCCGGACTCCCCCGTAGCCCGCGGCGGCAAGGCTGGCCCGCGCCCGCTCGACCAGCTCGGAGTCGATATCCACCGTGACGACGGACTCCTGATCACCCACGATGTGCGCGATCAGCGCGGCGTTGTAGCCAGTGCCGGCGCCGATCTCCAGCACCCGCTGGCCGCCGGCGAGCCCGAGCTGCTCCAGCATGATCGCCATGATGGCCGGCTGGGAGGACGAGCTGATCGGCAGCCCGTCGGCATTGTGCTTGATCACGAACGCCTCGTCCTGATAGGCCTGCTCCGGTGCCATCTCCGCCAGGAACAGATGCCGTGGCACCGCCCGGAACGCGGCCTCCACGGCGGCGCCGGCCCGCCGCGTGTCACGCAGCAGATCAGCGAGCCTGGCGCGCGCGGCCTCCGGGCCGCGCGCGGCGCCCAGGTCCGGGGCGGGCCCGCCAGCTGCCATCGCGCGACCACCTCCCGGCCCTCCGCGATCCTGGCGGACTTAGCCTGCCCGCAGCCGGGCCACCTGATACATCGCGATCCCGGCGGCCACGCCCGCGTTCAGCGACTCCGTGCCGGAGATCGGGATCCGGACGACCACGTCGCAGCGCTGCGTGACCAGCCGCGACAGGCCCTTGCCTTCCGAGCCGATGACGAGCACGAGCGGCCCGTCCGCAAGCTGGAGATTCGCGATATCGTCGTCGCCGCCCGCGTCGAGCCCGGCCACGAAAAGCCCGGCTTCCTGGTAGGCGGCCAGGGTGCGGACCAGGTTCGGTGCCTGGGCGACCGGCACGCGCGCCAGCGCGCCGGCCGAGGCCTTCCATGCCCCGGCCGTCACTCCGGCCGAGCGCCGCACCGGAACGAGCACGCCATGCCCGCCGAACGCGGCCACCGAGCGCACCACCGCGCCCAGGTTCCTCGGGTCCGTGACACCGTCGAGCGCCACGATCAGCGGCTGCGCTCCCGCATCGCGGCCAGCCGTCACGAGATCATCGGGATGAGCGTAGGCATAGGCCCGGACCCGAAGCGCGAGCCCCTGGTGGATCGCTCCCCCGGTAAGCCGGTCCAGCTCGGCGCGCCCCGCCTCGACCACCGGGATCCCGGCGTCCGCGGCCAGCATCACCGCCTCGCCGATCCGCTCGTCAGCGTCCAGCCGCGGGCCGACGTGCAGCGCCGTGGCAGGCACGGCAGCGCGCAGGGATTCCAGCACCGCGTTGCGGCCGGCGACAATCTCGGCCGCGTTCCCGCTTCCTCGAGAAAGAGCGGCGAAACGGCCCGTCGTGGCCACTCCCGCCCCGCCGCGCCGGTCGGCGGACCGGCCAAAGCTGTCCTGCGCCCCGGCGCCGCGGGCAACGCGACCCTGCGCCCCGGCGCTGCGACCCTGCGCCCCTGTGCCGCGACCCTGCGCCCCTGTGCCCCGACCCTGCGCCCCGGCGCTGCGACCCTGCGCCCCGGCGCCGCGGGCAACGCGACTCTGTGGCCTGGCAGCCGGAATTCCGGTGCCAGCCGCCCAGGAGTCCGTGGCGGTGTCCGCTGCACCTGCGGCGGAAGCCCTCCGCTGTGCGGGATGGCCAGGGCGCAGCGCCGCGGGCGGGGTAGGCCCCTTGCCCTCAAGCCGCCGCTTGCCGTATCCGCCCGTGCCCGGACGGGGCTTACCTGACTTCGAGCGCCCGCCCGCCCCGGCCCGGCCCTGGCTGCTGCCTCGTGCGCTCATCTGCTCAGTTCCCATCTCGGGCCGTTCGGGGTGTCCTCCACCAGCACGCCCGCGGCCAGCAGCTGGTTACTGATCGCGTCGGCGGTCGCGTAGTCCTTGCGCGCGCGCGCCGCCTGCCGCTGCTGCAGCGCCACGCCCGCCAGCGCGTCCACGACGGCTCGCAGCCCGCCAGGCTCGCCACCCGCGCCGCCCGCGCAGGACCAGTGCTCGGCGAGCGGATCGAGCCCGAGCACCGAGAGCATCGCCCGGACCTTGCCCAGGCTCTTGGCCGCTCCGGCGGCGTCCCCTGCGGCCAGCGCGCTGTTGCCGTCCCCGACGGCCTCGTGCACGGCGGCGAGCGCCAGCGGCACGCCCAGGTCGTCGTCCAGGGCACCGGTGAACGCCGCGGGAAGAGCCGTCGCGGCACTCCCGTCTGCGCTCGCTGGCTCATGACCTGCGGCGGACTCGGCAGCGCGGGTGACGAATCCCTCGATCCGCCGGTAGGCGGCTACTGCCTCAGCCAGCGCCTCGGGCGAGTAGTCGATCTCCGACCGGTAGTGCGCCTGGCCGAGGTAGTACCGCAGCTCGGCCGGACGCACATTCTTGACCATGACATCGACGAGCAGCGAGTTGCCGAGCGACTTGCTCATCTTGTCCCCGCCGACCCGGACCAGGCCGTTGTGCATCCAGTAGCGGGCAAAGCCGTCGCCGACGGCGTGCGACTGGGCGAGTTCGTTCTCGTGATGCGGGAACACCAGGTCCAGGCCGCCGCCGTGAATGTCGAATGTCTCGCCGAGGTACTTCGTCGCCATCGCTGAGCATTCCAGGTGCCAGCCGGGCCGGCCCGGTCCCCAGGGAGTCTCCCACTGGGGCTCTGCGGGCTTGGCGCCCTTCCACAGGGCGAAGTCACGCGGGTCGCGCTTCGCGTCGCTCCCGTCGGTATCGGCAGCCGGCCGCATGTGCTCTGGCCGCTGGCCGGACAGTGCGCCGTAGCGGCCGTAGGAGCTGACGTCGAAGTAGACATCGCCGCCCGCCGCGTAGGCGTGGCCGGACTCGATCAGCCGCCGCATCAGCACGATCATCTCGGGCACGTGGCCGGTCGCCCGCGGCTCGACGTCGGGCGGCAGGCAGCCGAGCGCCGTGTAGGCGCGGGTGAACGCGCGCTGATTCCGCTCGGCGACCGCCCACCAGGCGGTCCCCTCGTCCCCGGCAACGCGAAGGATCTTGTCGTCGACGTCGGTCACATTCCGGCAGAACGTCACCTGCAGGCCGGTCGCCGCCAGCCAGCGGACCAGAATGTCGAAGTTGACGCCGGATCGGATGTGGCCGATGTGCGGTGGCGCCTGGACGGTGGCCCCGCACAGGTACAGCGAGGCCTTCCCCGGGGTCAGCGGGGAGAACTCGCGCACTGAGCGCGTGGCGGTGTCATGCAGGCGCAGCGTCACGCGCCAAGGTTACGGGATGTTTACGCCCTCATGCGGCGCGTGCCTGCGCAGGGCCGCGTCCGCAGCCGTCAGTCGTAGACGACGACCCGGTCCGGCGAGACCCGCACGATGACCCGCTCCTCGCCCGGCCGGGTGCCGAACGACTCGCCGGTGTACTTCAGCGCGAGCTCCTCGATGAGCTCGGCTGCCGGGTCGTCGGTGATGACAGCAGTCCCGCGGACCTCGGCATAGGTATAAGGATCCGCCGGGTCGAAGACCAGGACGCTCACCCGCGGGTCCCTGGTCAGGTTCGCGTGCTTGCGGCGGCCCTTGATGGTCGAGAAGAGAACGTCGTCACCGTCGGTCCTGACCCAGACGACGCTCGACTGCGGCCGCCCGTCGGGCTCGATGGTGGCCACGGTGGCGTGGTTGGGCGCGTCGAACAGCGCATGCGCCCGCTCCGGCAGTTCTGCCATGAATCCTCTTTCGTCGTCGTGCGCCAGCGTATCGACCTGGCTCAGCGAAGCAGCGGGCGCCCGCGCTCGACGCGGTGCTCAGCGCCACCGCGCTCAGCGCCACCGAGTTCGTGCTCGTGGACTCGGCCATCGGCCTTTACCGGGACGGCCGGCGAGCGCCCATGCGGTCAGCCGCGAGCAGCCCTCGACCAGCTCCAGGCATACTCGGGATCCTCGGTGCGCCTGCCCGCCGGAGCCAGCAGCAGCGGCCGGAAAGTGTCGATCATGACTGCTGTCTCGTCAGTGGTGGTGCGGCCCTCGTCAAGGCCGCGGATGACCGCCTCGACCGCACCGGGCTGCGGTCCGTGGGTGAAGCCCGACGGGTGCAGAGTGATCGACCCGATCCCGACTCCGGAGCCCTTGCGCGCCGAGTAGTCGCCGGCGACGTAGAACATCATCTCGTCGGAGTCCACGTTGTGATGGTTGTAAGGGATCGGCACGGCCTCCGGGTCGAAGTCCAGCGGACGCGGGCAGAACGAGCAGATCACGAAGTTCGGCCCCTCGAAGGTCTGGTGCACCGGCGGCGGCGCGTGGGTGCGCTTTACGATCGGCTCGAAGTCAGCGATATTGAATGCGTACGGGTACAGGCAGCCGTCCCAGCCGACGACATCGAACGGGTGGTACGCGTACGTGAGCCTTGTCATGCCGCCGCGAGTGCGTACCATCACCGGCACGTCCTCGCCCTCGGCCACCAGCGGCCCGTCGGGCCCCCGCAGGTCCCGCTCGCAGTACGGCGCGTGCTCCAGGAATTGCCCGAACTGGGACAGGTATCGCCGCGGCGGCCGGATATGACCGCGCGCCTCGATCACCAGAGCCTGGGCCAGGGCAGGCTCGCCGCCTGCCGCACCGGCGGCGCCGGGAATCCAGCGATGAATGGTCCCCCGGGGCACGATGACATAATCACCGGCTCCGGCGTCGATGGAGCCGTAGACCGATTCGAGCCGGGCACAGCCGGAGCGCAGGTAAATGGCTTCATCGCCGGCCGAATTCCGGTACAGCCCCGACGGGGCGTCGGCCGCGGCGAAGGAGATGCGGACGTCATCGTTGGCGAGCAGCAGGTGCCGGCCCAGCACGAGATCGCCGCCGCCGGGCAGCTCCTGAGTACGGAAGTGGCGCGGCATCAGCGGGTGATTGGGCACGATGCCTGCCTCGGCGGCGGCATCGTCCAGGCCCTCGCTCTTCACGATCGCAGTCGGCGGATGCGCATGGTAGAGCAGCGAGGAATCAGAGACGAACCCTTCCTCGCCCATCAGTTCCTCGGCGTAAAGCCCCCCGTCGGGGCGGCGGAAACGGACGTGGCGCTTCCTGGGAATCTCCCCGGCCACCCGGTAGTACGGCATGTCGTCCCCCTTAGTGCCGCGATCGCGGGGCCCGGCCTGTCGCCGCGAGGCCGCTCGCCATTCGCACGTTCCCGATTCTTACCCGGTCACGCTACGGCTCAGGCAGCAGTCTGCGACTGCACTGCGCGGGACGTCGCTCCCGTTCCTGACTATAGGCTGATAATGCTTGGGTCAGCATTTGCGCAAGGAAGGACGACTGTCCCCCGATGAGCGATCACCCCGCCGCGCGCGCGTCCAACCACGCCGACGCTTACCGAGGCCTGCGGTTCCTCGCCCTTGCCGCTGTCGCCATTGGCGTGATCCTGCTGGCAGCTGCCGCGTTCGCGCTGTCGTACAAAGGTATCCACGCGATCGCGCGGCAGGCAGGCGTCTCGATCTCGCTTGCCCGGCTCTATCCGCTGATCTTCGATGCCATGCTGGTCGTCGGCGCCGCAGCCGTGCTGTCCCTGCGCGGGGCAGGCCTGCTGACCCGGTTCTACGCATGGCTGAGCCTGCTCGTGCTGCTGGCGGCGGCCGCCGGCGCGGATGCCCTGAATGCGACCGGAACGCGCCTCCCGCACCGGTCGGGCGCGGCAGCCGTGGCGGTCATCCCCTGGGCGCTCGTCCTGATCGGCTTCGGCCTGCTGCTGGCCATGCTCCGGCACGCGCGGCTGCGCCGCGCGGCCGGGCCCGCCGGGGAACCGTCGAGACGAGGGGCTGCGCCACAGGCGCAGGGAGTCGCTGCGCACGGCCAGGCGAGGTCGCACTGGCAGTCGCCCGCCGGATCGCAGGTGCTGGCCCTTACGCCCAGCCAGCGGCAAGCCGCCGCCCCGGTCCAGGCCAGCGCTCCGGTCCAGGCCAGCGCCCCGCTCCAGGCCAGCGCCCCGCTCCAGGCCAGCGAGCCGCTGCGGACCAGCACCCCGGAGCAGGGCCATGACGCCGGCCAGGACCCGGTCAGTTACGGACATCCGTATCGGCAGGACGACGGCGCGGGCCCCGAGACCGACCTTGCCGTCGACGCCGAGGCCGACCAGGACGATCCGACCAGCGACGAGGCCCGTGCCCTCGGGCTGTCACCCCCCACCTGGATGCCGCGCCCCAGGGAGGAAGGGAACGCTGGACTTCAGGACGAGTATCCCGCGGACACGCTGAGCGCCGCCCCGACGCCCGATGACGTCAAGGCCGCCAGCACGCTGAGCGCCGCCCCGACGCCCGATGACGTCAAGGCCGCCAGCATGATGAGCGCCGCCCCGACGCCCGATGACGTTGATCCTGCGTATGCTGCCGATCCCGCGCCGTCCGCCATGCCGCGCTTCGAGCGGATGCAAAGCTCGCCGACACCACCCGGCGACTCAGCGCCCGGCGACTCAGAGTCGGGCGACTCACTTCCAGGCGACTCAGCGCCGAGCGACTGAGCGTCCGGCCGGGCACCCGCGGGATCAGCGATCTGGCCGCGGGATCACGAAGCCGCCACGCCGGGAACGACGATGGCGGTGGCAATCGCCGCGACGCCTTCGCCCCGGCCGGTCAGGCCGAGACCATCGGTCGTCGTCCCGGAGACGCTGACGCAGGCACCGCCGAGTGCCGCGGACAGCGCTGTCTGCGCCTCGTCGCGCCGCGCCGCGATCCGGGGCCGGTTGCCGATTACCTGCACCGCGACGTTCCCGACCGCGAATCCGGCTGCCTTGACCAGCCGCGCCGTCTCGCCTAGCAGGGCCGTGCCGCTCGCTCCGGCCCACTGCGGCCGGTCGGTGCCGAACTGACTGCCGAGATCCCCGAGACCGGCCGCCGACAGCAGCGCGTCGCACGCCGCGTGCGCTGCGACGTCACCGTCCGAGTGGCCCGACAGGCCCTCCTCACCTGGCCAGAGCAAGCCAGCCAGGTACAGCGGCCTGCCCTCGCCGAAAGGATGGACATCCGCGCCAACGCCGACCCGCGGAGCCGAGCCCGGCGTCATGGTGCCTGAGCTGCGCGCGTCACTGAGCGCCCGTCCTGTCTCGACGGCATGTCGACACTGACCTGCGAACTCGGCAGCCGAGCCAGGTCAGGAGGCGAGGATCTCGTCGAGGAGCGCCTCGGCCTTGTCCTCGTTAGTCTTCTCCGCGAGCGCCAGCTCGCTCACAAGGATCTGCCGCGCCTTGGCCAGCATCCGCTTCTCGCCTGCCGAGAGCCCGCGCTCGCGGTCCCTGCGCCACAGGTCCCGGACGACCTCGGCGACCTTGTTCACGTCACCCGAGGCGAGCTTCTCCAGGTTGGCCTTGTACCTTCGGGACCAGTTGGTCGGCTCCTCGGTGTACGGGGCGCGCAGCACCTCGAACACCTTCTCCAGCCCTTCCTGCCCGACCACGTCCCTGACACCGACCAACTCAGCGTTGTCGGCGGGAACCCGCACCGTCAGGTCGCCCTTGTCGACCTTGAGCACGAGGTAAGTTTTATCCTCGCCCTTGATCGAACGGGTCTCGATCTCTTCGATCCGAGCAGCCCCATGATGGGGGTAGACGACGGTGTCGCCGACCTTGAATGACATGTGGCATGTACCCCTTCCGCTGGATCTATGTTACCACGCCGAACGGGGAGGATTAGCCGTCCTTGGCGGCAAACATGCAGGTCAATGGCGCAATTCCGAGCACATAATTTGCCATCCGCGCCAGGCGCCACGACGGCGCGGTCGCGGGCGCTCACCAGGCAAGGAGCCCGCATCCAGGTCAGCAGCGCCTCAGGGGCAACTTGCGCCCCTCGTACATCATGTGTCTCAGTAGGCCCAGGCAGCTCCGCAGATGGCCCGCGAGCCCGGGCAGCTCCGCAGCTGGCTGGCCACTGCAGTCGCGGCGAAGCGGCCAGAGGCTCATACTGAAAGCAGGACGTTGTGCCCATGCCGGAGAGGTATTCGTGAACCTTGGCGGCGAACCGGAACGGGACGATTTTGGCCTGCCACCGGTTGACATCGAGATCCCCGATGACGCGCGGGAGCTCGATCGTGACGTGCAGGCATACCACCGCGAGCAGCGCGCGCTACGGCGCCGGATGCGCGGCGGGCGTCTGCGCGGGCCGCTGACCCGCGACGGGGCGGTGCTGCCGCTGCTGGCGGGCTGCCTGGTGTTCGCGCTGATCGCGGCGGTCCTGCTCACCGTGTTCACCGCGACGTCGGGAGATGTCGCGGGCCCGAAATTCGTGACACCGCGGCCCACCCCTGCCGCGACGGCACCCGCCCCGCATGCCCGGACCGGGGCGGCCTCTGCCGCATCGACGCCGGCCGGGCCGGCTACCGTCCTGCGGCAGGCCGGGCGACTGCCCAACGCGACGATCAAGGTCGGCGCCAGGAACGTGCCGCTGCCCACGCTGGTCAGCTCGGTACTGGCCCTGGTCCCGCAGCGATGCGGATGCTCGACCGCGCTGGGGCAGCTGATCACGCAGGCCGCGCAGGCTCAGGTGCCGCTGTACCTCGTGGGCACGGACGCCGCCGTGGCCGGGCTGAGGAAGATCGCTGCCAGCCGCACAGGTCCGGCTGCGCCCGCGGTCGCTGACGACCACCAGAACGTGCTCGGCACCGCCTACCACGCGCAGCTCGGCACCACCTACGGGGCGTCCGGGCTCACCGCGATCCTCGTAGGCTCACACGGCTCCGTCGAGCTTGCCCCGCGGCTGCGGCCAGGGCTGCGGCTGACGAGCGAGCTCAGGAACCTCGGGCCCGGCGCCTCACCGGGCGCCTGATCGTCGCTGCCCCAGGTGGAACGCCCGGGCCCGGTGCTGGCCCGGATCGGCGCGGCGGCTACGCTTTGCGGCGTCCCAGTGCCTCACATCCGCAAGACGAGGAGAGCACGCGTGATCCGGAGCAGCCGCGGGGCCGCGCTGCCGCACCGCATGCTGATCGTGGCGGTCGCCGCGCTGATCCCGGCGCTGGCCGGCTGCGAGGCGGGGAACAACGCGCCCACCATCAGCTGGCATCAGCCGACCGCCGGCGCAGGCACCACGATCGGCGCCATTGCCATCAGTAATGTCTTCGTTCTCGGAGCGCCGCCGTCCGGGACGCTGGCGGCAGGCCAGTCCGCTGGGCTGTTCTTCGCGCTGGTCAACAGCGGAAAGCCGGACAGGCTGGTCAGCGTCACTGCCACCGGGGCGGCGAAGTCCGTGACGCTGCCGGGCGGCCACGTCACACTGGCCTCCCAGCAGGCCGTCTTGCTCGACGGCCCCGAGCCGAAGGCCGTCATCGATGACCTGAGCCGCGCCCTGCCCGGCGGCTCTTACATCCGCGTGACCATGAATTTCCAGAACGCGGGCAGCGTGACACTCAAGGTCCCCGTGATGCCGCAGTCGCAGTACTACTCGACGTTCTCGCCCGCGCCAACGCCTAGCCCGACCCCCACAGCCAAGAAGGCCAAGAGCCACCCCGGCTCGCCATCGCCCACGACCTCGGCGACGCCCGCCGCGGGCACGTCGCCATCGCCGTCCCCCAGCCCGTCATAAGTCGTCATCGCCGTCCCAAGCAGCACGTCATAGCCGGTGCGGCCGACGCCGTCGGCCGCATGACCTCACGCCGTCGGCTCGAACTTATACCCGAGCCCGCGTACGGTCACTATGTGTGACGGGTTCGCCGGGTCAACCTCGACCTTCGCGCGCAGCCGCTTGACATGAACGTCCAGCGTCTTGGTATCGCCGACGTAGTCAGCTCCCCAGACGCGGTCGATCAGCTGCATCCGGGTGAGGACCCGCCCGGCATTGCGCAGCAGCACCTCGAGCAGCTCGAACTCCTTGAGCGGCAGCTGCACGTGCTCACTGCGGACAGTGACCACGTGCCGGTCGACGTCCATCCGGACCGGCCCCGATTCCATGATCGAGGTACTCGGCTCGTCTGACTCCCCGCGGCGCCTGAGCACGGCGCGCATCCGCGCGACGAGCTCGCGGGAGGAGAAGGGCTTGGTCACGTAGTCGTCCGCGCCAAGCTCGAGCCCGACCACCTTGTCGATCTCGCTGTCCTTGGCGGTCAGCATGATCACCGGCACGTTGGAACGCTCCCGCAGGGTCCGGCAGACCTCGCTGCCCGGCAGCCCGGGCAGCATCAGATCGAGCAGCACCAGATCGGCGCCGCTCCGGTCGAAGGTCTCGATCGCGTCAGGTCCAGTCGGGCAGACCGCGACCTCGAACCCTTCCTTGCGCAGCATGTAGGACAGCGCGTCGCTGAACGACTCTTCGTCCTCGACAACGAGCACTCGTGTCACTTGACTGCCTCCCTGGCAGATCGCACCGTGGCCGGTACCGGACCCCCGCTCAGCGACGGCACCGTGGGGGGTCGTAGCGGTAGCCGCAAGGTAAAGGTGGACCCTGCGCCCTCCTTGCTCCAGACAGTGACCTTCCCCCCGTGCGCCGAGGTGACGTGCTTGACGATGGCCAGGCCAAGACCCGTGCCGCCGGTGGCACGGGACCGGGCCGGGTCCACGCGGTAGAAGCGCTCGAAAATCCGCTCAAGATCTCGCTCGGGAATGCCGATGCCCTGGTCGGCGACGCTGATCTCCGCCGCGTCGTCCCCCGCCCGCCTGGTCGAGACCACCACCCTGGTCTTCTCCGGGCTGTAGGCGACGGCGTTCTCCAGCAGGTTGCGCAGCGCGGTGACCAGCAGATCCTCGTCGCCCTGCACCGCCAGGCCGTGCGAGCCGCTCGCGGCCAGCTCGATGCCGCCAGCCGCGGCTTTCATCCGGCAGCGGTCCAGTGCCTCGGCCACGACAGCGTCAAGCTCGACCGGAACGGGGTCGGGTACAGGCTCGGCCGCCTGAATCCTGGACAGGGTGATCATGTCCTGCACCAGGTTGGTGAGCCGGGACGCCTCCTGCCGCATCCGGCCGGCAAACCGCCGGACCGCCTCTGGGTCATCGGCGGCATCCTCCACGGTTTCGGCGAGCAGCGCCAGCGCGCCGACCGGGGTCTTGAGCTCGTGACTGGTGTTGGCCACGAAGTCCCTGCGGACTTCCTCGACCCGCCGGCTCTCCGTCTGGTCCTCGGCCAGCAGCAGCACCAGGCCGCCGCCGACCACCGCCCCCAGCGGCGCCACCCGGACCGCGAAGCTCGTCGTCCTGCCATTGAAGCTGCCGGTCGATACCTCGATCTCGCCCTCGCGGATCTCGCCGTCCCTGCGGACCTGGCGAACCAGGGCGAGCAGTTCCCCGACGATCAGATCGTCCCCCTCGACCAGGCCGAACGCGCGAGCGGCAGAGCTCGTCAGCAGCACCCGGTCATCGCCATCCAGGACAACGGAAGCAGAAGACAAAACGGAAAGGACCGAGGCAATGCCGGGCGGCAGCCGGGCGGGCTCCTGGGCTAGAGCGACCGCGTCATGGGACGCCGCCGGCGCCGGCGGCGTCATGCCGCGGTCGCTCCGGCTACCGTGCGGCCAGGCATGGCGCCACTACCGGCCGCGGTGCGGTCGGCGCGTGCTCTGGCATCGCGCGGGCAGGCAGACCTGACCGCATTCACCCCCAAGTCCACGCTTTGATCGTATGCGGCGGCCGGCCGGAACGCACGAGGCGAGGACTTACGACGAGCGGTTATTCGCGGAATATTCATAGACCAGAAAGCTGGAGTACACGTCGATTCTACCTGCCGGACACTGGTCCGGCCGACCGGAAAAACATCGAGAACACGCAGGTCAGCGTCCTTGACTTCGGACGGCCTCGACAGCCTCGGCGGCGGCATCTGGATCAAGGTAGCGGCCTGAGCGCACGACTGGCGCAAAGCCGGCGTCCAGCTCATAGGCGAGCGGGATCCCGGTCGGGATATTGAGCTCGGAGATCTCCGCATCCCCGATGCCGTCCAGGTGCTTCACCAGCGCCCGGATCGAGTTGCCGTGCGCGACGACAAGCACGGTCTTGCCCGCTGCGACGTCCGGGACGATCGCGTCATGCCAGTACGGCAGCAGCCGGTGAACGACATCCTTCAGGCACTCGGTCCGGGGCCTGAGCTCGTCCGGCAGCAGCGCATACCGTGGGTCGCCGACCTGCGATAGCGGATCGTCGTCGGCCAGCGGCGGCGGCGGCACGTCGTAGGACCGGCGCCAGAGCATGAACTGCTCGTCGCCGAACTGCTTCCTGGTCTGCGCCTTGTCCTTGCCCTGCAGCGCGCCGTAATGCCGTTCGTTCAGCCGCCACGAGCGGCGCACGGGCAGCCACGCCAGGCTGGCGGCCTCCAGGGCGCCGTTGGCTGTCTGGATGGCTCGCGTCAGGACCGATGTGTGCACGATGTCAGGCAGCAGCCCCGAATCGGCCAGCAGAGAGCCGCCGCGCACAGCCTCGGCGACCCCCTTGGCCGACAGTCCAACGTCCACCCATCCCGTGAACAGCCCCTCGGCGTTCCAGACGCTCTCTCCGTGCCTGAGCAGCACCAAGGTTCCCATGCGCGAGAGCTTATCGCCGCCGCGGCGGCACGCGGGCCGGCCGCGACCGTGCGCTCGCCCGCCAGGCCGGCTGCCCCCGGCCGTGCACTCGCCCGCCAGGCCCGCTGCCCCCGGCCCGCCGCCGACCGTGCCGGGAACATGCGGAGACAGTCCGGGGTTTCCGTTTCGGAGGTGTATGCCCGTGCCGCGACGTTCCCCCCGGCGGATCGCGACCGTCAGCGTACACACATCGCCGCTTGAGCAGCCGGGCACCGGTGATGCGGGCGGCCTGAACGTCTACGTCGTGGAGGTGGCCAAGCGACTGGCCGCCCGCGGCGTCGAGGTGGATATCTTTACCCGCGCTGTCTCCCGCGACCTGCCGCCCGTCGCTGAGCTAGCCCCAGGCGTGCTCGTGCGGCACCTGGCCGCCGGCCCCTTCGAGGACCTGGACAAGGCCGACCTGCCCGGTCAGCTCTGCCATTTCACGTTCGAAGTGCTGCGCGCCGAGGCTGCGCACGCTCCCGGCAGGTACGACCTGGTGCACGGGCATTACTGGCTGTCGGGCCAGGTAGGCGCAGTAGCCAAGGAGCGGTGGGGCGTCCCGTTCGTGCAATCCATGCACACTCTGGGCCGGGTAAAGAACGCGGCGCTGGCGGCCAACGATGCCGCGGAGCCCGCGGTACGCCTGCGCGGCGAGGCAGAGGTGATCGCAGCTGCCGACCGGCTGGTCGCCAATACCGATGAGGAGGCCCGGCAGCTGATCGGGCTGTACGACGCCGATCCCGGCAAGGTCGCCGTTATCAATCCGGGCGTTGACCTGACCGTGTTCAGGCCCGGCTCGCAGCATGACGCCCGGCGGCGGCTGGACCTGGCCCAGGACGGCGTGGTGCTGGTGTTCGCGGGGCGAATTCAGCCCCTGAAGGCACCGGACATCGCGCTGCGCGCCGCCGCCCAGATGATCCGCGACGATCCCGCCCTGGCGGACCGGCTGACCGTCGCGTTCGTCGGCGGCCCGAGCGGCACCGGCCGGGCAGACCCGGACCGGCTGACGGAGCTCGCGGCGGCGCTCGGGATCGCCGGCACGGTCCGGCTGGAGCCGCCGTGCCCCCAGCCGGAACTGGCGGACTGGTACCGCGCCGCGACCGTCGTGATGGTGCCGTCCTACTCGGAGTCCTTCGGACTGGTGGCCGTCGAGGCGCAGGCCTGCGGCACCCCGGTGGTGGCCGCATCCGTAGGAGGCCTGCGCACCGCGGTGCGGGACGGCTTCTCCGGCGTGCTCGTCGACTCCCGCGATCCGGCGAATTATGCGCGTGCCGTCAGCGACCTGATTGCCGAGCCCGCCACCCTGGCCCGGCTCTCGCGGGGCGCACGCGAGCACGCCTCCCGTTTCGGATGGTCAGAGACAGTAGACCGGCTGCTGCACATGTACGGTGCCGTCATGAGCGAGGTGGCCGCCGCGGTGGACGCGTGACAGCAACCGGCGGAAGGGGCGCCGCCCCCGCGGGGCAACTCCAGTCGGCTCTGGCCAGTGCCGCCCGCGAGCTCCAGTCGGCCCTGGCTAGTCTCGGCCTGGAATTCGAGTCACCGCGGCCTGGCGCCTACCTGGTGCGACTTGAGGGACAGCACAAGCTCGCCACCATGACCTGGCTCATCATCGGGGCGCACAGCCTGCACGTGGAGGCGTTCTTCTGCCGGCAGCCCGATGAGAATCACGCCGGCTTCTACCGGTTCCTGCTCGAACGGGGCGGCCGGATGTATGGCGTTCACTTCGCCCTCGACCCGGTCGGAGACGTTTACCTGGTTGGCCGGGCCCCGCTGACGTCGATCACTGCCGACGAGATCGACCGGCTGCTCGGCTGCGTGCTCAGCTACTCGGACGACAACTTCGACCGGGCGCTGATGCTCGGCTTCGCCTCGTCGATCCGCAGGGAGTGGGCGTGGCGGGTCTCCAGGGGCGAGAGCCTGGCCAACCTGCAGGCATTCGCCAGGCTCGTAGACCAGGACCAAGATCCCGCCCCGGACCAAGATCCCGCCCCGGACCCGGATGCCGGCCCGGACCCGGATGCCGGCCCGGACCCGGATGCCGCCCCGGACCCGGATGCCGCCCCGGACCCGGATGCCGCCCCGGAGCAGGATGCCGGCTCGCACCCGGATGCCGGCTCGCGCCAGGCGGTCCCGCCGAGCCTCAGGACTTGACCAGGCGGGAGATGGCCTCGGCCGCTTCCCGGACCTTGCCCTGCGCCTCAGGGCCGCCGTGCTCAATGGCCTCGGTGACGCAGTGGCCCAGGTGATCCTCGAGCAGTCCCAGCGCGACCGCCTGCAGCGCTCTGGTCACGGCCGAGACTTGCGTGAGCACGTCGATGCAGTAGACGTCCTCTTCCACCATCCGCTGCAGCCCGCGTACCTGGCCCTCGACCCGGCGCAGGCGTTTCAGGTAGGCGTCCTTGTCCTGGGTGTAACCGCGCATGCGATGACGATACGCCGCGCGGGCGTATTGTCCACGTCGGCCAGAGCCGTGAACCGGCAGCCCAGCACCCCTGCGTCGCTGTTCGCGGCCAGGCGGGGTAGAAAGGGAGGGACCGGCCGAGGTCGTGATGCGCTTGCTGCGAGCTCGTTCGGTGAATCTCAACGGAACCCTCAGCGATTCCTAGGGTGCGGGCGGCATGCTGATGCCAGGCGAGCCGCGCCCGCGGACATCAGGCCGGTTCAGCAGGGAGGGTCGCGCCATGCGGCGGGATGAGGTCAGCTACGCGGTGGCTGTCCGTGACGACGGCCTGCGCAAGGTCACCCGGCTCACCTGGCGCGTCGGCGCGGTCGGCATCGTCTGCTCGGCCCTGATCGCGGTGGCGTTCGGCCACAACGTCCAGCACACCGCACCGCACCCGGCGGCGCCGGGCACGATCCTCATCCCTGCGCAGCCCCCAGCGCCTGCGCAGGGCGCGGGCCAGGTGACGTCAGGAGCCTCATGACCGCCGTGACGATCGCCAAGGACACCTTCGGCGTGTTCGGCACCACGGCTGTGCTTCTGGTCAGCGCGCCCCGCGTGCTGAAACCGGCCAGGGCCATCCTCGACGATGAGCTGGCGGCCATTGATCTGGCCTGCAGCCGGTTTCGCGCCGACTCAGAGCTGTCCGCGCTGAACGCCGCCGCCGGAGCCGCGGTCGAGGTCAGCGAGCTGTTCGCGGAGATTCTCGAAGCCGCGCTGCGCGCGGCGCGCCTCACCGGCGGGGACGTGGACCCGACCTGCGGACGAGCCCTGGTCGGCCTCGGCTATGACCGCGACTTCGCGCAGGTGCAGGCGGCGGGTGACATGCAGCCCCGGCTGACCGGGTCGCTCAGCGGCGTGCCCGGCTGGCGCAGCGTGCAGCTGGACCGCACCCGGCGGCGGGTGCGGCTGGAGCGCGGCGCGCAGCTGGACCTCGGGGCAACGGCCAAGGCGTGGGCGGCGGATCGCTGCGCGGATGCAGTCGCCGCGCAGCTGGACTGCGGCGTCCTGGTCAGCCTCGGCGGCGACATGGCCGTCGCGGGGCCGCCCCCCGCGCAGAGCTGGCGGGTGCGGGTAACCGATGATCACGCGGCGGGGCCGGAGGCCGCCGGGCAGACCGTGACGATCTCCTCCGGCGGCCTGGCCACGTCGAGCACCACGGTGCGGGCCTGGATGGTGGGCGGCAGGCACGTGCACCACATCATCAACCCGGCTACCGGCGAGCCTGCCCGCTCGTGCTGGCGCACCGTCAGCGTCGCCGCCGGAAGCTGCGTGGATGCCAATACCGCCAGCACAGCGGCGATCATCCGGGGCGCCGCCGCCCTGCCGTGGCTGCACGATGTCGGCCTGCCCGCCAGGCTGGTACGCGAGGACGGAACCATCGAGACGACCACTGGCTGGCCCCGCGACCAAGGGCCCACCGAGGCAGCATGACCAGCCCCGCCGCAGCGGCCCACGTCAGCGCGATCGTGGTGAACTCCGCTACCCCGCTGTGGTACACGACCAGGGCCACCGGCCTGGTCGCGCTCGTGCTGCTCACGATCAGCATGGTGCTGGGCGTGCTGAGCTCGGTCCGGTACCAGCGGCCTGGCCTGCCAAGATTTGTCACCTCCGGCCTGCACCGCAACTCCTCGCTGCTCGCGCTGGCCTTCACCGGGGCGCACATCGTTACGACGCTGGCCGACCCGTTTGCCCACATCCGCGTGCAGGACGTGGTGATCCCGTTCATCTCCTCCTACCGGCCGCTGTGGCTCGGGCTGGGCACGATCGCGTTCGAGGTGATGCTCGCGCTGACCATCACCAGCCTGGTGCGGAGCCGGGTGAGCTACCGGATATGGCATCTAGTGCACTGGACGTCGTACCTGTGCTGGCCGGTCGCCGTGCTGCACGGCCTGGGCACCGGCTCGGACACCCCGGTGCGCTGGGTGCTCCTGCTGACACTGGCCTGCATCGCCCTGGTGACCGCGGTCACGGGCTGGCGGCTGGCCTACGGCTGGCCCTCGCATCCGGTCGTGCGCGTGGCCGGCGCCCTCATGATCGTGCTGGTCCTGATCGCCGGCGGCGCGTGGCTGGCGGCCGGGCCGCTGCAGCCGGGCTGGGCCCGGCGGTCCGGCACCCCGCCCTCGCTGCTGAATACCGGCGCCGGGGGAACTGCGGGCACGGCGAACATTCCGCCGGGTGCCGGGGCCCTGCGGGCCGCCGCGCGAGCGGGCTCGGCGCCGTGAGCATGGCCGGCGCTCGGCCGGCGGCCGGCGAGCAGGCGAGCCCGCCGCGGAAGATACCCCGGCTGATCCCGCCGGACGGGCCCCTGTCGCTCGACGAGCATCTGGCCAGGTACGGCGCCATCCCGTTCAGCGCCGCCCTGCCCTCCCGCGATGGCGGCATCCCGGCGCTGATAGCCGCGGTGGAGCGGTCCGGCCTGACCGGGCGCGGCGGCGCCGGCTTCCCCGCCGGGCGGAAGATGCGCGCCGTCGCGCAGGCCGGCGGCCACGCCGGCCCGTTCGGCAGCGCGGTGGGGACCGTGGTCCTCGCCAACGGCGCGGAGTCAGAGCCAGCCAGCGGCAAGGACAGGCTCCTGCTGGCCCGCGCCCCGCACCTGGTCCTGGACGGGATAGCCCTCGCCGCGGAAGCTGTCGGCGCCACTCGTGCCTACCTGTGCGTGCACAGCGGCGGCGGCGCGCCGGAGCCCCAGCTGCGGGAGGCCATCACGCTCCGGGAGCGCGCGGGACTGAACCGGGTCCCCATCCAGGTCATTGACGTCCCCGGCGGCTACGTGGCCAGCCAGGAGACCGCGGTGATCAGCTTCCTGAACGGCGGCCCCGCGCTGCCCGCGTTCGTACCGCCGCGGCCGTCGCGCAAGGGGGCGCACCGGCGGCCCACCCTGGTCCAGAACGTCGAGACGCTCGCGCATGTCGCCCTCATCGCGCGGTACGGCGCCGCCTGGTTCCGCGAGATGGGGACCGCGCAGGCCGCCGGCACCGCGCTGGTCACGGTCGGCGGGGCGATCCGCAGGCCCGGCACCTACGAGATCGCGCTCGGCACGCCGGTCGGGGACCTCGTCCAGCGGGCCGGCGGCCCGGCCGAGCCCGTCCAGGCGATCCTGGCCGGCGGCTACTTCGGCGGGTGGCTCCCCTTCCCTGCCGCGCAGCGGCTTGCGCTCAGCGACGACGGGCTGCGGCCCGCGGGCGCCGCGCTCGGGCCTGGCGTCCTCGTGCTGCTCCCCGAGTCCGCGTGCGGCCTGGCCGAGACGGCGCGGGTGACCAGTTACCTGGCCAGCCAGAGCGCAGGCCAGTGCGGACCCTGCAGTAACGGCTTGCCCGCGCTGGCCGACGCCATCGCGCACATCGCCTACGGGCAGCCCGCAGGCGAGGCGCTGCGCTGGACCGAGCACCTGATGGCCCTGGTCACCGGGCGCGGAGCGTGCCACCTGCCGGACGGGACGGCCGCTATCGTCGCCAGTGCCCTGCGGGTCTTCGCCAGTGACCTGCGCCGCCACGCGGAGCACGGCCCCTGTGCGCGCATCCGCAGGGCGCCCGTAGTGCCTGCTCCCGCCGACCCGCACGAGGCATCGTGAACCGGGGCCAGGCCAGCACACCCGGCCAGACAGGCACACCCGGCCAGACAGGCACACGCGGCCAGACACCCGGCCAGACACCCGGCCCGGCGCCGCGTCAGCGGCGCGGGGAGCGCCCGATCCTGCAGGTCAATCCGATCGCCTGCGAGGCACACGGGCTCTGCATCGAGCTGCTACCCGAGATGATCAGCGCCGATCCCTGGGGATACCCGATCATCGCACCGGGCCCGGTGCCGGACGAACTGCTCTCACTCGCCCAGCGGGCCGTCACCGCCTGCCCGACCCTGGCGCTGCTGCTCACCCGCCCGCAGTAACGAGTCAGGCGGCGCACGGGGGGCGAGCGGGACGAGACATCCGCCTCGTTTCTTGATCACGGAAGATCCGACGTGCTGGGACCCGACGGATCTTCCGTGATCATGGGCGGTGGCAGTATCGACCCGCCCGCGCGAACGGATCAGGGGAGCTTACGATCGCGATAGGCCGGGCAGCGCTGGTGACCGGCGCTGGTGCTTGCGTTACGTATCGGTTTTCTTGTGCGGAGGCGGCAGATGGGTCCACTGGACGGAGTGCGGGTCATCGAGATCGCGAGCCTGGCGCCCGCTCCGTTTGGCTGCATGATCCTCTCCGACCTGGGAGCGGACGTGCTGCGGGTGGACCGCGCGGAGAGCTGCGGGCCCGGCGCGGTGGCGCGCGCCGACCCGCTGAGCCGGGGGCGCCGCTCGATCGGGATTGACCTGAAGGACGCCGACGGCATCGGCCTGCTACTGCGGCTGGCCGAGTCGGCCGATGTGCTGGTCGAGGGGTTCCGGCCGGGGGTGGCCGAGCGGCTCGGGTTCGGGCCGCCGGAGTGCGCCGCGCGCAACCCGCGACTGGTGTTCGCGCGGATGACCGGCTGGGGGCAGGACGGGCCGCTCGCTGCCACGGCCGGGCACGACATCGACTACATCGCGGTCTCCGGGGCGCTGCACCCGATCGGGAGGGCCGGCGAGCGCCCGGTGCCGCCGCTTAACCTGGTCGGCGACTTCGGCGGCGGCGGCATGCTCCTCGCGCTCGGGGTCCTCGCCGCGCTGGTGGAACGGGAGCGGTCCGGGCTCGGCCAGGTCGTGGACGCGGCGATGGTGGACGGGTCGGCGCTGCTGACCTCGTTCCTGTACGGGCTGCGGGCGGGCGGCGCCTGGCAGGACACGCGCGGGGTCAACCTGCTGGACGGCGGGGCGCCGTTCTACGACACCTATCAGACCGCCGACGGCGGGCACGTCGCGGTCGGCGCGCTGGAGCCGAGGTTCTACGCGGAACTGCTGGCCGGGCTCGGGCTGACGGGCGCGGACCTGCCCGGGCAGCACGACCGCGCGGGCTGGCCGGTGCTGCGGGAGCGGTTCGCCGCGGTGTTCGCCGAGCGCACCAGGGACCAGTGGGCGCAGGCGTTCGCCGGCACCGACGGGTGCGTGGCGCCCGTGCTCAGCATGGCCGAGGCACCCGGCCACCCGTACAACACCGCACGGGGCGTGTTCACCGACGTCGGCGGCCTGGTCCAGCCCGCGCCCGCGCCGCGGTTCGGCCGGTCGGCGGCCGGGCCGCCGCAGCCGCCGCCCCGGCCGGGCGCGGACACCGACGAGGTGCTGGCCGGGCTCGGGCTGCCCGCCGCCGAGATCGCCGCGCTCCGGGACCGCGGCGTAGTGGGCTGAGCTCGCGGGACCGGCGAGCCGGCGTGGGCTCGGGCGAGCCGGCGTGGGCTCGGAGCCCGCGTGGGGGTCGGCGGGCCCGCGTGGGCTCGGGCGGGCGGCTGGGGCATTTGCCCGGAACGAGCGGCGCGAGTAAGCTACCGGTTGTTAGTTAGGCACCTCGTTCGGTGAGGCGTCGACATGAACACAGGCCACTGATCCGACGACGTCGAGAGACGCCCAGGGTCAGGACAGGTCTCCCCGGCTTAAGGGGTGACCCGAAGTGGCTGCACCTCCGGTGCTACGTCGTGTCGTGCCAAAGCTCTGACGAGAAGGGGTGCGCGCCGGTTTCTGCCGGTGCATGTCCCCTTGCCGTGCGAACGGACACCCGCGTGTGTCATGGCCGGAGGGAGGCGAGAAATGGACACCAGTAGACCGGGTCATCATAGGCCCCGCATCCGAGACTTCTCGTTTTCTTCTGGCACGCGGTAACCACGCAATTCGCGTGATCTTCCTGCGCCTGATCGCTGCCTGAGCGCCCGAGCGCCCGAGCGCCTGGCCAGTGGCCGCCGCGTGCCTCCCGTTATGCCCCAGGCCGGGGAGAGGGAGGGACTGCCATGACCACGACGCTGCACCGGAGCGCGGTGCGCGACTCCGAGCACGTCGGCGACATCCGCGGCGCGCTCGGCACCATCGCTCTGGACGATAGCTCGCCCCGGCGCGGCCGTTCGGCGCAGCTCAAGACGCTGCTGGCGATCATCGGTCCCGGGCTGATCGTGATGATCGGCGACAACGACGCCGGCGCGTTCGCCACCTACGGGCAGGCCGGCCAGGACTACGGCACCCGCCTGCTGTGGACATTGCTGCTGCTCGTGCCCGTGCTGTACGTGAACCAGGAGATGGTGCTGCGGCTCGGGGCGGTGACCGGCGTCGGGCACGCCCGGCTGATCCTGGAGCGCTTCGGCAAGTTCTGGGGCGCGTTCAGCGTCATCGACCTGTTCCTGCTCAACGCGCTCACGATCGTCACCGAGTTCATCGGCGTCAGCCTGGCCGCCAGCTACCTGGGCCTGCCGAAGGTGGCGGCCGTGGGGCTGGCCGCGCTCGTGATCATCGGCGCCGCCTCCACCGGCAGCTTCCGGCGGTTCGAGCGGATCGCGATGGGCCTGTGCGGCGGCTCGCTGCTGCTGATCCCGATCTACTTCCTGTCCCACCCGGCGGCCGGGCAGATGGTCCGCGGCTATACCCATCCGCTCATCCCCGGCGGCTCGGGGCAGCTGGCCGCCGTCCTGCTGCTGGTCATCGGGATCGTCGGCACCACGGTCGCCCCGTGGCAGCTGTTCTTCCAGCAGAGCTACGTCATCGACAAGCGGATCACGCCGCGGTTCATGCGTTACGAGAAGGCCGACCTGTGGATCGGCATCGTCATCGTGGTCCTCGGCGCCGGGGCCATCATGGGCTTCACCGCCGCCGCGTTCGCTGGTCACGCCGGCGGCTTCACCGACGCGGCTGGCCTCGCCCGCGGGCTGCAGGCGCATGCAGGCAGGCTGGCCGGCGTGCTGTTCGCGATCGCGCTGCTGGATGCCTCGATCATCGGGGCATTCGCAGTCTCACTGTCCACCGCCTACGCACTCGGCGACGTGTTCGGGCTCAAGCACTCACTGCACCGGGGCCTCAAGGGCGCCAAGGGCTTCTACGCGGTCTACGGCGGGCTCATCCTGGCCGCCGCCACGATCGTGCTCATCCCCGGCTCCCCGCTCGGGCTGCTGACCGAGGGCGTGCAGGCGCTGGCCGGAGTGCTGCTGCCGTCCGCTTCGGTCTACCTGCTGCTGCTGTGCAACGACGCCCAGGTGCTCGGCCCGTGGGTGAACGGGCGCAGGACCAACATCTTCACCACGACCGTCGTCGCCGTCCTGGTCGCCCTCTCGGTCATCCTGACCACCTCCGTGCTGTATCCGGCCATCACCGCCGGGCAGATCCTCGGCATCCTGGCCGCCTTCGGCGCGACCGGGCTGGTCCTGGCGGGTTATGTCACGGTCAGCCGGATGCGCGCCGGAAGCCTGGCCGCCGTCCCGGTTGACCGTACGGGCCGGGACAGCTGGCGGATGCCGCCGCTGGCGCTGCTGACCCGGCCGCCGGTGCCGACACCGCGCAAGGTCGGCATGACCGCGCTTCGCCTCTACCTGGCCATGGCGACGGTCCTGGTCATCGTCAAGATCGTGCAACTCGCCATCGGGCACTGACCGCGCCGAGCGTCAGGCGGTGCCCAGGCGGATCGCCGCTACTACCAGGAGCACGACGGAGACGACCAGGTAGGCGCGCAGCAGCAGGACGCTGAGCTTGGTGCCTGCTGACCAGGAAACGGGCTTGAGCAGGGCGAGCGGCGGCATCCGCCAGTTGTTGAGCTCGGTCCTGGACATCCCGGCCGAGGCCGGGATGCGCGGTCCCTGCCGAGCACGGATGATCCGCAGCCGGATAGCCGCCGCGAGCAAACCGGCCGCGAGGATCGCGGACAGGATGATGACTATCCTGGCGGCGTTGAGGTGAGTGAACAGCGTTGTCGCGACCAGCGTGCCCGACAGCATGACCAGGACGCCGACAATCACGCTCGCCAGTGCGTTGAGCCAGGGCGGGTTGACCCACGGGCCGAGCACCTCAGCGTCGTTGCACAGCAGCAGCAGGAAGACGCTGGCGCTGGGCAGCAGGACGCCCGCCAGGGCCTGCACGCCGACGGTAATGAGCCCGAGCGGCGCGTGCGGGATCAGGACGACGGCGGCCGCGACCGTGACCAGGGCGGCATAGCTGGCATAGAAGGACTTGGCGTCACGGAACTTGCGGTGCAGCGAGTGCTTGAGGTTGAACACGTCACCAAACGCGTAGCTGGTGGACAGGGTCACCGCGGACGCGCCCAGGACGCTGGCGTCCAGCAGCACGATCGCGAAGATGGCGCCGAGCACGCGGCTGTGATCGCCGACCGCGCGGGCGACCCCGAGGGCATCGGTGAAGTGCCCGGCCAGGGTGGTGCCGCGGACCGCGTACGCGGCCACGACGATCATCGCGGCCGCGCCGCCGACCACGACGAAGGAGCCAAGGACGGTGTCGGCCCGCTCGTAGGGGATGAATCGCGGCGTGATCCGCTTGTCGATGACATTCGACTGCTGGAAGAACAGCTGCCAGGGAGCCACCGTCGTGCCGACGATGGCGATGATCAGCAGGATGGCGGCCGAGCTGAGACCGCCCTGGATCCCCGGCACCACGAAGTGGTAGATGATCGAGCCGTACTGCGGGTGCGAGAGCAGGGCCAGCGGAATGAGCAGCAGGCTCGCCCCGATGAAGGCGAACATGGCGCGCTCCCAGCGGCGGAAGCTGCCGCTCAGCGTGATGCCGACCAGGCCGGCGGCGGCGACCGGGACCGCGATGTAGGCGCTCACGCCGAAATAGGCGAGCGCCAGCGAGACCCCGATGAACTCGGTGACGATGGTCAGGAAGTTGAGCAGGAAGAGGTCGCCGACGCTGAACCAGCCCCAGAACCTGCCGAATCGCTCGTTGATCAGCCTGGCGTGGCCCACCCCGGTGACCGCGCCGAGCCGGACCACCATCTCCTGGTTGACGATGAGCACGGGAATGAGCAGCAGCAGGACCCAGAGCAGGCTGTAGCCATAGTCCTGGCCAGCCTGCGCGTAGGTGGCTATCCCGCCCGCGTCGTTGTCCCCGACCATCACGATCAGGCCAGGGCCGACGATCGCCAGGAAGGTGACCAGCCGCCGGCGCCAGCCAGTACGGCGCTCGTCATCCAGCCGGATCCGGCCGAACGCGCCCTCGATGTCACCCAGATGAGCTGTATCGAGCACCGCGCTCGGCGGTGCCAGCGAGCGGCCGGCCGGATCGCCGCTGGCGTTGGCTGCGGCATCTGCTGGACGGCCGCCGCCCGGCGGCGGGCCGCTGTCGGCAGGCGAGCCAACGGCAAGTGCGCCAGTGGTGGCAGGCACGCCAGCCGCAGGTGAGCCGGAGACGGCGGGCGAACCAGCGGCGGGCGAACGCGCAACAGCGGGCGGACCGTCGCCGGCAGGCGGGCCAGGCGGGAGCGTGACCACGGCCGGCGAAGCGACGGCGGGCGGCCCCGTCGCGGGCGGCCCCGTCGCGGGCGGCCCCGTCGCGGGCGGCCCCGTCGCGGGCGGCCCCGTCGCGGGCGGCCCCGTCGCGGGCGGCCCCGTCGCGG
>Ga0209871_1000038_pt1 | contig 37972 bp, 39 predicted proteins | sample OrgsoiDNA2013045_FD_185795 | JGI IMG/M metagenome (GOLD analysis project Ga0209871, IMG submission 185795) | Permafrost soil microbial communities from the Arctic, to analyse light accelerated degradation of dissolved organic matter (DOM) -... | ecosystem: Environmental > Terrestrial > Soil >... | reverse complement strand
CCGTTGCTTGTTATTTAGTGCGGCGCGTCGCCAGGTTTTTCTATAATTCAGATGCGAATTCTCCTATTGCACATCCTGGGGGGTTTTGCATAACCCTCTATATCTCAGCTGATCATGGAAAGCCTGGTGCGGTTCGGCCTGAAGCAGTTACTGGAAAGATTCTCTGGCTCGGCTGGACCCGAAGTTCCCGATCTGTCTGAGGGCGCGCTGCGTGGAGAGATTCGCGCGAGCTTCAAGGCAACGGCCAACCTCCGCGCTTCGCTTGTAATGGTCGGCCTGCAGCGCGGGGATAGCTGGCATGTCAGCGTCCCGGTAAAATACGGTGAGCCACTGCGCCTTCGAGTGCAGCGTGGGGTATATCAGGTCACCGCGTGGTTCTTCGCGGACGCACAAGCGCCCATGGGAACACCCTTGCTGGTAGCGATCGCCACTGGCGAGATCGCTGTCGCGTCCGACCGGGTGGAGAAGTTCGTGCTCACGGGCCGGAATCCGCTGGCCTCTCAGCTCGCCGAAATCCGCAGTGCTGCGCCGCCGACGGAACTGCCGTTCTGGCTGCCGGACGAGGGACCTCGCATGCTTGCTTCAGGTGGCGCAGCGGCGGGGGCCCGCTTGGTGCCCGAATTGGAGATTGTGAGTTCGCCGTCCTGTGCTCAGTCGACCTGAGCGGCAAGCGCTGTGTCGGATCGCCCCAAGACAGCGGGAAATTCTGTGCCAGGCACTCAGGCCGCCCAGAGGACAGGAACGACGGCGGCATTGAGATTCTCGCATGGGTTGGCTCAAGGCGGACGGATGCTGGCCAGGGCCTGACCCATTCTCAACTCAACGTCACCGACAACTCTTAGCGGGAGGAAGAGCCGTGTCGAAGATCAGAATCAATCTTCTCCATCCGACCAATCCGTCAGAGATCCTTACTGTCTCGGTTCCCCAGGACGCCACCGCGAGCTGGCTGGTCACGGTGCATTCGGCGATACTCCGGCCTGATCCAGAATGCCCGGGTGAACACGATCCCTTGCCGGTCCGGACGCTGGAGTTGCGAACTGGCGAACTGCGCACGGTCGGCGACCTACTGGCCGCCGTCCGGGAGCAGCAGCAGAAAGGCTGGATCGCGCCAGCCGAACCGATTGTGCTAGCGGCAGCGTGCACCGGCTGCACTGCTAAATGCCAGGTACGGGCAGCGGAGTCAACGTGGATGATGAATCCCCACTGTGCGGAGTGTGGCGGACCATGGTCGGTATCACGCAGGTCGGCACCGGGTCTCGTCCGCGACATCGAACTCGACGGTGAGCCGGATCCCGAGACTGGCCTGGTGGAACTCGCGGAACTAGGTCTTGGCCCAGGCGGCTGCATGCTAGTGGATCCCGGCGAGGATTCGCCCTATCTCTTGGAAATCCCAGGTCAGCAGGCATTCACCCGGGCAAGTTAAGTCCGTCCTGCGGAACCGAGAGAGTGGCGGGATTGTAGCCAGCCTCCGCCGGGAGAGCTAAGGCCGTCCCGCCACGTGATCTCTTGTCTTGGTGTCTCAGCTGCGGTGCAGAACCCGTTCGACGTATGCCTGGATCGCCTGCTGAGCCGCGGGGGAGCGCCATATGCTGCCGACCGCGTCATCGACCCCACGCTGGCGAGCGATGTTCTCGATCACCGGGCTGCGGATCTGGCTGCGCGTCTGCCGCAGCGACTCCTGCGGCAGGGCGGCGAACTGACGTGCGATCTCGACCGATGCCGGCAGGACTGATCGCTCGCCGACCGCCTCGTCGATCAGGCCCAGGGCCATAGCATCGGCGGCCGGGTAGGTCTGCCCGAAGTGAATGAGCTCGGTAAGCCGGTGCGTTCCCGCGGCGAAGCGCAAGATCTCCAGGGCGGTGACGGGGAACGGGACTCCCACCAGCAGTTCGGTCACTCCGATGCGCCCGTGGTCGGCGTTCATCACCCGGTGGTCACAGGCCGAGACCAGGATGCAACCGCCGGCGATAGCATGCCCGTTGACCGCCGCGACCACCGGGAGCGTGCAGTTGAAGACCGCCAGGAACGCGTCACTGAGCGCGGGCAGGAACTCGTCGAGATAGCCGGGACCGCCCTCTCGGATGCGGAGCAGGTCAACACCCGCGCAGAAGATGGACCCGTGCCCGGTGAGCACAACGGCGCGAGCACCGCCTCGCTCGACTTGGCCGAGTCGCTCCGCAATGTCACGGCACATCCCGGTATCGAGGGCGTTGGCCTTGCCCCGTGCCATCCGGACAATGGCCACTGGCCCGTCCATGTCCACGCGAATCGACGGTTCGTCCACGATCCTCCGTTCGCGCCCGCTGCGCGGATCAGCGCTGGCTCAGTCTCCCCCCGGGTCAGCGGGCTGGTTCAGTCTTCGACGGTGACCGGCGCACCGCTGCGTATCATCGTCCCGGGCGGGCACCACCAGGCCATGGCGTGCACCTCAAGCCGGCCGGCCTGGACGCTGGGATCGGAGCTCGCCAGTTCGCGCGCGCGCTCGACTGACTCCACCGCAAAGATCGCCATCCCGCGCAAAGCCTCATCGCTTTGACCGGCCATCGGGCCGTTGGTCACGACGTAGCCGGCCTCGCGCATGTAGGCGTAGAAAGCGACGTGCTCGCGCTGGATGCTGTCCAAGGTCTGGCTGTCGTAGCTCGGCGCGCCGTCCGGCCGGCGCAGCAGGATGAGCTGAAACTCCTCGAGTTCAGTGGCCATGCATTCTCCTGTCTCGGCTCTCCGCCGGAGCGCGAGCAATTCGGCCGAGCCGGCGTCAGCCAGCGGCTGGACCCACCTCTCGTGCCACGCACGCAGCGGAACTGGGTTGAGGTGATTGATGCGGTCCCGGCCGCGGCGCTCGGCGATCACGACTCCCGCCTCGGTAAGAACCCCGAGATGCTGCATGACCGCGAACCGGCTGAGCTCCGGTATCTGGTCGGCAAGAGCACCGGTAGTCGCCGGGGCGTCCCGGAGCAGGTCCAGCAGGCGCCGCCGCCAGGGGCTGGCCAGCGCTCGCCACAGGTCTGGCTCCCGGGCAGCGAGCCGGACTGCTACCGCCCTTTGAGACATGTGATAAAAGTATCACTCATTGAGTCCCGCGACCAGCCCCTGGGCGGGCACCGGGTGGCGGGAATGCTGATAGGAAGGCACCATAAGTCCTGCGGTGCTGGCCAGAGCCCGGCCGCCGCGCCCTCGTCACGCGCCAAAGGGGATTGACATGAAAGTGCCGCTCACGATCGGGGACTTCCTGCGCCGCGGGGCGTCGGTCTATGGCGAGCGCCCGGCGGTCTTTGACGAGCCGGACGTGGCTGGCTCGCTGGGCACCGTGAGTTACAGCGAGCTGGAGAGCCGGGCCCGCGGTGCGGCCATCGCGCTGGACAGTCTCGGAGTGGCGCATGGCGAGCGGGTGGCGATCGTCAGCCCGAACGCCGCGCGGTTCCAGATCCTGTACTTCGGCGTCAGCGGCTACGGCCGCGTCCTGGTGCCCGTCAACTACCGCCTGAACGCCGATGAGATCCGCTACATCGTCGAGCACTCTGGCGCCTCGGTACTGCTCGTCGATCCCGAATCGGACAAGATGCTGGCTGGCGTGACCGCCAAGCACCGGATCGTGCTGGACGGCGCGGCAGACGCCGAAATGTTCGCATTGGCGCCGGCCGGCGCGGAGCCGGCCGCCTGGCAGCCCGACGAGGACGCCACCGCCAGCATCAACTACACCAGCGGCACCACCGCCCGGCCTAAGGGCGTCCAGCTCACGCACCGCAACTGCTGGCTCAACGCCGCCATTTTCGGCTGGCACACCGCGGTCACCGATCGCGATGTCTTCATGCACACGCTCCCGATGTTCCACTGCAACGGATGGGGCATGCCGTACGCGGTCACCGGGATGGGCGTGCCCCAGGTGGTGGTGCGCAAGATCGACGGTGAGGAGATCCTGCGGCGGATCGACTCGCGCGGCGTCACGCTGCTCTGCGGCGCCCCGGCCGTGGTCGCGGCCATCCTCAACGCCGCCGCCGCCCGGCAGGAGCGCGGCGAGGCCGTGCCCGGCCGGGATACCGTGCGGATCGTCGTGGCCGGCGCGCCGCCGCCGTCGAAGACGATCGAGCGGGTCGAGACCGAGCTCGGCTGGGAGTTCATCCAGATCTACGGGCTGACCGAGACTGCGCCGTTGCTGACGATCAACCGCCGCCCGGCCGAGTGGGACGGCCTGGAACCGGCCGTGCGGGCCCGGCTGCAATCGCGGGCCGGCGTCCCCGCTGTGGGGGTGCAGATCGCCACTGATGACGAGGGTGAGGTCCTGGCCAGGTCCAACCACGTCTTCGCCGGCTACTGGCAGCAGCCGGCGGAATCGGAGAAGGTGCTGGCGGGCGGCTGGTTCCGTACCGGCGACAAGGGCCATATCGAGGCGGGCGATTACCTGGTCATCTCGGACCGGAAGAAAGACGTGATCATCTCGGGCGGCGAGAACGTCAGCTCGGTCGAGGTCGAGGACTGCCTCTACCAGCACCCGGCCGTGGCCGAGGTCGCCGTCATCGGCGTGCCCCATGACAAGTGGGGCGAGACCGTCAAGGCACTGATCGTGCTGCGGGACGGCGAGCAGGCCACCGAGCAGGACATGATCGCCCACTGCCGGGACCGGCTGTCCCACTTCAAGTGCCCGACCTCGGTCGAGATTCGCGACGCGCTGCCCAGGACGGCGACCGGCAAGCTGCAGAAGTTCAAGCTGCGCGCCCCGTTCTGGGAAGGCAGCGAGCGCGGGATCAACTGACGCGTCAGCGAAGAGGCGGCTCGCTGCTGGCATCGCGATGGCGGGGATGGCTGGCTGCTGGCATCGCGATGGGAGCCGGGACGGCGCGTTTTTCATGATCGTGGATGATTGTGCCGGCCACCCAGGAAATATCTTCCGCGATCATGAGGCAGCGGGCAAAAGATGGCCAGCGCGGGGGCCGGGAGCCGCCGGTGCGCGCCCGCCGCATCAGCCTGCGTCGGTCGCCCGCTCCACGATCTCGCGGACGACAGCGGTCTTGGCATCGGCATAGTGCTGGACATGCCGCCACGTGCGCTGCGCCAGCTCGCGCTTGACCCGCTCGTAGTACTCCCGGTCGGCGTCGGTGACTCGCAGCCAGTCGCGGAAGCGCAGCATCCGGTCGATCTCTGGCGCGCCGGCGCTGAACACGTGCAGGTTGATATCGGTGTCCGGGCCCTTGAAGAGGCGATGCTCGAACCAGTCGGGCTCGCGGATCCGTAGCACGTACCCGGCGGCCTCCATGGCGGGCACGTACGACGGCTCGTCGGCCGAGTCCGGTACGGCCAGGACGATGTCGATGATGGGCTTGGCCGCCAGCCTGGGCACTGAGGTTGAGCCGGCGTGCTCGACCTGCAGTGCCGTATGGCCAAGGACGGCGCGGATCCGCTCGGCCTCGCGGGTGAACAGCCGGGGCCAGTCGGGGTCGTACTCGGCGAGAGTGATCGGCGCGTTGTGCGGCTGCAGCTCACCGACCCGGGATTTGCGGAGTTCCTCGTCGCTGACCAGGTCTGGGCCACATTCGTCGGCGGTTGATGACATAGCGTGATCGCTCCTTGGAGAAGGCAGCCGATCAGTCTACCGGCGGGAGTCAGATGACGCTGCCGCAGCCGGAGAAGCCGCTGGCCCCCGCCCCTGCGCGGACGGCAGCAATGGGCTGATGGCAGGACGCGGGCGGAGACCTCCCGTCTGGGTGGGCGTCGTAGTAACCTCCGCTTAGCACGACGCCAGCGGGCCGGCTGGCAACGTACTGGCAGCGCCAGGCCCTGGCACCAGCCCGCGGAACCGTTGAGCGAGCAGGCCCGCGGAACCGTCGAGCGAGCAGGCCCGCGGAACTGTCGAGCGAGCAGGCCCGCGGAACTGTCGAGCGAGCAGGGAGGCATGCCCGTGGCAAGCGCGCCAGTAAGCCAGTGCTCTTGCCCGGCGCCGAGCCGTCGGTGACGTCGGTCGAGCAGCGCGGCATCGAGCACATACCGCCCGGCAGCCGGTGGGGCACGCCGAGCGGGCTGTTCTGGATGTGGGCAGGCGCGGTCTGGAACGTCGAGTTCCTGGTCTACGGGGCGCTGGCGATCGTCGTGTTCGGGCTGTCCTTCGCGCAGGCGGTCCTTGTCATCGCGATCGGTAACGTCTTCTACCTGCTGACCGGCCTGGCCAGCCTGCAGGGGCCGGAGGCAGGCACGACGACATTCGCCATCAGCCGGGCGGCGTTCGGGCCCAGGGGCAACAAGATGCCCTCCTTCTTCAACTGGATTACCCAGGTCGGGTTCGAGATCGAGGGCATTGCCCTCATCGTCTTCGCGGCGATACTGCTCGCGTCCAAGGCTGGTTTCACCGCTGGCACCGCGGCCAAGGTGATCTTCATCATTCTCGCCGTGGCGATCCAGGCGGTGCTGCCGCTGCTCGGGCACGCCGCGGTACTCAAGGTGCTCCGCTGGCTCGCCATCCCCTTCGTGGTGCTATTCGCGGTCCTGGCCGCCCTCACCACCTCGAAGGTCAACCTGCACGTGCCCGCGCACGGCGCGAGCTGGGGTGCCCTGACCATCTTCCTCGCGCTGGTCATTGCGGCCGGCGGCCTCGGCTGGACCGAGAACGGCAACGACTACTCCAGGTACCTGCCGCGGGACGCTGACAAGAAGCAGATCGTGCTGGCCGTCGCGCTCGGCGGGGCCATCCCGTCGGCGCTGCTGGAGGTCCTGGGCGCGGCAGTTGCCACGGGCGTGCCCAGCGCAACCTCGGTCAACGGCCTGATATCGGGCTTCCCCGGCTGGTTTGTCGTTCCCTATCTGATCTTTGCCATCTTCCAGCTGTTCTCGATCAACACCCTGGACCTGTACTCATCCGGCGTGACGCTGCAGAGCCTGGTGCCCCGGCTGAAGCGGCTGCACTGCGTGGCCATCGACACCGCCATCTGCGGCGCGCTGGCCGCCTATGCGGTGTTCTCCGCTCACTTCTTCACGCTGCTCACCGACTTCATCCTGTTCATCATCCTGTGGCTCGGCCCATGGTGCGCGATCTACCTCGTCGACAGCTACCTGCGCCGGAACCGGTTCGACCATGACGCGCTGCTCGACGAGCGCGGCGGCCGCTACTTCCGGGGCGGCGGCTTCCACTGGCCGGCGATCGTCGCCCAGGTGCTCGGCATGGTCGTCGCCGCGCTCTGGCTGAACGCCTACACGCCGTACGTCGGATTCTTCGCGAACCGCAATGGCGGCCCGATCGGCTCGGACTTCAGCGTGTTCCTCGGCCTGTTCGTCGGCGGAGCCGTCTACTGGCTGCTGGCCGGCACGTCGGTCCGGGCTGAGGGCGACGCGACGCCCGCGACGCCCTGACGGCGGCGGCCGGGATGCGGCTCAGGCCGGGGTCACCGCGGTCAGGCCGAAGGAATCCACGTCGACAAGGCCCAGGTCGGTGATGCGCCGCTGGGGGATGACCGACAGGCCGAGGAAGCTCAGGTGCATGAACGGGGCGCCGATGCTGACGCCGAGTGCCGTCGTCACTGCGTGCTCTAGTTCCTGCACCGCCGCAGCCACCACGCTGGCGCTCTGATCGCTCATCAGCCCGCCCATCGGGAGGGCAGGAGGTCAGCGGGCGCGTCGCCGCGCGCGACGGCTAGGACATGGGGCGTGCCCCGGCGTGGTTGCATGGTGACCTGGCTTTGCGGAGTCGGTCAGCTGGGCTGGGCGAGTCTACGGCCCCCCACGGGTGTGACGAGGCCCGGCGGGCCCACGTGACAAGCGTCGGTACCGGTATATTGGGGTGCCGTGGGCTGCCGTGGGTGCCGGCATACCGGCTCGGCTGGGCGAGGAGCGCGCGGTGGACGAGGAAACCTCTGACCCCCAGGTGATTCCCTACCTGCTGTATGCAGATGCGGACGCCGCCGTGAACTGGCTGGTGAATGCCTTTGGTTTCACAGTCCGAGCGCGGGACGCTAGGAAGGACGGCACAGTCAGGCACGCGGAACTGCAACTCGATCGAGGCGGAGTGATCATGCTGGGCTCCGCCGCGCCTGGCTATCTGGGACCTGCCCGGCTGGGCGGGGCCACCCAACTGGTGCGCATCACGGTCACCGGCCTGGAATCTCACCGGGACCGGACCAAGGCCGCCAATGGCGAGGTATCCGAGGTGGAGCCCGGACCTCCAGGCTGGCGGTCTTACTCGGTGAGCGATCCAGAAGGGCACCAGTGGTACTTCACTGAACGCAGCGACCCGGCACCTGACACCTCCGCAGGCTGAACCGTCTGACGGGTTGCTCGCCGGATAGTGGTATGATGCCAATGTGAGTAGCACCAAGAGCACGGTGGCGATTGACCACTCAAGCCCGGTGCCGCTGCACGAGCAGGTCGCCTCAGCGATCCGCCGGGCGATTGCCGAGGGCGAGGCAGCTGCTGGTGAACGGCTCCCGCCCGCCAAGGACCTCGCGGCGGTTCTTGGCGTCAACGCCAACACGGTGTTTCGCGGGCTGCGCACGCTGCGGGACGAGGGGCTTGTCGAGTTCCGCCGCGGCCGGGGCGTGACGGTCAGCGGCATCGGGCCTGAGCGAAGCGCCGTGGTGGCCAAGGCACGCGAACTGGTCGCACTGGCCCAGCGCTACGGGTACCGCCCAGAAGAACTCGCGGAAATTGTCGCGCAGGCGTCGTTCGGAAGCAGTCCATGAGAACCACCGAGGTCGTGCCTGCGGCAGTGCCGCCGCCTGTTTCCGGCGGCGATCCTCGTGCCGATAGTGAGGCGCTGTTAAAGGAGGCGCGGCGGCGCCAGCGCCGGCGATACGCAGCGATGGGCCTGGCCATGGTGGTCATCGCCGGCGGCACCGCCGGCGCATTCGCCGGGCTGCATGGAGCCAGCCGGCGCCCGGCAGGCCGGCCGCCGGCGAGCGTCCGGCCGCGGCTGAGATCGCAGGCACGCCGGCCCGTCCGCGTGGGGGTGAGCAGGCCCATCCCGAGAAGCGTCGGCTCGACAGAGCTGATGTGGCCCGTCGGCCCTGGACAGTCGGGCGGGATCTTCGTCGACAACCTGCGGACCAGGCGTCTGCGGCTGGCCCCGACTCCCAGCATCGACCCTGGTGAATTCCAGCCGATCATGCCCGCTGGCCGCTGGGTCATCTATGCCGGGACCAATGGCGTCTCGGCCGTTCGCAGTGAGGGGAAAGGCAGGCCGAGGCGGCTAGGGACGGCTCAGCTCTTCGCCCCCGCCGCGACGCCAGGCCATGTCTGGCTTGAGTACGGCGCTGTCGGGGCCGGCCCGGTCACCGTCCGGTCCATCCCGGTTGCCGGCGGGCCGGCTGGGCCGCCGATCGGGTTGCCCGGCAGAGCTCAGCTGATCGCAGGGACCGACGCAGGCCTGGTGCTGTCGGGGCGGCACGGCATTCAGCTTTGGAATCCGGGTGGACCGCCACGAACACTGCCGCATTCGTCATCGGCTCAGGGTTTCGACGTCAGCGCACGGCTGGTCAGCTACGACACCGGCTGCACGGACGAACAGACAGCACCGAGCCTGAGCTACGAGCCTAATGCGGGATTTAGCGCCTGCCGGATGCTGAGGGTCTTTGACGTCGTCACTGGCAGGCTCCGCTCGTTCGCGGCGCCGCCGGGCACCAGCGGATGGATAGCGAACCACGGGGGCTTCGTCGATGTCAGCGCGATTGCGCGCTCCGGCACGATGATGGCCGCCGACGCGGTGATTCCTCCCGGCGGTCACGGCCGCGTCCGGGCCTTCGTCCTGCGCCTGGCCGACGGCTATCGGCGGCCCACGGCCGTCCCGTCATCGACTGCCTTCCTGTGGGCGGTGATGGCGTGGTCGGCCAGGGGCTCGTGGCTGCTTTATCAGGGTCCTGGCACGCACATGTGGGCCTATCAGGTGACCACGGGACGGGCGCGGTCGTCCAGGACGCCGTGCTGCCAGTACACCGTGATGGCCACGATCACGAGCCCAGCCCGCTGAAGCGGTCGTGCCGCATTGCCCTGGCGCTCGCCATTGCGAGAGCCTGAGGACATGAATGCTGGCCAGTCCGGCCCGGGCGGGGATGCCGCGGCCCCGGGCGGGGATAGCGGGCACCCGGCCGGGGACAACGAGCAGGGCTGGCTCGCGGAGTTCAACGGGCTGCCGGGCGAGGCGGCCCGGCAGGCATTGCTGCGCTGCTGCTCATCGCGGCGATGGGCGGACGCGGTGGCGGCCGGGCGGCCGTACGGCTCGCTGGCGGGCCTGCTACGACGCTCTGATGCGGCGGTGGCCGGTCTGACGCCCGCTGACCTGCGCGACGCGCTGGCCGGCCATCCGAGGATCGGCGAGCGTCGCGACGACGGCGCGGGCGCCGAGCGCTGGTCACGGCAGGAGCAGGCTGGCATGGACGGGGCCGCCGACCGCACCCGGCAGGCTCTCGCGGCGGGCAACGTGGCCTATGAGCAGCGGTTCGGGCACATCTACCTGGTCTGCGCGACCGGCCGGAGCGCCGGCGAACTGCTCGGCCTGCTGCAGGCGCGGCTGGCCAATGACGGCGAGACTGAGTGGCGGGCAGTGCGTTCTGAATTGAGGAAGATTAACCAGATAAGGCTGCACAAGCTGATCGGGGGCATGACATGAGCCAGGTCAGCGCGGTGACCACGCACGTGCTGGACACCGCGAAGGGCATCCCGGCCGTGGGCATTGCGGTCCGGCTCGAGCGGGCGGGCGGGGCCGGCGAGATCGCGCGGGGGCGGACCGACCAGGACGGGCGGGTTCGTGATCTCGGGCCGGCCAAGCTGCCGGAGGGCACCTACCGGCTCGTGTTCGAGACCGGCGCGTATCTCGCCGGGCAGGGCCAGCGCGCGATTTTCTTTCCCGAGGTCGCCATTACCTTCGCGCTGGACGGTGCCGGGGCGCACTGCCATGTGCCGCTGCTGCTCAGCCCGTTCGCCTACTCGACCTACCGCGGGAGCTGACGATGACCATCATTCTGGGCGCCAACCAGTACGGCAAGGCCGAGACCAGGGTGGTGCGGATCCGCCGCGACACAGGCCGGCACGAGATCCGTGACCTGAACGTCTCCACGTCGCTGCGCGGCGACTTCAGCGACGCCCATGTGCACGGCAGCCAGGCGAAGGTGCTGCCTACTGACACTCAGAAGAACACCTGTTTTGCCTATGCCAAGGAAAAGGGCGCGGGCGAGATCGAGGACTACGCGCTCGAACTCGCGCGCCATTTCGCCAGCGATATCGAGTCGGTGGCCAGGGCGCGGGTCGAGGTCGAGGAGTACCGGTGGGAGCGGATCAGCGCGGCGGGATCGGAGCACCCGCACGCCTTCGTTCGGTGTGGTCAGGACATCCGGACGACAGCGGTGACCGTCGCGGGCAAGGGTGACGCGCAGCAGGCGTGGGTAGTCTCCGGCCTCAGGGATCTGGTCGTGCTGAAGTCGACGGGCTCGGAGTTCGCCGGCTTCCTGAAGGACCGCTACACCACGCTGGAAGAGACCAGCGACCGGGTCCTGGCCACCTCACTGACGGCACGGTGGCGCTATCAGTCGGCCGGGGCGGCCGGGGCGGCCGGGGCGGCCGGGGCGGTCGATGCGGGTGAGGCGGCCGGGGCGGCCTATCAGTTGGCCAGGACCGCTGCGGCGGCGGACTGGGGCGCGGCGCACGCGCAGGTCCGGCAGATCCTGCTCGAGCGTTTCGCGCAGGTGCACAGCCTGGCGCTGCAGCAGACGCTGTGGGAGATGGGCAAGGCAGTCCTGGAGGCGCGCGCCGATGTGGCGGAGATCAGGCTGTCCGCTCCGAACAAGCATCATTTCCTCGCCGACCTCTCGCCTTTTGGGCTGGAGAACCATGGCGAGGTCTTCCACGCGGCCGACCGGCCGTACGGCCTGCTGCAGTGCGCGGTGGAGCGCGACGACGCCGCGGGCGCCGGGCCCGCGTGGGAATCGGCCGCTGCGTTCGGCTGAGCGATACCGGCGGGATGGGCGGTACCGAGGGACAATGCTGAGATGGGCGAGGTGGGTGGGGAGGTCGGCAGCCGACGCATCGACGAATCGGTCCGGGGCCGCCCGGCGGCCTCGCTGCTGCCGTTCGTCGCGCATTACAGCGGCTACCGGCAGGCTGGAGTGGCACCGGCCACGCACCGCGGGCTGCCGTCGCCTTTCATGACGCTGATCTTCACCCTGGACGAGCCGCTGGCCATCGGCGCCCATCCAGATCCCCGGCAGGCGCCGGGCCGCTACGACACCCTCATCGGCGGCCTGCACACCACCCCGGCGCTCATCACGCACGACGGCTGGCAGTCGGGCATCCAGCTCGGGCTGAGCCCGCTCGGTGCGCGGGCCCTGCTGGGACTGCCGGCCGGGGAACTGGCCGACGTTGACCTGGATGCCGCTGAGCTGCTCGGGCCCCTCGCGCGCGAGATCCGGGAGCGAGTGCGCGCGGAGAGCAGCTGGCCCGCGCGGTTCGCCGTCCTGGACCGGATGCTCCTGTCCCGGATCGGGGATGGCCAGGGTGCCGGGCGGATCGGTGCCGGGGGAGCCGGGGCAGGGTCGGTCAGGGCCGGGGGAGTCAGAGCCGGGGGAATCGGTGCCGGGGGAGCCGGGGCCGGGTCGGTCAGCGCTGAGGTCGGCTACGCGTGGCGCAGGCTGCTGCGCAGCGGCGGCAGGGTCAGCCTCTCGGACCTGGCCGAGGCCACCGGGTGGAGTGATCGGCATCTGCGCACCAGGTTCCGGACCGAGACCGGGCTGAGTCCCAAGGCGGCGGCTCGGGTCATCAGGTTCCACCGGGCCCGGCGGCTGCTGCTGCAGCGAACCGCCGCCGGGCCGCCGCCGGTCCTCGCCGACCTGGCCGCCGAGTGCGGCTACTACGATCAGGCGCACCTGGCCAGGGACTTCCGTGCCCTGGCCGGCTGCTCGCCGACGGAGTGGCTGGCGGACGAGTTCCGTTTCGTCCAAGCCATGGCGGGCGGCGCCGGTGCAGACTCGCAGTCATGAACGACAAAACACCAGCACCACAGGTCTGGCCCACTCTCCGCGCCCGCGACGCCAGGGCACTCATCCGCTTCCTCGTCGACGCGTTCGGCTTCGAGGAGGTCGTCGCGTACGGCGACGGCGACCGCGTTGACCATGCGCAGCTGTCCTGGCCGCCCGGCGGCGGGATCATGCTCGGCTCGGCGCGCCCAGCCGGCGCCGATGATGACTGGCCGCTGAAGCCGGGCACCTTCGGCTGCTACGTCGTCACCGACGAGCCGGACGCGCTGTTCGCCCGGGCCACCGCGGCCGGGGCCACTGTCCTGCGGGAGCTCAACGACACCGACTACGGCTCGCGGGACTTCGCCGTCCGCGATCCCGAGGGCAACCACTGGTCATTCGGCACCTACCCAGGCGCGCCGACCTCGCACTGAGCCACGTCGCCGCCGCGGGCCTGGCCCGGGAATGCCGCAGACCTGGTCCGGGGAAAGCCGCGGGCCTGGTCCGGGAATGCCGCAGACCTGGTCCGGGGAAAGCCGCGGACCTGGCCCGGGAAAGAACGAGGCGCTCGCAAAAACGGGCGCCCCGGTAGCGCCGTCGCGCGGTCGCCAGGAAGGATGGGGGCCGAGGAGCTATCCGTGGACTTCATTCAGCCGACGAGCTGGGACGAGGCGCTGGCCGCCAAGGCGGCGGTGCCGGATGCGCTGCCGCTGGCCGGCGGCACCGACGTCATGGTCGAGATCAACTTCGACGTGCGCCGCCCGGACGCGCTGCTCGATCTCACCCGGATCCCCGAGCTCAGCCAGTGGAGCCAGGACAGCGGCCGGATACGGGTCGGGGCCGGCCTGACCTACGCGCGCCTGATCAGCGAGCTCGGCGACCGGCTCCCCGGCCTGGCCATGGCCGCCCGCACGGTCGGCTCGCCGCAGATACGCAACCGCGGCACCGTCGGCGGCAACCTCGGGGCGGCCTCACCGGCCGGGGACTGTCATCCGCCGCTCCTGGCGGCCGGCGCCGAGATAGAGGTGGCATCGACACGAGGCACCCGCCGGATCCCGGTCGAAGACTTCTACACCGGCGTCAAGCAGAACGCGCTTGCCCCCGACGAGCTCATCTCCGCCATCCTGATCCCGCCCGCTGCCGGTCCCCAGCAGTTCAGCAAGATCGGGACCCGGAACGCGATGGTGATCGCGGTTGCCTCGTTCAGTATTGGTCTTGACCCGCGGAGCAGGAGCGTCGGCACCGGCATCGGGTCGGCGGCACCCACCCCCAGGCCGGCCAGCGGCGCCGGGCAGTTCCTGGCCGCCGCCCTGGACGAGGCGGGCCTGTGGGAGTCGCGCGGCGAGCTGCCCGAGCCGGTCGTCCGCGAATTCGGCGAGCGGGTCAGGGCGGCGGCGGCGCCGATTGACGATGTGCGCGGCACCGCCGCCTACCGGCTGCACGCGCTGGCGGTCATGGCCCGGCGCACCCTGACCTGGGCCTGGAACGAGTACCGGGACGATGAGTACCGAGATGGCGGGGGCTGAGGGCATGCGCATTACGGCGACCGTCAACGGCGAGGTCATGCAGGCCGACGACGTCTGGGAGGGCGAGAGCCTGATGTACGTCCTGCGTGAGCGGCTGGGGCTGCCCGGCTCGAAGAACGCCTGCGAGCAGGGCGAATGCGGATCCTGCACGGTCTACCTGGACGGCCTGCCGGTCTGCGCGTGCCTGGTGGCGGCCGGCCAGGCGCAGGGCGCCAGCATCGGCACGGTGGAGGGACTGGCCAGCGGCGATGCCCTGCACCCGGTGCAGGAGGCGTTCGTGGCGGCAGGTGCGGTGCAATGCGGGTTCTGCACGCCGGGCCTGGTGGTCGCCGCGCACGACCTGCTGACCAGGCACGGGCAGCCGTCCGATCTCCAGATCCGCGAGGCCCTGGCCGGCAACCTGTGCCGGTGCACCGGATACGAGAAGATCCTGGAGGCGGTGCACCTAGCCGCCCACCGCATGTCGGAAGGAGCCCAGTGAGCGTTCTGGTCCTGAACGGTTGCGCGGTGGCCACTGTCGACCCGCACCAGACTGAGCATCCGAGCGGGCACATCGTCATCGACGGCCGCCGGATCAAAGCGGTCGGCGCGGGCCCGGCGCCGCAGGGCCTGCCCGGCGCGCGCTACCTGGATGCCAGTGGCTGCCTGGCCACGCCCGGCCTGGTCAACACCCACCATCACCTCTACCAGTGGGCCACCAGGGGGCAGGCGACCGACGCCGGCCTGTTCGACTGGCTGACCGAGCTGTACCCGGTGTGGGCCGGGATCGACGAGCAGATCGTGCAGGCGGCCGCGACGGCGGCCCTTGCCTGGCTAGCCCGGACCGGCTGCACCACGACGACCGATCATCACTACATTTTCCCGCGCGGCGGCGGCGGCCTGCTGGCCGCCACGATCAACGCCGCCCGCGACGTCGGCCTGCGGTTTCACCCGACCCGCGGGTCGATGGACCTGGGGCAGAGCTCGGACGGCCTGCCGCCGGATGCGGTCGTCGAGGACACCGACGACATCCTCGCGGCCACCGGGGCGGCGATCGATAAATTCCACGATCCGGCAGCTGACTCGATGCTGCGGATCGCCGTGGCGCCGTGCTCGCCATTCTCGGCGACCCGCGAGCTGATGACGCAGTCAGCCGACCTGGCCCGCAGCAGGCAGGTGCGGCTGCATACGCACCTGGCCGAGACGGCGGATGAGGACGACTACTGCGCGCAGCAATTTGGCTGCTCGCCGGTCGAGTACGCCGAATCGCTCGGCTGGCTGGGCGCCGACGTATGGCTGGCGCACGCCGTGCACCTGAACGACGCGAGCATCGCGAGGCTGGCGGCGACCGGCACCGGCGTCGCGCACTGCCCGTCGTCCAACGCCCGGCTCGGCTCGGGCATCTGCCGGACTCGTGACCTGCTGGACGCGGGAGTGCCGGTCGGCCTGGGCGTGGACGGCGCGGCGGGCAACGAGGCGTGCTCCCTGATCGGCCAGGTCAGGGCCGCGGCGCTGTTCGCCCGCGCGGCCGGCGGCGCGGGCGCGATGACCGTGCGGCAAGCGCTGGAACTGGCGACCCGCGGCGGGGCGCGGATCCTGGGCCGGGAGGCCGATATCGGCTCGCTGGAGCCGGGCAAGCTCGCCGACATCGCGCTGTGGCGGCTGGACACGCTGCCGCACGCGGGCATTGCCGACCCCGTTGCCGCGCTCGTCCTCGGCGTGCCGCCGCCCCTTGAGCTGCTGCTGGTCAACGGCCAGGCCATCGTGCAGCGCGACCAGATGGTCACCGTCGACGAGCAGCAGGTCACGCTGGCCGCCCGCCGTGCCGCCCAGACCCTCGCGAGCAGGTCCTAGCGCCGATGACCGCACTGGCCGCGTCATTGCTAAGGCAGCACGGTGAACGGCTTGCCGTTGACGGTGCGTATGACTCGGAAATGGCGGTGGTCCAGCGTCAGCAGACGGTCAGTCCGGTAACGGGCAGCAAGGACCACCAGGGACGCGTCAGCGAGCCCGATGTCCTGGTCCTGATATCGGTCGATGACGTTCTGCGCGCGCCGGATGTCGGCGGCGTCACAGGCCGGAAGATCCCACGCGCCCCCGGACAGCTCGCTTAGCGCGGCAAGTTCTTCGCGCACGCCCCTGCGTGTTGCCAGCAGGTAGTCGAGCTCGGCAAGCACGTAAGGCGAGACGACAAACGGCCCGGGGTCGGCCTCGATGCTCGCGCTCACGTCTGCATGGTGTGCATCGCTGGCATCAAAGTAGGCCACCAAGCCGCTCGTGTCGCAGACGAGCACGTGTCAGCGATCCCCGAAGCCGGCCAGGGCCCTCTCGGCGTTCTCGGCAAGTGATGACTCGCCGCTGGTGAACAGTCCGCCCTTCGGCCGAGGGCGATCCGATGCGCGCGCCAGCGCTCCGATTGCTTCTCGGATCACCTCCGCCTCCGACCGGCCGGACGCCGCCGCGAGCCGGGCGACCGCTTGCTTGAGGTCATCCGGAAGGTAAATGGTCGTCTTAGTCATGCACATATGGTACCACCGCTGGCGCCATCGGTGGCAGTTCTGGCCTGCTTCCGGTCGCCCGACGATCTGCTGCACGGCAACCTTTGGGCGAGGCCGTGCATCCTTTAGGGCATGACGGACGACATCATCACCTCGGGCACGCGCAGGCGCGACCGCGATGAGGCGATCGAGTCGCTGTTCTACGAGTGCTATCCGAACCTGGTGCGTACCGCGTTTTCCCTGGTCGGTGACTGGGATCTGGCTGAGCAGCTGACCCAGGACGCCTACCTGCGACTGTGGCGTCGATGGCGCTGGATCGCAGACCAGCAGGCAGCGCCCGCGTACCTGCAGCGCACGGTCGTGAACCTGTCGCGCGAGACCATACGGCGGCGCGTGATCGAGCGGCGCGTGCTGCACACCCGAAGCGCGCAGCCGTTACCGGCGGTGGCACCGGATCCCGCCGCTGGCGTCGACTTGCGCAGGGCGCTGGCCGCCTTGCCTGCCCGCAAGCGAGCGTGCGTGATCCTTCGGTACCTGGTCGGCATGTCGGAGGCGGAAACAGCCGACGTGCTCGGCATCTCCGTCGGCACGGTGAAGAGCCAGACGCACAAGGGACTGCGCCAGCTTCGGGAGGGGCTGGCCGATACGACAACCACAGCCAGGCCGGCGACCGCGGCGGATGGGACGGCGAGATGACCGACACCGATCTGGAGCGGCGGCTGCAGGCCCTGCGTTCCGGGAACCTCGAGCACCTGATTGACACCGACCGTGCGTGGCATGACCTGCGGGTTCGCAGATCTCGGGCCGCCCGGAACCGCCGCGGGTGGCTCGCCGCCGCCGCGACCGCCGCGGCCGTGGGGGTCGTCACGATCGTGATACCGACGCTGGCGGGTAGCCTGCCGGGACTCCCGTCGGCCGTCCCGTCGGGACCCGGCCCGGTGACGGCACCGGCCAGCGGGCCCACCGCGCCGGCATCCACGGGCACCTACCCCGGCGCGATCGCGGCCCGCATCCGGCTGGCGGGCGCGGGCGCGGTGGTCGAGGACCGGGGGGACGCGTGGACGCTGACGCGGTCGCGCGGCGGCTTCTACCAGCTGGTCAGGATCGACCTGCGGACGAATAAGATCACGCTGCGGGCGACCGCCGGTTCCGGTGTCTCCACTGGTCCCACTGTCGAGAATCTGGCCGCGGGCGGCGGCATGCTCTGGCTGAGCACGACGCTGGGCCAGGCGCAGGGGCAGCTGCAGCGCATCAACCCAGCCACCGGAGGCGTCATCGCGACCTTGCACCTGCCGGTCGGCCGCTGCCTGGTCGCGACCTACAGCGCCGGGCAGCTGTGGACCGCCTGTGTCGACGGCGGCGGGACCACCGAGCTGCGCATCGATCCGGTCACCGGGCGGGTGGACGGGCGCGCGGGGCCGGTGCCCGGCCGGGTCACGCCGTACGTTGTCGGCCCCGAGGGAATGTGGTACCCCACCAACTCAGGCATCAGCGGGCTGGTCGGCCTCGGGTCGCGCGCGCGCGTGCTCACGGTCGACGATTCGGCCTACCCGGTCAGCCTCGCCTCGGCGGTAAATTCCCTCGTGTTCGACCAGGGCGCACTCTGGGCACTCACCGATGACGAGAGCGTCGCCAAGATCAACCCGGCGACTGGCCGGATCGCGCGGATATTCACCTACAGCAGTTACGACCCGCAGTACTCCATGGGGCTAGATTTCCTCTCGGCCGGCCAGAACTCACTGTGGTTCCTTGACGATGGCCACCGGTCCAGCGGCGTGCTGCGGGTCAGCATGGCCACCGGCAGGCCGCTGGGCGCAGTGGCGCACATAGGCTCATGTGGCGAGCCATGTTCTCAGATTTACGCCACCCAGAGTGCCGTCTGGGTGGCCACCTCGGACTGGCTCGTCCGCATCGACCCCGGCCGCCTGCCGGGCTAGCAACCCCGGAGCGAGGTCTGTGACGCCGTGACTACGCCGACCCGCGCCCCGACCCGCGCCCCGACCCGCGGCCCCGCCCAGATTCCCGGCGCACCAGCCGACGTGCGCGCACCGGCCGACACGCGCATCCCGGCCGGTGGCGGGATCGGCGCCAGCCCGCGCCGCCCCGACGGCACGGCGAAGGTGACCGGGCAGTTCGCCTACGGCAGCGACCTGTGGATGGACGACATGATCTGGGGCGTGACGCTGCGCAGCCCTCACCCCTACGCGAGCATCAGGTCTATCGGGATCGGCGAGGCGCTGGCCACCAGCGGCGTGTACGCGGTGCTGACCCACCAGGACGTCCCGGGCACGAACGTCTGCGGGCTGGAGGTCGCCGACCAGCCGGTCCTGGCGCAGGACGTGGTCCGCTACCAAGGCGAACCAGTCGCCCTGGTAGCCGCCGACCATCCCGAGATCGCCCGCCAGGCAGCGAAGAAAATCGCCGTGGACTACGACGTCCTGCAGCCGGTCACCGACGCGGTGGCCGCTCTCGGCGAAACCGCCCCCCAGCTGCACGGCCGCGGCAATCTCGTCCGCCACCTCAAGATCCGCAAGGGGGACCCTGATCCCGCCGCGGACGTTGTGGTGACCGGCAGCTACACGGTCGGGATGCAGGATCAGGCCTTCCTCGGGCCGGAGGCGGGCATGGCCGTGCCGGACGGGGAAGGCGGCGTCGACCTGTACGTGGCGACGCAGTGGCTGCACGTTGACCAGAAGCAGATCTGCGCGGCGCTCGGCCTGCCGCCCGAGCAGGTCAGGCTGGTGCTGGCCGGGGTCGGCGGCGCGTTCGGCGGCCGCGAGGACCTGTCCATGCACGTGCACGCCTGCATGCTCGCGCTGCATACCGGCAAGCCGGTCAAGATGGTGTACAACCGCGAGGAGTCGTTCTTCGGGCACGTGCACCGGCATCCGGCGCAGATGCGCTACGAGCACGGCGCGAGAGCCGACGGCACGCTGGTCTACGTCCGGGCCGAGATCTACCTCGACGGCGGCGCCTACACCTCGAGCACTCCGGCCGTCGTCGGCAACGCGGGAACGATGGGGATCGGGCCCTACATTGTGCCGAATGTGCACGTGGATACCTACGGCGTCTACACCAACAACCCGCCGTGCGGCGCGATGCGGGGCTTCGGGTCCGTGCAGACAGCGTTCGGGTACGAGGCGCAGATGGACAAGCTGGCCGCGAAACTGGGCATGGACCCGGTCGAGCTGCGCTGCCGCAACGCGATGAGCATGGGCTCGCAGGCGCCGACCGGGCAGATCGTGGACAGCGCGGCGCCCGTCGCCGAGCTGCTGCGCCGCCTGGAGGCGATGCCCCTGCCCTCGCCGGGCTCGGCGCACGGTATTCCCGCTGCAGGGCCCGCGAACGCCGCCCTGTCAGCCCCGGCCGAGCCACCCCCGGCCGCGGCACCCCCGGCCGCGCCACCCCCGGCCGCGCCAACCCCGGCCGCGCCACCCCCGGCCGAGCGACCCCCGGCCGAGCGACCCCCGGCCGAGCGACCCCCAGCCCCCCGCGACCTGCGCGATCTGCCGGGCGGGGTCTCGAACACTACGCACGGCGAGGGTGTCGTCCGCGGCGTCGGCTACGCGGTCGCCTACAAGAACGTCGGGTTCTCCGAGGGCTATGACGATTACTCGACCGCGCGGGTGCGCCTGGAGATCACCGGCGGCGAGCCGACGGTGACCGTGCATACCGCCGCCGCTGAGGTCGGGCAGGGCCTGGTCACCGTCGAGCAGCAGATCTGCCGGACCGAGCTCGGCGTGGACCAGGTCGTGGTGTACCCGAAGGACACCCAGGTCGGCTCTGGCGGCTCGACGTCGGCATCGCGCCAGACCTACATGACCGGCGGCGCGGTCCAGGCCGCCTGCGAGCGCGTCCGCGAGCAGGTGCTGGGAATGGCCCAGCGTCAGCTCGGCCGCACGGTCGCCGACCTGGCCATCGCCGATGGCCAGCTCGTCTCGGCCGCCGAGGGCACGCTGGGCTCGCTCGCCGACCTGCTCGGCGGCGAGGCCGTCGAGGAGACCGTGCAGTGGCGGCACCGGCCGACCTACCCGCTCGACCCGGAAACCGGCCAGGGCTTCGCGCACGTCCAGTACGCCTTCGCGGCGCACCGCGCGGTCGTGGACGTCGACACCGACCTCGGCCTGGTCAAGGTCGTCGAGCTGGCCTGCACGCAGGACGTCGGCAAGGCGATGAACCCCCAGGCGGTCGTGGGCCAGATCCAGGGCGGCAGCGCCCAGGGCATGGGCCTGGCCATCATGGAGGAGATCCAGGTGCGAGATGGCCTGATCAGGAACCCGTCGTTCACCGACTACCTGATTCCCACCATCCTGGATATGCCGCCGATGCCGATCGAGGTGCTGGAGTACGCCGACCCGCATGCCCCCTACGGGCTGCGCGGGGCCGGCGAGGCGCCTACGATCTCCTCGGGCCCCGCGGTGGCTGCTGCCATCCGCGCCGCCACCGGTCTCGACCTCCCGCTCATCCCCATAAAACCCGAGCACATAACGGGAACATCGTGACTACTCAGCCCCGCCCAGCCGGTGCCGCCCAGCCGGGCTCCGGCGCTCCGGCCAGCGCGCTGGCCGACGCCGCGGAGGCCGAAGTAGCGGCAGCCGGCGTCGAGCCGACCGCCGCGGCCGACGCCGCCGCGGCCGAGCTCGACACGATGCTGGCCGAGGCCGACCGGGCTTTGGCGAGCCGGTACCCGGGGGAGCGGCGCGGTCGGCAGCCGGTGCACACCGTTTACGTGGCCGCCGACGCGTTCTGGCCCGGGCTGGTCGCCGACTGGGGACGCCGGGCGCTCAAGGCCCTGGAGGCCTGGGCGCCGGACATGATGGCGTTCGGCCGGGCGATGGACGTGCCGCTGGTCCTGGCGGCGGACGTCCGTTCGCGGGTCCTGGCCAAGCTGATCGCCGAGCCAATCGAGGACCTGCGGCTCGACTTCGAGGACGGCTACACCCCGGCCCACGACAGTTCCCCGGCCCACGACAGTTCCCCGGCCCACGACAGTTCCCCGGCCCACGACAGTTCCCCGGCCCTCGGCGGTTCCCCGGCGGCCGGCGGCCGCGCCCCGGCAGGTGTCCGTGCCGCCAAGGACGCCGACGCTGCCGAGGACGCGGATGCTCGTGCCGCCGCGGCGGCGCTCGCGGACGCGATCGCCGCTGGCAGCGCCCCGCCGTTCACCGGGCTGCGGTGCAAGAGCCTGGAGCCGGCCACCCGCCGCCGCGCCATCCGGACCCTGGACCTGTTCCTGGGATCGCTGCTGGCCCGCGGGCCGCTCCCGGCCGGGTTCGTCGTGACACTGCCGAAGGTCACCTCCGCGGACCAGGTGACGGCGATGGCGCACCTGTGCGACCGGCTGGAGCAGGCGCATGGCCTGAGGCCGGGCCAGCTGGTCTTCGAGGTACAGGTTGAGACCCCGCAGGTCATCCTCGGCGCGGACGGCACGGCGGTCGTGGCGCGCTGCGTGCACGCGGCGGCCGGTCGCCTGACCGGGCTGCACTACGGCACCTACGACTACAGCGCGTCGCTGGGGATCGCCGCGGCCTACCAGAGCATGGATCACCCGGCGGCCGACCATGCCCGCGCGGTCATGCAGGTCGCGGCGGCCGGCACCGGGGTCCGGCTCTCTGACGGCTCGTCCAATGTGCTGCCCGAGGGCAGCCGCGATGAGGTCGTGGCGGCCTGGCAGCTGCACTCGACACTGGTCCGGCGGTCCCTGGAACGGGGCTTCTACCAGGGCTGGGACCTGCATCCAGCGCAGCTGCCCAGCCGATACGCCGCCACCTACGCGTTCTTCCGTCCCGGGCTGGCCGTGACGTGCGCCCGGCTCCGCTCCTACCTCGGCGGAGGTCAGCACGGTGTGCTGGAGGAACCCGCCACGGCCAGGGCCATGGCCGGCTACCTGAGGCGCGGCCTGGACTGCGGGGGCATCTCGCAGCAGGAAGTCGCCGACCTGGCCGGGCTAGACCGGGCAGGTCTTGACCTCCTGACATGATCTCGTGCATGTCACTCACATCAGACGATCCCGCGTTGTTCCCCGCTGGCTCGACAGCGGTGCACCGCGACACGCTGGGCGGCAAGATCTGGTCGGCCACGCCGTGCCGCGTGGTTGCGGACTACGGCGACGAGCTGATTCTGGCCCGCTGGCCCGGCGTGCAGGTGCTCCGGCTCGCGACCTATATCGAGTGGATGCAGACCGGCGACGACCGTGCTCGTCAGCAGCTGGTCAGCGAACTGGCCGCGAGCCGGTGGAAGCTTGGCCGGTGTGCCTGGCAGGACACGACCGTGGTCAGCTGGTTCGGCACCGACCTGTACTTCAGCGTTCACCGGTTTATGCGGCCGGGGCTGCCAGCCTGTGACTGGTATGTCAACTTCGAGCGTCCCTGCCGACGCACCCGGATCGGCATCGACACGTGCGATCTGCTCATCGACCTCGTCGTTAAGCCCGACTTGTCAGGGTATGCATGGAAAGATGAAGATGAATATGCCCAGGGCAGGCGACTCGGGCTGATCGACGATGTGGCGCACGCCGGTGTCGATGAAGCTCGCCAGCACGTCCTGGCCCTGATCGAAAGTCGGCAGGGTCCATTCGCGCAGGACCTGTCGTCGTGGCGGCACGATCCGGGCTGGGCCGCACCCGTGCTCCCCGCCGACGCGCTGACTGTCCCGCCAGCGCCGTGACTTCGCAGTCGCGCCCTCTCCGGCCCTGGCCGCGTACCGGGCGGGCCGGCGGGTCCGGCTGGAGTCCACGTTCGGCGGCGCGGGATCCCTGGAGGGCGGCCTGACCCCGCAGTGCGTCGCTGCGCTGTCGGCCGTGCTGGAGTCACTGAGCGCCTGCACGTGCGCGGTCGCGGTGGTGCTGCTCCTGGTCTGGCCGTCGAGGTAATCCTTGACGGGCCCCCCCGCTTGTCAGCGAGAAGGGCCGGGCACTTGTGCGCCCGGTCCTTCAGCCCAGATCGAACTCGCCCGCTTTCACCGCGCTAGCGAACGCCTGCCAGTCGGCAGGGCTGAAAACCAGCACCGGCCCCTGCCGGTCCTTCGAGTCGCGTATCGCGATGATGCGTGTGTCACTGTCTGCCTGGCCGCCAGGCGCGGCGATCTCGGTGCCTGTCTGTCTGCCGATGTGAGTGCTCTTGGGCGGTATGGTCGCGACTTCGACGCAGCTTCCGCCTGATCCGTTGCTGTAGCTGCTTTTGCGCCATGCGGCGCGGGACAGGTCTGGTACGTGCATCCCGCGCCCTCCTCTCGTGTCCTGGCTCACGTCATGCTGCTGGCCACCTGGCCGATGAAGTCGGCTGAGCGTTCCGGGGAGAGCGCCGACGCGCGCAGGTGGTCAAACACGAGCGTATACCGCTCGACATCGGCGGCTGTCTCCAGATACTGGCTGCTGGTGAGGTCCTCAATGTAGACGATCGCGGTGTCACCGGCCTCGGGGAACTGCAATAGCTCGAACGAGGTGCCCATCGACGCGTGGGCGCGCGCATCGAAGGGCAGCGCCTGCAAAGTCACGTTCGGGAGTGCTGCTATCTGCAGGAGACGGTTCAGTTGCGCCCGCATGGTCGCGGCTCCGCCGACTTCGCGGCGCAGCGCGGCCTCGTCCAGCACGGCCCATACTTGCAGCGGATCCGGCGCGGTCAGCAGCGCCTGGCGGGTGACCCGAGCCGCGAGCTGACGTTCCACCTCGTCGTCATCGGCTGACGGCTGCGCTGCCCGGATCACCGCTGCCGCGTACTCCCCGGTCTGCATCAGGCCGTGCACGAGCTGGTTCTGGTAGGTGAGCAGCACCTTCGCGCCGTCTTCCAGCCCGACGTAATCCTCGAACCAGGCCGGAAGGGCATCAGCATAGGAATGCCACCACCCCCGGTGCGCCGCCTGACGGCTCACGGCCAGCAGCGCGGCACGCGCCTCGCCGCTCACTTCATACAGGTCAAGGAGCCGCTCCAGGTCAGGCGGACGGACCCCGACTCGTCCCGTCTCGATCCGGCTGATCTTCGATTCTGACCATCCGACAGCCTTGCCGGCGTCGGCGCAGCTCAGATGCCGCGCCTCTCGCAGCTGGCGCAGCGCTGCCGCCAGTCGGCGGCGCCGGGCGGTGGGGCTTGGTCGGGGAGCCAACGCAGTACCTCCAGGGGCATGGACTTAGATCAGACAGATGTTGCATCATGCTTGTCTATCTGCATGATGCAGAATACTCTGCATTGTGATGCTGATCGAGGATCATGCCAGGTTCCGCAGCGCCGAGCAGGAGCATTCGTAAAGCCGGGAGGGCTCATGACGGACATTGCCAGGCATCCGGCCGACCGCCCCGTGCCGTCCAAGAGCGATCAGGCCCAGGCGCCCGCCGGAGCAGGCTTTCTCCTGCCCGAGGTGACAGCCCTGCTGGCCACAGCAGCCAGGGAAATCAACGCGCACGTCAACATCAACGGTCTGTGCAGCGACTGCGGATCAGCGTTCCCCTGTCCCCGCGCGCAGCTAGCCGAGTTCACCCTCGGCCCGCTGGCACACGCAGGCTGCCCGTGCGCCCCAGCACCTGTGCGTAAGCACGGCCGGGTGTTCCCCGCCACGCCCCGCCACGTTCGCGAGGCCCGCGCGTTCCTCGCCGCCGCCCTGTACGACTGCCCCATCGCCGATGACGCTGTCCTCTGCCTATCAGAGCTGGCCAGCAACGCCGTGCTCCACAGTGATTCCCGCAAGCCTGGCGGCACGTTCGCCGTCCGCGTCGAAGTGCATGACAGCGACTACGTCTGGATCGAAGTCGAGGACAACGGCGGACGTTGGCAGGAACGCACCCCGCGCGACGGCCGCCCGCACGGCCTGGAGATCATCCGCCAGCTCACCGTCGACAGCGGCAAAGACGGCGACTGCTTAACCGGCTGGGTTATGTGGGCACAGCTCGACTGGGCCGTCCCCGCCCCCCGCCGGCCGATCCCGCCTTCGCCGCAGCGCTGATGACCGGCTCGCTCGACCAGCAGGAACGGCGCACAGCCGCCCAGATCACCCGCCGCCACCCCCACTGGTTGGTGATCTGGGGAACGCACAGCCGCCACTACTGGGCCTATCCCCGCTTCGCCGCCCCGCCAGGAACCATCATCGCCGCCCCCAACGCCGCCGAACTACTCGCCCGCATGCGCCAGGCCGAACTCGCTATGACACCGAACGTCACTCCAGGTATACGCGGAGCAATTGGACGGGCGTGGCTGTAATCCTCGGGGATGTTCGTGATGACGCGGTTACGTCCGCCCAGCCGATTGCGGTGAGAAGCTTGCCGGGTGGCGGATCTTTCCGTGCAGGAGGCCTACCTGGGATTCGCGAGCCGTGAAGCGCGTGGCGTGTCGGCTTGTTACCAGCAATGGGCGGAGGGCGTGGCTTCTGACGCTGCCCTCGTTGCCCGTATCAGCCAGCTGACCGGGATCAAGCGGCAGCCTCAGCTGATCTTCGCGGTCGCTCGCCTGCTCGGTGCTCCGGCCGCCCCGTTCCCGGTCTTCCGCGAGTGGATGCTGGAGCACTGGGACGAGGTCCGTACCGAGACGCTGAGCCGGCGCAACCAGATAAACGAGCCACACCGCTGCGCCGTTCTGCTTCCGCTGCTGGCCGCGCTGCCCCAGCCGCTCGCGCTACTTGAAGTGGGGGCATCCGCTGGCCTGTGCCTGCTGCCGGACAAGTACAGCTACCAGTACGTCAACAGGCCCCGGCTGGATCCGCTAGAAGGGCCGTCCCCGCTGCTTCTGACCTGCGACGCCACCGGGCCCGTGCCGCAGCCGGCCAGACTGCCTGAGGTGGCCTGGCGAGCAGGCATCGACCTGCACCCCCTCGATGTCAGCTCTGACGCCGATACACGGTGGCTGCACGCGCTTATCTGGCCCGGACAGGACGACCGCCACCAGCGACTCGACGCGGCTTTGCGCATAGCCAGGACCGGGGCGCCCCGCCTGGTTGAGGGCGATCTCACCGACACTGTGGCACAGCTGGCCGCCCAGGCACCTTCGGATGCCACCCTGATCATCTTCCACTGCGGCGTGCTGACCTACCTCAGCACCCCCCAGCGCCGCGTGTTCGCCGACACGGTCAGCAAACTCCCGGCACACTGGATCTCCTACGAAGGACCATCAGTCATGTCATCCGGCATGTACGCGCCGCTACCGCCCTCGCCCGAGCCGGCGCGGGCACTCTTCTTCGTAGCACTCGGCACCCGGCCCGTCGCCTACGCGGACGGCCTGGGGCAGACGATGCACTGGTTCGGCTAGCACGCAGGGACATGCTCACCAAGCTGTCGTCGCTGAGCAGAAGATTACGATCCCGGCCGTATTCAAAATAAGTGACGCCGCGTGTTCATAGCGAGTGACGCAACACGCGTCCACCCAGAAAGGCTAATGGCTGGCGCCCGGCACCGGAACGGCGATTTACCCACCTCCGCCCCCCCGCCACGCCGCAGGACACCGGCCAAAATAGCCGCCCCTCCATACAAACCGACGCGAGCCGGAGCCCGCCCACCTGGCAGAACAGCCATCCAGAAAAGATCATGAACTAATTTGATGGTACATATAGACAGTGCTGCTGTTACAGCAGCAGCATGCCCTCCATGCTGTTGTAGGCCCGCAAGGGATGAGGGCGGAGGGATGGGGGGCTGGCGGGGAAGCCCGAGTCGGCTACCTGCACCTGGGGAAGACTGAAGGGAACTGGAGTTGGCCACGGCATCGGCCGTCGGTCTGGCGAATCGCCGCGAGGTGCACGTGCCTGAGCTTGACCTGCTCGTCCGCGCTCGCCGCATTGTGACCCCCGGCGGGCTCAGGCAGGGCACGGTCGGCATCCGGGGCGGACAGATCATCGCGGTTGAGCTTACCGAGGGCGGATCGGCGGCTGAGGCGGCGCGGGCGGCGGAGACGACCGACCTGGCCGACGACGAGGTTCTGCTGCCCGGGCTGGTGGACAGCCACGTGCATGTCAACGAGCCGGGGCGGACCGACTGGGAAGGCTTCGCCACGGCCACCCGGGCCGCCGCCGCCGGCGGCATCACCACGATCATCGACATGCCGCTGAACTCGCTCCCCCCGACCATCGACGCCAATGCCCTGCAGGTCAAGCGCGAGGCCGCCCTCGGCCAGATCCACGTTGACGTGGGCTTCTGGGGCGGAGCGGTGCCAGGGAACGAGGACGAGCGAAGGCGGCTGCACGACGCGGGTGTCTTCGGCCTCAAGTGCTTCACGGTTGACTCCGGCGTGCCGGAGTTCCCGCCGCTGGATGAGGCGGGGCTGGAGCGGGCAGCGCGGCAGGCGGCGGAGACCGGCAGCCTCCTGCTCGTGCATGCCGAGGACGCGGCGACGATCGGGAGCGCCCCGGCGGCGGCCGGGCCCGCCTACTCCGGGTTCCTGCGCTCGCGGCCCGGCGCCGCGGAGGCAGCGGCGATCGCCAGGGTGATCGAGGCCTCGCGCCGCACCGGGGCACGCGTCCACCTGCTGCACCTGTCCAGCGCGGCTGCGGTCCCGATGATCGCGGCGGCGCGACGTGAAGGCCTGCCGCTCACCGTGGAGACCTGCCCGCACTACCTGGCCCTGGCTGCTGAGGACGTTCCCGATGGCGCTACCCAGTTCAAGTGCTGCCCGCCCATCCGCGAGCGTGCCAATCGTGAACTGCTGTGGGAAGCATTGCGCGGGGAAATCATCGACTGCGTCGTATCCGATCACTCTCCGTGCCCTCCCGATCTCAAGAAAATGACGCAAGGTGACTTCGCTGCCGCGTGGGGCGGGATATCGTCGCTGCAGATCGCCCTGCCAGTGGTGTGGTCGCAGGCACGCACACGTGGCCATTCGCTGGGCGACGTCGCGCGCTGGATGGCCGCGCAGCCAGCGGAGATCGCAGGGCTGTCCCGCAAGGGCAGAATCGCTCCCGGCTGTGACGCGGATCTGGTGGCATTCGCGCCCGACGACAGTTTCGTCGTGCAGCCCGACATGCTGTACCACCGGCACCGGCTGACTCCGTACGCTGGCCAGTTGATGCACGGCGCTGTCCGGCGGACCTGGCTGCGCGGGACGCCTGTGACCGGCGATCGCCCGGTCGGCCAGCTGCTGGCCAGAGAGGAAGCGCTGAGAACGTGATCGCCCCCCGACCTGAGCTGTCCGGTCCAATCCTTCCGGGCGGCGCGGGCCGTTCCGGGGACACTGCCCGGCATCACGGCACTGCCGAGGCCGCCGGGAGCGCGGTGCGCCGCTTCACTGCCCTGCCCGACCTGGCCTCCCGTGCGCTCGGCGGCAGCGTCGTCTTCGCCAACGACGAGCTGTTCGCGGAGAAGGAGAACCTGATCAAGCCGGAAGCCGCGGTGTTCGCCGCGGGCGACTTCGGGCACAAGGGCAAGGTCTATGACGGCTGGGAGACCCGGCGCCGGCGCGAGCCGGGGCATGACCACGCCATCGTCCGGCTCGGCGCACCGGGGATCGTGCACGGCGTCGTCGTGGACACCGCACATTTCCGCGGCAACTACCCGCCGCAGGTCTCGGTGGAGGCAATCGCGGCTGAGGGCTATCCCGATCCGGCCGAGCTGGCCGGGCTGCCGTGGCAGACGCTGGTCGAGCGGGTCGGCGTTCAGGGTGACACGGCGAATCGCTATGCCGTGGCCGACCAGCGGCACTGGACGCACGTCCGGCTGTCGATCTACCCGGATGGCGGGGTAGCCAGGTTCCGGGTGCACGGGCAGGTCGTGCCCGATCCGGCGTTCATGACCGGGACCATTGACCTGGCGGCCATGGAAAACGGCGGGCGGCTAGCCGGCTGCTCGGACGCCTTCTACTCCTCAGCCGCCAACCTGATCCTGCCCGGCCGGGCGCGGGTGATGAGTGACGGCTGGGAGAACGCACGGCGCCGGGAGCCCGGAAACGACTACGCGATCTTCCGGCTGGCCGCCGCCGGCCGGCTCCAGCACGTGGAGGTCGACACCGCGTACTTCGTCGGCAACGCTCCTGGCTGGATCAGGATGTCAGCGGCCTACGAGCGCGGCGCAGATCTGGCCGGCCGGATGCAGGGCGGTCCGGCCGCCGACCTGACGTGGTGGGAGGTTCTGCCCGAGACGCGGGTGCAGCCCGACACCCGGCACCGCTTCCGGATCGACAGCCCGCCCGCCGCCACCCATGTCCGCCTCGACGTCATCCCGGACGGCGGCCTGGCCAGGCTGCGCGTGCACGGTGAGGTCGTGGCTGACACGCTCGCGGCGCTGCACAGGCGCTGGCGGGAAACGACCCCCTGAGACCGGCCTCATTCTGGCTGGTCGGCTAGCCCGGAGCTGCCCGGCTGGGCTGCGGGACTGACGGAAGCGGGCCGTTTGGCCTCCTGTCCTGAGCCGCGGGCATGCGGAGCCTCGGCAGCGGGGAAGGCAGGCGGGACGCCGCGCCGTGTCAGCAGCTCGTGACGCGGCCGTCGGCCACGGCGAGCCGCCGGCTGGTCGTCACCGTATCGAGCATCCGGCGATCGTGCGTGACGAGCAGCAGCGTGCCCGGATAGGACGCCAGCGCCGACTCCAGCTGCTCGATCGCAGGCAGGTCGAGGTGATTGGTCGGCTCGTCGAGAACGAGGAGGTTGACGCCGCGCGCCTGCAGCAGCGCGAGCGCGGCCCGGGTGCGCTCGCCCGGTGAGAGCGTCGCGGCCGGCCGCGGCACGTGAGCGGCGCGCAGGCCGAACTTCGCGAGCAGGGTACGGGCGTCCGCCGCCACCATCTCCGGCACCGCGGCCCCGAACGCGTCCAGCAGCGACTCTTCGCCCAGGAACTGGCCGCGCGCCTGGTCGACCTCGCCGACGACAACGCTGGCGCCGAGCGCGACGTGCCCTTCATCCAGCGGTATCCGGCCGAGCAGCGCGCCGAGCAGAGTCGTCTTGCCGGAGCCGTTCGGGCCGGTCACCGCGACCCGGTCGGCCCAGTCGATCTGCAGGTCAACAGGCCCGAGCGTGAAGGCGCCGCGCCGGACCACCGCGCCGCGCATCGACGCGACGATCGCTCCCGCCCGTGGCGCGACCGCGATCTCCATCCGCAGGTCCCACTCCTTGCGCGGTTCCTCGACGACATCGAGCCGCTCGATCAGCCGCTCGGTCTGGCGGGCCTTCGCCGCCTGCTTCTCGGTCGCCTCAGTGCGGAACTTGCGGCCGATCTTGTCGTTGTCGCCCTGCTTGCGCCGGGCGTTCTTGACTCCCTTTTCCATCCATGACCGCTGTGACCGGGCGCGCTCGGCGAGGCTGGCGCGAGTGCCGGCGTACTCGTCGTACTCTTGGCGCGCGTGCCGCCTCGCCACCTCGCGCTCATCCAGGTAGGCGGCGTAACCGCCGCCGTAGGCGGTGACCTGCTGCAGGGCCAGGTCAAGCTCGACAACCCGGCTGACGGTCCGGGCCAGGAACTCGCGGTCGTGGCTGACCAGTACGGTTCCGGCGCGCAGGCCCTGGACAAACGCCTCCAGCGCGTCCAGGCCAGGCAGGTCGAGGTCGTTGGTCGGCTCGTCGAGCAGGAAGACGTCGTACCGGCTGAGCAGCAGGGAAGCGAGCCCGGCGCGCGCGGCCTGGCCGCCGGACAGCCCTGTCATCACGTGATCGAGATCGACGGCCAGGCCGAGGCCGTCCGCGACCGCGTCGGCGCGCTCGTCCAGGTCCGCGCCGCCGAGCGCGAGCCATCGCTCCAGCACGCGAGAGTAAACGTCATCAGTGCCCGGCGCCCCGCCCGCAAGCGCGTGCGCGGCGGCCTGCATCGCTTCGTCGGCAGCGGCGACCCCCGTGCGCCGCGCGAGGAACTGCCGCACGGTCTCCTGCGGGCGGCGATCCGGCTCCTGCGGCAGGTACCCGATCGTCGCGGCAGGCGGGCTGACCGTGACTGTCCCGGCATCGGCCGCCCGCATGCCCGCCAGCATCCGGAGCAGCGTCGACTTGCCCGCGCCGTTCACGCCGACGAGGCCGATCACGTCGCCGGGCGCGACCACCAGGTCAAGGTCGCAGAACAGCAGGCGGTCACCGTGTGCCGCCGCGAGACCCTTGGCGACGACTGTGGCGCTCATAAGACCGTAGCTTGCATGATCGCGGCACTGCCTGCACAGCCGGCCCCAGGGCTCGTGCCGCGCAACGCTCTACGGTCCGCTGACGCCCGTCGGCCCGGGCACCGGCTTGCGGCCGACGCCGGCGTAGAACCACGCCCGCTCTGGATGGTCAGCCGCGCTGGGATTGTCGGGGCGCCACAGCGGCAGATAGACCAGACCGGGCTCAACGAGATCGAATCCGGCGAAGAATCGCACGATCTCCTGGTGGGACCGGGTACGAGCCGCGGCGGACGTGCTGGTGTAGAGCTGCTCTACCTTGGCGGCGGCGCCGGGCGCTGCCTCATGGGTAGCATGCGAGATCACGAGGTGACTGCCGGGGACCAGGCTGCCCGTGAGCCGGCCAACAATGCCAGCCGGGTTGTCTGCATCCGGCACGAAGTGCAGGACGGTGACCATCAGCACCCCGACTGGCTCGCGGAAATCGAGCAGCCTGATCACCTCGGGATGACCCAGGATGTTCTCTGGCTCGCGCAGATCCTGCTGGATGACAATCGCTGTCTTGTTACCCGACAGGATCTGCCTGCTATGCGCGACGGCCACCGGGTCGTTGTCGACGTAAACGACGCGGGACTCGGGGTCGCCGCGCTGAGCGATCTCATGGACATTGTCCTGGGTGGGAATGCCCGAGCCGAGGTCGAGGAACTGCCGGATGCCCGAGGCCAGAAGGAAGCGGACGGCGCGGCCGAGGAAGGCCCGGTTCTCCGCCACGATGTACCGTGCGTTGGGCTCAGCCTGCAGCAGCCGACGCCCCATCTCCCGGTCAGCGGCGAAGTTATGGTGACCGCCGAGAAAGAAGTCGTAGAGCCGGGCGACGCTTGGCCGCTCGACTGCGACACCGTCAGGAACACGGCCGACATCCGCCATCATCGCACCTGCTTTCCGGTCAGGACCTGGTGCTCAGGCCGGCTCGCCGGCCGCTCGTGCTTGCCGAAACACCGCGAGCTTCTCATCCAGCTCACGCACCGCGGCCGTGTCCTTCGCCGGGCCCAGCTCAGCGCGCAGCCTGTCGATGCGACGCGAGATCCGCATAGAGCTGTTCAGCGTGGTCAGCCGGGCAGTGTCGGCCAGGGCGCGGCACGCCTCCTCGACCTCGCCTTGCCTGATGAGAGCTTCTGCCCGGAAGGCCAGGGTCAGCGCGCTGTTATGCAGGTTCACCGGGCCGGCAATCCCCAGCGACCGGCCAGCGGCATCGGAGGCGTCCACGCTCATCCCCAGCCGCAGCGCGCATTCGCTTTCGGTGCCCCAGTAGAAGGACCGGTCGTAGAAGCCCCACCACGGGCCACGCGGTGTCTCCGGCCCAATGTCACCGAGCGCGGACTGCTCACGGTCCAGCGCCGCCTGGCACCGTGCCACCTGGCCGGCCGCCGCATAAGCGCGAGCCGTCATATCGGCCGCATACGCGATGGCGAACGGATTGCCGCTGCTGCGGGCCGCCTGCTGAGCGGCGTGGGCGTGGTCGATGGCATCGCGGCTGTTGCCATGGGCGGCGGCGAGGTGGCTGGAGGCTGACAGTACGTAGGTGACCAGGTCAGCGTTTCCTGCCTGATAGGCAGCCGATCGTGCGTCGTCGTAGTAGTAGCGCGCCGCGCTGCTATCGCCGAGATTGAACATCAGCCAGCCGACGAGCTGAGTCAGGTCGCCGTAGACGGCCAGGGCCGCCGGTGTGACTGTCTCGGGCGCATTCCTCGCGATCGCGGCCATCGCCGAGCGCAGGGCCATGGCGGGTGGCAGGGTTATCTGCGGCCCGACGGTGCCGGCCAGCCGGTGCAGTCCCGCGACCACCTCGGCCGAATAGCCGACCATGGCCAGATCTGTGCGGACCGGATCGCCATGGGCGGACGCGATTCGGCGCGGCACCTCAAGCAACGGTGCCGCGGCCACCACGGCGAGCGCGCTGCTCGCCTCCAGGAGCAGGGTCCTGCGCTTGAGCCGCAGGCCAGCATCGGCGCCCCCGGCGGAGCTACCTGCCTCGGCGCCCCCGGCGAAGCTACCTGCCTCGGCGCCCCCGGCGAAGCTACCTGCATCGGCGCTCCCGGCGGTGCTGCCGGTCAGATCGCCGATCTCGGCTTCTCTGATCTTTTCTAGCGCCGCATACAGGGCACGGGAGGGGGCCACAGCGCCTGAATTCCGGCCGGCCCCCGAGCCTGAGCTCCGGGGTGCCACAGCGCCTGCGCTCCGGCCGCCTCTCGTGCCGGGGGCAGGGCCATGACCTCGATAGGCGGCCGGCCAGCCGCCGTGGCTACGCTCGCCGAGATTCCAGGCCGCCGCGGCCCTGGACGAGGTTGCTGACCTCGCGCCGTAGTCATCGCAGTCGGCCAGTAAATCGGTGATCCTGCACTCGTAGAGCTGGGCCAGCCGGTCGAGGGTGTCCAGCGACGGCGCGTGGCCCGTTCCGCCCGGCCACAGCTCCCAGTACGAGAAGTTCTTGAAGGTCTTCGGGTCAGCCGGCCAGCGCGCTGTCCAGCGAGTAGCTGCCTCCCGCTGGCTCCAGCCGTGAGCCTGGCGCAGAGCCACCCGCGCGTTGACTCGGTAGACAGTCCGGAATTCCGCCGCGATCTCGGCCCACGCATGCCCCTGCGCGCGCAGGTGCCCGGCCAGCAATGACTGTGCCTGGCGCAGACTGCGTGGTTTCCCGCTCATTGGCCAGCCTTCGCGGTACCGCGTGGTTTAGATAAACCGGATATCTATGACGGTAGCCGTCGTGACCCTGCCTGGAACCCGTTCCCAGTCGTTTTCTCCCTGGCTGGCGGGGAGGATTTGTCGCGGTGGCCCGGTACGGCCTGGCGGCCATCACGATTGCCCTGTCGCCTCGCCTCGTCTCGCCTGGCCCGCCGCAGGGCGATGTCACGTCCGCTGAGAGCGGCCGGCCGCCGGATGCGGCATCGCCGGAGGCCTCGGCCGCCGGCGGCCGCACCAGACATCCGATCAGCTACGCCTGCGATGGCGGCATGGAAGTGGTCATCCTAAATGTCAGACCCCGAGTTACTGTCGGGCCGTATCGAATTCGGTGCGGCGCCCGCGGCGGTTCGCTGCGCCCGGCGCTGGACCGCGGCCTTGCTCGCAGCGTCCGGTCCTGGCGACCTGGTCGATGCAGCGGTCCTGCTGGTTTCCGAGTTAGTCACCAACGCCGTCCGCGCGTCCTGCGCCGCGGCTCGGGCCAGCGGATGCCCTGATCCGGGCCGGATCGCGCTCGCCATCGTGGTGACCAGCGACACGGTGCGCATCGAGGTTTCCGACCATTCCCGCGGGTCAGTGCCGACGCTGGCCGATCATGCCGTCGACAGGGAGGGCGGCCGCGGCCTGCAGGTGATCAGCACGCTCAGCAAGCGGTGGGGCTGGCGCCTGGCTGCAGGCGAGAAAGTGGTCTGGTGCGAGCTGCCGACCGGCGATTCGACGCCGGGAGCGGTAGTTCCTGGCGAGGGGCCCACGGGCGATTTCTCCCTGGCTGGCGGGGAGGATCCGGCCTAGTTGCCTCATCGGGCATGAAGGCAATCACGATGGCATTAGAGCATCACCGAAGTGACCTTGTTTGTTACGCAAAAAGGCAAGAGGGACGGTAGAGGATGGGCACCGAGGTCGTGACGGCTGCCGGAATCCAGGCACTCAGCCGCCTGTTTCCCGGCTGGCGGGTCTGGGCTGACAACGACACCAGCTGGCACGCCTACCGGCGAGGCGGATACGTCCAGCAGCGCAGCGCTGGCGCCCCGGCCTTCTCGGTGCATGCGGGCAGTCCCGCGGAGTTAGCCGGCCTGCTGTTCTGGCAGGATGCGGTTGAGGCGTATGGGCCCTTCGCCTGCTCTGGCATGTAATACTGTTCGGATCGCTAACACCTGAGGTTTCCCGTCGGCTAAAGGTGTGCCCATGAGATTCGTACGTTTTACGCTCATACCGAGTATTCTTTTAAGCTCTATCTTCGTATGTGCCTGGGGGTCCTTACCCGCTGGCCAGGCAGATGCAGCCAGCACCGCAGACGCAGTCAGCACCGCAGACGCAGTCAGCGTGGCCTACGGCAGTTGCCAGAGTGTCCGGCTGCCGGTGGCGCTGGCACCGGGCCAGCCAGCCAGCCAGGCTCTCTCGGCGACGTACTGCCAGCCGCTCGCGTGGGCGAGCGGCCAGCATGAAGTTGACGTGATGACGCCTGGTGCGACATACAACAGCGCCTACTGGAACTGGCCGCAGGACCCATCGCTCTACTCCTACCTGGACAAAACCCTGCAAGCCGGCCGGGCTGCGTTCGACTACGACCGGATAGGCACGGGTACGAGCAGCCACCCGCCCAGCGATCAGATTACGGTCAACAACGAGGCATACGTCCTGCATCAGATAGTGAGCTGGCTGCGTAGCAGCGGGCATTACAGCCAGGTGAATCTGATCGGGCATTCACTCGGCTCAGTGATCTCCATTCAGGAGGCCGGTATCTACCAGGATGCAAGCCGTGTCGTGGTTACCGGGCTGCTGCATGTACCCAACGTCGGCCTCGGCTTCGCTCAGACTCTCCTGTCGCTGATGCACGTAGCTGTCCTCGACCGGGAATTTGCCGGCCAGGGACTTGCTCCTGGCTACGTGACGACGATTCCAGGTGACCGCGGCCGGGACTTTTACTCGCCCTCGGCCGACCCGGCGGTCATCTCCTACGATGAAGCGCACAAGGATATCGTGCCGCTGTCAGACCTCGTGGGCCTGGCGACGACGTGGGCGCTGCCGGCCGGGCAGAATGCAGCCGACAGCATTACCGCTCCTGTGCTCGTGGTAATTGGTCAGCAGGATGCCATATTCTGCACCGATCCGCCAATTCTTGACTGTTCCGTCCCGGCAACGGTCCTGGCATCTGAATTGCCGTTCTATGCCGGGGCGGCCAGCCTGACCGTCGACACTATTCCCGGTGCCGGCCACGACATCGCGTTGCATCCGTCGGCCGGCCAGTCGTTTGCCGAGATTAACCAGTGGGTCACTACGCACTAGCGCGCGTTCAGAGGCGCGCTATAGCATCCGAAAATGGGACCAGAACGCGCGGCCAGGCGAACCCGCGGGCCCCAGGCGCGGTACGACTTCATCATCATCGGCGGAGGCTCGGCCGGCAGCGCCCTGGCGAACCGGCTGTCCGCGGATTCCGGCAGCCGCGTGCTGGTGCTGGAAGCAGGCCGGCCGGACTACCTCTGGGATGTCTTCATCCACATGCCGGCGGCCCTGACCTTCCCGATCGGCAGCCGGTTCTACGACTGGAAGTATGAATCGGAGCCGGAGCCCTGCATGGGCGGCCGGAAGATCTACCACGCCAGGGGGAAGGTGCTCGGCGGCTCCAGCAGCATCAACGGCATGATCTTCCAGCGCGGCAACCCGATGGACTACCAGCGCTGGGCCGCCGACCCGGGCATGCGGGACTGGGACTACGCGCACTGCCTGCCGTACTTCAAGCGGATGGAGACGTGCCTGGCGGGCGGCGATGAGTTCCGGGGGACCGACGGGCCGCTGGTGCTGGAGCGCGGGCCGGCCAGCAGCCCGCTGTTCCAGGCGTTCTTCGCCGCGGTGCAGCAGGCCGGCTATCCGCTGACCGATGACGTGAACGGCTTCCGGCAGGAGGGCTTCGCGGCCTTCGACCGCAACATTCACCGCGGCAGGCGGCTGAGCGCCGCCCGCGCCTACCTGCACCCGGTGATGAGCCGCGCCAACCTGCAGGTGGAGTGCCGCGCGTTCGTGACAAGAATCATCTTCGAGGCAAAACGGGCCGTCGGCGTCGAATACCGGCACGGCAGCGGAGCCGTGCGCCAGGCGCGGGCCGCGGAGATCATCCTGGCCGGCGGCGCCATCAACTCGCCCCAGCTGCTCCAGCTGTCGGGCGTGGGCGACGCCGGCCTGCTCGGGGAGGTCGGCGTCGAGGTAGTACACGACCTGCCGGGGGTCGGCGAGAACCTGCAGGATCATCTCGAGGTCTACGTCCAGTTCGCCTCGAAGCTTCCGGTGTCTGTCGCCCCGGCCATGAAATGGCGTAACCGCCCGATGGTCGG
>Ga0209871_1000037_pt1 | contig 38390 bp, 36 predicted proteins | sample OrgsoiDNA2013045_FD_185795 | JGI IMG/M metagenome (GOLD analysis project Ga0209871, IMG submission 185795) | Permafrost soil microbial communities from the Arctic, to analyse light accelerated degradation of dissolved organic matter (DOM) -... | ecosystem: Environmental > Terrestrial > Soil >... | reverse complement strand
CGCTAGGCCCGCTGACCCAGCTGCGATTCTTCGCTACGGGTGCCGTCGAGATTCAGCTCAGCGACGAGAGAGTGAGCCTGCGGAGATGACCGATACACCTGGTACTCACCCCGTACACGGCGCTGGGGACTCTCGGCGGCTCCGCGTAAACACCGCATCGAGCCAAGTTTGCTGAACAGAAAGGTGTGAACAATGACACTCGAACCGGGCGACCATGTCTGGTACTGGAACGGCAAAATTTCCCAAGATCTGGACATACCGCAGTCGTTGTGGTTTCCAGAGTTCCAGGGGCCGACCGACTACCTCGGGCACGGAGAGGAAATCTTCAACTTCGTGATCTACGCCGACGAGATCGCTCGGGGTCAGCCGCACATGCGCAACCACGGAGGAAGCTACGCCTGGCTCAGCAACAATCCAGGAAACATCACGGGCATACCGGGCGGGCCCGACTTCGGGCAATTCCCTGGCAAGTTCAACTGGCACCAATTCCTGATCTTCCCGAGCTGGCAGATTGGCATCGACGCGATCGCGAAACTCCTGCAGGGGCCGAAATATGTGAACCGCTCCATCACGGATGCGTTCGCACTCTACGCTCCCGCGTCGGACGGCAACGACCCCGGCCGCTACGCACAGGACGTAGCGACCGCATTGGGCCTACCCGAGTCGACGACGATCGGGGAGCTGGACGACGACCAGATGGTGGTTATGCAGAACAAGATCACGGAGATCGAGGGAGCGATTCCCGGCGACACCTTCGCCTACGACTCGCCCGACTTGCCGGAGGAGCTCACGGCACTACTGTCATGAGCCGCCAGGCTGAATCAATCCGCGTGAAGAATGGCATCCGACCAAAAGGAGTTACCGTGGACTCATTCGATATCGAGATATCCGCCCCCGTCGATCAATCCGGCTTCCGTGGAGGCCTCGGCGGCCCGAACCAGGGAGACCATATAGCGCCGAACTGGTACATCCAATACGGCATGGATATCGGGGCAGACGAGGGAACGCCGGTTTACGCGGCCTTCGATGCCCACATCACCAAGTTCCAGCCGCACGACCCGGCAGCCGACTCGGACAAGGTCTACGGCGCGCAGATCTTTATGCGGGCGCCGAATGACGGAATGGGCGCCTTCTATACGCACATCACGGATACCCCGACCGAACTTGGTCCCGGATCCACGGTCGCTCGCGGCGACTTGCTCGGCACGGTCGTTTCGTCCGGGGGAATCCCGCCTCATCTTCATCTTGCCCTAGTCGAAATCATCGGCGGCCTGCCGGGTGGGCAGTATACCGGCGTGGACCTCTATCAATTCTTCCTGGACCTGGAGAAAACGGAACCTGGAACCGTCGTCCCGGTCACTTTCTCACAGGACGGCTCACCACCGGTGCCGCAGACTCCCTAGCCAGAAACAGGATGGGCGCGCTCGGGCGCGCTCGACATGATCAAGGAGACCTATCATGGGTATGCAGCTAGACTGGCGGTACTGCCAGAAATGCCACGTAATGTTCTTCGATGGCAATCCGGATAAGGGAAGCTGCGCGGCGGGTGGCCCGCATGTCGCGCAGGGATACATGTTCGCCCTGCCGCATGACATCCCGCCCGCCCCGAAGTCCCAGGGCGACTGGCGCTTCTGCGGCAAGTGCCACGCGATGTTCTACGACGGATTCCCGCAGCAGGGAGCCTGCCCGAGGGACGGCGGCTGGCACGCGGCTGCTGGGTTTGGATTCGTGCTGCCGCACGACGTGCCGCCGACCGGGACCGCGCAGGACGCCTGGCGCTACTGCGGCAAGTGCCACGCGATGTTCTACGACGGGTCCGCCGACAAGGGGCGGTGCGACGCGGGTGGGGGGCACTCCGCCATGGGGTTCGTGTTCGTGCTGCCGCACGATCTGCCGGCTTCGCTGGACTTCACCTTCGCGCCGATCGTGTTCTCCTCGGGCGTCGCGGCGGGCGGTAACTCGCATCTGACGCTGCGCCAGGACGGCTCGTACACGTTTGCCGGGCACTTCCACGACTCGGGCACGCTCCCTTACAACACTGCCCTGGCGTGGGTGATCAAGGACGTAGTGGATCAGGCGTACACGTTCCAGCACAGCGGGCACATCGCCGGCTCTCTGGAGTCGGGTTCGTCCGATGACAACTGGAACGTCAACGCGACCAGCAGCGCGATCGCCGAGAACTGGGCCAACATCGGCGCCTTGGCGACCAGCCACGCCGAGGCCAACATGAACGTCAACCTGAGCAGCGTGCGGGACAGCGTCGTGCGGGCGGCCGGCGTAGTCGCCGAAGTGGTCAGCGTCGTCGCCGCGTGAGCCGCCGCCCCCGGACGAACTGTGCGTGCCGAAAACCTCGTCCACGTCATGCGACCAGGCTGTATTCGTTGATCAGGCCATCAGCACGAGCCTATTTTCGGACGCGGTAGTGGTCGAGGTTGATCGGTTCGGGTAGCGGCTTCAGCGGCGCGGCGCCGTGCAGGGAGCGGCGCGCCGGTGCTGATTGTGGTGGATCTCGTAGTCACGCATGATCCGCCGCAGATGGCTCTGATTCCAGCCGAGGGTGCGGTCCAGCAGCTCGCGGCGGCATCCGCCGATCCAGCGTCCGGACGCCTCGCGTTCATGCGAGGCGTCCGGACGTTACAGAGTACGGTCCGGATCCCGGCGTCGGCGAGGATCGCGCCGGATGCGGCGGTGAAGTTCGAGCCGCGGTCGCGGATCATGAACCTGATCCCGATCTGCCTGGTCGCCAAGGTCCATGATCAGATTACGTGCCTGCTGGCGGTCCACGCGCCGGTTGGATGCAGGGTCACTCCGAGGATGCGGATACACCTGGTGACGTGCTCTATGACGGCCAGGATATAGGCCTGGGTGCCGTCGAGCAGGTCGGCGTGAAGAAGTCGAACGCCAGGATCGCGTCAGCCTCCAGAACGCAGGAACTGCGACCAGGCAGGCCCGACCCGCAGCGCGACTCCGAACGGTGACTGGCTGGCAGACCAAGAACGCGCAGAATAGCTAATCTGGGTGCGGACGCGCCCATGGCCGGTGCAGTCGTTCAGCACGGGTCGCCTGTTTGGTGCGACCGGAAATCTTGCGCCCGCCCACTTGACAGACATTCCCAGGGCGGCTGAGGCTCGTCCATGTGAGCGTTAACAACGCTAGCGCATGGCTGGCCGCCGGGCACCAATACCAGCAGCGCCCGGGTACGAGCTGGACGCGATAGGAGCTTATCCGACATGTTTAGCCCCCCCATCCGGCGCACACGCCTCAAGACTCTCGCCGCAGCTTTGGCGATTGCGCTCTTGCCTATTGGCGTCACGTTCGCTACGGCCACGGCAGCGCCCGCGGCTTCGCAGGTCCCCCTGCCCAGGCCGCAGGGCCCCTGTGACATCTACGCCGCCGGCGGTACCCCCTGCGTGGCCGCCCACAGCACCACACGGGCCCTGTACGCCTCCTACAACGGCCCGCTCTACCAGGTCAGGCGCCTATCGGACAACGCGGTCAAGAACATCGGCGTCATCCGGCCCCGCGCGTTGCCGTTCCCGGATGCAGGCGGCTACGCCGACGCGGCCGCGCAAGACGCGTTCTGCGCCGACACGACCTGCCTCATCACCAAGGTCTACGACCAATCGCCCAACCACAATGACCTCACCCAGGCGCCCCGCGGCGCATTCAGCGGCCCAGCTCTGGGCGGCTTTAACAACCTCCCGGTCGCGGACATGGCGCCGATCACGATCAGCGGCCACAAAGCCTACGGCGTCTTCATCGAGCCGGGCATGGGCCTGCGCGACAACGACCCGGCCGGCACCGCGGTCGGCGACCAGCCGGAGGGGATGTACTGGGTCCTGGACGGGCATCACTTCAACGACGGCTGCTGCTTCGACTACGGCAACGCCGAGATCGACAGCCGCGACGATGGCAACGGCACCATGGAAACCGCCTACTTCGGCAACGCCACCGCCTGGTATCACGGCAACCCGCCCGGCCCGTGGATCATGACCGACCAGGAGAACAACCTGGTGGGTTGCGTCAACCCGGGCAGTACCTCCAAACTCTGCGCAGACCTTCCAAACATCACCTCGCGGTTCGTGACCGCCGTGGCCAAGGGCGAACCGCACCACTGGGCATCGCTGGGCGGCAACGCGCAGACGGGTGACCTGTCGACCATGTTCGACGGGCCGCGCGTCGACTCCAGCTATGACCCGATGCGCAAGCAGGGGGCCATCGTCCTGGGCAACGGCGGTGACAACAGCAACGGTTCGCAAGGCACCTTCTATGAAGGCGTGATGACGGCCGGATACCCGAGCGACGCCACCGACCAGCAGGTTCAGGCCAACGTCGTGGCGGCCAAGTACGACGTGCAGCGGCTGAGCCTGTCGCCGGCCTCGGCAACTAGCACTCCGCCGGGACTCCAGACGTTCACGCCGGGGTCCTCGCAGGGCAGCACCGTCACATTCACGAACACCACGGGGTCGCCCGCGGTGGGCGTGAAGCTGAGCATCTCCGTGCCCGGCAAGCAGTGGACCTCCTTCGTCCCGGGCACCACCGACACGTCGGTAACGTCCCCGGACCCGGTCGCGCCCGGCGCGAGCGTGAGTGCGACCTTCAAGGTCACCTCGGGACCGGTGCCCTTCAACGGCGACCTGATCGGCAACGCCTCGTGGACGAATCCGGGACGCGGAGCCAGACAATCCGAGACGACGGCCGAGACGGTGCGGAACGTCAGCCCGATCAAGATCAACGAGTTCCGCACCGGCACCAGTACCAACCCGACCAACGCGTTCATCGAGCTCTACAACGCCGGCGACAGCGCCGTCGACCTGTCGAAATGGACCCTGACCGAGCACCCGGCCCAGCAGCCCATCTTCTCGACGGTGAGCGTCCCGGCCGGGACGAAGCTCGCGAGCCACCGCTTCTACCTGCTCGGCCTCGCCAACTCGGGGCTGGCGGCCCCCGCCAGCGCGGGCGACACCACCATCAACCTCAGTAGCACGACCGGCCTCGCTCCCGGCCAACAGGTCCAGATCGGCACCGGCTCCGCTGCGGAGACCCGCACGATCGCCCGCGTCACCAACTCTGGCGCGACCGGGCCCCGCGTACCGGGCGAGATCGGTAACGCGGTCAAGCTGTCGGGAAACAGCGAGTACGTGGACCTGCCGGACGGCATCGTCAGCGGGCTGCACGACTTCACGATCTCCGCGTGGGTCAACCCGTCCGCCAACTCCGCCTGGTCACGGGTGTTCGACTTCGGCACCGGCACCGGCAACTACATGTTCCTCACGCTCAGCGCCGGCGGCGGCCCGATCCGTTTCGCCATCACCACCACCAGCAATGGTGCGGAGCAGCAGATCAACGGCCCCGGTACGCTGCCGCTGAGCACCTGGTCGCACGTGGCGGTGACGCTGTCCGGCAACACCGGGACGCTGTACGTGAACGGCCAGCCGGTGGGGACCAACACCAACATGACCCTCACCCCCGCCGATCTGGGCGCCACCACCCAGAACTGGATCGGCCGTTCGCAGTTCAGCGCCGACCCGTTCCTGGCGGCCACCGTGGATGACTTCCAGATCTACGACCACGCGCTGTCCGCTGCCGAGATCGCCGCGCTGGCCAGCGGGCAGGCCGGTGCCGGCAACGTTGCCTCGTACAAGTTCGACGAGGACTCCGGTGAAACCGCGCTGGACTCGTCGGGCAACGGCCACAACGCGACAATCATCAGCATCGGGAACGTCAGCACACCGCTGTGGCAGCCGCTGCCCGACGGTCCGATCACGGTCCCCGCCGGCTCGACCAACGTGCCCGTCACGAGCACCTCGGGCTTCAAGGTCGGCCAGAAGCTGACCATCGGCTACGGCCACACGCTGGAAACAGCCACGGTGACCGCCGTCGGCACGCCGGGCACGCAGGCCCGGCTCGCGGCTGCGGCGTCCGCCGGCGCGACCAACATCAAGGTCACCTCGACCAGCAACATCACCGCCGGCGACACGATACGGCTCGACATCGGCCAGAGGACCGAGAACGTCACCGTCGCGTCGGTGGGCACTTCCGGCGCAGGCGGCACCGGCCTCAACCTGACCGCCCCGCTGAAGTTCGACCACGCGTCCAACCTTCCCTTCAGCGACCGGGGCACCGGTGTCACCTTCAGCCCAGCGACACGCTTCGCGCACTCGAGCAACGAGCCCGTGCAGGCACTGGGCAGCAGCATCACGCTCGACAGTCCCCTCGGCCACAGCCACGCGATCAACGACCCGGTGCATGACGCCGCGGTCACGACCGCGGGCTACCAGGGATCACCGGCACCCGACCAGTGGTTCGGGGGCCCCGCCCTCTCCACGAGCGCCGGCAGCATGGTGCTGCGCGACGCGAGGGGCCTGGTGGCTGACAGCCTCAACTACGGAGGCGTCGTCGACCCACCGGCCGCCGAGGGTTACCAGGGCGCGTCCGGGACAGGGCAGGGCGGCTGCTTTGCGCCTGCGCCCGTCTCGGCCGGTGGCGTCGCGAGGAGCGACATCCGCCTGCCTGACGGCAACGACACCGACAGCAACTGCGGCGATTTCTCGGTCACCAACCACCCCACCCCAGGTGACGCCAACCAGAGTTTCACGCTGGACCCGGGTCCCCTGGTCTCGCTGCAGGCCACCAACAATGGCGCCAGCTCGGGCTACCTCAAGCACGACGACTCCGACGACCTCGTGGTCGTCGCGCCGGTGACGGCGGACAGCTCGAGCACCGGCAAGCAGGACGCCACCTTCGTGGAAACGGCCGGCCTGGCCAACCCGAACTGCGTCTCGTTCGAGTCGGTCAACAAGCCCGGCAGCTACCTGCGGCACCAGAATTTCCAGTTCCACCTGCAACCCAACGACGGCAGTGCACTGTTCTCCCAGGACGCGACCGTCTGCCCGGCGGCCGGCAACAGCGGTCAGGGCACGTCCTTCCAATCGGTGGACTTCCCCGGCCGGTACATCCGCAACTTCAACAACATCGTCTACCTCGCTGCCAACGGCGGCACCAACCCCTGGGATACCGCCACCGGATGGGCGGCGGACACGAGCTGGCTGGTGGCCACGCCCTGGGCACAGGCACCGGGAGACGGCGGCAACTGAACCTGGTGCACATCGGCCTGGACGGCGACCGCTGCTGGTGGCTGGCGGCTGACTTCGACGGGCCGGAGGCGGTGTTCGACGCGCTGATGTACCTGAAAGCCGCCAGGGCACTTCAGGTACCGGCGGCGCTGGTGCTCACCCAGTGGATCGCACACCTAGTCGCCGGCGACAAGGCAGGCAGCCCAGCTGGCCAGCAGGCTCAGGGCGTCATGGGAGGGCGACCCAGGCTCGGCGGTGTAGGTGAACAGGCTCTGGCTGGGATCGGCAGCCAGCGGGAAAGACTCGAATGCCAGCTCAAGGTCCCCGACGACCGGGTGGTGGATGAGCTTCACGCCGGTGGTGTGGATTCGGACGTTGTGGGGCGGCGCGGTAGACAATCGCCGGTAGTGCCGGGCTGGCGGGTGAGCGCTGAGCGCCAACGGTCCGCCGCACCTCCGTCGTAGGTGCGGCGGACCGTTCCTGCTACATCGGCAGCAGCTCGAAGATCTCCACCGCGCACTTCCCACCACTGTTGGACAGGAACGGGAGGCCGTCGGTGAGCGCCTTCGCCGCAGCGAGATCGTCGGCCTCGAGGATCGTGTAGCCGATCAGGTCGCCGGCTGTTCCTTCAGTGCCGTCATCGCGAACGGACGCGCTCGTCCCGAACGGGCTGCCGACGTCGACGAGCGCCGCGCCGACCTTCTCCATCCAGGCGCCAAACGCGGCCTGACGCTCGGCGCCCTGCTCCGGCGCGCGGTCGGACATCGGAGTCGCCGGGCCACGGTAGAGGTAGATGAACTTCGCCATGTCGATCGTCCTTTCGAGAACCGGCGTGCCCCATGCACGCCTTCACCGCTGTGGGCGGATCTGCCGTAATGACGAACAGCCCTACCCGGCGCAGACAGCCGCGGGCAACATTTCTTCCGTCGAGGATTTCTTCGGCCGGAGTTGTCCGTCGGAGCCGATGCCGTTCGTCAGATACTCGAACCGGTATCCGTCAGTGACTGGAGGGGTTATGCAGTACGCATTGCTTGCATACGGCAGCCAGCGGACCCACGCCGGCCCGGTGGAGGGCGCGATTGCCGACGTGCTCGCCAGGCCCTATGTGACCGGCTGGGCTCGTCTGCACGCGGACGGGTCGGCCACGACCGTGCGAAACGGCGAGGGGCGGACGCTGCTCACCGACGGGCCGTTCATCGAGACCAAGGAATTCCTAGTCGGCGTCATTGTGGTGGAGGCCGACAACCTCGACGCTGCGCTCGCCATCGCGCAGGAACTGCAGGACACCCGGACCAGCGGTGCGATCGAGGTGCGGCCCATCCTCGAAGCGTTGTTCCATGGCGCTTGACGGGGTCTTCCGCGAGCACTGGGCCCGGGTGCTGGCCACCCTCGTGGGGATCCTCGGCGATATCGAGCTTGCCGAGGATGCCGCTCAAGAGGCGTTCGCGATCGCTGCCGAACGCTGGCCACGCGACGGGGAGCCGGGCAATCCCGTCGGCTGGCTGATCTGGACCGCACGGAACCGGGCGATCGACCACATTCGCCGACAACGCGTGCTAGCCGAGAAGACGAAGCTGCTCGCGCGCGAGTTCACCGTGGAATCGGAGGCAACCGTGTACGAGTCAGCCACCTTTCCGGACGAGCGGCTGGAACTGATCTTCACCTGCTGCCACCCCGCGCTCGCGCTCGAGGCACAGGTGGCGCTGACCCTCCGCACCCTCGGCGGCCTGTCGACCGAGGAGATCGCGCTCGCGTTCCTCGTCCCGACCGAGACGATGAGCAAACGGCTGACACGGGCGAAACACAAGATCCGCGACGCACGGATCCCATTCGCCGTACCCCCTGACCATCAGCTCCCGGACCGGCTAGCGGCGGTCCTCGCAGTGGTCTACCTCGTGTTCAACGCCGGCTGGGGAGGCGGCCGCGTCGACCTCGCCACCGAAGCGATCCAACTCGGCCGCGCCCTGTCCGAACTCATGCCCGACGAGGGCGAAGTCCTCGCGCTGCTCGCCCTCATGCTGCTCCACGACGCCCGGCGAGACGCCCGGATCCGCGACGGTGAGCTCGTCCTGCTCGACGACCAGGACCGCGCGCTGTGGGACGACCAGCAGATCAGCGAAGGCCGCGAGCTGCTCCAGCAGGCGATCATGCGCGGCGAGACCGGCTCCTATGCCGTGCAGGCCGCCATCGCCGATCTGCACCTGCAACAGCCACGCGACTGGCGACAGATCGCGGCGCTCTACAACACTCTCTCCATCCAGACCGGTTCCCCCGTCGTCGAACTCAACCGGGCCATCGCTGTGGCCGAACTCGACGGTCCCGAGGCTGGCCTGGCGATACTCGACGGTCTTGAGCTCGACCACTACCGCTACTTCCACTCAGCCCGCGCCGAGCTGCTTCGTCGCGCCGGGCGAGACGACGAGGCGCGCCACGCATACCGACGCGCACTCGAACTCGCCCAGACCGGCGCCGAACGCCGATCCCTCAACGACCAGCTCACCCAGCTCTCCTCCGGCTGAGCACACCAGCATGGCCGAGCCGCAGAACGCCATTGACCCGGCTTCACGCTGCGTGGTTATAGCGTTTCGCGTACTACGAACTTCTCGATGCGCTCCAGCCGCTGCTGAAGCTCGGCGATGCGCTGCTGGGTCCGGGCCCGCACGGCCTGCAGCAGCGCGGCCAGCCGCGGGCCGACCGGTTCATCGGCATCCTGCAGGTAGGTGCCCGCGAGATCGCGGATCTCCTCCAGGGTCAGGCCCAGCCCCCGCAGGCCGCCGACCACGCCTGCGCACCAAAGGGCTTCCTCGCCGAACAGCCGGTAATTCCCCGGCGCTGCGCCCCGCCGTGTAGATCAGCCCCATGCCCTCATAGGCCCGCAGAGTCCTGACCGGCACCCCGGTCCGGCGCGACAGCGCCCCGATGGTCATCACCATTGCGGCGGGGCACCTCCTCTCTGGTTGCCGTTCATCAGCCGCCTGCGAGCAGGCCGCCGAAGATGGCGGCGCCCAGGCGCAGGGCGGCGGTTTGCCCCAGTACCTGGCCGGTGACATCCGGGCAGGAGCCCGCCCAGGCGGCAGCGCTCGCGGCGGTGGTGAAGAAGTTCATGTACTGGCTGCGCGCAGCTCGGCCAGCATCATCTCGCGCAGCGCCACGATGGTGAGCCCGTGCGCGCTGAGCAGGACCCTGGCTGGATGGGGCCCCGGCTGGCGGGGCAGCCCGAGCTGGGCAGCCACCCGATGGGTCCGCCGGGTCCACCTCGCGGGTGCTTCGGCGTCGCCCAGTACCCCGAGCAGCAGGTGCTCAGGGCCGACGCTGGCGTGGCCGAGCGCGTCCGCCGCTACGCTAGCCAGGTAAAACGCCTGCTTAGCTGCTAGCGCCTTGCCGCACAACGGCGTCCATCCGGGCCCGCGGCCCCGCCACCACGGGCGGCGGGAGACGCGCCGGGCCGCCTCGTCCACCGCCGGGCGGCCGAAGTTCTCCTCCGCGGCGCGGCGCACCGCGGCGACGTCTACCCCGAGACTGCCCAGCAGCCCGGCGGCACCGTGCTGCGGGTGTGGCAGCACGCCCTGGCTGACCAGTTGGTCCAGCCCGGCCAGGACGGCCGGCGCGTCCAGCCCGGCTTCCCGCAGCACGCGGGCGGCCGGGCCGCCGCCGTGCGCGGCGATGCCGGCCAGCACGTGCTCGGCACCGAGGTAGCCGTGGCCCAGCCGGTCCGACTCGTCCAGGGCCAGTTCCACCACCCGCCGCGCGGGCTCAGTGAACCGCTCGAACACGACCGCCTACCCTCCCCGCCGGATGGGAGGCCGCCCGCCGTATTTCTGGTGCACGGCCTGCTTGCTCACCCCGAGCCGCTCGGCGATCATCTTCCACGTCCAGCCGCTGGCCCGGGCGTTACCGACCTGCAGGCTCTCCAGCACGTCGACCAGCGCCCGCAGCGACGCCACCGCCGCCAGGCCCGCCTGCGGGTCAGTGCCCGTCGTCGCGGCGGCCAGCGTCGTCACCTCGTCCCGGTCAACCTCGCCCATCCCGGTCAAGATAACTTGACCAGAGCCGGCGGTCAAGCTGGCTTGACCAGCCGGGCTTCACCGGCGCCCGCGGGCCGGGCCAGGATGCTGCAGATGCCGCTGCCCGCGCAGCCGGCCGGATCGGTGGCGGCGGCGCGGCGGGCCAGGCCGCGAAGTGCCGCGCGGGTGGCGGCGAGTTCGGCGATGCGCCGTTCGATCTGGACTCCGACACCAGGCGCCACTCGGCCGAAGTCAGGTCGGCCAGCCCGAACGCGCTGATGCTGCAGCTGCCGGCGACGACCAGCGCCCGGCGTGCAGGAGTGCTGCGACTGGCTGCCGCCGCACGTCAGCGCCGCAGGAGCAGCCGCCCGGGTCCGACCTCCCGCCATCGCCGCCGTCATGCCACGATAAGAGTCATGGGCCCGCAGCGGTTCCGCGCCGTCATCGCCGCCGATCCTGAGGGCCGCGCGGTCATCGCGCTGCCGTTCGACGCGGGTGAGACGTGGGGTGCCAGGGACCGCCATTCCGTCGGCGGCACGATTGACGGCAGGCGGGTCCGCGGGAGGCTTTCGCCGAGCGGCAGCGGATGGGTGGTGACCGTGACTCCGAAGTGGCTGAGCGACACGGGCGTTGCGATCGGCGATGACGTGACCGTTGAGCTGGCCCCGGAAGGTCCGCAACGCGGCGATCTTGCCGACGATATCGCCGCGGCGCTCGCGGCCAACCCGGCCGCGGGCGCATTTTACGATACCCTGGCGCAGTTCTACCGCAAGGCGTATCTCCGCTGGATCGATGCGACCACCCGCCGGCCGGACGTCCGTGCGGCCCGCATCGCTGAGGTAGTCGGCCTGCTCGCGGCGGGGATCAAAGAGCGGCCACGATCGTGAGGGCAGGTCTGTCCGGTGGCGAGCATTGGCGCATTCCCAGTGGGCCAGCCTCCACCGAGCGGGGCTGGGATGGAACAGCGGCGCGGCGCGCCACGGGCAGTGCCGGGCCGCTATGGCCAGAAGGGCCGCCCGCTCAAGCCACCGCCGCCAGCCGCCAGCCGGCCACCAGCCCACGTCACCGCCGAAGCCCGCGGCTGGGAGCCAATCACGCGGCGTGGCATGCAGCGCGTCCTGGTCACCCTGCTGGCCCGCCACCGCGACGGCGACACCGTCGCCGCCTCCGCCGTGCACGAGGTCGCCAGCCTGCACAGCATCAGCACCCATGGCGCTATCGAGATCCTGGCCGCGATGGGGATCCTGACCGACGACCGGCCCGACCTGTTCACCAGCTGTCACCTGGGCGAAGAAGCCCTGAGCGGCCAGCGCTGAACGCGCTGACATCAGGGAAATCCGGTTCCCCGGTCCTTTTCTCAATGGTCGCCACGAAAAGCTTGATGACGCAGCGACCGGGTCGGCTCACCACCAGGCCAGCCCGGGTGTTCAGGCCAATGGCCAGCGGGGTGGCGGCGGAGGTGAAAGCGTCGCCGCGCGGTGCAACGATCCTGGTATGGAGGTTACGGCTGACGATCTCGGCGACCTTTTGCACGCAGCCACCGCACCCCACAGGCTGATCGCGGCCTCGGGCGAGTTCGCTGATCATCAGCGCCAGCGCGCCGGCGGGGCCGAGGACCGGCACGAGCTCAACGCCAACATCATCGGCTCCAACTACTGTGGGTCCGTGCGACAGACCACTGGCTTTGCGCGGATGCCGGGTGCAGGACGCATCGCCTTTGCGTTGGTGGGGAGCGGGCCAGCGATTGTGCTACCGGCGTGGTGGGTGTCTAACGTTGCCGAGGACTGGCATTTCGGCCCGTTTCATCGCTTTGTGGAGGGCTTGGCGGCCGGGCGCATGGTGGTGCGCTATGACCGCGCTGGGACGGGCGTGTCTGATCGGGATCGGCCGCGTCAGACGTTCACCCCGGAATTTGAGGCGGCCACGCTCTGCGCTGTGCTTGACGAGCTGGGGCTGCCGCGTGTGACGCTGATGGGCATCTCATGCGGGGGCTGTATCGCCGTGAGCTTTGCCGCGAGGTGGCCTGAGCGCGTCGATCGCCTGGTGCTCTATGGCAGCTACGCCGACGGGCACGCGCTAGGGCCACCGCAGGCGCGCACCGGCATGGTTGCGCTCGTGCGTTCGCATTGGGGGTTGGGTAGCCGTTTGTTGGCAGACGTGCTCGGACCTAGCTGGTCGCCCGAAGATCGTGCTGTTTTCACCGCGTCCCAGCGTGCCTCTGCCGACGCTCAAGTCGCCGCAAGTTTGCTTGAGCTCATCTACGAGACCGACGTGCGCGAGGACCTACCGCGGGTGCGTGCGCCGACGCTGGTCGTGCATCGTGAGCACGATCGCGCGATGCGGCTGAGAGGCGCACGCGAGGTCGCCGCGCTGCTGCCGCGTGCCGAGCTCGTGACGCTGCCCGGTGACGCCCACCTGCCATGGCATGGCGACGGTGACGCTGTCCTGCGCGCGGTCGCCCCGTTCCTTGGCATCAAGGCGCCGTCCCCGGCCAATGAGCCGGATGCCGACACGCTGGATGAGCTCAGCGCGCGCGAGCGAGAGGTGCTCGGGCTTGTCGCGCAGGGCCTCAGCGACGCGCAGATTGCCGAGCGCCTCGTGATCAGCCCGCACACCGTGCATCGCCATGTGGCGAACATCCTGGCGAAGCTGCGGCTACCCACCCGAGCCGCGGCTGCCGCGCGCGCCGCGCGCTCCGGGCTGATCTGACTGCCCGAGCGCAGCGACGATGGCCCGATCGGGCCATCGCGAGATGGCTCGTACGTGCGATGACGTGACGGCGGCGAGCTGGTGGACTTGCTTGCGAATGGAATCGGCTGGTCACCGATCAGAGTCAGCTCACCGGTAACCGCCATGCCCGTTGCGGTGCGCGGGCCGACCGGAGCGCTGATCGCGGTCGCCACCGGACGCCCGGATGACCTAATCCCGCAAGCCGCCTCTGAAACCTCGTTTGAAGGAGAGAACCGCGATGACCCAACAAATCGGAGGGAGTGCAATGTCTCTCATCACCGCCGAGATCCAAGCCGTGAAGGACGCCCACCGCAAGACCTGGGCATCTGGTGACTACGCGAGGATCGCCGAGCTCGTCACCGACGTCGGCGAGCGAGTGGTGGAACGCGCCGGCGTGCAGGCTGGCTCGGACGTGCTGGACGTAGCCGCGGGTACCGGCAACGCCTCGATCCCCGCCGCCCGCGCTGGCGCTCAGGTCATTGCCACGGACCTCACCCCCGAGCTGTTCACCGCCGGCCGCCAGCGCGCGAGCGAGGCCGGCGTGCAGGTCGAGTGGCTCGCCGCCGATGCAGAGGACCTGCCTTTCGAGGACGAGCGCTTCGATTTTGTGCTCTCGAGCCTTGGCGTGCAGTTCGTCCCCCGTCACGAGGTCGTCTCCAGCGAGCTCGTGCGCGTCTGCCGCGCCGGCGGGACCATCGTCCTTGGCAACTGGGCCGCCGACGGCTACATCGGGCGGTTCTGGACGATCATGGGCCCGTACTTCCCGCCACCGCCCGACTACGCATCACCGCCGGCCGGCTGGGGCCGCTCCGAGCACGTCGAGCAGCTGTTCGCCGAATACCCGGTCGATTTGACCTCTGAGCGCTACGCCCTCGATTTCGAGGCCGACTCAGCCGAGGCGTTCATCGACACCCTGACCAACTACTACGGGCCGCTGCTGCAGGCACGCAACAAGCTCACGCCCACCGGACGCTGGCAGGCGCTGCGCGATGCGCTCATCGCCCTCAGCAACGAGATGAACGCTGCCGGTGACGGTCGCTTCCGTGCTCCGAGCGAATACCTCGTCACGCTCGCCCGCAAGCGCAAATAGGAGGTCGTTCCATGTCATCTCCTTACTCGCACGCCAGCGGGCGAGCCTCAATCCTTCTCACTGCCCGGCCGGTAACCGGGAGAGCGCGTGGTATTCCGGGTTCGGAAGCATGTTCGTGGCCATCGCGAGGCGGTTCGTGAAGTTGTACATGGCGGTGATCTCGGCGACATCCCAGCACTCGGCGTCGGTCAGGCCAGCCTCGCGCAGGCTGGCCAGATCCCCGGCGCCGACCTCGCGCGGGGACCGGGTCAGCTTCTCCGCGTAGGCGCAGATCGCGGTCCGCCGCTCGTCCAGCCCGGACCGGTGCCAGTCCAAGGTGATCTTGTCACCCAGGACCGGGTCGCCGAGCGCCTCGCGCAGCGCCTGGCCGTGCGCGACCAGGCAGTACAGGCAGCCATTGGCCGCCGAGACGACCACCGCGATCATCTCCCGGTCGGCCGCCGACAGGTTCTCGGTCGGCTCGTGCAGCAGCCTGAAATGCGAGAACCACGCCGACAGCCGTTCGGGCCGGAATGAGTAGACCCGGAACACGTTCGGAACGAAGCCGAGCGCCGCCCGGGCCTTGCCGAATAGCGACCGCAGCCGCTCCGGCAGCTCGGCCTCCTGCGGTACGGGAAAGAAAGAACCGGTGTCGTCCACGACTAGCAACGATATTGCGAGAAACGGGCGGTGAACCAGCTGACCGCACAGGAACATCAGCAACCCACTGGGACAGGTCCGTACAGGCTGTCGGCTCTCCTGACTGCCGGGGTCATGATGAAGTTCCAGCGCTCTGCTCAGGCTGGCAGTAGCGGCCGCGAACCTGAGATCAGCCAGGGTAGTGCTGGATCTGCGCGTGATGCCCCGGCGCGCCGGCCAGCCGCCTGGGCACGCTGCTGAAAGGGACTGGCCCTGTACTTCGCGGCAGCGGCGTCAGGTGAGTGCGTGCCGGTAGGCGTAGGTGACTGCTTGGGCTCGGTCGCGGACGCCGGTCTTGGCGAAGAGGTGGTTGATGTGGCTTTTCACTGTGGTTTCGCTGACCGTTAGCCGCTGGGCGATCTCGATGTTTGACAGCCCCTGGGCGATCAGTGAGAGTACTTCGGCTTCCCGTGCTGTCAGTCCGTCGGGGAGCTGCGGCGCGGGTTCGGCGCCTGGGCTGGGTCGGCTGGCGGTGATGGCGTCGAGAAGGTGCTGCTGGACCGCGGGGTCAATGGCGGCCTGGCCGCGGGTGACCCGCTGGAGTGCCTCGCGGATTTCCCCGGCGCTGGCGTCTTTAGTGAGGTAGCCGCGGGCCCCGGCGCGCAGCGCGTCGATGACGGAGCGGTCATCGGTGTAGGTGGTGAGCACGAGCACTTTGATACTGGCGTCGTGTTCGCGAAGGCGGCGGGTTGCCTCAACCCCGTCGCAGTGAGGCATCCGGAGGTCCATCAGCACGACGTCTGGCCGAAGCTGGATCGCCAGGGCCAGTGCCTCGTCGCCGTCGGCCGCGGCGCCTACGACCTCGATGCCCGCGAGAAGCCCAAGGAGGGTGGCGAGTCCCTCGCGGACCACGCGCTGGTCATCGACCACAAGGACGCGGATGGCCGCGTTCATGCCGGCACCCACAGTTGGACCTGGAACCCGCCCTCGGTCGGCTCGGCTGTGAGCGTGCCGCCAAGCAGTTCGGCTCGTTCTCTCATGCCGGTGAGCCCATAGCCGGTCCCATCAGTGGGAGCCGGGGGGTCGCCGCACCCGTCGAAGTCTTCAATTGTCAGCCTGGTGCCAGATGGCTCATACGCCAGGCGGATCTCGGCCCGGCCGGCGCGGGCGTGCTTGCGGATATTCGTCAGGGCCTCCTGCGCGACCCGGTAAAGGGTCAGCCGGCCGTCGGTGCCCAGGTCCCGCTCGTCACCGGTCACGGCGACCTTGCAAGCCACGCCGCTGTCGCCCTCGAACTCGGCGGCCAGGCCGGTCAGCCGCTCGGGGCCGGGCAGCGCGTCATCGCGGAGCATGCCGATAGCGCGCCGCGCCTCTTCCAGCCCGGTCCTGGCCAGCCGGTGGGCCCGGTCGATCGCATCGCCGACCTGCGGGTCCGCGCCCCCCTGCCCCGCGAGCAGCCTGGCTCCCTCCAGGTTCAGCACCAGGCCGGACAGCGAGTGGGCAAGCACGTCGTGCATCTCGCGGGCAAGGCGCTGGCGTTCGGACAACGCGGCAGCCTGAGCTTGCGCGGCCCGGGTCTCCTCCAGCTCGTCAAGCAGAAGTTCTGCCCGCTGGTTGCTCTCCCGCAGCCGCCTGGCGAACAGCGACAGGAGGAAGAAAGCCAGCACTCCGAAGTCATTCAGGACGATGCCCGCGATGGGTGTGCGTCCGTTAGACAGCCATGCCACGGAGACCGCGCCTACAGCCACGCCGGCTACGACAGCGCCGAGAGGAACCGGCAGTATCAGGGCGGCCAGGCTGACGGCGGGGAATACCCCGAGGAACGCTGCGCCGTTGCCCTGCAAGCCGATCAGCGCCGCTGCGCTGACGACGGCAGCGAGCAGCACAGCTAGCTGCACTTCGGGCCGGGCTTGAGTCAGCCACATCGCCGCGATGGTGGCGCCGCAAAACGCAATGAGGGCGACCGCGACGCCAAGCGCCGCACCGTGGCCACCCGGAGCCGGCCGGGACTGAAACGACGTTGTCACCACGAACGCGATCGCGGCCACGGCGAGCACGCGAATCGAAAGGTAGGTCGCCCGCTCGCGACCCTGCGCCCGCTCAAGCTCGGATATGCCAGCCGGCGCGGCGGCCTTGGAACTCACCCCTAAACCGTACGGCGGGATCTTGCCGACGTCTCCTGCCCGGCGGGTGGATTCGCGGCCGGGCGGGGCCTCCACCCGCGGGTGGAGGCCGGCCATCCACAGGTGAGGTTGTGGCGGCCAGCAAATTCCACCGCCGCGCCGAAGACGACCAGGCCGTCCCGCAACAGGCTTGAGGGCCAGACCCACCAAACCGAGGAGCGAGATGGATGGCATCGGCGAGGAACGCGGCACTGACCAGACAGGCACCGCCTCAGCCCAGGCAGAGCCGGTGGTCAGCATCCGCGGCCTGGTTAAACGCTATGGCAGCCACGAGGCGGTCGCAGGCATCGACCTTGATGTGCGGCGCGGCGAGATCTTCGCCTTCCTCGGCCCTAACGGCGCCGGCAAGACCACGACGGTGGAGATCCTCGAAGGGTTCCGGCAGCGCACTGATGGTCAGATCTCCGTCCTGGGCCACGACCCGGCCACGGCAGGCGGGGCCTGGCGCGACCGGGTGGGCGTCGTCTTGCAGGAGTCAGAGCCCGAGCCCGGCCTGTCCGTGCGCGAGTGCCTGGCCTTGTACGCCGGCTTCTACCGCGCGCCACGCGACATCGACGAGACCATCACCCTGGTCGGCCTCACCGACAAGGCGGGCACGCTCGGCACCCGGCTGTCCGGCGGTCAGCGGCGGCGGCTCGATTTCGCGCTCGCGCTCATCGGTGACCCCGAGCTCATCTTCCTGGACGAGCCGACCACCGGTTTCGACCCGTCCGCCCGCCGGGCCGCCTGGGAAGTTGTCGCCGGGCTACGGCAACTCGGCAAGACGATCTTCCTCACCACCCACTACATGGACGAGGCGGAGTACCTGGCCGACCGGATCGCTGTACTCTCCGCCGGGCGCATCGTGGCTCACGGCACCCCGCGGACGCTGGGTGGACGCCACCACATGACCACCGCCATCAGCTTCACGCTCCCCGCCGGCCTGGAAGCGCGTGACCTGCCCGAAGGACTGCGCCCGCTCGCCGAGCCAGGGCGGGGCGGATCGACCGTCCTGCGCAGCGAGAGCCCGCTCGTCCACCTACAGATGCTCGGCAACTGGGCGCTCGGCCGCGGCTTCGACCTCCCTGGCCTCGACGTCCACCGCCCGACGCTGGAAGAGGTCTACCTCTTCCTCACTGGCTCTACAAGCACAAAGGATCACCAATGATCAGGATGGCACTGCACCAGTCCGGCTATGACCTGCGCGCCTTTCTCCGCAACCGCCAGTCGCAGTTCTTCACCCTTGCCCTGCCGGTCCTGTTCCTGGTGATCTTCGCTTCGCTGTTCGGCGGCGGTCACAATACGGTGCCGGTCGCTGGCGGGCGCATCGCGGCATCGGTGTACTACGTTCCCGGCATCATCACGCTCGGCGTCATCGCGGCGGCCTTCGGTAACCTGGTGGCCTCGGTGACCGCACAGCGCGAACGCGGCGTGCTGAAGCGGCGGCGCGCGACACCGGTCCCGGCCGCTGCCATCATCGCCGGCCGCGTGCTCACAGCAGTCATCATCGCGGTAGTCATGGCCGCAGTGCTGCTTGGCATCGGCTGGGCCGCCTACGGCGCCCACGTCCCCGGCCGCACCGCCGTTGCGCTCGCGGTCACCGTGGTGATCGGCGCCGCCTCCTTCTGCTGCCTTGGTTACGCGCTCACCTCACTGATCCACAACGAGGACACCGCGCTGCCCACCACCCAGGCGATCCTGCTGCCTCTCTACTTCATCTCCGGCGTCTTCGTCGCCGTCACCATACTGCCGCACTGGCTAGCAGACGTAGGAGGGATCTTCCCGGTCCGCCACCTGGCCAATGCGCTGCTTGTCGCCTACAACCCGCACACAACGGGACTGGGTTTCGCCGGCCAGGATCTGCTGATCGTGGCCGCATGGGGAGTCGCAGGCTTTCTTATCGCTCTCCGCAGGTTCAGCTGGCTGCCGCTCGGGCGCTAACCCGGCCAGCCGTTCAACGCGATAACAGGAGGAAGATCATGGCCACAGAACTCCAGGCCCAGACCGGGCGATGTGCCACCCACGGAACGGTCCAGGCGACACGCGAAATCCCGAAGATGGGATTCCCGTTCATCATCTTCGGTCCCTGGCGGGCCATCGCCAAGCGACGCCCATTCCTTTGCCCACAGTGCGGAGCCGCGGTCGAGGCTGACTGAGCCGTGCAGAGCCCGAGCAGGAGCGCCGATGCGCGTCACGCCGGGCACGGCTTCCAGCCCTCCGCCAGCACACCGACATCGCCCACTCATGCCCGGGCAACCCCGGGCATTTTTACACCCGCCTCGCGGCGGGCCCGTTAGTCGACTTACGGCTCGTGCCCGACGTGAGCCCGCAGCTGGTCCGGCTGATGCTCGGGGGGCTGCGCGCTCCGTGACGGCCGGGCGACCTACGCTGCGTAAACGCGAATGTAATCAACGAGCATGCGCTGCGGAAATGTCACTGACCGGTCCGGGCGTTCAGAGAAGCGGCCGCCGACTGCGACGTTGACGAGCAGGAAGAAGTCGTGGTCGAAAACCCAGGGGTTGCCCCGCAGGTCCGCAGAGGCCAGGGTAAGGCATTCACATCTGTGCGATTCAGTGATTTCCGCTCGCTCTGCGTGACGGGGGAAGCGCGCAGTTGTCAGGTCCGGGCTGGGATTGGCGGCATCCAGGGGCGGCCGGGAAACGTGTCGCGCAGGGCGGTCAGCACGTCGGCGCCGTGCTTGGCGGCGGTGGAGAGGTAGCCGCGGGCTGGGCGGGGCCGGGCCCGGTTCGGTCCGGCTGCCGCGCGAAATCACGGCCATCCACGCACCTTAAGGAGTGCAGGCGAGCGTAGATAGCCCACAGGCCGTGGCACGCTGCCAGGGAGATGACTGCGCGGTTGTGCGATCAGCTCGGCGCAGAGATGCGTACACAGGCGGCCAGAGCGTCGGCATTGTCATTCGCCAGCGAGCGGGCCAGCAGGACTATTTCTGCCACGCGCGGGTCGCTCACGCGATAGTAGGTGTAACGGCCGTCCTTGCGCACCTGGACGTATCCGCAGTCGGCTAGGCAGCCGAGGTGGGAGGAAGTCCGGCCCTGGGAGAGGCCGGTATGCTGCACGCACTCGATGCCGGTGCGCTCCTCGTGCAACAGAAACTCCAGCAGCCGCAGCCGCGTCGGGTCGCTGAGCGCGCGGAAGAATTTAGCCACCAGTTCCACGCCGCCCGCATTGGTGGGCAGCAGCATCGTCTTGGCGTGCGGGGTGGGGGCCATCTTGTCCAGTATCCGCATGTCTGGCCGGTTAGGGTTGCAGCTAACCCGAATTCTATGGCGCGGGTTCTGTCCGTACCCGGCGGCAGCGAAATTCGGGTGGCTCTCATGCGGCCCGATTCCGCCATCGATGCAACCTCCGCGCTGAGATGATCAAAGCCTCCCAGTGATCATCATCCCAGTTCAGCCTGATATCTGCCCGGCTGCCTCCGTAGCTGTCAAGGCTTACCCGAGGGGTCGGTCAGAGCAGGACCGCGGAGTCGCGGGGACGCCCGAGGCTGGTACGGGCGTGCAGGATGTACTGGGTGAAGGTGGAATAATCCGTCCCGACGAAGCGATTGGCGAGTACGCAGGCGCAAAGATCGAGCACCGCGTCCCTGGTGAAGTGCCCGGTCTCGATCTGCCGTATGCCTGGCCGGATCTTGCGAAATTGCGCGTGCACCTCGGCCGTGTCAGTCGCCAGGTAGGCGAGCCCCGGGCCGGGCCCGATATGTTCTTCGAACGCTGCCAGGGCGGGCAGTTCGACCCCGTCAATGACCCGGGCATTATCCAGGCTGCCGCGGCGGACATGCATGGCGAGCGCCGGCCGGTCACCGAGCGCGAGCCTGACTGCCTCGAAGAATTCCCAGCGCGGCTGAGGTGGCACGTCATCTCGCCACCACGGATCCCGGTATGGCTCCTCATACGTCGAATAACCCTCCAGCAGGCTATGGTGATAAGAAAAGCCGATCGTCCTATCGTCTGTGCCGAAGATCTTCTGGACCTCCGATGCGTTAAGCGAACCTGTGATCGCCTGCCGGGTAACCTTGTCCAACTGCATCCCGGCCAGCTCGAAATAAGGATGACGGCGGATGTTGTCAAGCCAGACGGGGTGCCGTTCGCGGCTAACCTTGCTCCGATATTCGCGCTGCCACTGAGGCTCGAGGGCGAAGAGCCGACCAATCTGTCCGCCGTGTTCCTCGCAAAACTCGCGGGTGGAGATCCAGTTGAGGCGTTCGGGCATATCGAAGTACTCGTCAATGCCACCTTGATACTGCTGAGTCTCTAGAATGGGCAGCAGCGGCAGGACCACCGTACGGTCAAGTACACGTGCCAGCCGAGCGGCGTGGTGGACCATGGCAAGCTCGACGCCAATGCCATGATTTGGCTGGTAGACCAAGTATCGCTCGTTGGCCATGTTCACGCCGGCCTTTTCCGCTGCGCCGCGGACTTGTCGTCCTCGGCTTCGTCCAGGCGACGGCGCAGCGCCTGGGCGAATTGCGGGTCGCGGAGGAGCTCGGTGTGCACTTCCGCCGCGACCTCCTCGACCTGCAGATCGCCCACCAGGGCTGACCAGACCTGCCTGAGCAGGGGGGCGTCCACCGACGGTCCGGCGAATAGGACTGCTTTGCCTCCGTATGGCCGCGGCCGGTACGTGGACTTCGCCCAGATCTGTTTGGCGGCGACCTCATGCATCCGGTAGAAGTCCGCCATGTCCATTTCGTTCACGACGAGGCCGCGGGCCTTGAGCTGGTCGAGTGCGGCACGCAACTGTGGCCGCATATCCTCTAGTTCCTGGCACAACCCATCGAAATCGTATATGTACCTGTCCTGAACGCGTTGCTGAAGTGCGTCCAAAGCAGGGATCGCGGGCGACAGTCTCTTCATGTACAGCAGTTCCTGGGCTGGGATCACGATCCGGCCGGTCCGGGCGGCTAGATCTTGCGCTGCGGTAGTGCTCTGGTATTCATAAGCATCCTCGGGCAGGCACACAGCCCCTTCCAGAACTGGCCAGGTTTCAAGCAGTCCGAGAAATGCGACCTCCTCGCCGTCCGCGCAGAGCCGGTGAGCCATCTCGAAAGCTATCAGCCCGGCGAGGGAAAGTCCGCCGAGCAAGTACGGGCCATGCGGCTGGATGCTCCGGATGTCGTCGAGATATCTGCTGGCCATCTCTTGGATGGACGAGACCGGCTCGGCTTCGCCGTTCCAGCCGATCGGCATGAGGGCGTATACCGGACGATCGCCGAGTTCCTGCTGGAGATACCGCAGCTCATACAGTTCGCCGCCACCGGGATGGATACAGAAGAACGCCCGCTGCTCGCTGTCTCCGAAGACCTTTATCGGACCCGAGCTCGGCATACTCCAGCCCTGGCTGCGGATGGCGGCGGACAGCGCTTCCAGGGTCGGTGCCGCCATGAACGCACCGACCGGAACCGGTATTCCGAAGATCTGCCGTACACGGGTTAGCATTACCACGGAGAGCAGCGAGTCGCCGCCGAGATCGAAGAAGCTTTCTTGGACATCGATCTCTCCCTCGATGCCCAGCAGCTCATTCCAGATGATGCGGACCTGCGCCTCGATCGCGTCGGCCAGCCGCCACAGCTCAACTCCGTCGACCGCTTCAGGCTCGGGGGCGGGCAGCGCCGTGACGGCGATCTTTCCGTTCGCGGCGACCGGTAGCTCGGTCAGCATCACAAACGCAGCCGGGACCTCGTGGTCAGGGAGCCGCTCCCGGAGGAAGGCGCGCAGGTCAGCCGGCGTCGGCTTCGCATCGGCCGCTGGCACCAGGTAGGCGACCAAGCGCTTTCGGCCGGGCTGGTCCTCGCGCAGCAGTACAACGACCCGCTCGACACCGGGGTACTGGCCCAGGATCGCCTCCACCTCGTCGAGCTCGATGCGGAAGCCGCGCAGCTTCACCTGGCGGTCGCCGCGCCCGACGTACTCGATCTGGCCGTCCGCCCGGTAGCGGGCGAGGTCACCGGTGCGGTACAGCCGGGCGCCTGGTGCCGTGCTGAACGGATCAGGCAAGAACCGTTCAGTGGTCAGGCCGGGACGTCCGAGGTAGCCGCGGGCGAGACCAGTGCCGCCGATGTACAACTCGCCGACCGCTCCGGCGGGGACCGGGTTCATGGCCACGTCGAGCACGTAGACCTGGGTATTGGCAATGGGGCGGCCGATGGGGGGACAGGTACCGGGCTCGACTGCGTCTGCGGGTGGTAGTAGCGTCCCGATGGCCAGCGTGGTGGCCTCGGAAGGTCCGTAATAGTTGAACACGCGCTGGACCGACGTTGAACGGTAGAGCAGGCCCGGAAGCGCGCGCGGCACCGCCTCGCCGGCCAGGTTCACCGCTCGCACCGAGGCAGGTATTCCGCCGGCCGCCACCAATTCGGCCACGACGGTTGGCGCACCCATGAAGAGCGTGACCGGTATCGAGCTAGCGTGCCCGGGCAGGTCGAGCAGGCTGTCCACAAGGATCACGGTGCCTCCCCACGACAGCGGGAGGAACAGCTCGAACAGCGGGCAGTCGAACATGGGGGAACTGGCGAACAGCGTCCCGGCCAGGTCTTCGGGTTCAAAGACGGTAGCTCCCCACTGCAGGAACGAGACGCAGCTCAGGTGGCGGATGGCAACGGCCTTCGGCTGGCCCGTTGACCCCGAGGTGTATACGCAGTAGGCCAGATCCTCGCCGGATGCCATCTCGGGTGGTTTCCAGGCGGGCTCATGGTCGGCCACCAGACTGTCCAGATTGAGCCGGACGGTCGCCGCTTCGGCGGGAACCGCGGACATTGTCGACTCCTGCGCCACGACGATGTGCGCGCCGGAGTCACGAAGCATGAACTCGCGTCGCCGCCGAGGCAGGCTCGGCTCGACAAAGACGTATCCGGCGCCAGCCTTGAGTACGCCAAGCAAGCCGACGATCAGGTCCGGCGAGCGCCGGAGGCATACACCGACTAGCTGGCCCGGCCGCACGCCCACGGCACGGAGGCGGTGCGCGAGTTGGTTGGCGCGTCGATCGAGTTCCGCATAAGTCATCTGCTGCCCGTCATGTGCCACCGCGCAAGCGTCGGGCGCACGCGCGGCCTGCGCTTCGAAAAGCTGGTGGAGACGCTGCCCTACGAGCTTAATAACCGGCCCGCTGCTCCACTGGCGGAGCAGCTGGTCACGCTCGGCGTCGGTGAGCATCTCCACCTGGCTGACCGGCGCGTCGGGCGAGCGCGCCAGGCCCGCCAGCAACTGCTGGAAGTGGGTAGCCATGCGCTCGATGGTGGACAGGTCAAACAGCTCGGCGCTGTACTCGAAATCGATGCCCAGCATGCGGTCGCCGACCTCGTGCACGCATAGCGACAGGTCGAACCTGGATGCATCGACATCTACCGTCGGGAAGCTGACCTCCAGGGTCGGGATCGTGAAACTAGACGCGTGCAGCCAGCCGTCACCTCGCTCATGATAGGAAAGCGCCACCTGGAAGATGGGGTGATGACTGCGGTTCCGCGGCGGCCGGAGCGCTCGCACCACCCGTTCGAATGGCACGTCACTGCGCTGGAAGGCCTCGCGAGCGGTCTCCCGAACCCTGCGCAACAGCTGCCGCACGGTGAGCCCCGGATCTATGTCGGCGCGGAGCACCACGGTGTTTGCCAGGTAGGCGATCATCCCGCGGAGTTCCTTGCGGGTACGGCTGGTTACCGGCGAGCCGACCAGCACGTCCCGTTGCCCGCTGTAGCGGTGCAATAGGAGCTGCAATGCCGTCAGGAACGTCATGTAAACAGTCACGCCTTCGCGCGCGCTGAACGAGCGCACGGCCATGGTCAGCTCGCCGGGCAACTCGATGCGGTGGATGCCGCCCCTGGCACCCTGAACGACCGCGCGGGGCCGGTCCGTCGGCAAATCCAATAGCGGTGGCGCTTCGGCGAGTTGTCTCTTCCAGAACGAGATGCCTTCGGCTGCCCGATGGCCGCTGAGCCGCTCGCTCTGCTTTCTGGCCGCCTCGATGTACCCGATCGGCAGGTCGGGCAGGGGACTAGGCTTGCTCTGCTGCAATGCCGTGTAAAGGGTGATCAGCTCGCGCAGGAAGATTGTGATCCCGGCACCGTCGCACACTGTGTGATGGACGGTAATCACGAGCAGCCAGTCCGCGGGCCTGACCCTGAGCAGGAGCGCCCGGATGGCTGGATCGGCGGCCAGGTCGAACGGTCGGCGCGCCTCATCGCGGGCCTGCCGCAGTGCTTCGTCGAACGGGTCGTGGCTGGTTCCTGTGACAGCGTTGACCACCCGCACCGGCAAGGTGGCGTCCGGCATGGCGAACTGGGTCGGTACGCCGTCCAGCACGGCAATCCTCGTGCGCAGCGCCTCGTGCCGCCGGACGATCTCATTGAGGCTGCGCTCGAGAATGGAGACGTCCAATGGCCCCTGGAAGCGGATAGCGAGGACGTTGTGGTAAGCGCTGTTGTCCGGCTCAAGCTGGTTGAGGAACCAGAGGCCCTCCTGAGAGGGCGACAGCGGTGCACGCGGGAGATCGGCTACATCCAATTCAGCGTACGAGGTCACGGCGCTACCTACCAGTGTGCCTAGGGTCCACGGAAGATCCAGAATTATCCTGTCATGGAACAAACTCCAGTTACTCCACGAGTGCGGGGAAAGGCGACGGCCGATGCGCGCGTGCGGTCAGTCGACCGCAGCGCGGACCCGGCGCTCGGCCAGCGTCATCGGATTGTCCTCTGCGGTGATGGCCCGGATGGCGGTCAGCGTGGGATAGCCATTCTCCTGCTCCTGCTGGAAGCGCGCAGCGAAGTGACCGCGCTCAATGTCGGTTAGCGTCTGCCGGAAGTGGCGTTCCATGGCGGCGCGGTCAATCGCCAGCGTGCTCAGGAATCCGCCGAAGCTGGCCGTCAAGCCGTGTGCGCTGATCGAAGGCAGGAATCCCTGGTCGGCGAATGTCTGGAAGGTACGTGCCATCTCACCGGACTGGTAAAGCTCGATGACAAGCGCCTCCGGGGGCAGGCCCGCCTCGACACCGACCTCAAAGCCAAGCAGCAGCGCCGTGCCCAGGACGGCACCGACACTCTGCTCGACGAACAGATCGAGCAGAGCTTCCTGCTGCGCGCTGAGTTCGAGCGCACCACGCCGCAGCGCCCCGATAGCGGCGGCTAGGCCGAGCAGTCGGTCCCAGCCCTTTCCGGTCGCGTCCCGCTCGACCGACAGATAACTCCAGTAGCCGGCGGACACCTGGTACCTGTGGCGAACCTCCTCACCGAGCATCCGCGGGGCGAGTAGCAGCACATCGAGTCCCTGCGGCGGCTGGATAAGACCGTATGCCAGCGCGTAACCGGAGGCGAAGCATACCGCCGCGCCGGGCCGGATGCTGTGACCGATCTCCGACCGGAAGCACTCAGGAATCACCTCGTCGGGCAGCAGCACGTAGCACAGATCGGCCGCTGCGGCTGCAGCATCGATGCTCAGTGCCGGAAATCCATCGGACTCCGCGATAACCCGGTATTCGTCGTGGCGGTTTCCGACGACGACCGCGACCCCGCTGTCCCTCAGGTTCGCAGCGACAGAACGGCCCAGGTTCCCATAGCCCAAGACGGCCACCGTGCTGCCGGACAATGCGGCGGGATCCGCGTCTTTCTCCCGATAGAAATTCGTCATCGGCGGGGCCTCCTAGCTGTGGTGGGCGATGCCCAAATCGGCAGGGCGAATGCGGCGCCGCGCCGCGGAGCACCCGGTCCCCCTGCCGGGCAAGTCAAGGTGAGCGGCAAGCCAGCCTGCTGCGGGCCCCGCGCTGGCCGTGCCGCCAGCGAGGCCGACCAGCGCGGTGACGGTCACGTAACCGGCAGCCAGCAGCGCTATGTCGCTGTCTGCTATCTGGAAATCGTTCGCGGTGTCCGGAAACAGCGGACCGGCCAGCCGGGCTTCCCGCACGCCGGCAATGGCCGACAACTCCCGGTTCGGCACGTTGACGCTCAACGTCGGGGCGACTGTATCGGCGCGGCTGATCCAGTCAATGATCGGCGTGGCGACGGCCGCCGCAGTCTCCCAGTGCAGCAATCCGTCCTCGTCTCCGCCGGTTGAGTAGACATCATCGAGGCTCACGGCCACAGCGCGGACACCGACGCTGGCGGCGGTGAGCACGGCGCCGATCGTTCCGGAGTGCAGGATCTCGCTGCCGACGTTTGGCCCGTGGTTGACTCCGGCGATCACTGCATCGGGCGGAGGCCCGAAGGCACCCGCGCACGCGGCCCGGACCAGTTGCGCGGGCGTTGCGCCCAGTTCCTGCAGCCATCCCTGGCCGTCGCCGGTCAGGTCGGTCCAGGACGCCAGCCAGTCCGGGTTGCGGCGTAGCGAGGTCCCGAAATTGCTGCATTCCATCGCCGGCACCGCCACGACGGACTGGGGATGGGCCGCGAGGATGACGCGCGCGAGTTCCAGCAGGCCCGGCGACTGCCCGCCGTCGTCATTGGTAAGGAACAGTCGCACCGAATATCGCTCCTACTCACTCACGGCAGTGCGGGCGGCACCATTCGGTGGCGCCGGGGGGCGAAGAGGGGTCTCGCGATCACCCAAGTGCATCGTCGGTCAGCGGTCGGCCTGCGGTCCAGGACTCACGAGAACCGTCCCTCGCCAATACGACAGCTGCGTTCGGCAACGGGCCGCCGGGCGAGTTGCCGATGGTGACGCGCCGCCATTGCGGCACTCCAATTGGCCGGTGCCGATTGTCCGGCGGCCTATCGGACGAAACGATTGACGACAGTGCTGCGGGGTGCTTAGTTCGGTCGACTGGCTCACGGTCGGCCTTCCGCCGCCGACGGAGGAACGATGATCAATGTCTTCCAGCCCACGCTCGGCGAGGATGAGCTCGCCGAGGTGCGTGCGGTGTTCGAGAGTTCGTGGCTGGGCCGAGGCCCTCGTACCCGTGTCTTCGAGCAGGCGTTTTCCGCGCACATCGGGGCCAACCCGGATCAGGTGAAGGCGGTGAATTCATGCACCGAGGGGCTATTCCTGGCCATGGAACTGCTGGATGTCGGGGCCGGCTGCGACGTGGTGCTGCCCGCCATCAGTTTCGTCGGAGCCGCGAACGCGATCGCCGCCCGGGGCGGCCGGCCGATCTTTTGCGACGTGGATCCGCGCAGCCTCAACCCGACGGCGGACCACGTGGCCGAGAAGCTGACCCCGTGCACCCGCGCAGTCGTGCTGCTGCACTACGGCGGGGCACCGGGCCAGGTGGCAGAGATCGCGAAGCTGTGCCGGGATCGGGGCATCGCCCTGGTTGAGGACGCCGCATGCGCGGTCGCCTCTGCGGTGGACGGGCGGGCCTGCGGTACGTTCGGTGATATCGGCGTGTGGAGCTTCGACTCGATGAAGATCCTGGTGACCGGCGACGGCGGAATGCTGTATTGCAGGAACCCGGAACTGGCGCATCTCGCGGCCTCCCGGTCCTACCTCGGTATGGACAGTGCCAGCGGAGCCGCGCAGGTAGCCGCCAGGGACCGGTGGTGGGAGTTCGACGTGTTGTCTTACTCGCGACGGTCGATCCTCAACGATGTCGCGGCAGCCATCGGCTGTGTGCAGCTGAACCGTCTGGCCGACTTCATCGCACGCCGGAACGCGATCGCACGTCGCTACGACGAGGCACTGGGGCAACTGCCGCAGCTCTGCTGTCCCCCGGCGCTGCCGGCTGGGCACGTGTCGTCTCATCAGTTCTACTGGATCCAGATGCGGCCGGAGATCCGCGACGTCATCGCGCGGCAGCTCCACGACCATGGCGTCTACACCACATTCCGGTACTTTCCGCTGCACTGGCTGCCGATCTACCGCGCTGGGGCTCACCTGCCCGGAGCCGAGCAAGCGGCGAGCCGCACGTTGTGCATCCCGATGCACCAGGGTCTCGACGACAATGCCGTCGAGACCGTGATCGCAGAGGTGACCCAGGCCGTGGCGGCCGTCAGCCGACGATGAGCATCCGAAGCTCCCCCGCGGCCGGGCCGCCCGACCGTCATGTCGTGCCGTCCTCGATGCGAAGGGCCGCCGACGATGCGCGGGCAGCCGCGAGGTGCGGCAGGTAGGCCGGGATGCCTACCTCCGGTGACCGAAACGGGAGCCCGCAGCCGGCCGCGCGCAATGGGGCCAGATCAGCTGCTGTGAAAGCTTGGTACCGGCCCACCAGGTCCGCGGGCAGGGGCACGTACCGCACAACGCCAAAGCCTTCTTGGACCAGCACGATGCCCGCGATGTCGTTGAAGGCGGCCCCTCTCCCGGTCCCGACATCGAAGATGCCGGACCGGCCGTGATCAAGGAACCAGATGACCGTGGCCACCACGTCGTCGACATGCACGAAGTCGCGTCGCTGGGTGCCGGGAGCGCCCAGGCTGGTATGCGTAAAGATCTCGATCGATCCGGAATCGTGCAGCTGCCGGTAGAACTGGAAGACGACGCTCGCCATCCTGCCCTTGTCGGCTTCTCCCGGCCCGTAGACGTTACACAGCCGGAGCCCAGCAACCGGTGCGCGCATGGCGCCGGATGACTGTTCGACCAACCGGTCAAACAGCAGCTTGGACCGCGCGTAGGGGGGCAGCTCGCTGGCGCGGCGCGGGGCGGCCCGGCCGCGGACGCCGTAGACCGCGGCTGACGAGGCGTACACCAGCGGGATCCGGCGCTGCAGGCACCATCGCAACAGCAGTGCCGAATATCGGAAGTTGTCCTGGAGCATCAGCCGGGTGTCCCGCTCCCAGGCGTCGGTGCGGGCGCCAAGGTGCACGACAGCGTCCACTTTGCGGGAAAACGTTGGATCGTGCCAGGCAAGCGCAAGCAGCTGAGCCGAGGTGAGTTCATCAGCGATCCGGGCGCCGGAATATTTCTGCCGTTTAGCCGGGGTGAGATCGCTGTCGGCGACGACAATGTCCAGGGACCGCTCGGCGGAGAGGGCGCGAATCAGCCGCCCGCCGATGAATCCGGCTCCGGTAACCACGATCATGCGGCCAGCGCCTGCCAATCAGTGCTCTGTGCCGAGGGCGCGATCAGCTCTACTCGGCATCCGGATGTCCACGGGCGGGCCGGCCCGGCCGGTAAGCGCAGCGCCTTCCGCGGCAAACGCAGCGGCCAGCGCGTCACGCCACGGTCGCAGCACCGGGAGACCTGCTGCCCGCCAGGCGCGGTCCGAGAGCACCGAGTACGCCGGGCGGGGCGCTGGCCGGGGGGACTCATCAGTGCGGCAGGGCCGGACCCGGTCGGGATTGGCGCCGATTTCCTCGAACACCGCGCGTGCCAGCCCGTGCCAGGTGGTGGCACCGCCATTAGTGCAGTGGTAGGTGCCATACGCAGCGCCGGAAAGCGCCAAGGCGATCAGCCCGCTGGCCAGGTCGGCCGACCACGTAGGGCTCCCGCGCTGGTCGTCGACGACGTCGATGATGTCGCGCTCACGTTCTAGCCGGGCCATTGTCTTGACGAAATTCGGCCCGGCGGCCCCGTACAGCCAGGCCGTACGCACAATGTAATGCTCGACTAAGAACTCGCGAAGTTGCTGCTCACCGCGCAGCTTGCTGCGTCCGTAGACGCTTCGCGGTGCCGTCGGCGTGTGCACGCCATAGGGCTCGGTGGCGTCGCCGGCGAAGACATAGTCGGTCGAGATGTGCACCAGCGTCGCGCCGATGGTCACGCAGGCCCTGGCTAGTATCCCGGGGCCTGCTGCGTTGACCGCCCACGCCATGTCCTGGTCGCACTCGGCCGCGTCCACCGCAGTGTAGGCCGCGGCATTAATGACTACCGAAGGCCGGATCGCCGCCAGGGTGGCGGCCACCGACGCCGGCCTGGTGATGTCCATCTCCGCGAGGTCTACTGCGACGAACCGGTCCGGCGGCAGGATCCGCACTAGGTCCGTGCCCAGTTGCCCGGCTGCTCCGACGACAAGCCAGCGACCGTCTTGCTCGCTGGGCTTGCCTGGCTCAGGCTGAGGATCGGACATCATCAGGTCAGCAGGGCGCCGAAGGACAACCGGGCGAGTTCAACGGCGGTAGCCTGGTCGGCCACCATGCCCGTCAGCTCGGGATGGCTGGCCAGGTGCCGGACCGCCGCCGCGCGATCGGCATGGAAGGTGATGGAAGGGCACAGCCGGTCGGCGTTCGAGCCATGGCCTGCCCTCCGCGCCGGCACCACGACCGTCGTGGCAGGGTCCCATCGCCACCGCCGATTACGGTATTCCACCGCGATGGGCTGCCCGGTGCCAGCGGCGGAGGACGTCAGGACGCAATCGCGACCGAGCATCAGCGGGATCCCGAGGGCGTCCAGGGCGCACATCGCCTGCACTCGCACCTCGCCAGGCAGAAGCACGCTGTGCCCGGTTGAGCGGCCGGAGAACGGGTACGCGACCTCGACCCTGCCATCCGGGCCGAGGTGCACCAGGTCGGCCTCGGCGAGCTGGCGAACCCCGGCGGCCCGGCCCACGCCGGCTGACATGGCCAGCGCGCTCAGCTCGGTGACGTCGGGAGATCGCCCGGTCGTCACAAACCAGCGGAGCACGTTACGGTGCAGCTCGCGCACGGGCCCGGGCAGTTTCGCCGCGCGCGCGGCCGCGCCGGTGCGAAGAACTGCTGCCCGCGCGTAGTCGTTGCGGACTGTATCGCCAGCTGCCGTGGCCGCCGCCGCGTGATCACAGGGCATGGCGTCCTCCGTAGTCGCGTTTCGGCCTCGGCTTCATCAGTAGCTGTCTTGATGGGCGGCTTGATCTGGTGAAAGGCTGCGGTCCGCAGGTTCCCGCGCCCGGCAGCGAGGAAGGACTTCGACCTAGTATCGACCCCGGCGCCCGCCTTTTCCGGTGCCAAATCAGAAATTGTGCCGCCGGTGCCTCTCGGAGCCGGATCGGCGCGCCGGTCAGCCGGCTGCGGCGACGGCCGCCGCCAGCCAGTCGTCGAGCACGAAGTCCGGGTCGCTGTCGGAGTTTCCGAGATCGACGCCGGCCGCGATGTCCCAGTACGGGTCGTAGCTAGTGCGCCCGGACACGTCCTGGTACAAGGCCAGGAATCGGTCGGCTTTCGTGGTATCAGATCCGAGCAGGTTGGCACGGCAGTGACCGACATCGGCTTCTGGCGAGCCGAGGCTGGCATTGGGCCAGTCCACCAGACCGCTGATACGGCCACGCGACCATAGGACATTGCCAGGATGATAATCGCGGTGAATCAGCACCTGCTCGGCGGTGTCGGGCGGCTGGCCGTAAATCTGCAGGGCCCGCTGCCATGCTTTCGGGTGCCTCGTCCAGCGCGGCGGCTCGATCTCGGTCGCCAGATAGCTTGGCTGGTAGCGGCGGATGCCGCTGTCGTCAGGTAGGCGGGTGGCATGGAGGATGGGCAGCAGTTCGGCGAGTTGGCGTAGCCATGCCTCCTGTCCGATGCGATCCCACTCAACATGTCCAGGAAGGTCGGTCATCAAGACCGCGGGCACACCGGCCTGCTCTCCCGCGGCGTCCACAGCGACGAGCCTCGGCGTCGGTATCGGGCTCGGCTCCACCAACCGCAGGATCCTTGCTTCTCGCTCCGCCAGGTCGGGCTCCTCGGCGAGCCAGTCCTCGCGGACGTAGCGGCGCAACACCAGCCGGTGCGCCTGCGCCGTGCGGTCCTCGACAAGCACCCGGTGCACAGCGGAGGACATGCCGCCGGGCAGGGCGCGCACCGTCTTGATACGGCTGCCGGGACCGCATGCCGCAGCCACCCACGCCAGGGCGAGCCTGGGCGGCCGCCCGCGCAGCAGCCGATACTCCCCCCGTTCCAGGTCGAATCCGTGCCTAGGACTCGATCCGCCGGTCGTCATGTTCATGGGGCTGGTCAGCCTAGCTGCCTGGCTCAAGGCCCACGAGGCGCTGGGCCCATAGCGCCCGCAACTCGGCGACGACCGGCTCGGCGTGCTCGGCGGAGTCCAGGAGCTGATTCACCGGAGCCTGGCCTCCCGACCGCACCAGAACCCGGTGGGTCGCGTGGCTGATCGTGGTCGAGCGGGCGCCGTGCTGTGGCGGCCGGAGCAGGTGCCTGTGCCGGTCCTGACTAGCCGAGCCATCGGCGTGCATCGTGATGAGCTGTGTGTTTGGCAGCAGGCTCGGCACCAGCTCAAGGTAGTCCGTGGCGGTGACCTGCCGACGGGACACGATGAAATCACCGAGCACCAGGCGGTCGAGCCGGGTGGTGAGAAAACAGGCGATCGCGTCTTCGGCCGACTGCACGATCGGCTCGGCATTGTTGTTGAAAGATGTGTTGAGCAGGACAGGCACGCCGGTCAGTTCGGCGAACTGCGAGATCAGCCACCAGAATCGAGTATTTGCCTCCTTGCGGACGACCTGAACGCGGGCCGTGCCATCGACATGGGTGACAGCACCAAGCAGGTGCCGCCGATCTGGGCGGACGTTTACCACGCATCCCATGTAGTCCAGCGGGCATCTCGTCGGGGGAAGCTCGAACCAGTCCGATGCCGCCGAGTCGAGCACCGCAGGCGCAAGCGGGCGGTAGCTCTCCCGCTCTTTGACAAGCTGGTTGATGCGCTGCCAGTTATCAGCGGGCCGCGGATCGGCGAGGATGCTGCGATTGCCAAGCGCGCGCGGTCCGAACTCGGACCGGCCCTGCGCCCAGCCGACCACGGCGCCGGACGCCAGCAGCTTGGCCGTAGCTGCGCCCGGCTCGTCGCAATACTGCCATTCCACAAAACGATGCCAGCGCTCCAGCCCTTTGCGTATGGTCGGCCGGTCGCCGATGTCGGGTCCCCAGTAGACGCCCCGTGACATCAGGCGCGGCGGCGGCCGGAAGCTGGGTGTGGCCAGCGGCCGGAGGCTGGGTGTGGCCAGCGGCCGCTGGCTGGACAGCATCGCCGCACCGAGCGCCGCGCCCGCGTCATGGCTCGCCGGATCGACGAACATGTCCGCGAACAGCCCGGAAGATAGCACCCGGCCGTTGAGACTGCTGTTCTGCGCGACGCCCCCGGCCAGGCAGAGGGCGGGCAGCGACGATTCGGCCCGCCAGTACTCCAGCAGGTGCAGCACTATCCGCTCCAGGGTTTCCTGAGCTGCCGCCGCCAAGTCCTTGTGTGCCTGGCTGAACGGCTCACCAGTCCGCCGCAGCCGGAACCTGTGGGCCAGCAAAGTGCGCTGCACGGCCTCCACGTCGAGTTCGTACCGGCCCTCGGGCAACAGCCGCAGGAGCGAGCCAAGAAGATCACGGAAACGCGCCGGGTCTCCGTACGGGGCCAGCCCCATGACCTTGCCCTCGTCGAACAGGGCGTAACCGAGTAGCTCGGTGACCTTACGGTAGAAGTGTCCGAGCGACACCTGCTTGGGATGGGACCGGACCAGCCGCAGGCCGTCCGACGCGCCGCGGAAGACGGAGACCGACTCGTCATCGCCTTCGCCGTCCATGACCACGACCAGCGCTTCCGTCAGTCCCGATTGGGCGAAAGCAGAGGCAGCGTGCGCGTCGTGGTGACGAGCGAAATGGATGCGTGCCGGGTCCAAGGTGGGTCCGAATTCCCGCTCAAGGTGTTCGACGATCAGCTCGCGGGCCCATCGGGCCGGCCGGTCAGGATGGCGTAGGTACTGCAGGCCCAGCTCGAAGTCGGTGTGAGCCTCGGTGAAGAAGAAGGCAACCTCAGCCACCTCCGCGAGGCTGACGCCGGCCTGCTCGAGGCAGGCTCGCGCCGCTCCCAGGGGAAACAAGTTGGTGTGCTTACGGCGGCTGATACGTTCCTCCTCAACGGCCGCGATCACCGTGTCCCCAGCCACCAGGCAGGCGGCCGCGTCGTGGTAGAGGCCCCGCGGCAGGTCTGGAACCAGCTCACGCTCGGCGGTGCCGAAGAAACCGCTGAGCCCGAGCACCAGGCCTTTGCCGGCCACTGTCACCGCTGGCCGCCGACCTTGGCGAAGTAGGTCTCGAGCCGGGACCGGGCCACGCCGAATGCGACCCGTTCGTTAGCCAGTTTTAGGGCCGTTGCGACTGCAGCTTCCGCCTTATCTGGGTACATGAGCAGCTGCTCGGCAATATCTGACAGCTCGCCGATGGTCCGGCTGAAGCCGCATAGGTGCGGGAAAACCACCCTTTCATGACCGCCGTTGCCGCCCACGCAGGGAATACGGGACAGTACCGCGAGCCCGCCGATCTGCCCGCACCCGGCGGCCTGATCGAGCTGGAAGACGATCTTGTGACGGGCCAGGAGACGGAGAAACCGGAAGAACGTGAGCGGGCCCTCCACCACGTGAAGGGTGTCGCTCCGCCACCACGACTCAAGTTCGCCCCGCATGCTGCGGTCATAGCTGTCGGACATATCAATGACGACTGTGACCTGCTCGCCGATCGACTCGGCCAGTCTCCCGATGCTGACCAGCGCGGCCATATGGTTGCGCTCGTTGGCGTGAAAGTAGGTCGTGCCGAGGAGGATCCCGTGCCGCTGGTCGGCCGGCACCGAGAAGTCCCAGTCGGGAATGTCGACGGGACATGGCGTTGGGATCAGCTCGACGTGACGTGCGCCGGAACTGCGCAGCACCGGCAGTCCCTCCGGGGTCACCGCGATGGCCCCGTCGGCCCGCTCACACACCCCGAAGAACCCGCGCAGCCTGGCCGGCGTTTCCAGCATCCTCGCGATCTGCATCGTCCCGGCTTCCGTGAAGGTAATAACGACTGTCTTGCCGGCCTGGTGGTATCGATCGATGAGCTGTCGGCACCGGCGCATCTTGTCGACCAGCAGCAGCACAGCGGACGTGTCCGAAGGAACATCCCAGCAGCTTCTGGCCGTCAGGAGGTCCCGGCGGCTTTGGCAGCCGTGGAAAGTCCCGCCGGTACACGCGGCGAAGGCACACAGTTCCACCGGTGAGTGGTACGCCCCGTCAGCGAGAGTCCCTCGCGGGTTGACGGCCTCCATCCGGTGGTAATCGGGGCTTCCTGCGGGATCGACGACAGCGAGGCGAAAGTCAGTACTCATCGACCGTCCAGCACGCGTCTGGGACAGACCGGCTCAGTATCCGTAGGCCAGCCTCCGGCATCAAGCCAGCCATCTTGCGGCGGTACATAACATCGCCCTGGACATCCCGGCTCACGCCGTGCCTACCGCGCGGCGGATCGCCGCGTACCCGGCCTCAGCCGCGTCAACGGCGAGCGCGATGTCGTCGGCGGACATTGCAGCGCACGTGAACCACGGATGAGCGGGATGGAAGAGCACGCCACGACGCCTTGTCTCTGCGTAGAACACTTCTTCCGCGCTTCGCTGCCGAAGGACCGACCGATAGCCAAAGTGCTGAAACGGCATAGGCGGCAGGCCAACGACATTCACCGGAATTTCCTGCCGGCCCGCGCCGGACCGTAGTCCCGCGATGAGCTGGCGCCCGCGTTCCCAGAGGATGCCAACCACGTTCCTGGCCATGATCGATCGGATTGTAGCTAGTGCCGCGGCGATTCCGTCGCTGGAACGGAAGGACAGGGAAGACGCCGAGATCAGTGCGGTTGTGCGCAGGATGTCCCGGCGGCCGACGAGGGCAGAAATGGGATGGCCATTGGCCATCGCCTTGCTGAGCGCCACCAGGTCGGCTCGGACACCGAAGTATTCCTGTGCGCCGCCGAGAGCCAGGCGGAAACCGGAACGCACCTCGTCGAGCACGAAGATCGCGCCGTGCTGGTGGGCGAGTGCGCGGACACCTTCGAGATAACCAGGGGCGGGTGGCTCCGTTTCCAGGGGCATCATGATCACGCACGCCACCTCGCCCTGGCAGCCCGACATCAGCCGGGCCAGGCCGGCCAGATCGTCGTAGCGAAAGGACTCGACGTGATCGTGCGCCCCCGGTGCCAAGCCCGCGTTCCTTGGGGCGCACCAGTCGTGCCAGCCGTGGTATCCCCACCGCAGCACGCGAGGACGTCCGGTGTGCGCACGCGCGAGCCTGACCGCCAGATCGGTCGCATCGGAACCGGTCTTGAGCAGCAAGGCCATCTCAGCGCCCGGAATCACGGAGACCAGCAATTCAGCCAGGTCAACCTGGAGAGGAGAATGGAGCGTTGGCGATACCCCGCGGGTCAGTTGCGCGCACACCGCATCGGTCACCGCCGGGTGCGCGTGACCGAGGACGACGGCGCCGAATCCGAGCACGAAGTCGACATAACGGTTGCCGTCCGCATCCCACACGTACGGACCCTCCGCCCGATCAGCGAACACCGGAACCGCGCCCTCGCCGCTGCGCGAGCCAATGACACCAGGCTGGCGCAGGAAACTGGCGTCCACCCGGCGCGCGCGATCAAGCAGGCGGCCCGACTCATCCAGCTGGTACAGCGCCTGGTCCGCGGAATATTTCTGCTGCATCGTCAGTCGGGAAATGCGCCGTCGATATTGACCGGTCCCTGTCGGCGTCCGGTGCCGAGCCAGTCCCGCGGCAGGCCGTCCACGGTGCCCAGACCGCACCAGATGTCGTACCCGAGCAACGTCCGCATACGGCGGCTCATCCCGCGCCGGACCTCAGGGGCGAGCGACCGGAAAACGTTCTCCTGCTGGCGCAGGTAAGGCACACAGTAATAGGCGAAGATTCCGCAACGCCGCTCGGTCGCCGTGACGTTAACGCTGGTGCCATGCCAGACACGGCCGTCCAGGAACCCGATGCTGCCGGCCTTCCCGAGCATCCGGACGGTGTCCGGTTCGGCGCCTGATGGTCGGCGCCCCCACCGGTGGCTCCCCTGGACCACACGGGTGGCGCCGTTCTCCTGTGTGAAGTCATCGAGCATCCAGAC
>Ga0209871_1000036_pt1 | contig 38923 bp, 38 predicted proteins | sample OrgsoiDNA2013045_FD_185795 | JGI IMG/M metagenome (GOLD analysis project Ga0209871, IMG submission 185795) | Permafrost soil microbial communities from the Arctic, to analyse light accelerated degradation of dissolved organic matter (DOM) -... | ecosystem: Environmental > Terrestrial > Soil >... | reverse complement strand
GGGCCAGCGTCGCTGACTACGGCGGCTTGCCCGGTGACTGCGCCAGCGTTGCCGACTGCGCCAGCGTTGCCGACTGCGCCAGTGTCGCTGATTACGGCGGCTTGCCCGGTGACATCCGAGCCGGACGCGACAGCCGTCGCTTGCTCAGGTCTCCTAGCCTGCCGGGCGAAGCCAAGCCCGGCCGCCAGGCATGCCAGCGGAATGGCCACCATGACGTACCGGTACAGAGACTGGGTGACCAGGGCCGGGGACACGATGCTGATGGCGGCGAGTGCCCAGGACAGCGCCTGAATCCCGCCCCAGCGCCGCCAGTTCCTGATCACGCCCACCAGGCCGCCGATGATGACCAGAAGGAAGATGATTCCGGGAAAGTAGACCGGCTGCTGGTACAGGAACACCAAGAACGCGTAAGGGTCGACCGGATGCGTGTTGGCGCTGGTGTGGGCGTAGCGCTCCAGGTCGTTGACGTAGTAGGACGGCAGTACGTGGATGCGCGGCTCGGCATTGAAGGTCATGGCCGCCTGGCTCTGCGGCCGGTCGCTCGCCAGGAAGGCCAGCAGCACGTCCCTGGCGCTGACCTTCAGGTAGTCCAGCGGCTGCGCCTTGATCGCATCGAGCGCGAACCGCAGGCCGAGCTTGTTGTTGTAGGAGTTGATCCCCGGGTGCGCGTCGTGGCGCCACCACACGTCAGATGCCCACAGGTAGCTGGCCGGCGTCGGCGCGTTCAGCAGGGAGGGCACGGACCAGGCGGGGGCCCTCGCCGGGACCGCGACCGATCTCTCCTTGTTCGGGCAGAGCGGCGCGAGGTCCGGCGGTGGCTTGATGATGGCGCAGTTGGCGAAGCTGGTCGTGCGTGACCACAGGAAGATTCCGTCGCTGCTGGTGATGTTGTACTGGCCGTACTGCTGGTGGAACATATCGACATAGCCGAGCACCGGCACGGCGAAGACGACGGCTGCGACCGTCAGCGCCTTCCAGCCGACTTTCCTGATGAGCATGAATGCCGCTACTGCCACGACCAGCGGGATGCCGTTGCCTCGCAGGATGGCGGCATAGCTAAGGAGCAGCGCCGAGGCGGCGCACTGCCACAGCCGCGGCGTGCTGCGGGTGAGCAGCAGCGCGACGGCCAGCATGATCACCAGGCAGAACAGCGTGTCCGGCAAGATGTAGGACTCCAGCGCGATCTGGCGCGTGTCGAACAAGACCGGCGCGGCGGCCAGGCAGGCTCCCCAGCCCGGCAGGCCCCAGTAGCGCAGCAGGCCGTAGACGATGGCCGCCACGGCCATGCCCATCAGGTGCTGCGCCGTGGTGACCAGCAGCAGGGTGTGCGGGAGGCCCTGAAACAACTGCAGGAAGGACGAGTAACCGGACGGCCGGATAGTGCCCGGACGTCCGGTGACTGCGCCCTGCATGTACAGGAAGGAGTCGGCGGTCAGCAGCGCGGGCCGGAATGCCGCTGCCGCGAGCAGCCGCGGCAGGATCGAGAGCAGCACCAGGACGGTGAACAGACGGTGGCTGCGCCACAGTGACCATGGAGTAACGGCCGCCCCGGCGCTGCGTGCCCGAAGTGCCGCGGCCCGCCGCGCCGCGGCGATCGCGCTCGCCGCTGACCGCCGGCTGACCGTGGGCAGGCGTCCGGTCTGGCGCGCCGCGGCCTGGTTGTCGGCCGGCTGCTCGCCGTCGTGGTGAAGCTCGTTGAGCTTGAGATCCGGCACTGCCTTCCTCGACTCTCCCGGACGTCCCTAGCGTGGCCGAGCCGCAGGCGCAGGGCCACCGCCTGCCCCGTGTCTGAGCTTGCGCCCGAAGCACCCGGCGCCGCATAGGCTACCCCCGGCAGTTGACAATAGCGTTGAGATGAGCATGAGACTGACACCCGCCGCAGGTTCGCCGCTGGACGCGGCGGCCCTGAAGGCGGCGCTGGTCAGGCCGGGCAGCCTGTGGCGTGACGTCAGCGTGCTGGCCGAGACCTGCTCGACCAACGAGGATCTGCTCGCGGCCGCGCGGCGCGGAGCCCCCGAGGGCACCGTGCTCGTGGCTGAGCTGCAGACCGCCGGCCGCGGCCGGATGGGGCGCACCTGGGTCAGCGTGCCGGGCACGGCCCTCACATTCTCGGTCCTGCTTCGCCCGGTGGCCGCTGCGCCGGCCAGCAAGGGCTGGGTACCGCTGCTGGCCGGCCTGGCAGTTGCCTGCGCGCTGCGCAGCCTCGCCGGGGTCGACGCGAGGCTGAAGTGGCCCAACGACGTGCTCGTGAACGGAGCCAAGCTGGCCGGCATCCTGGCCGAGCAAGCCGGCGATGCGATCGTGGTCGGAGCGGGAATCAACGTCTGCACCGGCCAGGACGAGCTGCCGTCGGCCTCGGCGACCTCCCTGGCGCTGCAGGGCGCGACCTGCACCGACCGCGAGGTGCTGCTGATCGGACTGCTCGGTCAGCTGGAGCACTGGTACCTGCGGTGGGCATACGCTCCGTCCGGCGACGCCGCGGCCTGCGGGCTCCGCCAGGAATACCTGCGGCTGTCCGCGACGGTCGGCCGGGATGTCCGCGTGTCGCTTCCCGGCGGCCGGACGCTGGCCGGGACCGCGTGCAACGTGGATGAGGTAGGCCGGCTGGTGGTCAAGTCAGCTGACGCTCTGGTTGCGGTCAGCGCTGGCGACGTGGTTCACGTCCGCTAACGTGTGGCGGGCGCGCGCAATGCCGTCATACATGTCACCATGTGGTCTATGGCCGGTGAAGCCACCCTGTCCGAGGGCGAACGCCTCGTCCTCAAGCTGCATCCGCACTGGAAGACGCTGCTGCGGCCGATCGTGATCCTGGCGGTGATCGTCGCGGCCGCACTCGCGCTGCTGATCTTCATCTCGCCGCATGCTCATGCGGCGCTCATCCGGCTGGGGATAGGGGCGGCTGCCCTGCTGGCGACGATGATCTGGTTCGTTGTCCCCCTGCTGCGGTGGTCCACGACCAGCTACGAGCTGACCACTCGCCGGCTCCGGCTGCGCAAGGGCATCTTGTCCAGGGAAGGACGTGACTTCCCGCTGATCCGGATCAGCGATGTCTCGTTCTCGCATGGCCTGCTGGACCGGATGCTCGGCTGCGGCCGGCTCGTCGTGGAGTCGGCGGGCGAGCATGGTCAGCTGGTGCTCACGGAGATCCCGCGGGTGGCCGAAGTGCAGTCCCAGCTCTTCCAGCTCGTCGAGGACGAGCAGACGCGCCTGGCACGCGAGGAGCGCTGAGACTGGCTCTGGCCGGCGCTGGTGATGCAGCACGCCGGTGCCGGCCGTGGCCGATGGCCGCGCGGAGTACCGCGGGGGTGGTCACCAGTCCCTCGACCAGGAACACGCCCAGCAGCGCGAGCGACAGCCCCCGCAGGCCGCCCGACGCCCCGCCCGCCGCCGCGGCGGTCACCTCCATGATTGCGGCTGCTGTCAGGACGCTGGCCGCGCGTGGTATGCGGCCGGCCGCCCGGCATACCGCGATGTACTGCACCTTCGGAACGGTAGGCAGGTAACCGACGACCAGCAGCATCAGCGGCAGGGTCGCCGCGCGCGCGTAGCCAGCCCCGAACAGGCTGAGGACCAGGTGGCCGGTTAGACCGAGAATGACCATGCCCGGCAGCCCGATAAGGGCCGACAGCCGCAAGGTGAAGCGCAGCTTCCTGGCGATGGCCTGGGGGTCGGCTGACGCGACTGCGAAGAGCACCGTCGACAGGTGCGTCGGCACGATGTAGAGAAAGCCGCTCAGCGTCCAGGCGGCGTAGAAGGCGGCGTTCGCCGATGGCGACACGACCACTGTGACCAAGACCGGGATCAGCGATCGGGGTACCACGATGGCGAGGTTCAGCCAGTTGTGGGCCACAGCGGTCTTGCCGAGGCCCCGCAAGACGCCCCAGTCGGGACTCGGCAGGAGCGGCGCACCGGCGAACCGCAGCCGGATCGCGACGGCGACGACCGACAGCGCCGTGCCGACCACCCAGGACAGGGTGATGCCGACGCCGAACTGATGGCCCAGGAAGATCGCGGCGGCGGGCAATGCAAGGAGCTTGACGGCTGCGAACGCCAGGTTGCGGGACAACTGCAATCCCCCGCGCAGCAGGCCGATGGTGGCCTGGTCGAATACCAGGGTTATCCCGGTCAGCACCACTCCAGCCGCGAACAGCGCCGCCTGCCCCGGAGTGCCGCTGATGTTCCGGAAGCGGCCGCTGACGTGCGGGGCCAGGACAGCGAAGCCCAGCCCGAGCACCAGCGATCCAAGACCAGAAGCGAGCAGCGCGGCGCAGAGCAGGCCAGCGCGGGGACTGCGCCTGGGCAGTTCGCCGATAAGGACGGTGCCAAGGCCGAGCATGCCGATCGTGCCGAGCAGCGTCATGGCGGACACCGTGGCCGAGCCGTAGCCGACCGCCCGCTGGCTGAACAGCCGCGCAGCGAGCGCCCAGTAGGCGAACCCCAGCACTGCCGCCACGCCGGTCGTCCCGGCGAGGCTGCTTGCGCCGCCCAGCAGGTCGTGATGCCGATGCCACACAGCCATGAAGGGTGCCCGTAGTGAGCGCAGCGGCCCGGCAGGCGCGCAGGCGCCTCTGGCCGCCGTCCAGGCGTCCGAGCGGGCCCGTGTATCGGTCATGATCCGGACACCCTGTCACCGGCAGTGGCGACATGCCGGTAGGGGTGGCTCAGGTCCGGCAGCCGGTAAAGGTCGGCCGCGATGGCATATCTGCCGGTATACCGGATCGCCCGCTGCCAGGTCTGGCCGCTGCCCAGCGTCAGGTTCCAGGTGGCGTTCACGCTGCCGTGGTGCAGCAGTACCAGGCGGTACCGTGTCGTAGTGCCCTGCTGGTTGCTGATCCCGAGACTCGCCGTGCGGACTCCGTCCCTTCGGGGCGACAGCCACAGCTGGGTGAAACCCGGATAGGGCTGCCTCGCGGCACCTATCCGGGCGAGCCCCAGCCCGCAGCCCGCGACCAGCACGGCGGCGCCGAAGGCGGCTGCGTGCCGGGGCGGTAGCCGCAGCCTGGCCAGCCGCAGCCTGGCCAGCTGCCCGCTGGCGGGCGCCGGGCGCCAGCGTCTGCGGCGCAGGAACAGCGCCACGTCTGCGAGCAGCGTGACCCCGGTCAGCAGGCCAACCCAGGCGCCCCGGTGAAGCGGAACTCCGGTCGCGAGCAGCAGCAGGCCGCCGAGGATGGGCACGGCGAGCGCAAGCCCTGCGACCACCAGCACGCGTTCCAGGCCGGCGACGCGCGCGCCGAGAAGCAGCTGGCCCAGCAGGTAGCCCGGCGCGGCGAACAGCATGATCCCCAGCACGGCCGTCACGGCCGTGGGGACGCCCCCCTCGGCCGCACCACAGGCGAGAACTGCCACCGCGGCGGTGACGGCAAGATCTGCCTGGCTACGGTGCATACCCCGGCCCTTCCAAGCCGTAGATGACGATGTTCCCTGAGTCGTAGATGCGGCCGACGCCAGGCGCGTGGTTGAACTTGGCCAGGTCGGCCGCCGGCAGCGGCCGGGTGTACCGGCCAGCATTGCGATCAACCGGGAAGTACTGGCCCGAGGCGGGGAGCTCCGCACTGAGCCGCTGATCGACCAGGACATACTGCACCGACTGCGCACGGATCCGCTGGGCGTCCGAACTGCTGAACGCGGGCGAGGTGTACAGGTACGCGATGTCGCGAACCGGGTTCTGGTCGCCGTAGCTGCCGAGGACCGGATAGCTGCCGGAGTCGGTCGCGAACCGGTTGCCCGGTCCGAGCACCGCCAGCGCCCACGTCGCCGCGGCGACCTCGTCGGGGGCCACCGACCGTTCGGCCCCGGCGACCTGGTAAGGCCCCGGCAGCCGTTCCCAGTACGGCGGCCAGCCATTGGCCAGGCCGTCAAAGAGCAGTAACAACGCGCCCGCCAGCGCGAGTGCGACCACGGCGGCCGACCGCCAGCGCAGACCGACGCTGACCAGGCGAGCCACCGCGAGCGCGGCGATGAAGCCGGCTGGCACGTAGACGAACGTCGCCGCCCGCCCGGCCAGTTCGCTGCCGTCCGACACAGCGAGGCGGATCGCGATAATCGCATACCAGCTCAATGAGCCGATCGCCATGGCCACGATCCACGGATCACGGCGAAACCGCCGCCAGACCTGCCACCAGCCGAAGGGCAGCAGTGCCGACAGGGCCAGCACGGCGGCCCCGGAGAGCACCTGGTTCGCCAGCGGCCCGACCGACGGCGGCAGCGCGCTGGAGTGCCCGCCCGCGATAACCGTCCGCAGACTCTGCACGGCCCCGCCGATGGCGGGCTGCAGGTAGCTGAGTGTCTGCGGGGCGACGAATACCAGCCAGGAGACGACCGGCACCGCGCAGAGCAGAGCCAGGCCCGCGGTCCATGCCGCAGACCGCCGGTCACCTGCCAGCAGGCTCGCCAGGGCAATGACCACTAGCGTTGCCACGAGCACATAGCTGGTCACGTGATGGGTGACCACGGTGGCAAGGATGGACGCTGCGGCGACCGTCAGCCAGCCGGCGGGGTTGCGGGCCGTCCCTTCCGCTGTGAGCCGCCGCGCCGCCAGCAACGTCAGCCCGAAGAACGGCACGGCAAGCGTCTGATAGATGAACATCGAGTCGAATGACTGGAAGAGGGAGTTGCTGGCGTACAAGAGCATGGCGAGGCCCGCGATCCGATCTGAGCCGCTGACGTCGCGGAAGAGCACATACAGCACGCACACGAACAGCAGGTGAGCGACCCCAGCGACGATGAGCCCGGAGGTGAAGACGGAGAGCCCCGTGACCGACGCCAGAGCCGAGGTGACCTCTTCCAGCCCGGGGTAGCGCGGGCTGATCGGCAGCAGGTAGTTAGTCGTGAACAGGTTGCCGGTCTGCAAGATATCCACCGTGCCGCGCCAGTGCATGAGCTCGTCGGGATAGGTGAACGCGGCCGGGCTATAGCAGACCTTGACCAGGTATTCCGCGATCGTCAGAACCACCACGACGGTTACCGTCCCCGCTGCGGGCAGCACACGCCGGCTGAGCAGCCGCGCCGCCGCCGGGGCCAGGATCAGCATCTGGCCCAGCCAGTACAGCCGGTCCGCCCACGGCGCGCTGGCGTGTCCGAGGCGCCCGGCCGTGTAGGCGGCGGCCACTACCAGGACGCCGGTCCCGGCGCTGAGCGCCACGAGGCTCACCGGCAGGCCTGACCCCATGGCGCAGGAGCCTGCCGCAGTGCCGTGCCGGGCGGACGTCCCTGGCCGCCTGCTGGTCGACCGGTCAGCGACCGTCACGTGGTGCGCCACCCTTCCTGCGGGTCCCCGCCGACGGCGGGAACCGCCCGGCGCATGGCACGCCAGGTGAGCCGTTTCGCCGCCGCCGCCCGCCGGGCGCCTGCCGTCGGCCGGGCTTGGAGCATGCGGGCCAGGCCGGGGACGCCGATGCCGGCGTTGACAGTCAGCCGGGGCAGCGTGAGCACGTCGTCGTCAGGCGTCGTCGTCAGGTCGCCGACCGCGCACGCGTAGCTGAACCCCGCGATGGCAACCGCGGCCCGCACCGCACGGCTCCAGTAGCCGAACGGATAGGCGAAGCCCTCGACCTGAACCGCGAGGTTGTCCTCCGTCAGCCGCCTGGAGCGGCTGACCTCATCGCGGATGACCGCGGGGCAGAGGCGATCCAGCTGAGCGTGGGTATGGCTGTGGGCCGCCACCTCGACACCCTCGGCGGCGATGTCGCGCAGGGCGTGCCAGGACAGGATCCCGCGGTTCTCCTCGCGCAGGCTCTTGTCCCAGCGAGCAATCGAGCCGACGTAGGCCGTGGGGACAAAGAGCGTGGCCCGGAAACCATGCTCGCGCAGCACCGGCAGCGCCGCGCTGTAGAAGTCGGTGTAGGCATCGTCGAACGTCAGCACCACCGGGCGCGGCGGCAGGGGGCGGCCGGACGACCGGCAGCCGACGAGGTCCGCGGCGGTCACGGGACAATATCCCTCGGTGGCCAGGTAGCCCATCTGCGCCGCGAACTCGCCGGGGTCCACGACGAAGCGCCTGAATCCGCGTCCGGCACCGGCGCCGATGCTGTGATACATGAGCACAGGTACCTTGCCAGCGACACGCTCGGAGTTCCCGTCGGCCGCCGGGTGTCTCATTGCCGCGCCTCATGCCCCACCGTCGAGGCAGCAACCCGGGCCTGCCTGCGCACGCTCCTGATGTAGGCCACGGGCCCGGTGAGCATCCCCCGGCGCTGCCGTCGCCTGAGCCTGGCCGGCAGGTCCTGCGGCGCCGCTGAGCGCGTCGCCTTCGTCTCGCGCAGGTACCCGGTCGCGGTAAGCGCCAGCCTCAGCAGCCCGGGGAGCACGCTGGGCTGGTGCCGCAGCAGGGCCGTGTAATAGGCCATCAGGCCGACGCCGTACCCATGCAGCTGGCGGCCCAGGCCATCGAGATCGCGGTAGTGGTTGTGACGGATCAACGCGGCCGGCTCGTAGGCGATCCGGTAGCCAGCCAGCAGGACCTGCGTGAGGGCCAGCGTGTCCTCCCCGGCCAGGGCTGGCGTCCCTCCTCCCAGGGCGACGTCGAAACCGCCGATGCGTGCCAGCGCCTCCCTCCGGAAGGCCATGTTGCCGCCCGCGCCGAACGGCGGCCGCGGGTACAGCGGGTTCTGCGGGCTATGCCGGGAGAACACCGCCGGCGAGAAGCCGCGGCCCTTGCTGTGCCCGCCAATCTGCTCGAACATCTCCTGCGCCGGGGTGTCCAGCCGGGCGGGCAGGATGATGCCGGTGACGCACCCGATGTCGTCGCCGCGGGCAAAGCCGTGCGCCAGCACGGCCAGCCAGTGGCCGTCAGGCTCCTCGTCGTCGTCGAGGAAGGCGACGATCTCGCCGAAGGCTGCTGCCGTCCCGGCGTTGCGGGCCCAGGACAGCCCGCCCTTCGGTTCCACGACGTAGCGGTAGGTCACCCTGCTCTGCCTGCCCTCGACCAGAGTTCGGACGGCATCACTGGTGGGAGCATTGTCCACCACCACGACCTCGAACCGGGGATACTGCTGCCGGTCGAGATGGCGCAGGCAGGCCGCCAGCTGGTCCGGACGGTCGCGGGTGCAGATGACGACGCTGATGAAAGGTGCCGCTGCCAGCACCGCGTGGCGGCGGCGCAGGAACGGCCATGCCGCCGGCTCGGCGGCCAGCCCCTCGCCGGTCAGCGTGGCCGGCTCGGGCAGGCCGGCCGCGGCGAAGCGCTGGGTCACCGGCTCGCGCAGTCCCGGCCACAGCAGCGCGCCGACCTCGTCGGGGGTCAGCCCGCGCGCGTCGAACTGGACGACGCAGGTGGCCACCGGCTCGGTGTGCAGCCGCGCGAGCACCCACGCGCGCCGGTGCTGCCCGTCGTAGCGCACGGCCGGAAGCGGCTCGGTCAGCTCGATCTCCATCATCTGGACCGGCGAGTATCGCGCGGTGGCCTGTCCTGCGGCCATCGCGCCGGGATGCGATGCTGCTGGCGCACTCATGCGGTCAGCCCCTGGACGTCGGCGGTGACCATCGCCGGGCTCTTGTCGACCGCGGCCCGGAAAAGGCGGTAAGCGTCACGTCCGGCATGGCGCTGCCTGGCCGCCGCGTCCCTCGCGGCCGCCCGCGTCGCGGCAGGCAGGTGCCACGCCTCGTGCACGGCGAGGCGCAGGCGGGCGGCACAATCAGGCTGGTCGAGTGAGACGACAGAGCAGATGCCGGGGAAAAGGGCGCGCAGCCCTGCGAACTTGGCATCGTAGTAGGACGACTTGGTCAGGCATACGGCGGGCACGCCCTGCGCGAGGCCGAACACCGCCGCGTGATAGCTGCCCGTTACGATCGCACGGCAGCTGGCGGCGGCGGTGACCAGAGCCTCCGGGGTCGTGAGGTCGCGCAGCACGATGTCGGCGTCACCTGGTCCCGCGCGCAGCAGCGCCCGGATGGCATCGAGATCGGCATCGACCGCATACCGGGATACCGGCAGGGCGACGACAGGCGCCTGGAACGCACGCGCCGAGTCCAGCAGCAGGCCGCCGATCGCCGCCGCTGCCGCCGGGTCAACACCCGCGTAGCCAGACACCCGCATGTTGACGCCCAGCGCGTGGCCGTCAGCAGCGGTGGTCTCTGCGATCAGCTCCAGGGCGTCGTCCCCGGTGACCATCACAGCGGCGGCCGGGATGCCGAAGGACAGGGCCAGATCGCGGCCGATCCGGTCTTCCCGCAGCCCGAGGACGGCCAGCCGCGGCAGCACGCGACGGGCCTGCGCACGTAAGGCGCGATGGCTGATCGGCCCGATGCCCTGTCCGAACATGGCGGTCGGCTTGCCGAGGCGCTGAGCCAAGGACAGCAGGCTCAGGACCCCGGCCGCATGCCACCACCACGTGTCGGTCACGTAGCCGCCGCCGCTGGCCACGACAAGATCGGCCGCACGCACGGCCTGGATCGCCGTACGCGGCCGGCCGGCCCTGCGTGGCCGGCCGGAACTGCCCGGCTGCATCCGGCCGGCCCTGCCTGGCCGGCCGGAACTGCCCGGCAGCATCCGGCCGAGATCGAGGCGGCGCGAGAGGTAGGGTGCCGTCGATTTCCACGCCTGCTCAAAGATCAGCCGCGGACCCCGCGGGAGGCGGCGGACGAACGGCAGGTCGGCATAGGTCTGCCCGATGGCAATCGCGCCAGGGCAATAGCGGGCCAGGCGTTCCGGCGCGTGCGAAATGACCATGATCTCGGCGCCGGGCCATAGCTGCCGCAGCCGGATCACACACGACCGCAGCATCGCGACATCGCCAATATTGAGCAGGTCATACCCGGACTGGTCAACGAGAATTCGCATTGCGCGCCGCCCCCTCCCCTTCCGGCCTTCGCTGCCCGGTCACGGCGGCCGGCCACGGCCGCCGCGGGCTGCCGCGATGGACGATCCCGGCCGCACGGCCCGCCAGGAAACCGGTCATCGCCAGGGAGAACCCGGCCGCGATGGCCATGCTGCGCAACCCTCCCGAGACATCACCGCGGGCCGCTTCGCGCAGACCGCGGGCAATTCCGCGCGGCAGCACCTGCCGGGTGTAGCGCCGTTCGGCCGATGTGCTCTGGCGTGCGCCGTTAAGGGCGGCCAGCGCTGCCTTCCCGGCACCCTCGTTGAGACACCTTCTGAGGAAGAAGCCGAGATGAGCGCGCTGGGGCGGCACCCGGTGAGTGGCGCCTGCGGCCGGCTCGTATATCCAGGTTCCATGGTCTTGTGCCGCAGCCGCCCGCAGGCACAGGTCGGTGTCTTCCGGGCGGCTGCGCTCACCGAGTTTCCCGAAGTCGGCCCGGAAGCCACCGATCGCATCGAATACGCGCCGGCGGATCGCCATGTTGCCGCTCCACACGTTGCGCACGGGCACGGGACTGTCGGGCATTCCCCGGTAGGACGCGCCCACCGCCCAGTCGAACTCCTTCGGGAACCAGCGGGGCCGGGTATCCGCCCAGAGCGGGTCCAGTCGGCCGCCGACCCCCACCACATTCGGATTCGCGAAGTGGCGCAGCAGGTTCTCCAGCCAGGTCGGGGAGGCAAAGGCGTCATCGTCCAGGAACGCCACCACTTCCCCGCGGGAGCTAGCGACACCGCTGTTACGTGCCCCGCCAGCGCCCCGGCAGCCGACGTTGGCGACCACAGTGACCTCTGGAAGCTCGCGGGCCGCTAGGGCCAGCAGGTCAGGGCAATGATCGATGACGACGACCGTTTCCAGTACCTGCGCGGTCTGCGCCCGGACCGAAGCCACCGCCTCCCGCAGGTCATCCCAGCGTCTCATCGTGAACGCCGCGATGATCACCGAGACCGTCGGCAGGCGTGTCACGTCCGCTAAATTTCCGCTCAATTACCCGCTCCTTGAATGTGGCCTGGCTGTCCGCATATGCCGCGCCGGGCTATCGGGAACCCATGTCATCGGTTGCGCCCATGATCACCTGAAGGTCCTCCGGACCAGTGCCGACGGCGTCAGGGGTGTCGCGCGCACGGCGCTGGACCCGCCGGGCGCGACGGTGCTCGGCGAGAATGGTCCGCAGTACCCGCAGGCCATCACCGAAGGCGTTCAGGTTGCTCACCCCGTGGATTCGCGGATGCTCGTAACTCGCGACCTCGGTGACATGGAGCCCTGCCTGAGCAATGCGGATATTGATCAGAGTCTCGACTTCGAACCCGTCGCCCCACAGCCGCCCGTCACCGCCGGGCGGCGGGGGGGACGTAACGTCGAGATCAAGAACTGGTAAGTGCCGCCGCCAGAAAACGTTGAATCCGTAGCAAAGGTCTGAGTACCGCGTCTTGCAGAGCGCATTGACCAGGGCGCTAAGCGCGCGGTTGCCGAGGCGCCGCAGGCGAGTGATATCACTGCTGCCGCCGCCCTCGGTGAACCTCGTACCTTTGGCGAAGTCGGCACCGTCGGTGAGTGCCTTCACGAAGCGGGGGATCTCAGCCGGGTTGGCGGAACCGTCTCCGTCGACCATCGCGATGATGTCGCCGCTCGCCACTGCGAATCCACAGGCAAGGGCATTTCCCTTGCCCTTGCGTGTCTGCACCACCACGCGCACGTCCGGCCGCAACTGGCGGGCGACCGTCACGGTGCTGTCCACGGAGTGGCCGTCAACCAGGATGACTTCGTGAACGTCCGGGGGCAGCCGGGCAAAGACATGAGGAAGGTTACGGGCCTCGTTCAGCGCGGGAACGACAACGGATACGCGCGGCGAAGGCACGCCGGAATCTTCCTGAACCATCATGGCTCGCCTTCATGAGTCTGTTCAGGCGAAACAAGCGGGAGGCTCGTCCTGCGCCTTAGCGCGGACGGGCCGGTGCGCTCGCCTGGGATGTTTGAGAACGTACAAGGGTTTGCTGTGCGTGCTCAATGAGTAACGGACTGTATCACCGTGGCTGGACGGCTCGGCGCAAGTACCGATGAAAAGCAGTAGCTTCCGGTCACCGACGATCCTGAGATCCGCGGCCCGTGCGTCCGGCGGATCGTGCGTCTTCCCAGTTGACGGGGCATGGCGACGGTTGAGCAGATCTCCGGAACGCCTGTGACATGACCGGAAAATGGTTATCTCGAAGCGCGGGGCCAACTAGTCAGCAGGCCTGCGATCCGGGCTACCGGCCCGCCCGCCGGCCGGTAGCGCGAGCACTTTGAGCAGTGCGAGCAATCCGATCCATGCCGGTAGTGCCGGTGGGCTGCCTGAGGGTGCCCGCACCGGCAAGGGTGGTCGGATCGAGAATCTCTGAGCACTGAGCACAGATGCTACTCCCGCAGGTCGGACAGTGTGCGGGCCCCGCCCGCGCGAGCAGCAGGGCAGGTCGCGCCATGGTGCCCGGCCAGCTCAGCCGGCCGGGTGAAGGTCGATGACGGCGAGCACGCCGCGGTGATCGGTGCCGGGAACTCGGACGGCCCGTGCCTCCAGCACCACGGCCCCGGCCCGGGAGACCAGTACATGGTCCAGCCGCATCACTGGCACCTTTCCCCGGCCGGCCGGCCAGGTGAAGCCCGGCCAAGGACGGCTCCGGGCGGCATCCGCGCAGTCGAGGAAGCCTGCGGCGAGAAGGTCCCGGAACGGCCGGTGGTCCCGGCTGGCGTTGAAGTCCCCGGCCACCACCTGCGGCCCGTCGACGTCGGCTAGCGCCGACCGGATCAGCGCAAGCTCCCGCTGCCACTGGTAGTCCTGGCCGCGCGTCGGAGCGAGGGGGTGCACTGCGGTCAAGGTCACTCGTCGGCCGTCCACCGGATAGATGCTCGCGCGGGGTGCCGCTGCCATCAAGCCCGGCACCGGCGCCATCGGGATCAGCGGCCAGCGCGCCCAGAGCCCCACGCCGGGCGAGCCCGGCCGCGGGTCGAGGTGGCAGAACGGCAGCCGGCCAGTCACGCCAGCATCCGCCAGTTGCCGGACCGTTCCGGGGGTTAGTTCCTGGATGGCGAGCACATCCGCCCGGTGCCGCCGCAGTGCGCGCAGAACGGCCGTCGGGTCGGCCAAGCCGCCCTGGACGTTGAGGGTGAGCACGCGCAGAGTCAGGGCGCGCGGTCCAGGACCCGGCCCAGCGCCCGGTGCCGGGCTCGGCACGGCGGCGGCGCCGTTGCTGATCCGCCAGGATGTCGGCAGCTGCCAGGCCACCAGCGTCGCAGCGGGGGCCGCCAGCACCAGCGCCAGCCACCATCGCGCCGTCGCCGCAACGAGCACGGCTGCGACGGCGAGCAAGGCCGCCACCGGGGCAAGCGCCGCCAGCTTCGGAGCCGGGTTGGGTGGCCGCCCGCCCATCGCCCGCGCGGCCAGGGCGGGCAGTGCCGCGACGGTGAGGACTAGGGCCACCACGCCGCTCACGCCCCGCCTCACCTCGATTCGCCCGGTTCTGGTGGCCAGTACTCATGCAAGCACATCGCAGCGGCAGCGGCAGCGGCAGCGCGGCGGGCCGCGGACAGCTAATCGGCGACTACTCAATGTAATTTAGTGATCACTCATCTAAGATATGGTGCGCCGAGCCCGGCCTCGCACCGCCGAGCGCGCGGATTCGCGCACAGGCGTCCATGATGCGCTCTCGTGAACGCTCGACGACGAAGGGACGAGGGTGGCCGCTCGGGAGGAACTCGGGACAGGGCAGCGGCCGTGGGCGGTGGTGGACGTGGACCTCGCTGATGGCCTGTCGGCCCTGCCGGAGACAGACGGCGACGGCGAGCCAGTGGGCGGGGCCTTTGTGCTGGTTCGGGTGTTTACCGAACCAGTCGCCGGACTGTGGGTGGCTCTCCAGGATGCGGGCCTGTCCCGTGAGGAACTGGGTCGGCTCGTGGATGCCGAGGCGGGTGGCGAGGTGCGTGACCGGCTGCGCCGCGCCGGTTGGCGGGACGACCCGGCCGGGCTCCCGATGGACGGCGTGGTACCGCCGGTCCGGCCGGCCTGGTTACTGGAGCGGGACGCCGCGGAGGCCAGTTCGGTGCATCTGACGGTGGCCCTGTGCACCCGCGATCACCCGGAGGGAGTGCGCCGCTGCCTGGCTAGCCTGCAGGAGCAGAGTTACCCGCGGCTGACCGTTCTGGTGGTGGACAATGCCCCGCGCGACGACCGGGTTCGCCAGATCGTGGACTCGGGGCGGTTCCGGGTGCCGGTGCGGTACGTGGTCGAGCCGGCGCCGGGCCTGTCGCACGCCCGCAACACGGCCGTGGACCGGTGCGATACGGAGCTGATCGCCTTCCTGGATGACGATGAGGTGGCGTGCCGGTACTGGGCTTCGGAGCTGGTCCGCGGCTTCTTCGAAGACCCGACTGTGGATTGCGTCACCGGGGTCATAACACCGCGCGAGCTGAAGACTGCGGCCCAGCAGCTCTTCGAGCGGTTCGGCGGTCACAGTAAGGGGCGGGGTTTTCTGCCCGTGACCTTCGACGGCCGCCAGATAGGGAAGACCAAGTCGCTCTTCCCGCTGCCGCCCTTCGGCACCGGCGGGAACATGGCCTTCCGGGTAGCGGCGGTCCGCGAGCTCGGCGGCTTCGACACCGCCCTGGGCGCCGGAACCGCGACCTGCGGCAGCGAGGATACCGACATCTTCTCGACCTTGCTGCTGGACGGGCGGCGCCTTGCCTACCGGCCGTCTGCACTGGTCTGGCACTACCACCGGCTCACATACGAGTCGCTGCGTCGCCAGATGTACGGCTACGGCATAGCGCTGACCGCTTTCTACGCGTCGGTAGTGGCGCGACACCCGTTACGCGGGTTCCGGCTGCTGGCCCTGGCGCCGCGCGCGATCCGCGAGGTGCTGGGATCGAGCGGGGTCCGCGCGGGTGGCCTCGGCGAGTCGTTCCCCGCTGACCTGCTGGCGGCCAAACGGAGCGGTCTGGTCCGCGGGCCGGCGGCGTACTGGATGGCCCGCCGGCAACGTCGGCGCAGGCCACCGCGATGACGATGATCGAGGTGGCCTGCAGGCGCCTGCCTTTCAGCTGGCTGGTGCAGGCGCTGCGGCTAAGAATCCTGCCTTGTAGGCCGCCGCGGAGCTCGGCACTGTGGCGCGCGCGGCGTAGCTCCCGCCGGTAGAGCCGGCCGCGGCGCCCTGGAAGTTGGCCTCGTAGGCCATCTGGGCGGCATGTGCCCGGAAGAATCCCAGCATGTCGTTCACGTACCCTGGGTCATCCCCGCCGGCTGAATCGCCGGTGCTGACGTTTCCCCACTCAGGCACCGAGAACAGCTTGCCGTGCGCGGTCGCGAACGCGAGCCAGTAGGCGAGCCCCTGGGTGCCGTTGAGCTGGGTCTGCCATCCTGACGCGGAGTTCGCGGCGGGCCAGTTGTCGTAGCTGTCGACCCCGACGATGTTCACGTAGCTGTTGCCGGGATAGGCCCGCGTCGGATCCGCCAGCCCAGTGGCCTGCCCGCGGTTCACGTTCCAATCCCACACGAGCCCGGCGGCGGTGGACCGCGCGGAGGTGACGATCTGCTGCCAGCACTTCACCCACGTCGCCGGCTGGGCGGCCTTCCAGATGTACCAGTCCCCGTTGAATTCCCAGCCCAGCCGGATGACCGAGTTGCCCAGCCCGTAGGACGCGATCTCGGTGCCGAACTGCCGCCAGTAGCTGTCGTAGCTGCCGTTGGCACAGGCCTGGAGGGAGACCCCGGCGACACCGCTGGGCAGCATCGCCACCCCGAAGACCATGGTTTCCGGCGATCCGCTGAAGCGCTGGTACAGCCAGGACGGATCCACGATGTCTTGCCAGCTAGCCCGATCCGACCAGCTCTCCAGGACGTCCAGCGGCCGGCCGCGCCAGGTGGCGAAGGCCGAGGCCGCGGCGGGGGTGTCGGCCGGCAGGTATGCCCCGCTGCGCCACGCCAGGCCGGACTTGTTCCCGGCCGCCGTGGCCGGCCTGGCAGCGGGCGTGCGCGCGGGGGCCGCCCCGGCGCTTGTGGCGGCCGCCATGGCGTTCGCCGAGCCTGCCCCGGCGAAGGCCGCGCTGAGCGCCATCGCGCCGCCGGCGACCGCGACAGCGACTCTGGCGGTGGCGCAGGGCCGGGTCCGGCAGCGGGCGGACGGCGGTCGGCTGGGGGGCTGAGATGTGGCCTGTGCTGGCGCAATGTTTTGGGATTTTCCCTGGAAGATGATGATACGTTCCTACTTTCATATTCAATCTGTGATGTCATGACTACTCTATGTAAGTTTCCGTTTAATTTCCAATGCCGGATATTCTGCGGCGAGACAGGGCTTTGAGCCCGGTTGCACGGCTCGGCAGCGCGCCGGGCAACCGGCCCCCAGCCCTGCGGATGGTCAGGTCATACCAGCGGCCTTCGCCGGGCCAGCCAAGGACCGGTCAGCAGGCAGTGCCCGGCTGCGGTCGGTTAGCCTGCAAGATGTGCAGCAAGCCGGTGATCGCGGCGGTCCACGGTTACGCGCTGGGCGGCGGCTGTGAGCTTGCCCTGTCCTGTGATCTGATCGTGGCCGACGAGACCGCCATATTTGCGCTGCCGAATACACACGATTGACACTGGCCTGCAGGTCACAGCCCCGCAGGCACGCCGCAACAAGACCAGCGAATCTGAAACAGCCCACTGGTGGGCCAAAAATCGGCATCGACGGTCTCGATCATGAGCCCCCACGCGGCCTGGCCGCCTATGTGCAACCCGGGAGTTGCGCGATAGCTCATTATGTGCAACTCTAGAGTTGCACATAACCTGAACCGAAAGGTGGGACATCTCGCAATGAAGACCCCCCCGATCGTGTCACCGCAGGAGTGGGAGGCTGCGCGCCAGCAACTGCTCGTGAAGGAGAAGGGCTTGACCCGCGCCCGTGACGCGTTGGCCGCCGAGCGTCGGCGGATGCCGTGGCTGGCCGTGGAGAAGGAGTATCAGTTCGACGGGCCCAAGGGCAAAGCGAGCCTGCTCGACCTGTTCGACGGCCGCCGTCAGCTGATCGTGTACCGCGCCTTCTTCGAACCCGGCGTGTTCGGCTGGCCGGACCATGCCTGCCCTGGCTGCTCCTTGGTAGCCGACCAGGTCGCCCACGTCGCCCATCTGAACGCCCGCGACACCACTCTCGCCTTCGCCTCGCGCGCGCCGCAGCCAAACATCGAGCGCGTGAAGGCGCGGATGGGCTGGACGATGCCCTGGTACACCATGACCGACGGCTTCGACACCGACTTCGGCGTGGACGAATGGCACGGCACGAACGCGTTCATCCGCGACGGCGACAGCGTATTCCGCACCTACTTCATCAACAACCGCGGCGACGAGGCAATGGGGAGCACCTGGAGCTACCTCGACCTGACCGCACTCGGACGCCAGGAGGACTGGGAGGACTCGCCCGAGGGCTACCCCCAAACCCCACCGTACGCGTGGTGGAACTGGCACGACGAATACGGCGACGCCAAGCCGTCCCAGCCGGGCAATACCACCTGATCTTGCGGGCCGACTCGTCATGCACCCTGGTGCCGTAAGCCAGCCGTCTTCCTCGGCGTTCGTGGCCGCTGGGAAAATCGCAGGCAGGATGCGGAGGATGCGGAACGCCTCAAGATGAGGCTGAGAATGCTGACGGACGCCGACTGACTGCTGCTGCAGACCGACTCGATCGCGGCCTGCCTGCGGCACCGGACACGGACCGCCAACGACGTGTTGCCGAGCGCCGTACTGAGGATCAGGGCGAAGCCGCTGCGCGGCACCGCGTGCGGCGCTTCCACGCGCCGGGCTCAGCCTTCGAGAGGCTCGCCCGCGCGGGGGCGCCGACTGGTCTGGACAGCCTCCGCTGATCAGCGCGCTTATCCGTCAAGCGTCTCCTATGCCGCAGTTCCGTCGTGCTCGCCACCAATTGTCCGGCTCGCGGCCGACGCGTCGATGCCGCCTGGCGGCGTCGCTGCGGCCTTGTGGCGCGATCGGCTCCGCCGAACCTGGACACGTCAGCCGCTCACAGGGACCTGGCGCGCCTATGAGGAAAGCGGGAGAGACCAGGAGTTATGCCGAGAGACCTTCAGGACCAGGCCGCAGGCGGCGCGACCTTAACCGATTCTGTCCGGCGACCAGTCACTGGTTTGTTGACCTTGGGGGTATTGCCAATCTCTAATTGCTACGTGAAGCCTCAGCCGGCCGACGTGATCTCCGCTGATCCGCGAACCATCTCCTCTCGGGTTGCCTGGGTGATGGCGGTTGTTGCGTTGCTGGCAGCGGCGCTGGCCGGGGCGATCACGGTCGCCGTCCACTACCGGGGGGAGGTGGCATCGCTGCGCCGACAGCTGCGCTCGGTGCCCGCCTCTCTTCCGCCCAGCGCTGTCCCGCTGACGCTATCCAGCAGAACGGTTGCGCTGCCTTCGTACGGGGTGCTAAACGGTGAGGTGACTGTCTTCTCCGCCAAGTCTTCCGGAGGGCTGGCGCGGATCGTGGTGTCCGCTCACATAAGCGGCGGCAGGCGCCACGCTGGATACACTCTGATCGGGTTTGACTGTGCGGGCAGCCCCGGCTACCAAACCTGGGCCGCCGGTGTCACCGACGCGGACGGGACCGCTAACCTGAGCGGTCACGCCTTGAAGGTCTCCCTGAGTCATGAATACAGGCTCTATCTCAGCCCGCCGTCACGCAGCGCCGGCCCAGGCCTGGACGGCAGTTTCACGGCCGCCGGGAAGTTCTCCGCCTCTCCTGCAGGGGATCCAGCGTGCCCATAGGGGGCGTTTCAGTGTTGGGGCGCGCGCTGCGGCCAGTGCTCTACATGTTTAGCCGCATCGCTTGTTCCAGCCGATGGCGCAAAAGCTTCGGGCGGATGAGCCCCGCGGTCAGCGCCAGGGCGCCGTAGATTGCCGGTGAGACAAGCCAGGGCACGACATGTCCCATGACCAGGTAGACCGCTAAGGCGAAGATCATCTCGGAGCCGCCCGCCGCTGCCAGGGCCCACCCTGACCAGCCTCCGATATCAGATTTGACCTGTCCCGCCAGGAGTTCGGAAGCCAGCTCGTGAGCGACGGGCCGCAAGGATTCTTCTTTAGCCGCTCTGCCGCCGAGGACGGCCTGACGGACATTCCATCGCCGCAGCGCCGGGAGTTCGGTGTGGTCAGCGAGCCACGCGTCGATGGCGTCCATCGGGGCACCGCACGCATCCATCCTGCGGCCGGAGTACGGGGGCTTCGCCGCTGCCATCCGGCGCGTGAGCCACCAGACGGACACGGGGAGTCCCACGCCGATCACAGTTACGATCACCAGGCCCTGCCACATGCGTCCGGTACTTCCCGCCGAGAGACCTTTCATGCGGTCAGCCAGTGTGGTGCCAGCAACCGCCGTTTCGTCGCGCGCGGGACATACGTGGGATGAGCCTCGATCGGCTGGCCGCCGGCAGCTCGTCCTGGCCGCGGACGTTCGGATCTGGCATCACCGGGCTCCCGGCCCGCCGCGCCGGGCCTGCGTGCCCAGCGGCGGCCGGCTCCCGTTAGCCTGCAGGTGTGGAGCCAGTAGGCGGCGTGCGGGTGCATCGGCATGAGGCCGTGGAGGTTGCGGGCGCGATCTGCGAGGTCGTGCTCGACCGGCCGGAGGCCATGAATGCGCTGAGTACGGCCATGGCTGCCCGCCTGGCCCGCGTCTGCGCCGAGATAGCGGCTGATCGCGAGGTTCGCGCCGTGCTGCTGGCCGCGGCGGGGGAGCGCGCCTTCTGCGTCGGCGCCGACCTGAAGGAGCGCGCGGCGATGACCGATGCCGAGCTGATCGCGCAGCGGCCCGTGTTCCGCGCCGCGTTCGGCGCGGTGCTCGGCCTGCCGCAGCCGGTGATCGCGGCCGTGCACGGCTACGCGCTGGGCGGCGGCTGTGAGCTTGCGCTGTCCTGCGACCTGATCGTCGCCGACGAGACCGCCATCTTCGGCCTGCCGGAAACCACCGTGGGCCTGGTGCCTGGCGGCGGCGGCACCCAGCTGGCGCTGCGCCGGCTCGGCCCTGGCCGGGCCGCCGACCTGGTCCTGACCGGCCGCAAGGTGGATGCCGCCGAGGCGGAGCGGATCGGGCTGGCGGACCGGCGCGTCCCGGCGGGCACTGCGGCCGAGCACGCGCTCAGCCTCGCGCTGCTGATCGGCGGCAACTCGCCGGTGGCCGTCCGGGCCGCCAAGCAGGCCATCAGGCTCGGGTCCGGCGTCAGCCTGGCCACGGGTCTTGAGGTCGAGGACGCCGCATGGCGCACGGCGGCGCTGTCGGCGGACCGCCGGGAGGGCATTGCGGCATTCGCCGAGAAGCGGCCGCCCAGATGGCCGGGAGACTCCAGGACGGTCGGCCCACGGCAATGACAGCGCACGCGAAACGGAGGCCGTCGGCGTGAGTGATCTTCCAAGGAGCATCTCGGTCCGGGAGGTCGGCCCGCGCGACGGTCTCCAGAATGAGGATCCTGTCTCCACCGCGGCCAAGATCGAGCTGATCGACCGGCTGTCGGCGACCGGCGTGCGGCGGATCGAGGCGGTGTCGTTCGTTCGGCCCGAGGCGATACCGCAGATGGCTGACGCGGACGAGGTGTGGCGCGGCATCGACAGGGCGCCGTCGGTCCGTTACTCGGCCCTGGTGCCGAACCTTCGCGGTGCCAGGCGCGCTCTCGACTCGGGCCTCGCTGAGATCGAGGCAGTCGTGTCGGCCTCTGACACGCACAACCGCAAGAACGTTAACCGCGGCACGGCCGAATCGCTGGACGACATCGCGGTGATCATCGAGGAGGCCCATCAGCGGGGAGCCTCCTGCCAGGTGATCGTCTCGACCGCATGGGGCTGCCCGTATGAGGGCGACGTCCCGGTGGACCGGGTGGTGAAGGTGGCGGGCCGTGCGGTGGCCGATGGCGCCGACTGCATCTCGTTCGGCGATACCACCGGCATGGCGACTCCCGGCCGGGTCCGCGAACTTGTCGGCAGATTCCGCTCAGCCCACCCGGACATCGCCCTCAACCTGCATTTCCACAACACCCGCGGGACCGGGCTGGCCAACGTGCTCACCGCGCTTGAGCTCGGCGTGGCTGACTTCGACGCCTCGGTGGGCGGCCTCGGCGGCTGCCCGTACGCGCCCGGCGCGACCGGCAATATCGCGACTGAGGAACTCGTCCACATGGTCGAGGACATGGGCGTCGCGACCGGTATTGACCTCGAGTCGATGATCGAGGCGGCAGCCGACGCCGAGCGCATCATCGGCCGCCAGCTGCCCTCTCAGGTCCTGCGGGCTGGCCCTCGCACACGAACAATCCCCGCATAAGATGACAAGGCTCCCTCGGTCCTGCCGTACCTGTCCCCGCCAGCCCGGACAGCCTGGCCGGTACGCTCGCAAGCGTGACGGAGCCCCAGGCGTCCACGGCCACCGCTCGCGAGCCGCCGATCATCGCGGTGGCCAGCGGCAAGGGCGGTGTCGGCAAGAGCACCGTCGCGGTGAACCTGGCCCTGGCGCTGCACGCCCTGGGCCAGAGCATCGGCCTGATTGACGCCGACCTGTATGGTCCGGACATCCCGCGGATGCTCGGCTTGCGCCGGACGCAGGAGGCCAGGTATGTCACCCTCTTCGCCTCGAAGGGCACCGGCCAGTCCCGGCTCCAGGTCGTCGACCGGTATGGCATCCAGCTGGCCTCTGCCGCCTTCCTGCTCGGCGAGAGCCAGGGGCTGGGCGTCCAGGCGAGCATGGCCCAGCTCCTTGTCCAGCGGCTCATCGTCGACTCAGCCTGGAAGCAGGACCTCGACTACCTCATCATCGACCTTCCGCCAGGCACGGCGGATATCCAGCAGTTCGTCTTCGGGCTCGGCTCCCGGCCAGTGTTCGTCCTGCTCGTGGTGACCCCGCAGGTGATAGCGCACCAGGACGTGCGCCGCCTCATCGCCGACCTCGGCCAGCGCAGGGCGGTGAGCCTCGGCGGCGTCGAGAACATGAGCGGCCAGATCTGCCCCAGCTGCGGCGAGACGACGGAGCTCTTCCCAGCCGCGCCGCGCGAGGACAGCATCTGGGAACTCGTACCGAAGCTCGCCAGCGTACCGTTCAGCACCATCGCGGCCCGCGACGCCGACCAGGGCAGGCCGGTCCTGGTGACCGGCGCCGTGCCCGGGCAGGTGGCGGCCTACGAGGTCCTGGCCGGCCGGGTGCACCAGCGGATAGCCGACGCCGGCCGGGGGCAGCCGGACGCGCGGGCCTAGCTGAGTGGCCTAGCTGGCGCCGAGCAGGCGCGCCGACTCGGTACGCTCGCGACCGTGAGCGAACAACCGACAACGCCCGCCGCAGGCGCAGCCGCCGACGGCCAGGGCCACCCAGAGCTGGCCGACATCCGCGCCAGGATCTCCCGCGGCGGTGCGGCCAGGTATCACGACGCCGCTGCCGCCCAGGGCAAGCTATTCGCCAGAGACCGGATCGCGCTGCTCGCGGACGAGGGCAGCTTCACCGAGGATGGCCGGTACGCCAACGTGCTGGCCGACGGCCTGCCCGCTGACGGCGTGATCACCGGGACCGCGACGGTCGGCGGCAGGCCGGTGGCGCTGATGGCCAATGACTCCACGGTCAAGGCCGGATCCTGGGGAGCCCGCACGGTAGAGAAGATCATCCGGATCATCGAGCGCGCCTATGCCGACGGCATCCCGATGATCTACCTGGTGGACTCGGCAGGCGCGCGGATCACCGACCAGGTCGAGATGTTCCCCGGCCGCCGCGGCGCGGGCAAGATCTTCCACACCCAGGTGCGCGCATCGGGCTCCATCCCGCAGGTATGCGCGCTGTTCGGCCCGTCCGCGGCGGGCGGCGCCTACATCCCCGCGTTCTGCGATTACGTGGTCATGGTGGACGGCAATGCCTCGATGTACCTGGGCAGCCCGCGGATGGTGGAGATGGTGGTCAAGGAGAAGACCACGCTGGAGGAGATGGGCGGGGCCAGGATGCACTGCAGCGTCTCCGGCTGCGGCCACCATCTCGCGAAGTCGGAGCAAGAGGCCATCGAAGCCGCCCGGGCGTATCTGTCCTACCTGCCGGGAAACTGGCAGCAGCAGGCGCCCGCCGCTCCGGCCCGCGAGCCCAAGCCAGCCGACCTGCGCGCGATGGTGCCCGCCAGCGAGCGGCAGGCCTTCGACATGCGCAGGTACGTGCGGGGGCTGGTCGACGAGGACTCGCTGTTCGAGATCCACGCGCTGTGGGCCAGGGAGCTGGTAGTAGGGTTCGCCCGCCTGGATGGCGCGGCCATCGGCGTCGTGGCGAACAACCCGATGTTCAAGGGCGGAGTGCTCTTCGTCGACTCCGCGGACAAGGCCGCCAGGTTCATCCAGCTGTGCGACGCGTTCAACGTCCCGCTGCTCTTCCTGGCCGACGTGCCCGGCTTCATGGTGGGGACCTCGGTGGAGAAGCAGGGCATCATCCGGCACGGCGCCAAGATGATCAGTGCCGTGGCCGAGGCCACGGTACCCAAGATCTGCGTGGTAGTCCGCAAGGCGTACGGCGCCGGCCTGTACGCCATGGCCGGCCCGGGGTTCGAGCCCGACGCCACCCTGGCCCTGCCGACGGCGAAGATCGCGGTGATGGGCGCGGAAGCGGCCGTCAACGCGGTCTACTACAACAAGCTGGCGGGGATCGCCGACCCTGCCGAGAAAGAGCACGAGACCAAACGGCTCCGGACCGCCTATGAGAGTGACATTGACATACTCAGGCTCGCGGGGGAACTGGTCGTGGACGACGTGGTCGAGCCCGAGGACCTGCGGGCGGAGCTGATCCGCCGGTTTGCCGCGGCCCGCGGCAAGGACCGCTCGTTCTCCCGTCGCCGGCACGGCATCACGCCGGTCTGATGGCACCGGCCCGGACGAAATACTGACCGCCGGGACCGGTGATCGTGCTGGTCAGGGGGCTTGCCAGGGCCGGGATCTCGGGGATTTCCTGCGGGTGGAGCGCGGCAATGGCCCCTGACCGCCATACCATCTGTCCATGACCAGCGTTTTGCTTGCCGAGGATGACCCGAGTATCTCAGAGCCGCTGGCGCGAGCCCTGCGGCGTGAGGGCTATGACGTCGGCGTTTCCGCCGACGGGCCCGACACGATCGAGGCCGCATGCAGCGGCGGGATTGACCTGATCGTCCTCGACGTCGGGCTGCCGAGGCTGGACGGCCTGGAGGTCTGCCGGCGCATCCGCTCCGCGGGCCACGCGGTCCCCGTGCTGATCCTCACCGCGCGCGCCGATGAGGTGGACACCGTCATCGGGCTGGACGCGGGCGCCGACGACTATGTCACCAAGCCATTCCGGCTCGCCGAGCTGCTCGCCAGGGTGCGGGCCCTGCTGCGGCGCGGTGCCTCCGAGACGCATCTGGTGCAGGGCGTGCGCATCGACGCCGACGCCCGCCGTGCCTGGCTGGGCGAGACGGAGGTCGAGCTGACCTCCAAGGAATTCGACCTGCTCTCCCTGCTGGTGGCCGAGGCCGGCAAGGTGGTCACCCGCGAGCAGATCATGCGGCAGGTATGGGACAGCAAGTGGTGGGGGTCGACGAAGACTCTTGACATGCACGTGTCCTGGCTGCGGCGCAAGCTCGGCGACGACGCGCACAGTCCGCGGTTCATCACCACGGTTCGTGGCGTGGGGTTCAGGTTCGAGCGCGGTGACTGACCGCGCGCTCTGAGATGGGCGGTGCCGTGATCGCGGGCACAGGGGCAGGGTAGTGCAACGGCGTCTGCTGATTTCCACCCTCGCCGTCGCTGTCGTGGCGGTCCTGCTGCTCGGCCTGCCGCTGGCGTTCGTGCTGAGCCGGCTGCAGGCCAGCGAGGCAACGGGCCAGATGAGGCGTGATGCCCAGACGCTCGCCCGCACGCTGCAGGAGCGGGTACAGGATGGCCTGCCGGCCGATTCCGCCCAGGTCGGCCGGTCCCTGCCGGATCGATACGTGGTCATCGTGCATCGGGGCGCCAGTCCGATCGCGGTGGGTGTCCCCCTGCCCGCCCATGACACGATCTCGGCCCAGGCCACGACCGCTGACTTCTCCGTCACCGTCGAGGCAGACGACTCGTTCGTCACCGGCCGGATCCAGGCTGGCCTGCTGCTGATCGGCTCACTCGCGCTACTGGCCGTCGCGGTAGCGGTCGGGCTGGCCGTGCTGCAGGCACGGCGCCTGGCCCGGCCGCTCGAGGAACTAGCACGTGCGGCCGACCGGCTTGGCTCGGGGGATGCTCGCCCGCTGGGCCGCAGGTACGGGGTGCAGGAGCTCGACCGCGTGGCCGAGGGCCTCGACGGCTCGGCGCAGCGGATCACGGACCTGCTGTCGGCTGAGCGAGACTTCGCCGTCGACGCCTCACATCAGCTCCGCACTCCGTTGACCGCCCTGTCCATGCGGCTGGAGGAAATGCTGGCGGCCGCCAACTACCCGGATGTCGTGCGTGAGGAAGGGGAGGCCGCGCTGGCGCAGACGGAGCGCCTCACCGAAGTAGTGACTCAGCTGCTCGGCCGGGCGCGCAGATCCCGGTCGGGCGCGCCGTCCCTGGCCAGTGTCGATGACATCGTCATCCAGCAGGTTGCCGAATGGGACCCGGCCTTCCGTCGGCTGAACAGGAAGCTGGAGATAACGGGGGAGAAGGGCCTGCATGCCTACCTCACTCCCGGCGGGGCTGCCCAGGTGATCGCCACTCTCCTCGACAACGCCCTCGTACATGGCGGCGGATCAGTGACGATCAGGACCTCCAAGACTCCGAAGTCGGTCGTCGTGGAGGTCAGGGATGAGGGCAAGGGAGTACCGCAGGAGCTGGTGCCGCGGATCTTCGAGCGCAGCGTCAGCGGCGCCCCGGGCGGCACCGGGCTAGGACTCGCGCTCGCCCGCACGGTCGCCGCCGCCGACGGCGGCCAGGTAGTTCTCGTCCGCCCGCGTCCGGCGGTCTTCGCAGTGTTCTTCCCGCTCGGCAGCCCCGACGCGAAAGAACCACCGGTAGTCAGCGGTCCCGCCTGATCGCGCCGCCTGATCGCGCCGCCTGACCGCGCCGCCTGACAGCGCCGCCTGACCGGCCCTGACCCGGACCTCGTAGGCTACGGTCCGTGACGGACCAGCCCAGCGCCGCCGATCAGCCGCCCGTCGTCGGGATGGTGGGCGCCGGGCAGCTGGCCCGGATGACCTGCCAGGCCGCCGCGGGCCTCGGTGTCGGGTTCCGGGTACTTGCCGCGGCCGCCGACGAGAGTGCCGCTCAGGTCTGCGCGGGCACGCGAATCGGCGACTACCGCTCGGCCGATGACTTGCTGGCCTTCGCCAGGGACTGCAGCGTCGTGACGTTCGATCACGAGCATGTGCCCGGCTCCCAGCTGGAGGCCCTGGAGCAGGCCGGGATAGCGCTCCGGCCAGGATCCGGCGCCCTGGCGTACGCCCAGGACAAGCGGGCGATGCGCGAGCGGCTGGCGGCGCTGGGTGTACGCTGCCCGCGCTTCACCGCGGTCGCCAGCCTCAGTGAGGTGACGAGCTTCGCGGACAGTCGCGGCTGGCCGGTTGTCCTTAAGGCAGTTACCGGCGGTTATGACGGCAAGGGCGTGTGGATCTGCGCCACGCCCGCTGAGGCTGCCGCCGTGCTGTCGCACGGGCTCGACCTGATCGCCGAGGAGCACGTCGCCTTCGAGCGCGAGCTCGCGGTCCTGGTGGCCCGCGCGCCGAGCGGGCAGGGCGCCGCCTATCCGGTCGTCCAGACCGTGCAGCGCGACGGAGTCTGCCGGGAGGTTCTCGCTCCGGCTCCTGGCCTGGCACCCGGCCTGACGGCGCAGGCGCAGCGGCTGGGGCTTGCGATCGCCGCGGAGCTTGGCGTCACCGGGCTGCTGGCGGTCGAGCTGTTCCAGGCCGCGGACGGCCTGCTCGTGAACGAGCTAGCCATGCGGCCGCACAACAGCGGGCACTGGACCATCGAGGGTGCCAGGACCTCTCAGTTCGAGCAGCATCTGCGGGCGATCCTGAACCTGCCGCTCGGCGCGCCCAGCCTGGCCGCCCGCCACGCAGTCATGGTGAACGTGCTCGGTGGTGAGGATCCCCACATGTACGCGCGGTTGGTGCACGTCATGGCCGCCGATCCGGGCGTGAAAATACATCTCTACGGCAAGCCAGTGCGGCCAGGACGCAAGGTGGGCCACGTTACGGTGCTCGGCGACGACATTGACGTGCTGCGGGACCGGGCACGTCGCGCTGCGAGCTACCTGAGTTCCGGAGTGGAGCAGCCGTAGCCTGTCGGGACCGTCCCGCCCGGTGTGGAAGGAGCGTGAGGATGACCAACGAGCCCCTGGTGAGCGTGGTCATGGGCAGCGATTCCGACTGGCCGGTAATGGAGGCCGCGGTCATCGTGCTGGCGGAGTTCGGGGTGCCGGCCGAAGCCGATGTCGTGTCGGCACACCGGATGCCGCAGGACATGATCGACTATGGGTCGGCGGCAGCTGGCCGTGGCCTGCGGGTGATCATCGCCGGAGCGGGCGGGGCGGCTCATCTGCCCGGCATGCTCGCGGCGGTCACGCCCCTGCCGGTGATCGGGGTCCCCGTGCCGCTGGCGCACCTGGACGGGATGGACTCGCTGCTGTCGGTAGTTCAGATGCCCGCCGGGATTCCGGTCGCGACGGTAGCCGTCGGCGGCGCGCGCAATGCCGGCCTGCTGGCTGTCCGCATTCTTGCCGCATCGGATGAGGGGCTTCGCCGCCAGATGATGGTATTTCAGGAAGAGCTCCGCGCGACCGCGCAGGCGAAGGGCGCCGCGCTGCGCGCCAGGCTACGCCGGCCCGCGGAAGGAAGAGGTGCCGGTGCCCTACCGGATGCGCATCTGCCTGGCAGCGCGGGACAGCCTCCCGGCCTTCCATGACTTCTTCCGCGACTACCTGCTGCCGGTGCGGCGCCGGCATGGTGCCCGCCTAGCCGGCATGACCGCTCCGTTCGCAGGCCCGCTTGCTTCAGGATGCTCGACTTAGTCTTCGGCTTCAAGGTAGCGCTCGGCTTGCCAGCAACGGTAACCAGCCCAGGTTTGGCGGGATGCGTGAAATGCCGGTGTGAGCCGGACACGCGCTTCAGCCGCCAGCCGTCCCGTTCGAGTAAGACGACAATCTCGCTGATCTTCATCGGCATGGGGCCGACCGTAACGGCCAGCTCGGACATTTCATCTCACACGATGTCAATGGCAACTGGCCGCACGCCCGCGCTGGCCGACGTCGACTGCCTGAACGCGAAGATCCCGGAACGCGAGCTGGTACGCGCTCCGGTGCGCACGAACTCCTGGGCGTGCGGTGCTTCAGCCTCGTGCGCGAATAGCCGGATAGCGCTCTGCCACGGTGACAGCGGAAGTGTCTATATGTACCATCAAACTAGTTCATGATCTTTTCCCGGTGATCGTTCTGCCTGGCCAGGCAACGGGCCAGGCGCTGGCTCAGGTGGCGGGCGCGCACACCGGTTCGTCTAGAGGGGCGGCGATTTTGGCCGGTGGCCTGCGGCGTGGCGGGGGGCGGGGCCGGCTAGCCTTCGCGGCGAACGGGCAGGCTTCCTGCCTGCCCGCGATTGCCCTAGTGCCGGCCTCGCAGGGTCCCGCCGCGCCGGAGGTGGGTAAAATCGCCGCCCCGGTGCCGGAGGCCAGCCCGCACTGCTCTAACCCCCCACAAGCAGGCAAGGTGGCAGTGCCGCGAGGATTGTGGACGCTATAAGATACTTTGCACGGTTATCACCGCTTGCCCGGTGCGGTGGCGAGTTCGGCGTGCCGCATAAGGGCCAGCAGTTCGGCAGTGTCGGGTGCTGCGATGATGGTTCCGGGCGGGGCGTTGAAGCGCGGAAAGGCCCAGAACAGCCGATTGTGCGTGTCCCAGGTTACGAGCCACTGAGGGTAGCGGTGGGTGATCTGGGCGGCTATGCGCCGTTCGTTCTCATCGAACCGGCCGGTCATCAGTGCTGCGGGGCGGGCGGGACCTGCCGATCGGTGGCGGAGGCGGTCCAGTCGAATCGCATCCACATGACCCAGCCGGTGACGGGATCGCCGTCTCTGCCGTTGTCGGTGGTGAGGTCACGGATTATGTCCAGGCCGTGCGGGCGGCCGTCGCGGTGAGAGTGTTCCTCCCACGTGCCGCCGTTGTCCTCGACCTCGACCCAGACATAGTCTCCGTCGCGCACTTCTGCACGGACGGTGAACGTGCCGCCGCTGTTCTTCGAGGCGCTGTGGAGCACGCTGTTGCTGGCTAGTTCCGACAGGCACAGCACGGCGTCATCGGCCACGGGGCAGCCATGCAGGGCTGCGGTGAGGAACTTGCGGGCCTGACGGACCTGACTGGGAGTGCCGGGGAACACCTGCTCGTACTTGTGAGAGGGCGCGGCTGGTGTGGTGCCGTGGGGGGCAGCGGAGTCAAGGTGGGCTAACTGCGTGTCGACGGGCGGCTGGGCCTGTTCATTTCTCGACAGTGCCGGACGGTCGGCAGCTTGTCGCGGCGGGGCTGCCGTGATGCGGCCTGTGACGGGTGCTGCGGGGTCGTCGCGCTGGGCGGAGCGGCCGGTGGCACCGTTCCCGGCGCTGCCAGGAGGCATGAGAGGCGCCGGAAGCACCGCGTGATCACACATCTTTCTTCCTCCTGCTTGGTGCGCCCACGCGATGGGGCCGCTGTGTCGCTGTTCCGCTGACCTCGCCCGTCACGGGCATCAGCCTGACTACTGTGTGAGTATGCAGCAGTCCTAGTCTGAACGCAATAAGACATTCGTACTATGACGAATAAGGAACTCTGGAAGGGGACTGATCAATGGGTGCTCACATGCGGACTGTCGGGAGCCGCCGACTCGCCATAGAGCTGAAGCGCTTGAGGGATGAGAGCGCCCTGACCGGAGAGCAGGTCGCGGAACAGATGGGCTGGTCGGTCGCGAAGGTCTACCGGATCGAGGGCGATAAGGTCCGCGTGCTGGTGCGCGACGTGCAGCGCCTGCTCCGGCTGTACGGCGTCGGCGGCGCGCAGCATGATGCCGTGGTGGAACTCGCCAAGCTGGCCAGGATCAAGGACTGGTGGCAGCAGTACAGCGGGGCGATCCCTGAGTGGTTCCAGTTCTACGTGGGGCTGGAGGCGGCGGCTTCTGCGCGGCGTGGTTACGAATCTGAGCTGGTGCCAGGGCTGATGCAGACCGAGGGCTATACCCGCGCGATCATGTCGACCGCGCCGGCACCCGGCACCGATGAGGTCGAGCGGCAGATCACGGTGCGGATGGAGCGGCAGAAGCGGCTCACCGCAGCCGGTCCGCTGACTGTCTGGGTGGTCCTGAACGAGGCGGTGATCAGGCGCGTTGTCGGCGGCCCGCAGGTCATGCGCGACCAGCTCGCGCACCTGGCCGAGCTGTCCGCGCTGAAGAACGTGACCGTCCAGGTTCTGCCGTATGCGGCGGGCGCGCACCCGGCGATGCACGGATCGTTCGCCATCATGGAGTTTCCCGAGCCGGTCGACCCGGATGTGGTGTACCTGGAGGCCCAGACCGGTGCGCTGTATTTGGAGAGGACAGAAGATGTGCGCCGGTATAGCCTGATGTTCGACTACCTGGGTGCTCAGGCGCTCGGCCCGGACGCGTCGCGTGACCTGATCGCGCAGTTGGCGAGGGAAGGGTCATGATCGTCGAGAAGTACAGGAAGCTGAGGCGCTGAACGTGGACCTAGCGGGCGCCGTGTGGCGCAAGTCCAGCTACAGCGGCAACAACGGCGGGGATTGCGTTGAGGTCGCGGGCAACTTGCGTGTTGTTGTCGCGATGCGTGACTCGAAAGACCCGGAGGGACCGGTACTGGCGTTCAGCCCTGGCGAATGGCGGGCATTCGTCGGCGGGCTGAAGGCCGGTGAGCTTTACCTGTGCTGAGGTGAGCTGAGGTCAAGCCGCGACCTAGGAGGGGCATCGTTGTGCCTGCGGTGCTCCTTTTGTTATTGGCGGATAACTGGGTATGCCGACCGGGCGTTGCGTCCGGTTCCTGTTGCGGTTCCTCGCCTGCTGCCTGCGTGCCTGTGCTGTGCGGAGCCAGCGCCCCGTGAGGGGCTCTTGCAGGCAGGCAGTACGTTCGGGCCGGGATGGGGTTTCACAGGGGCGTCACGGCGGGTGAGAGCGCGGTGCTGCCGGTGTGCGGTGGTTGTGAGGGGACTGTGACGGTTTGCCCGTGGCAGGGCACGATGTTGGCATGGCGGGTGCAGGCGGGTTACAGGCTGAGCGGGGCGCGCCCGGCGGTGCGGGGCTGCGGGCGGACGCGGGCGGGGTGCGGCTGACCGCGCGGGATATCACGGCGCTGGTGTGGTGCGGCGAGATGTACGGGGCTCGCGCTGATCTGCTGGCGTCGTTACTGGGGGTCTCGGGTGATGTGGTGCGGTAGCTGCACGGGCGGTGGCGGCGGGCGGGCCTGGCGGAGACGGGGCGGCTGGGACCAGGGCCGGTGTGGTGGCCGCTGGTTGTGGCGGCGGGGTGGGCGTTCGGGATGGCGTGGCTGGCGGGGTGACCGCCCCGGCGGCTGGGGGTGGCGGCGGCGTGGTGCGCGCTGCCCGTCCGGCGAGTGCGCGCCCGCCTCGGTATGGATCAAGGCCGGACGGCTGCACACGCTCATCCCGCGCAGCACTCCCCGGTGGAAGTCGCTCTACCATCAGCGCGGCGCTGTCGAGCGCGAGTTCGGCACCCTCAAGCACGGGTGGGGCGCGCTCCCGCTGCGCGTCCGGCGGCTTGATCGCGTCGCCCTGCACATCGACTTGACCATCCTCGCCCGGCTTGCCGATGCCGTGATCAGGGCAGGAGTCGCACAGGCTGCGTAGCAGGCGGCCTCCCTGCGCCACGGCATCTGCCACTGGAGCCGCGTTGCGTCCTGGATGGGTGCCTATAATGCTTTTGTCATGAAAATTCTTGTCGTAATGACGTGAAAAGTCAACCATTGCCACGCTCAGGACGTCTCCGTAGGGAACCGGACACTAGACGGCTGCTGCGTGGCATGTTTCTCTGGGGTTAGGTAACTGACTGACTACAGGAGCGTCACAATGAGTGACAGGGTGTTACGTAGCGGCTGAGGCAGGAGGGGCGCAGATGCCGACAATCACAGTATCTGAAGAGGTCATGACAACCCTCCGCAAGCTAGCTGCGGCACGAAAGACGGACATACCAGGGATTCTGGCTGAGGCGATCGGCCTGGAGCAGGTGTTCGTGGACGCACTGCTCTCTGGCAGCCGCCTCCTGGTCGAGAAGCGCGGCCGCGTTGACGAACTGGTGGTGCCCGATCTGCAGCAGATCGTCCGGTCGGCGTGAACCTATCCCCCTTGAAGGGTTTGCTGACCCGTGGCCGACGAACCATCAAAGCCCGCAGACGAACCGTCTAAGCCCGCGACAACCGCAGTAACGGGGCCCTTGACAGTGCCCTCGCTCCGCACCGAGCGCTTGGTGGGGTCGCGACTGGTAGAGGATCGGGCGCGAACCTTCCTGTCGCGCATGTTCGCTATAGCCTTCGCGGCAACCATCGTCGGCGGCTTCATCGGCGCGTTCAGCTCGCATTGGGCTGAAGTCAAGGAACTGTTACAGGTGCTATTACCGGCCGAGACCGGACTCCTCGGCTCGGCCCTCGGATTCTATTTCGGCCAGAGTAAGAATTAACGATCTTGCCGGTTTCGCCAGCCGTTCCGTCAAGCCCTTCCTAGGCCACCGATTTCCCGTTCTGGGCTCGCATCGCGGCGGCAGCGGCCCTGCCGCGGTCCCCACGGCGAGGTCATTCTCCCGCGCCATGCCCTGGGCCGGCCGCCGAGCTCACCGGCAGGCCCCGTAGGCCACTGCGGCCGCGACAAAGTCGCCCCGCCGGAACACAACGGCCCGCTCACAGGCCCCATGAGCCCTGTCAGGTCAAATTCGACGCTGTACTAGCTGAACTTGCCGTCGCCGACCGCGGCGCAGATCAAGCCCCAGGGCTTGCCGTTCATGCGGGTGATGACGATCGTGGCGCTGCCCTCGCCCTGCAGGCCGAGACGGCGATGGATCTGCCGCACGTCCCCGGCGAGGCCGCGCCGGCGGATGTCGGCGGCACCGATGCCGAGCCCGCGCAGCGTCCGCGCGAACTGCTTCTCGTTCCATGGGGCCGATTCCAGGACCCGCAGTGTCCGGGCGAAAGGCGTGCGCAGCGCGGTGTCGGCGGCCAGGAACGCGATCATCGGGTCGATCTTCCAGGCGCCCAGCTCGCGGGCCAGATCCTCGACGAGGCCGGCCCTGGTGATCGCTGGGCTCGGGTCCAGCAGGAACGCGCCAGGCGCCGCCACCGGAACCTGCTCGCCAGGCACCGGGACAAGCGTGTGCTCAGACGGCAGCCCAGCAGCGGCGCCAGGGACAGGACCGGCGCCAGAGCCAGGACCGAGGCCAGGACCAGGAGCGGCGCCGGGGACGAGCACGGTTGCCCGGCGCTGGGTGGTGGCCAGCGCCGGCGACCAGAGCAGTGCCTCCTTCAGGCTGCGCCCGACCGCGAGGAACTCGATCTCCCAGCCCGCCGGGACAAGCTCGTGCGGCAGCCCTGGTGCCGCCTTGATCCCCACAGCAGGGATCCGGCTGGCCAGCTCCAGGCACCAGGTCAGCGGCGGCTCGCTGTGCCCGGCCCGCAGGCGGCGGCCTCCGGCCCTGCGCGCTGGATCGATGAACACGGCATCCACGCTGGCCAGCGCCAGATCCCGGACGTCAGTGCACACAGTCGCAAGTCCGTCCGCCGCGCCGCAGACCGCGGCATTGTGCCGGGCGAACTCCAGGCTGGTGAGGTCCCGGTCCACCGCGATCGCGCGCCGGCCGGCGACGAGGGCGGAGAGGTTCCCGCCGATCCCGCAGCACAGATCGGCCACGATCCGGGCACCGGCGTAGCGGGCGGCACTATGACGGGCGGCGACCTCGGAGGACGCCTGCTCCAGGCCGGCCCGGGTGAACAGCATCGCGCCGGCGCGGCTGAACTTGGCCGTGGCCAGGATGCGTAGCGCCTGCTGAGTGAGCGCGGCGGCAATGAGGTCCGGCGGGTACCTGCCTCGCAGCGCCTGCGCCAGCTGGAGCGCCCGCTGCGAGCCGACGTCCTCGTCGGCCAGGAGCGCCAGCAGCTCACGTCCCTGCTGTGACAGCAGGGACAGCTGCGGCGTCGTGCCCGCGTCACTTCGGGCCAGGTCCTCGATCGTGGTCTCGCCCGCCGGCCGCTATCCGCCGCCGCGGCGTGCCGCGATCATTGTGGACGCGGTCCAGGATGCGGCCAGCAGGGCGGCGGCCACGATGACCGGCAGTCCGGGCAGCCAGGAGGTACCTTGCGGGGCCGAGCCAGTGCCGCGCAGCGCTGCGCTGGCCGGCGAGACATCCGAGACCAGCGCCAGGATCACCGCGCCGCTGGTGCCGAGAATCCCGTATGCGGGCCTGCGCACCAGCGGCGGGTTGCAGAACGCGCCGATCGCCCCGCCGACGAGCACGCAGACGCCCGCCGCCGCGAGCCCGGAAGCCAGCACCCCGATAGTGCGGGTCAGTGAATCCGGATGCTGGCATCTGACCAGTACGTAGGCAGCCCCGGCGAGCGCGAAGGCGATCCCGCCGGCCAGGGCAGCGATCAGCGCCGACAGGTGCGCGCGGCGCGGCCCGCTGGCGGCAGCGACGCAGGCGCGGGCCTGCGGCGGCTCTGCCGTCAGCATGGACCGGGTGAGCCAGGCGACTGCCGGTAGCAGCACCGCGGCGCTCCAGCTAAGCCCGTAGCGCTTGCCGACGCCTTCCAGCCGCATGGGCGTCCTCCCGCGGTCGCATCTGATCCGGACGATCACGATAGCCGCGTCCGCCCGGCCCGGCCAGGACTGCTGTCGGCAGCCGTGCCTTGCCCAGGGTAGTGCCGGCGCTAGGAGGGAATCTCTTACCATCGAGGGCATGAGCCTCGACTTTCCCGCCTTTGCCCTGGCACCCGAGCACGAAGCGCTCCGCGAGTCGGTACGCGAGCTGGCTGACGACAAGATCGCGCCGCATGCCGCCAGGGTCGACCAGGCCGCCGAGTTCCCGTGGGAGGCGCATGACGCCCTGGTCAAGGCCGACCTGCACGCTGTGCACATTCCCGAGGCATACGGCGGCGCGGGTGCCGACGCGATCGCGACCGCGATCGTCATCGAGGAGGTCGCGCGGGCCTGCGCGTCTTCCTCGCTCATCCCCGCGGTCAACAAGCTGGGTACGGTGCCGCTGCTGCTGGCGGCGTCGGAGGAGCTGAAGCAGCGCTTTCTGCCGCCGGTGGCCAGCGGGGAGGCCATGTTCTCGTACGCGCTCTCCGAGCCGGAGGCCGGCTCGGATGCGGCCGCGATGAAGGCGCGGGCCGTCCGCGATGGCCAGACGTACGTGCTGAACGGGACCAAGCGGTGGATCACCAACGCTGGCGTCTCCCGCTTCTACACGGTGATGGCCGTGACCGATCCGTCCGCCGGCCCGGCCGGGATCTCCGCGTTCGTGGTGGACAAGGATGACGAGGGATTCTCGTTCGGGGCGCCCGAGCACAAGCTGGGCATCAAGGGATCGCCGACCCGCGAGCTGTACTTCGACAACTGCGTGATCCCGGCTGACCGGATGATCGGCGAGGAGGGCAGCGGCTTCCGGACCGCGCTGGCGACCCTGGATCACACCAGGGTCACGATCGCCGCGCAGGCGCTGGGCATCGCGCAAGGCGCGCTGGACTACGCCACGGGCTATGTGAAGGAGCGGCGCCAGTTCGGCCGTGCGGTCGCGGAGTTCCAGGGCGTGCAGTTCATGCTGGCCGATATGGCGATGAAGGTCGAGGCGGCCCGGCAGCTGACGTATGCGGCCGCGGCCCGGTCCGAGCGCGCGATGTCCGGCGAGGCCAGCTCGGACCTCACGTTCATGTCGTCGGCCTGCAAGTGCTTCGCCTCCGACGTGGCCATGGAGGTGACCACGGACGCGGTCCAGCTGCTCGGCGGGTACGGCTACGTCAGCGACTACCCGGTCGAGCGGATGATGCGCGACGCGAAGATCACCCAGATCTACGAGGGGACGAACCAGATCCAGCGGATGGTCATGGCGCGGCAGCTGCTCAAGGGGTAATTCCGGGGTCTTGACCTGCGGTTTCTTGATGTTTTCGGGTGAAGCGGGGCCACCGGGCCTTCGAGTCGGTCGGTTCGGCCTCGTGCCGGTATTGTCCGGTTCATGCTGGTTGTTTCCGGTCGTTCCCAGCACGTGTGCTGGATCGGTGCTGACCCTGGCGCCGGGATGGCGCGGGCCGGGCCGGTGCTGGCTTGACGGTGGCCGGCGAGTGGAGCGTGCATGGGCCCCGGGTCGGATTCCCTGCCGGTTGTGAGCTCGCGGTCTTTCGGCTGCGCTCCGGCAGGCGGCTCGGAAGGGATGTCGCCGTCATGGCCAGAGGGCCGGTTCGTGAGAGCGTGACGATCGCCGGGCGCCCCGAGCGCGTCGCAGTTGCGCGGGCGTTCGCGGCGGCGGTGCTCGGCCAGCATTCTGCGGGGGAGACGGCGGTGCTCCTGCTCAGCGAGCTGGTCACCAACAGCGTCCGGCACAGTGCTTCCGGGCTGCCCGGCCGGACCGTCACTGTGACCGTGCTCGTAGCGGGCGAGGTCATCAGGGTGGAGGTCGCCGACCAGAGCGGTGTCACCGTGCCAGCGTTGCGGCCGGGCGGCTCCGGCCTGGAGGGCGGCGGCCGGGGACTGTACCTCGTGGACTGCCTGGCCGCCCGCTGGGGATTCGAGCAGGTTGGCCGTCACACCACAACCTGGTTCGAGCTCCAGCATCGCTGACCGCTCAGCCGCGCAATGCGGGGGAGCCAGCTTTGGGGGTTCCGTTCCACCAGCCGGTCATGTTCCTTTCGGTATTCCGGCTGAGATCGGAATAGCGGCCCCGGCGGGAGTTCCTGGTAGCTGCCCTGATGGGCATGCCGGGGGACTCCCAGACTGAATACAGGAAAGCCTGTAAGAACAATCTCCGCGCGCCGGGCCGGGGGGGAACGTGGCCGTGGCGAGCTGTCTCCATGCTCCAGGAAGGGCTCCCAGCCTTGCTGTGCGCAGCTGGCTCGTGCACCAGGGAGGGCAGGTCATCTGCTTCGTCGCGTGCGTGGGCCGACGCTGCCCTGGCCGCGCGGGCGGCTGTGCGACAAGCACCCTGGCGAAAGGCGCTCGCGCAGGAAAGGCGAGCGTGCCGGTGAGGCGACATTCCTGTGAGTTTGTTGCGGGGCAACCGCGTTCAGCCGTTAGGTAAGCCGCTAAGCGCGATGATGGCTTGCCTTCCCAGGCGCACAGAGGGATGGTCGTATCAGGAAAAGAAAAATTGCGGCCGGAAAATAGAACCGGGAAATGCGACGAGAGGAATAACCAAGATGGCCAGCACCACGAAGACCGGAGCCTGCGGCGTCGCTCCCGCCGCCGGCGCGGCGACCAGTGCCCCGGACACGCCGCCGGCCGCCCAGCCCAGCCCGTCGGCCGCATCGCCGCCCCGCGGCCCGGCAGCGGCCGTCTTGGCCGCGCTGGTGGCCGGCCCCGGCGCTAGCGCGGCCCAGCTGGCCCAGGCCGCCGGGATCACCCGCACGGCCGCCGCCCGAGAGCTGGCCGCCCTCGAGAAGGCGGGTCACGCCAGCCGGGACCGGGACGCGTCTCCGGCCACCTGGACAGCACGCGACGTCCCTGATGAGGCGCCAGGACCGGACAGCACGGACTCCCTCGCCCAGCCTCACCGCTCCTCGATCGGCGCGGCGGGCACAGCTACCCAGGACACGGAACTACAAGGCACCGGGGACCTGGACCCTGAGAAGAACGCCGGGTCCGTCGGCCGGGTCGGCCCGGCAGGCATCGCACCCGGTGCGGGCGAGGCGCTGGGCTCAGCCACTGCCGCCGCTGCTCAGGCCGAGGCGGCACTGCAGGCCGGGGACCTCGCTGGTGCGCGCTCGCCGCAGCCGATCACCTCACGCAGGCAGCGGCGCGGATACGGCGGCTGCTGCGAGACGCCGGCCGTGCCGCCCGCCGCGCACCTGGCCGCCTACCCGGCCGAGGACTTCGGCCCGCCCGCGATCGGCCGGGTCCTGGGCGGTCATCCGGCGCGGTGGCCAACGCACTGGACCGGCTGACCGCCCTCGGCCAGGCGCAGCTGACCAGTGAGGCGCCC